>ERZ869921.504-NODE-504-length-23519-cov-5.416979_pt1 | contig 23519 bp, 34 predicted proteins | sample MGYA00579310_ERZ869921 | MGnify/ENA primary metagenome ERZ869921 (study PRJEB32216, sample SAMN09231816) | wastewater metagenome | place: USA: Maryland | collected 2016-06-21 | study: EMG produced TPA metagenomics assembly of the PRJNA472060 data set (Reclaimed... | reverse complement strand
CGCGGTGGACTGGGGAAATAGGGATGATCAGCAACGAGTTGCGCTTGGAGTCCGAGGTTCCAGGCAAGACAGCCTTCGACTTTCTGGCGGTCGGCGTCAGCCAGGACGCCAGAATAGAGGAGCGTGCCGGCCCATGATCCAACCCAATAATGGGTATCAGCAGCGCCCGTCGATGTAATTCCCGATCCGACGCATATTCGCGTTAACGCGGCTAACGCGTTAGTCGGAGACGCTGTTTTATTATTCCCACCATTGAAATAGCTAACCAACGTCGCTGCTGCCCGACTTACGGCTAGCATCATCCACACGTCAAGACTAATACTATGATCGACATGCGCTGCACCTGCGTACGCAGATATTTGCGCCTCTGTCGTTTGCCGGACTAATGGTATAAATCCATTTACCCCAACGTCCCCAACTCCAGTTACCGATAAGGCGCACAAACGCGCCAACGTACCACTACCGCTAGTCAAACGACCAATAGTAAATGCAGAGTACGATGCGCCATTGAGGTTAATCCCAGTATTTAATAACCAATGATTACCAGCGAATTGTATCGTATTATTCCCGTTGACACCCCCGACTACATAAGCCGGCTGATTGGCCCCAGTCCCTTGTGCCAGATGATAGCCGTTGCTCGACTTATCGTTGATCTGCGAAACGAACCCACCAGCCTGCGTTATCGTCGTCGCATCGGTCGGGTCATACCACGCCACGAGACCCGGGATGTCGGCCGGGGTCAGGAGGCGGCCAGCGACTCGCCGTCGACTATGCATCTCAGCGACGCTTCGCAGTTGCGCGACGGGCATGCCTCAGCCCTGCATCTCGACGAACAGGAAGCTCGGGCTGGATGCCGCGATGGCACGGACGACATATCCCGGGCTGAAGATCATGTCGCGGTAGGTGCCGGCATAGAGAGGTCGACCAACGCCACCGCTGCCCGGTGGGCGCGGGTCAATCCCTGCCGAGCCGACCGCGAAGAACCCATCCACCGGGGACGACAGGACCGCGAGCGTCGGGGCTGTCACTGCAAGGGAGGAGGTCGAAGGCGAACTGACACCGAGCATCACCTGCTCGACGCGCCCGTCGCCGTGGATTACTGGCCAAGTTGGCGGAACAGGCATCGCCGCCTCCGAGACAATAGGCTTGGCGGCTTATATCAGAAGTCAATCCGCCCCTGCCAGGATCAAATCCTTTGGATTGCTCAGACCGCGATGCCGTCCAGGATCTCGTTCACGTCGACGAGCCCGAGGGCCGCGATCAGATCGTTCAGCGTGGCGATCGGTGTGCCGGCCATGGGCGCGCCTCAGATGATCGGAAGGGTGTGGTTGAGCGAGGTGACGGTGAGCGTGCCCGGATTGACGAACACCTCGCAGGTCGTGAACGAGCCCGAGCCCAGATAGGTGCCGGCCGAGGCTTGGTTCCACCAGCTCCAATGGCTGATCGAGCACACGCCCGGCACGCGGAACGGGATGCCGGCCGCGGGGATCTTGAGGTAGCCCGACACCGGGCTGGCCTGCCACGAACACGGCCTGCGATCATAGCTGTTGACGTTGATCTCGTTCGCCCCGGTGGCACCCGGATCGCCCTGGTGCAGCGACATGAACAGGGCGTAGCTGGACGCCGCGATGTTCATTTGGTTGGAGAGGGCGACGCTGATCCCCATGATGTGCGGTTCCCACCCAATGCGGATGACGGTCCATAGCACCAAAGGGAGCTAGGGCGTGAGTCACACGCCAGGACCGCAGGCCCAGCGCTAGGCGTTCCCACCTGTTGCACGACGTTGCACCATTTTGCGAGGGTGCGGCAGGTGTGGCTCTGCAGGGCAAGCCGGGGCGTGGTCGGGCAGGCAAGGCGCGGTTCGGCTTGGCTGGTCGGGGTGGGGTTCGGCAGGCAGGGCTCGGAGCGGCAAGCCGTGCCATGGCCGGTCCCGGCAGGCATGGCGTGCCGAGGCTAGGCGGGGTCGTTTCGGCAGGCTTGGCGTGGCTCGGCGGGGCGGCGGCATGGTTGGGCAAGTCCCGGCAGGTGAGCCAGGGCGCTCATGGCAAGGCAGGGCGGGTCATGCGCGGCAGGCGGGGCTTGTCTTGTATCGGCGTGGTGGGGCCAGGCTAGTCGCGGCAGGCAAGGCAAGGCGGGTCACGGCGTGTTTTGGCAGGCAAGGCGAGGCGGGGCATGGTCGGGCTTGTCTCGGCAGGCGAGGCTAGCCGTTGCCTGACAGGTCGGGGCTCGCCGCGGCAGGCAAGCCGGCGGCGAGGTTTGGCGGGCATGGGTCCGGCGCGGCAGGCGGGGTGAGGCGTGGCCGGTCATGGCCATGCGAGGCAGGCGAGGCCCGGTGAGGTCGGTCAAGGTAGGGTCGGGCTGGCGAGTCATGGTGCGCCTTGGCCCGCTCGGGCGAGGCAGGCTGGGCTGGGCACGGCGTGGCGTGGCCCGGTGAGGTGGGTCGAGTCAGGCTTGGCATGGCACTGCTCGCCGAGGTCGGTCTGGGTGTGGCAGGCAGGGCGGGGCTGGCCATGGCATGGCATTGCAGGCCCGGGCAGGTGCGGCAGGTGCGGCAAGGCGTGGTGAGGTCGGGCATGTCTGGGCAGGCGAGCCTTGGACGTCGAGGTGAGTTGTGGCGAGTTGAGGCAGGCCAAGGCAGGCGCGGCGGGCCGAGTTGAGGTCGGCCACGGCGTGGCGAGGCAGGCGAGGCTAGCTGCGTTGCGGCGAGGTTGGGTGCGGCACCCATGGCAGGCATGGCAAGGGATGCCTTGGTGGGCATGTCCAGGTTCGGCAGGTGTGGAGGGCGTGGTCTGGCCGGGCATGTCCCGGCCGGGTTGCAGGGGTCGTGTGCCATGAGGACGTTCACCACCTTGGCGGTGGTTCTGCTGTCGGGAGCCGTTCAAGCGGCCGAGCCACCGTTCAAGGCGGGGGCGAAACAGGAATGGCAGCCCGACCCCGTGCGGGTCGTCTGCGTCGCCGGCGACAAGGTGGTGCTCGAGGCCCCGATGGCCTGGGTGCTGATGGAGGCCAATGCCGAGGGCAAGATGACCTTCAACAAGCTGGTCGACCCGGAGGGTCACAAGCTCGCCATTGGACTGGTGATGCTGGCGACCAATTGCGCCATTCAGCGCATCGCGCCCGCCAAGTAGACGCTGGGGTTCAGATCAGCGCGTCGGCCGACGGTGGCTCGCCGCCAAGGGCTTCGTAGAGGGCGGTGTCGCTGGTGGCCTCGCCGCTCTCCACCGCCTCGTCCATGAGCCGGGTGGCCGTGTCGAAGGCCTCGACCGTGCCGAGGCCCACAAGGGTGATCGCCTGGACGCCGAATTTCTGGCCGTAGCGCTGGGTTGCCTCCCTGGCTCGGCCCATGGCGACCTCGAGCTCGTCGCGTTTCATGGTCATCTGCTCAACGCCTTGCTCCTCGCCTCCACGAACTCCTTGAGCATGGCGTCGAACGCCGCAGTGGTCCGCGGAGCGAGGGCACGGACTATCCGCTCGGTCGATGCCACCTGTCCATAGGCCGTGGAGCCGCGCAGGCTGATGTAGTTGGCGAACGCCTCGGTCGACTGGCGGTCGGTGATCCCAGTATCTTCGTCGCGACCGCGACCCGGTTCCGGATTGTAGTATTCCGTGGCGTGGCCAAAGCCCACTTGGTTCCGGCTGATCGCACCGAAGAAGTCGGCGGTCAGCGTGACGGTAGTCTCATCAAGGCGACCAGCCTGGGCGGCAAGACCAAGCCGCGACAGGATGGTACGCGCGTCGCCGCTCTTGATGGAGAGTGCCATCAAGTATTGGTCCATCATCACCTGTTCTGTGTTGGCGCTTGCGGCCGCGGTGAAATACCAAAGATCCTCGCGATGGAGCCCCAGCTCTTTGGTGATCTCGTCCAGCTTGCCCTCGAGGAACTCCTTGCGCCCGGTCGCGGGCAGGGAGTTCCGGAAGGTGTCGTAGAGCGCCCTGTAGTTCTTCTGGGGCTCCAGCCACCGCTCGGCATCGCTGACCATTTCCTGGGCCGCACTCAGGCTGTGCAGGTAGCGGCCCGGCACCGCGTTCTCAATCGCCATGTCGTAATCGATGGCATGGCCGAACTCGTGGCGGAAGATGGAGCGCGCTCCCAGCCTTGCGATGTCCAGTTCGTCCTGGTCGATGGTGTTCGTGCTAAAGCTGAAGAAGGCCCGCTTGCTGGTCTGATCGACCGCGACGAGGGGCCTCGTGGATTGGATGGCCTGCAAGAGCAGGGGGTCGCTCTCCTCGATGTCCCCCCAGCTCTTTTCGTGCCACGCCAGCTCGGACGGGCCGACGCTGCGCACGTGGCCACCGTGGTTCCACTTGGTGGAGCGCTCGCCGATCTGGGCCTTGCGATAGTCCTGCCACACCTCGGTGTTTTGCAGTGAGGACTCGGCGATGGCGTTGACGCTGCCCATCTTGGCCCCGGAGGCCAGGGCGGCGCGGACCGCCGCCACCAGATCGGCCTTGGCCTCCTCGAGCTGCGCCTTCACGCTCGCCACCACCGCGGGATCGACGGTCTCGCCGAAGCCGAGCGCACGGTTCACGTCGTCCAGCGCCAGCTGGGCGAACCGCACCCGGCTCGCCGCCTGGTCCATGGCCTTCCTGGCCTTGGCCGGGGTCAGCGTGACCGTCGGTGCGGGCGGCGGTGGTGGTGGCGGGGCTGGCTTGTTCGCCTTGGTGCTGGTGAAGCTGCCGCCGAAGTTGCCGGGTGCGAGGCGCTGGGCCTCGGCCAGCTCCTCGGGCGTGATGTAGGGCAGGTCGTCCACGTAGAGCGGCACCGGCAGCAGGATGGACCGGCACCGGTAGTGGTTGGGTGGGGTGAACCGGTCGAGATTGGGGTCGTCGATCCGGAACGTCTTGTGGTGGAGGTGCCGGCAGACCTCGGTCGTGCGGTTGTCCAGCACCGCCGAATACTGCATGGCCTTGACGATGCCGAGCTCGCCCAGCTGGCGGGCTTCCACCAGCCGCCCGTGATTGTAGGCCCGGGTGGCGTTGGTGCGCACCGTGGTCAGCAGCCGGTCCGGCCGCAGCGCCTTGGGGTCCGCGTCCGCGTTGCCGATGTAGGGGGCCAGGGCGTCGAGCAGACGGTTGCGGGTCTCGCTGAACGGCAGGCCGTTCTGCAGTCCGAACAGCACCTCCGAGCGCACGATCTCGGCCAGCTTGCCGTTGAGCCCGGTCACGTAGAACTCGGCCCAGCCGCTCAGGGCCTCCATGGCAGCCTTGGGGTCGTAGTTCGCCTGAGCCTTGGGTGCGAAGCTCTCCTCTTTGCGGCCGACCTCGGCGCGCGCATCGGTGCGGCCCATGCGCAGGGCCTTGCGCAAGCCGGCCAGGAAGGCGGCGTTGACGCGGGGTGGCAGCTTGACCGCCAGCTTGGCCGCGCGCGCCGGGGTGAGGCGCTTGGTGGCCAGGGCGTCCACATAGGCCCGCATGGCGCTACGCACGGCCGCGGCCACCCGCTGGGCCACGTCCTCCTCGAGGCCGTCCAGCCGGCCCACCACGCCGGCGAGGTCGACCCGCCGCTCCAGCAGGCTGAGGCTAGGGTCGTCGGCCGGCGGTGGCGGCTGTGGTGCGGAAGGGGGTTCGTCCGTGACATCGAAGTCGTCGGGGGTCACGGTCGGCTTGGCCGGATCCTCGAAAGGGCGTTCTGGCGCGCGTGCTGCCAGCGCCTCCCCTTTCTCCGCGGGGTCGCTCTCGGCCTTGGCGATGGCGCGCTCGCCAGGGTCGCCGGAGGCTGAGGTGTCGCCGCTGTCGTCCTGCTGGCCGCCCAGGTTGCCGATGGGGTCGCGGCCCTCGCCCTCCTCGCCGTCCTCCCCGTCGGGCTTGTCGGGCTCCTTGGGTTGGGCCTGCTCGTCCATGGGCTTGTCGCCCCATTCGACGGCCTCGTGGCCAAGGGCCGCGCGCACCTCATTGATGGTGAAGGCCCGGGCCAGCTTCTCCACGTAGCGGAACGGGATGCGGCGCACCGAGTCGTCCTCGCCCTCGGTCTCGTCGGCACCGCGGCGCGGGAAGCCCAGCAGCGTGCGCAGGTAGTCCTCGTCGTCCGGTTCGGTGTTCACGATGTCGCGGTCCACCAGCGAGGCCCAGGTGGACGCGATCTGCTGCACGTTGTCCTCGGTCAGCGGCAGGAACCGAAAGATGGGGTAGGCCCCGCCGGTCTCGAAATTGAAGTCGACCAGCTGGCGGACGAGCTGCTGTTGGATCAGCCCGGCCAGCTGCAGCTGCACCGTGGCCAGATGGAGCAGGAACACGTCGAAGGTGACCCGCGCCCTGGCGTAGCTGCCCATATTGTCGGGGGTGATGCCCAGGAAGCCCGGCATGAGCAGCGCCCGGGCCGCGTCCTTTTTCAGGTGCTCAAGCGCCGGCACGAACAGCACCTGGACGTTGCCGGTCTGCGGTGGCGACCACAGCTCGAGATCGTCCTTGCTGACCCTGGGGATGGCCCCGGCGGTGGCCGCCTGCATCCCGGTCAGCAGCCGCTTCACCTCCTCGAGGGCACCCGTGGACTGGAAGGCCTTGGGGTTGAACAGCGCCACCCAGGCCGGCACACCCATGCGCTCGAGGTACTGACCCATCCACTTGTAGGTGTTGTTCGTGAGCACCCACGGCCGATAGGCGGACTCGAGGTCGCTCTGGCCATAGGGCTGCTGCAGGCTGTCGCCGTAGGTGTAGACGATGAACTTCTCGGCCGGGAAGATGCCGGCCTGGCCGTCGTTGATGATGCCCAGGATGTTGGCGAAGTCGTCCAGCTCGAAGCGCAGGCTGTGGGGTCGCTTGGTCTTGATCGACTTCACGCCGACATAGCCGGCATCGCTGCCGGTCGGCACGACCTCGTAGACCTTTTCGCTGATCGAGTAGCCGTATCGCATGGCCGAGAGAATGTCGCGCAGCACCCGGTTGAGGCTGGGGTTCATGCCCTCGAGCTGCCGGCGCACGAACTCGGCCACGGGCCAGCTGTCGTCCTCCCCTTCCGGGCTCACCACCTCCCAGCCCGAGGCCAGGGCCGCGTCTTGCTTGAAGTTCAGCGCGGCCTTGATCTGGTCGTCGATCATCATTTGATCGAAGATCGCCAGCCCTTGCCGGCCGACCAGCTGGCTGGGGTTGTAATTGAGCGAGGCCCAGCTCGAGGCCCAGGTGCTTGTGGCGGTCAGGGTCTCCACGACCATGCCGGCCGGGGCCTGGGCTCCGTTGCGCGGGGTGCGGCGGGGGGCGCGGGCCATTGGCCTACCACTCCATCTGAGAGGCTTCGGTGGGCGCGCCGATGATGGCCTCGCTGAGCAGGACGCGCACCGTCTCGTGGTAGCTCAGCGCCAGGGCGTCGGCGTAGTCGGGGCTCTTGATGCCGCGCCTGGCGAGCGTTTGCTTGCTCTCGATCTGAATCTTGCCCTTGGCGCTCACGAACCACCGCACTGTTGAGAGTTGAGCCTGGAGCTCAGTGTGTGGCTCTAGAAGTATCACGTCGCTGGGATCGTGGGGATAGCCGCCCTCCTCGTCGTCCATGTAGCGCAACAGCTCGAGCGAGCGCCGGAACCGCTCGCGCATGATCCACCACAGCTCGGCTTTCAGGTTCTCGAAGGTCTCGGCACTGGTGCGGCCGTCCGGCCAGTGGCGCGAGGTCGGGGCGGCGACACCCCAGTTGACCGGGATGATGGAGGTGGCCATCCCCGAGGGGTGGACGTGCTGCACAACCCCCTCCTGACCACCGGTGAGGGTGGACTTGACACCCTCGCCCACTGCCACCGTGTCGAACAGCAGGGTGTGCGTCTGGTGCTCGACGCACAGCTCGAGCAGCCACAGCGCGGTCTTGGTGGTGTCGCCTTCCTTGCGGCTGGTGGGGTTGGGGACGAGCTCGCCGATCCTGGGCTGGAACACGCTCAGGTCCTTGCCCGCCCCGATGTCGGCACCGGCGAACCGGTCATGGTGGTTCGGGTGTGGCAGGCGCTTCCACAGGGCTATGGCCGCGTCCACCATCTTGCGCGGGATCACCAGCCCCTCGAGGGCGGCACCATAGTCCATGTTGAACTCTTGCGCCCAGGTGACCGCGCCGACCTCGCGTTCCTTGGCCACCGCCCAGGCTTCCGACTTGCGCGGGTCGTCCTGCCACCCGAACGGGAACACCGGCACCGTGCCGCTGTGGCGGGTCTCGGCGAACCAATTGCCATAGCCGCGGACCGAGCTGCACAGCACCCGCATGTCTGCCGTGGCAGACGTGGCAGCGTTGACCAACTGGCCGCGGGCCAAGTGGGCGGCCTCGTCGATGAACACCACGAAGGCCCGACCGCCGCGGCCGATATTGTCGCCAGCCTCGCCTACGATGGTGGAGCCGTTGTCGGGGTTCTGGATCAGCATGTGGCCGGCATGGCGGGACGGGTCGAACCCGGGCGGCCGCATCCACCGCGGCAGCCAGTCGATGGCGAACCGCACCTTCTGCAGGATCGAGTTGAGGTCGCCCAGCTTGTCGACCTTGATCTCTTTGTTGGCCCCGAACACCCCGGTGAAGCCGTCGAAGAACCGCCAGCGGTGCATGCACCACACCGCGTTGAGCCAGCTCACCCCGGAGTCGCGCGACTTCTCCGACAGCCCGCTCGTCGGGCCATCCGCCAGCTCGTCCAGCCAACGCAGATATTCCACCTGCCGCGGCCACAGCTCGAACGGCAGGAACGGGGTGTCTTTTATGCGAGGGTCAAAGGTCCAGCACCAGTCGTTGACGAACGTCACCACGTCGCGCCGGCACATCTCCAGCGCCACCCGCTGCCGGCGACGGTCGCCCTCGTGCAGCCGCTTGCGCCTAACCCTCGTCTCGATAGAGGCGCGCAAGTTCGGCGGTGCTGAGATCCGCAAGGCTTCGGTCATTCTTGCGGCCCTCTTGCTTCTCCACCGACCTCGCCTCCCAGTCCTCCCCGCCCTCCGGCTTGTCGCTGTAGCCCAGCCAGTTCTTCGTGAGCCAGATGCCGGCGGTGACGTTGCCCCGCACCGCCTGGCGAAAGATGGCAGCCACCACCTGCGCCTTGGCCAGCATGCGCGAGGTCTCCAGCTCCTCCTGGAACGCACGCCGCAGCACCTTGACCGAGATACCCTTGCCCGTGGCCGGGTTGAGGATGCATCGCGCGACCACCTCCAACGGCGTGGCAATGAGCGTCAGCTGCCGCACGGTGTTGCGCTGCTCGTCGCTTGGAACGAACTCGGGATAGCGTGCCACGCGGTCCTCTTTTTAGCCACGCCGAGGATACATGGCCCATTCTGAGGCACCAATCCCTACCCTCTAGGATCGTGATGCGGCTAAGTGCTTGGCGTCGCGCGATGTAGCGTATCGTTATACAACGTAGAAAAAAGTGCTTGTCCTTTGGTCGGGTTGGGGCGAGTGTGGGTTCCGTCGAGGGCGATCCCCTCCGTCAGGAACCGCCGGCCCTTAGCGGGGTGTCAGGCAAAGAGGTCCCGGTGGGGTCGCGCTCGGCAGGTTTAACGGTAAGCAACCAAGAGGTGTAACGTGGCACACAAGATCGATGTCAGCCGTGGCGAGTGCCGTGGTGACGTGTCGGCCCAGTTCATGAGCCGCCCCGCCGACGAGCGTTTCAACGACCTTCATGCGCTGCGCGCTCAGGTCCACGAGTGGGCCGAGCGGTCCGAGGCCTTCGAGGTTTCCCCCACGGCGATCGACCTGGACGTGACCGAGGTCGAGGTCACGACCGAGAGCGGCGACCGCAAGCTGGTGGAGCGGCTGGGTTTCAGCGCCCCGCACATCGGCGAGTTCACGCCCACCCCCTTCGGCTTCGACAGCCTGTGCTCCCTGGCCGGTGTGCCGCGCAACTTCGCGCGCGCCCAGGTCGAGAAGGGTGGCGTGGCCCTGGCCGCGGCGAACCTGACCTGGGGCCTCGCCAACCGCGACGACGCGGTGAGCCTTTACGCCATGGACGCGGGCAAGCCGGGCTCGCAGCTGCGGGCGATCACGTCGCCCAAGTATGGCCGCATTCACGACTGGATGGTGGCCGACCAGCTCGTGCGCGTGGCGGGCTCGGGTAGGGGCGAGCAGCGGTGGAAGTCGCCGGGCTGCATCAACTGGGGCAACATGACCTATGACCCCGAGGCGGCGGCTGGCTCCACGTTCTTCGCCAGCGACCGCGACCTGTTCTGTTTCCTGTGTGACGACCGCAACCCCATCGAGGTGGGCCTGCTGGCCGACGGCTCACCGGACCTCATGTTCCGCGGCATCATTGTTTGGAACAGCGAAGTCGGCTCCAAGACGTTCGGTGTTTCTACTATGCTGCTGCGCGGCGTTTGCTGTAATCGCAACTTGTGGGGTTGCGAGGACTTCCAGACCATTGAGGTTCGCCACAACAGCGGCGCGCCCGAGAAGTTCCTGGAGGAGGCCGCCCCCCAGCTGATCGCCTACGCCGAGGCCAGCACGGCCACGTCTCTGACCGCCATCGGCAAGGCCCGGGCGATCACCTTCGACGCCAAGGACGAGGAGCGCACGGCCCAGTTCGGGCTGCTGGTGGACCGGCTGGGTTTCAGCCGCAAGGTGGCCGAGGCGATCCTGGCCACCGACCCCGACGGCCATGGCAAGGCGACCGAGCCCTGCCTGTCGGCATGGGACCTGAGCCAGCGCGCCACCGCGTGGGCGCGGGAGATCGCCTACCAGGACGAGCGGGTCGCGGCCGAGCGCAAGATCGGCGGCTTGATGAAGAAGCTGACGGCCTAGCCGGGTTGGGGGAGGTCCCGTGGACCCTCGGGTCCTCCCCCAACAAGCCGGGCCTGCCGTGGCTGGCCACGACCAACCTCGCCGATCCTGCCCCCTACCCCCCCACAGCCGCCCCACCGCGGCGACCGAGGCTGCCATGACCCTTTCACTCCCCGCCGAGCTCCCATTCCGGGTTCGCGTTTTCTTTTCCCACGACGCCGACAGGGTGGCCGTGGTTCGCACGGCCCTGGGCTGCGCCATGGGCTCCATGACCACCCGGGCGGCCTACACCACCGAGACGCTGGTAGCGGCCGACGGTGGCGTTCTGGCCCATGCGGTCTGGATCGGAACCGAGACGGCCGCGGACGCGGCCCTGGTGCTGGAGCAGGCCGCGGGTCACTTCGCCCACGAAGGGATCGCCGAGGAGTTCCGCGAGCAGGCCTTGCCGGCGCTGCGCAAGGTGGCGGTCAAGGCTGGGCCTGCCGGCGGGCCGACGACCCCTGGCATGGTGAGCCACAGCCTGTGGCGGGCCACGGTGTTCCTGAGCCTGCAGGGCTGCAGCAACCACCACCTGCGCGAGGCGGCCTATCTGGCCGTCTCGGGGGCTGCGGACGCCGAGGCCGCGTCGCGGCGGATCGGCAACCTGATCAATTGGCTGGAGGCGGTGCGGTCTCGGTTCGACCGGTGGGACCGCCTGCCGGATGCCGAGTGCAGGACTACCCCTGACGGCGATTGCGTCGCCGATGGTCCGTGCATGCACTCGCCACCCCAGCCCGCGAGCTCCCCGCAAGGGGAAGCGCCGGGGGTCGCGTCGTAACCCTCTTGTTTCCCCCGCAGCAGCTACCCCGGGCCGGCTTCTCCATCGGTCGGCCCGGGGGATTTTCGGGACGAGGCCAGATGTCAGCAGCAATCAAGCAAGACCGCGCCACCCGGTGCTCGTGGTGCGGCCAGCCTTTCGGTGACGCCATGGCGGTGGCCGCGCATGAGCGCGACTACCACGGCCCGAGAGTCACCAGGGCCATCGCCGACACCGCGACCGATCTGCGCCGCGTGGCCCTGTTCGGCACCCCCAGCCAGCTCGAGGCCATCACGATCCGCACCGCGGTCGAGGCGGCGATCAAGGGGACGAGCGCCACCACTAACATCGAGCGCAACCGGCAGGTGGGCGAGGACCCCTATACGGTGGTGCTGCAGGTACCAAGCCGGGCCAGGGCGCTGGAGGTGATCGAGCGCGCCGGCGAGCATGTCAGCGACCGCCGGACCCGCATGGCCTTCAAGCGGACGGCCCGGCTCGCGATCGAGCGCACCCTCCCATCCCCCAGGCGGAGGGCCGCGACATGACCACCACCATCTTCGGCCCGCACCCTCGCAAGGTGGTCAACGACCGGGGTGCCCTTGCCGCCTACGTGATCGGCGAGCCCGACCTCTACATCGAGCGGGTCACCGCGGCGTGCGGGGCTCAGCTCAGCGCCACCAGGGTGGAGTGGAGCGAGGTCGCGTCGCTGGCCAAGGTGACCACCGGCACGGGCGGGCTGCTCTACGACGCCGACGGCACGCCCTTGGATCCTCGCTGCCCCGTGCCTGGCCTGGAGTGGCAGGTGCCAGGGACCGAGGTGCGCATGGGCGACCGCGGCGGTGTGCTGGTGGGGTTCGTCCGGCCGCATGGCTATGCCCGGGTCTGGTACCACGGCACGGGGCGCGCGGCGCGCGAGCTGGTGATGCCCGAGGCGCTGTTCCAGGTGCGGCCGGTGCCGCCGATGGAGCTGCCGCGGTGACCACCATGGACCCCCACAAGGCCTGGGCCTGGGCCAACCTTGCCCAGGACCCGCCGGGCAACCTGTTCGGGCCGTCCTACTGGGCCACCCTGGGCCGCGTGGCCGGCACCAACGTCGCCAGCCGCGGGGCGCACGTCATCGTGGAGCAGCTGGGCGGGACCCGGTGGCCCGAGTTCATGGGTGCCAGCCCCTTCGCCATGACCTTCGCGTTGGCGAAGGCGGTGCTGCGCGGCCAGGACGTGAGCTCGCTCAACGTGCTGCTGACCGTCGAGCGGCCCTTGCGCGATGCCTTCGTGGCAGCTGCCCAGGACGCACTGCGGCAACCCCCAGGCCCGAACCCCAGCTTGGAGAGCGCCCATGTCTGACCTCACCAAGGACCGGATCGCCGAGCGCGCCATGTCCATGATCCTTAAACAGGGTCAGCGAGGGGCACGGTTCGGCAAGTGGGTCCACGTCACCGCGGCCGACCGGCTGGTGGAGGATGGGCTGGCCGACAAGGCCGGCTCCGGCCGCTACGTGGCCACCGTGCGCGGGCTGCGCTGGGCGGTGGCAAACAACTACGGCGATCTCGTGGCGGACCTCTGGCCCGACCAGTACCCGCTGCTCGTGGTGGACCCGGAGCCGGCGACCGACCCCGAGCCCATGGTGGTGACCCGCTTCCTGGACGGCAGCGCCAGCCCGGTCCCGGCCACCCCCGAGCCCGAGCCGGCCGGCTACCAGCCGGACGCCCAGGACGAGCGGGACGACCCCGACGGGGTCATCGCCCGCTTCCTCTCCGGCGAGCCCGAGCCGCCAGCCGGGCCGGTGCAGCCGCCGGACCCGCCACGCGGCTTCGACCCGGCAAGGTTCGAGCGCGACTTCGAGGTGGCGCTGGAGCAGTTCAACGCCGGTGTCCGCGCCTTGGGCCACGAGCTGGCCCGGATCGCCGCCATCCTCACCTCACATGGAGACCGGTCATGAAGGCCGAGCACATCAAGACTGCACAGGCGCTCATTACTGCCGTCGACTTCGAGAGGCGCAAAGCTATTGCGTCCGCCACTATGACGAAGGTGCGCGTTGACTGTGCGTCGGAAGTCGCTGACATCGACTTCTCCCACGTCGCCACTGGATCGCGACTTCATCGGTTGCGCACCTGCCTGCGGCTGGTGCTGGGGCGCTACCACCAGCTGGAGAACCGCGACCGGCTGGACTCCTTGGCCAACCTGGGCGTGGACGTGCGGGACCAGAACATGCCCTCGCCGGAGGAGGTCACGCGCGAGCGCGCCGCCCTGGTCCTGGACACCTTCGCCTTCGCCGCCGACACCAGAATCTGCCACGAGCTCGCCCTCCCTGCCTTGATGGCCGAGCTGTGCGAGGTGGCCCGGCTCATGGGGCTCAACGTCCAGGGGATGTTGAGCGAGCTGGCCCTGGCCCATGTGCAAGCCGAGCTGCGGGACGACCAAGCCGACAGCTTCGCCAAGCTGGCCGACCTGATCCAGGGGAGCCGGGTGGACATCGCCGCGGTGGCCTCCCAGGCGTTCGCCCAGGGTCGCGAGCAGGGGGTGCTGGACGCCACGCGCCTGCCCGAGCCGGAGACCGGCATCAGCTATGATCCGACTGCACGGCTTGCGGGCGATGCGATCGATTGGGGTGACCCCGAGCCTGTTATCTTGAAGGGGGTGGGCACCCAGCCGGACCCGCGAGCCGCAGCCCTGGTGTCCGAGGTGGCCGAGCTGACCGACGGCCTCAGCGCCGACGATCTGGACGACCTGGAGCGCAGCGTTGAGCGCGACCGGGCGGCAAAGCTCCCCGGCGAGGTTTATGCCGCAGACCGCGACCCCAAGGCCGACCCCAGGGCGCAGGAGATCATGGGGCGGCTCCGGCAGGCCGCGACCTCGGCCGAGCTCGACCGCCAGCTCGAGGAGGACCGCAAGGACCATGGAGGCCGGTGGTGACCATGGACCCCAAGTGGTGGGCGCAGCAGAAGCTGCACAAGGCGGCGCGCACCTTGCCGGCGGACCAGCTGCGCGGCGCTCACCCGGCCATCCAGCTGGCCCGGCTGCTGCAGGCCGCGGCCGACTGGGTGAACACCTCCCTCGCCCAGGAACAGCGCTGTGAGCAGCTGAGCAGCCGCCGCGCTGCCGACACGGCGACGAGGCGGATCGCCGAGGCCCGCGAGGACTTCATCGCCACCGCCCTCGAGGTGCTGGGCCTGCCAGCGTGGCCGCCCGAGGTCGACGACCAGATAGGCCCGGCCGACCCCTATGTGGGGCTGGCCACCAGGACCCACCCCGACGACGTGCGCCGCGCCGCGCAGCTGTGCGACGCGCTCAACACACCTGCCAAGCTCTGACCAGGAGACGTGCCTTGACCCAGACCATGCCCGTTTATGACCTGCACTACGTCCTGGCCCGGGTGCCCAAGGACGTGCGCGAGCTGGTACGGAACCGCGGCCTGGCGATCGCCGGGGGCTTCGTGCGAGCCATCATCGCCGGCGAGAAGCCCAGCGATATCGACGTGTGGGGTCCGTCCAAGGATGCGCTCCGTGCCGCGGCCATGGAGCTGGCGGCGACCCGCGGTGTGCGGATGCACGAGACCCACAATGCCTGGACCATCGTGGTGGGTGGTCGCATGGCGGTGCAGTTCGTTCACCGCTGGTGCTTCGCCGGCGACGAGTTCTCTGCCTTCCTTAACGGGACCAACCTCGAAGCGCTGCTCGACAGCTTCGACTTCACCGTGGCTCAGGCGGGCATCCATGCCCCCGACGGCCGCAACTGGCTGGGGCTGGTCGGCGAGCGGTTCTACCCCGACCTCGCCTCGCGCCGGCTCTACTACGTGGCCCCCCACCGCCACGAGGACGCGGGCGGCTCGCTCCTGCGGGTCAGGAAGTTCCTCCAGAAGGGCTACCACATCGAGATCGACAGCTTGGCCCGGGTCGCGGCCCGGCTGGTGATGGGTGTCCGGCCCGACGCGCGCGCCAGCAGCGACGAGGACTGGGTGGGCAAGGTCATGATGGGCCTCTTGCGCGAAGTCGACCCGCTCATGGTCGTGGACGGGGTGGAGGTCGCCGAGGACCCCGACGCCGCACCCATGCCCGACGTGTCCAACGACGCTGCACTCGACGGTGACGCGCTGTGAGACGGGAGGTTCGCGAGGTCCGCCACTTCCACCTGTTCTGCGGGCTGGGCGGCGGGGCCAAGGGGTTCAACGCGGCCCATGCCCGGGTTGGCCAGATCGAGGCCCGGTTCCGGTGTCTCGGCGGGGTGGACGTGGAGCCCAAGGCGGTGGCCGACTTCGCCACCCTGGCTGGGGTGCCCGGCACCTGCCTGGACCTGTTCTCGCGCGAGCAGTTCGTGGGCTTCCACGGCCGCGAGCCGCCGGCCGACTGGCGCGAGGCCTCGCCCGAGGACATCCGCCGGGCCGCGGGCGGCGAGCGACCGCACATCGTCTTCACCAGCCCACCGTGCAAGGGGTTCTCGGGACTCCTGCCCGAGAGCCGCACCACCGCCCCCAGGTACGTGGCGCTCAACGCGCTCACCCTGCGCGGCATCTGGCTGGCGCTGGAGGCCTGGGCCGACGACCCGCCCGAGTTCTTCCTCTTGGAGAACGTGCCCAGGATCGCCCAGCGCGGCCGGGTCCTCCTGGACCGGATCGGCGCGCTCCTGCGCTCCTACGGCTACCTCGTGGCCGAGACCGCGCACGACTGCGGCGAGCTGGGCAACCTTGCCCAGACCCGCAAGCGGTTCCTCCTGGTGGCCCGCCATGTCGGCAAGGTGCGGCCGTTCCTCTACCAGCCCGAGCGGCGGCGGCTGCGCGCGGTGGGCGACGTGCTGGGCAAGATGCCCATGCCTGGCGATCCCCTCTCGGGTCCGATGCACCGGGTCCCGGCGCTGCAGTGGCGCACCTGGGTGCGGCTGGCCTTCGTCGAAGCCGGGTCGGACTGGCGCTCGCTCAACAAGCTCAAGGTGGTCGACGGCCACTTGGCCGACTTCGGCCTGGAGCGCGCCGACTGGCACGGGGGTGTGCTGGGCGTCACGCCCTGGGAGCAGACCAGCGCCACCGTCACGAGCCGCAGCTCACCGACGAACGGCCGCTATGCCGTGGCCGACCCGCGCCCACCGTTCACGGGCGAATATGGCCAGCTCGGGCTGCTGGACTGGCGTGAACCCAGCCACACCGTGGGCGGTCAGACCACCCCGGGGCAAGGCTGGTATTCGGTGGCCGACCCCAGGCCCCAGGACTGGCCCGACCGCCGGCAGCTGGGCGTCAACGGCTGGGACGACACCAGCCCGACGCTCACCACGGCTCGAGCACCGGGCCAGGGCCGCTTCTCGGTGGCCGACCCGCGGCTGGGGGTCACCGGCAAGTTCAACAATGCCTTCCTGGTAGTGCGGATCGGGGACACGTCGCCGGCGGTGACCGGCGGCGGTGCGCCGAGCTCCGGCGGGCTGGCCGTGGCCGATCCCAGATACCCGAACGGCTACGGCGAGCACTCCAACAAGATGCGGGTGGTGGGCTTCGACGGCCCGAGCAACACCGTCACGGGCTCCGACCGGGTGGGTTCGGGTGCCCTGTCGGTGGCCGACCCGCGGCCGGCCCGCGATGGGGTCGGCGGCAAGTATCGCGTCACCGGCATGGACGAGCCGAGCGGTGCTGTGATCGCGGCCAGCACCACGGGACACGGCAGCTTCGCCGTGGCCGACCCCAGGCCCGAGGCCATGCGCGGCGACCGCGAGGTCTACCAGACCGCCGGCCACTACGGCGTGGTGCCGTGGGAGGCCAACAGCCGGGCCGTCCAGGGCTGGGGGCAGGCCGACAACGGGCCATGGTCCGTGGCCGACCCCAGGCTGCCCGAGGCGACCGAGAACGTGGTGGCGGTGATCCAGGCCCTCGACGGCACGTGGCACCGCCCATTCACCACGCTGGAGCTCGCCGCCCTTCAAGGCCTGCTGGAGCCCGAGGAGCACCTTGAGCTGTGCGGGCTCAGCGACAGCGATTGGCGCGAGCGGATCGGCAACGCCGTGCCGCCGCCGGCCGCCCAGGCCATCGCCGGTGCCATGGGCCACGCCCTGCTGCTCGCCTGGACCGGCGAAGGCTTCACCCTCTCGGCGAGCCCGATCTGGGTCCGCCCCATCCTGGCTGCAATGGAGGTTGCGCAATGATCAACCGCTTTCGCACGCGGCTGGCCGAGAGGCTGTGCCCCCACGTCTTCACCCAGGCCCGACGGTACCAGTACCTCGACCAGCAGGTGCGCGATCTGCGCGACTGGTGCGGGCACGAATTCGAGGACGTGGGCTCGGCCGCAAGCTGGCTGCTCGCCCGGGTGTTCAACCACTTCCAGGGGCAGGAGTCGCCGGCAGTCCAGGGCGGCGAGCCCATTGAGCTGTTCCGCCAACGGCTGGGCTGCCGCAGGGACCGCAAGGTGGTGCAGCTGCAGCAGCAGAGCCGCGGGGGGCGGCGATGACCCCGCCGCGCAAGCCGGACTTCACGAGCCCCGCCTACGAGTTCGGCCAGCCCTGGGGCTACCTCGAGCCCGATAACCACTGGGCCGCCTACGCCATCACGGTCTCAAGCGGGGCCGCCCCATGGTGCTACGTGGCCAAGAGCGGCAGCGAGCTGCTGGACCGGCGGCGGGCCGAGCTGGTGCGCCGCGCGCCCGCCCTGCTCAACGCTGGTCGCCGCGTCCTCGCCGCAGCCGAGCGCGAGGGCTGGACCGGGCGCGAGCTGGACTCGCTGCGCGGCATCGTCACCACCACCGAACGGTTCGGTCTCGCCCTCGAGGAGGAGCCCGACCACGCGCCCGAGGAGGCGCTGAGCAAATGACCGCGAACGTTCGGGCGGTGGCGACCGACCACCAGATTGCGATGCAGAGCATTGGCCTGATCTATCGGCTGCTCAAGGTCCACGAGCCAAGCTATCGCGCCCTGGTGGAGGCGGACGAACAAGCGGACTCCTTCCTCCACATCACCAACCCCAGCCTATGGAAGGCCATGCGGATGGGGGCTGGCCGGGCGAACTACGAGGCCCAGGTCAAGCTCGCCCATGCTGCGCTCGCCTTCATTAAGGTGGTCGACGAGGTGCTGCCGACCCTCCCACCAGGGGAGGCTGGCGATGCCATTCTGGGCTGAGTTCGACGGCCACCGGTCGGCCTGCATCGACGGCGAGACCCGCGAGGCGGCGGTGGCCGCGGCCGAGAAGCTGACCGGCTGCCGGGTGACGCGGGTCGATTCCCTCCCGTACCCCGCCTATCCCCAGGTCGGCCGCATGTTGAGCGGCGGGGTCTACTGCTCGCACCCACAAGAGTGCCGGGGCTGGGGCTACTGCCGGCACTCCATCGCCTGCTCGGAGTAGGCCGTGGCCCGGGCACCCAAGCCGCCGCCCGAGGTCCGTTGCCCCTACTGCGGCCAGGACGCGGTGCTGCACCTCAACAGCTCAGCGTTCTACCGCGGGCGGGACTACGGACCCTTGTGGGCGTGCGAGCCCTGCGGGGCCTGGGTGGGCACCCACAAGAACAGCCCGCGCCACTACCCCCTGGGCAGGCTGGCCGACGCCTATCTGCGGGCTGCCAAGCGCGAGGTGCACAAGGTTTTCGACCCGCTGTGGCAGGCCAAGATGGAGCGCACCGGGTGCAGTGCCACCAAGGCCCGCGATGCCGCCTACGACTGGCTGGCCAAAGAGCTGGGGATCGAAGTCAACAAGTGCCACATGGGCAAGTTTGACTTGGAGACCTGTAGACGAGCGCATGAGATATGCTTGCGCTACTATAAGACAAGGGACGTTTGACCATGGGTGATCGTACCGGCATCGCCTGGACCGACGCCAGCTGGAACCCGGTTCGCGGCTGCACGCGCGTGAGCCCCGGCTGTGTCCACTGCTACGCCGAGACGGTGGCGGCGCGGTTCTCAGGCCCGGGCCAGCCCTACCAGGGCCTCGCCCAGTGGGTGACCCGCCCAGGCGGTGAGCGCGAGGCCCGCTGGACCGGCAAGCTCGCCTTTGTCGAGACCATGCTTGACCAGCCGCTCCGGTGGCGACGGCCGCGCCGGATCTTCGTGAACTCGATGTCCGACCTGTTCCACGAGGCCATGCCCGACGAGTGGATCGACAGGGTGTTCGCCATCATGGCGCTCGCGCCGCAGCATGTGTTTCAGGTCCTGACCAAGAGGCCTGAGCGAGCCCGCGCCTATCTCGCCTCGCTGCCGGCGACCGGCGCGCCCGACAGGCTGACCCGGATCGCGGCTCGGATCGGCGCTGAGACGCGCGGCTATCGCGGCAGTGCCGGGCTGGTCGATCGCCCCTTGCCGAACGTCTGGCTCGGCGTCTCGGTCGAGGATCAGGCCCGCGCCGACGAGCGCATCCCCATCCTGCTCGACACGCCGGCTGCGGTCCGCTGGATCAGCGCCGAGCCGCTACTCGGGCCGCTCGACCTGGACCGGTGGCTCCCCTACTCCCAGCACTGGCGACAGGCTGAGCCCAGCCGGGCGAGCCTCGGCCTTCCGTGTCTGGAATGGGTGGTGATCGGCGGCGAGAGCGGGCCGGGCGCGCGTCCATTCACACTGGGTTGGGGCAAGGACCTGATCCGCCAGTGCCGTGCCGGCAGTGCCGCGGTCTTCATGAAACAGGTCGGGTCGGTCCCGGTGAACCGCGAGGGTGAGCGCTGCCCGCACATTCGCGACCTCAAGGGCGGCGACCCGGCCGAGTGGCCCGAGGAGTTGCGGGTGCGGGAGTGGCCCCGATGAAGGCCTACAGGTTCAGCATCATCGTGCCCGTCACGGTGCGGGCCGAGTCTCGCGAGGCAGCCCGGCGAGCAGTGCGCGAGTCCCTGCCGGACCTTCGCTATCAGGTGTCGGGTGAGACCATGAACGGAACGGTCGTGGCCGGGCGGGTCAAGATCGTTGCGGTTGCCAATGAGCGGGGTGGCCAATGAAGGCCCTGACCATCTGGCAGCCATGGGCCAGCCTGATCGCCATGGGGATCAAGACGGTGGAGTGGCGCGGCTGGCCGGCACCGCGGTGGGTCGTGGGCCAACGCCTGGTGATCCATGCCGGCATGACGGACCCCCGCGGCCACGTCCGCGACCTCCTCGTGAGCGAGGCCCGGCTGCGCGGCTCCCTGGGTCCGCAGGCTGACATCGCCAAGGCGCGGGAGGCATTGCAGCAGTGGTCCGGCAGGCCGTTCCTCCTGCCACGCGGGGCGGGGCTCTGCACCGTGGTCCTGGGCCAACCCAAGCGGGCCGACCTCTTGGGGTTCACCGTGCCGGCGGGCAGCGCACCCAACTTCGCGTGGCCGCTCGAGGAGCTGGTGGCCTGGGACGAGCCCGTGGACTGCCGCGGTGCCCAAGGCTTCTGGAACTGGCCGCTGCCACTGGACGGGGCGAGGCCCGCATGATCAAGCCGGGCAGCTTCCACGAGCGGCTTGCAGCCATGGCTGCACGCGAGGCCGCGGATGCCGGCGGCGACCCCGATCGCATGGCCGAGGCGATCGAGGGTCTAGCCGACGCCTTGGCAATGATGGTTGCGGCGGCGACCGGCGGCAACCCCAGTGGCATGAGCACCATGCTCGAGGGTGCGTCCAACTATGCCTTCGAGCGGACCGCCCACTATGCCCCCGTGGCCCGGTTCCTCGCCACGTGCCGCCGGCCAGCGGGCGACAAGCCGTGACCCAGCGGTGTTGGGCCGACGAGACGGTGCCGCCACCCAGGCCCGTGTGGTGGGCCTTCACCTGCGACGGGGACCACGGCCTGTTCCCACCGCCCGATCTGGTGGTGGAGGTCTCCCCTCCCAAGCCTTGCGGCTGGAGCCAGGCCGTGCGCGCCGGCTGGGTCATCACCCCCGAGCGCGACCATTGCCCGGAGTGCAAGCGCACCGCCCCGCGGGTGGCCCATGACGACGACTGAGCAGCGCGGCGAGTTCGCCATGTGCTGCCGCGACTGCCGCGCTGTCGCCAGCCAGCCCTGCACCTTCGCCGAGCTCGCCGCAGTGGTGGCCGCGCTCCTGGCCCAGGGCTGGACCCAGGACGGGCGCGGCTCGCACTGCCCAGCCTGTTCCCAATGTGCCGACGAGGAGAAACCTTCCGATGCCTACCACCACGATCTTGGCCTCTGAGCACGACCGCCGCGTGACCGAACTGCTGGAGGCGAACAGCCGCGAGGTCGAGCGTCGGCGCGAGGCGCACCGCGTTGCCCGCCGGCTCTACACCACCCTTTGGGCGCTGACCCACGCCTATGGCGGAAACGTGCCGGACTGGCTGCGAAGGGAGCACGACGACGCCTGCCGCGCCCTCGAGGAGGCCAAGCCCCTATGTGCATGAAGCTGGTGCTGCTGGACGGGCGCGAGGTCACGCGCCTGCCCGAGCTCGCCGCCGCCATGGGCCAGGACCCTCCCATGCTCGAGGGGTACGAGGAACACGAGGGGACTGACAGCTGCCTGTGCCCGGTCGACATGCACAGGGCCGCGGCGCTCATGCGCTGCAAGCTGCACCGGGCCTCGGTCGACACGTGGTCGCTGGTGCCGGCGCGCGCCAATGCCTGACCGGATCCAACTGAGCCGCGCCAAGGGATGGCGCAAGCCGGCCGGTGCCGTGGTGTGCGCGCGCCCCCAGTTCTGGGGCAACCCCTATGCCCACCGGGACCCGGCGGTGGCCGTGCGCGCCTACCGTGGCCTTTTCCTGGGCCAATACGGCAAGGTCGACGGGCTGCAGCTGGTGGGCCGCGCCATGGACCTCCACCGCGTGGCCGTTCTCGTCTCGCGCCTGGGCGAGCTGCGCGGCAAGGACTTGGCCTGCTGGTGCCGGCTATGCCCGGACCACGCCCACGGCCGACCCCTGGGCAGCAGGTGCGAGGCTTGCGCGCCCTGCCACTGCGACGCGCTCCTCGAGCTCGCCAACCTCGACCAGATTTATCTGGAGGATCGCACCCTGGTCGGCTGGCTCCCCCTCGTCGTGCCACCCCACCGGCTCACCGTGAGCCTGCCCGTCATGCGCAACGGGGACGAGGGTCAAGCACACCTCACCTATTCGCCAGCCAGGCGCGGCTGGGTCTGCAGCGCCGGCGACCTCTGGCCGGTGCGCCAGTTCCTGGGGCCTGACTATGCCTGCCGCTGAGTTCCGAGACGGCATCTGGTGGTGGGGGAGCTCGCCCGTGCCGCGCACCGCCATGTGGACCGGCGAGCGCGACCAGGGTTGGCTCGCCCCGTGCCGCCACGCCGAGGGACGGCTGGCGCTCCACGCGCCCGAGCTCCCCGGGACGGGCCGGCCCATGTTCCTCAACCCCCACCCTGTCCGCCAGCGTCGGGCGATGGCCCTCATGCTGTGCGACATCTGCGCCAAGCCGCTGCGCAACCGGACCAAGCACCTGCTGTCGCCCGGCCGCTACGTCGTGGTTGGGGACCGTGCCCTGCGCGGCTACCAGGAACCGTGCGTCTGCGCTGACTGCCTGCCGCTGGCGCGGCAGTGGTGCCCTCACGTGCAAAGGTTGGAACCATGGCCACCACCGATCATGCGGCGTTACAAGACCATGTGCTGCGTTCTGGCCGTGGCCGCTTTCGCCGAGATCGCCGGAAAGGGCGACTATCCAAAGCCGGCGGTCGGGTACGTGAAGCTCTACATGCCGGAGGAGGCGGTGGTGGCGCAGACCCGTGCCCGGAAGGTCCAGCGATGATAGACGCCGCGGTCGCGCCCACCGATCCGGCCGAGCCGCAGTCGCCGGCGACGCGGCAGGTGGCCTTCCGGCTGACCGAGGAGGTGATCGGCGACCTGGACGGGCTCAAGGCCGTGCTGGCGAACCGCATCAACCCGGTGCGGATCACCCGCACCGACGCCGTGGCCTACGCCATCCGCTACACCTTGCGCCAGCTGGCCAACCCCATGAACCCGCCGGAGTCCGGGCGATGAGCCATGCCAGCCTGCAGACCTCCCCACCGGGATCGGTTCGCGTGGTGTCGTCCAGGTTCTACCGCGTGCTCGGGTTTCTCCTGACCGACTGCACCCCCTACCAGGCCGTGCATTGCCGGCTGGACAACCCGGCGCACCCGCAGCCCGGCGAGCTGTTGCCCGTCGAGACCCTGGACTGGGTTCGGGTCACCCTGGCCGACGGCGATGCCATCGTCTGC
>ERZ869921.503-NODE-503-length-23538-cov-8.283695_pt1 | contig 23538 bp, 32 predicted proteins | sample MGYA00579310_ERZ869921 | MGnify/ENA primary metagenome ERZ869921 (study PRJEB32216, sample SAMN09231816) | wastewater metagenome | place: USA: Maryland | collected 2016-06-21 | study: EMG produced TPA metagenomics assembly of the PRJNA472060 data set (Reclaimed... | reverse complement strand
CGGTCCGGACCTACGGCCCGCCTCACCGACTGGATCAAGACGAACCGGAATGATGTTCCGGACCCGCGCCAGCCACCCCGAGGAACCGTGAACGGTGCGACCGGCGGAACCACACTCCCAAAAGGCGAACGCGCCTGTCTCATCGCCGCGGCGCAGCACCCCAACGGCGTCACCCGCCAACAGCTTACCGTCCTCACCGGCTACAAGCGTTCATCCCGCGACGCCTATATCCAGCGCCTGCGCGAGCGCGGCATGGTGGAGGGCGGCGAGCGCATCCAGGCCACGCCCGACGGCATAGCCGCCCTTGGCGACGCCTACGAGCCGCTGCCGACCGGCGCCGCGCTGCGCGAGCATGTCCTACGGACCCTGCCCAAAGGCGAGGCAGCAGTGCTTGAGGTGCTGATAGCCGGGTATCCGGAACCGGTGGCCAGAGAAACCATCACCGAGCGAACCGGCTATCAGCGATCCAGCCGGGACGCCTACCTGCAAAGGCTATCGGCGCGGGAACTGATTTTGCCCGCCCCGTGGCCGCAAGCATCCGCCAACCTGTTCGATTAACCCCAGAGGAGAGAACCATGACTGAAATGGATGACAACGCACCCGCGCCGGCTGGCCCGCATCCCGGCTACATCATCACCGACACCGAGGGGACCGGCCTGTTCGACTACAAGCGCGGCGCCCATGAGGACGGACAGCCCCGCATGGCATCGCTCTGCATGATCTACGTCGACGAGAATCTGGAGGTGGAGCGGGAATATTCGGTTTTCATCCGCCCCGACGGATGGGAAATGACCGAGGGCGCGACGAAAGTGAACGGCCTCACCAACGAATTCCTCAACGAACACGGCATCCCGATCGCCGAAGCGCTCAACGAGTATTCCAGCGCGGTCGATAATGGCCGCATCCTGGTCGCGCACAATTCGCAGCACGACGCCAAGCAGATCAGGGCCGAACTCCGCCGCGCCGGCATGGACGACCGTTTCGAGCGCGCGCCGAATATCTGCACCATGCGCGCGCTCACCGACGTCTGCAAAATCCCGCCGAAGGGCAACCGCGGCGGCTACAAATGGCCGTCGCTCTCCGAAGCCTGCGTTTTCTTTCACATGGAGGAATTCGGCGACCACACGTCCAAGGCCGACGCATATGCCTGCCTTGCGCTTCTGCGCAAGTTGAAAGAGATGGGCCGGCTGCCGGAGCCAAAGGTGCATTACGCAAAGGATCAGCCGGCAGGGAGATTCCCCCCGAACGAAACCCCGACGATGCCCATGCCGGAGAATGGCAATTGATGGCCATCGGCGACCGCATCCGCATCATATCAGAACAGGAGTTTCAGGCCATGTCACCGCCCCGCAAGCCCCGCGGCGAGAAGCCCGCGACCACGATCCGGCTGCTCCGCCGACAACTCGCCAGCGCGCAGCACACCATCAAGGCGCTCCAACTCGACCGCGGCGACAAGGAAAAGGTCATCGCCGGCTATGACGTCCAATTGAGCGAGGCGCAGGACGCCGCCCACAACGAGTCGCGCCGATCGGAAAGCCAAGCCCGCCGCATCGCCGACCTCACCCTGCAGCTTCGCATGAACGGCCAGCGCCTCGCCTACCTGGAAGGGTACTATGCCAAAAGCAAAGAAAACGCGCCGGCCGTATACACCACGCGCCCACTTGTCCCCGGCGATACGGCCGAAACTGACGCCGGACCAGGTTCGCGAGATCAGGCGGATTTATCGGCTGGCGGACAAAGAAGCCGCGGCGCGGGGATCGAACCGGGCCCGTCAGGGTTTGGCGCAGGACTTGGCGAACAAGTACGGCGTGAGCCGGTCCGCGATACTGCACATCAGGAAGGGCGAAAGGTGGAGCACATTACGATAAGCGCCCACGACGACCCGACCAAATGGGGAGTCTAGACGAGCAAATCGCGGCCCTCGCCGAGCGATACCGCGAGGGCCAATTCACCGAAACCGTCTATCGCGCCAGCCTCTATGCCAAAGGCATCCGCGGCGCCGACATCGACCAGATTGTGAGGGATACCAATGAGTCCATCCGAAAAATTCCAGCAGGAAATAATGGACCTCGTCCATAAACGCTACCCGAAGGCGATGCGCGGCGACATCGGCGAGAACACCGAGGCGGCCGCCGCGCTGGCAACAGCCCTTGGCGGATTGCTGGCGTTCGCCTTCCGCCTCAACGGCGAAGTGATCGGTAGGACCGTCCTGCAGACCATCGTCCACGAAATCGTCGAGAACGCCGCGGCCATCGACGAGAAGAACGGCGCAATCATCCGCAACGCGTTCCCGAAACCGAATTGAGGAGTACCCACATGCCGATCGACGATTTTTCAAACCAGGCAAACCAGCTTGTTACCGAGAACCGCCGCCTCCGCCTCGAGGTGGAGTCGGTTCGCCGCCTGCACGCCGACATGAAACAGCGCTACGACACCGTCGCCGCCGGCATGAACGACATGATCGAGGATCACCGCAAGATTGAGCGCGACTTGCAGTTCCGCGTCGACCGCGCCGAGAGTTCCGAGAAAGAGGTAGCTGAGTTGCTTCTGCGCGTCGCCGACATGATCCAGCAGGCATTCCGCGCGCGCGAGGGCGAAAAGACACCCGAAACCATGCCGCCGCAGACCGGCCGGCATATTCAGGACGCCCGCCTGCCGGAGCTCAATCCGGCCCACTAAAAACTCCAATGGCCGCCAGCGGGGATAGGCTGGCGGCCAAAGGGAGGATAACACCCAAGGCGCGCCGATGGGCAACCGGAGCGCGCCATCACCATCACCCGAGATCGGGATTCCGTCAACATGAAAACCGCCGCGTGCCTCGTCCTGATACTCTCCGGCCAACTTGTCCCCATCAACAAGCCGTTTCCGACCGAGGATTCCTGCGAGCGCGCCGGCTTTTCAATGACCGACGGCCAGACCGTCAAGGGATATTCGTGCCTGCCCCGGATCATCGTCGACGGCCTGCCGGTCTACGACTGCGGCCGCTACCAGGATATCGACCTCACCCCACCGCCGGCCGGCGAAACCTGCATCGTCGACAGCATGACCGACGGCACCGTGATATCTCGCCACGAGCCTTGCGTGAGGACCGCCACCGGCTGGCGCCTCGTCGTGCCGCGGTCGAATGTGATAGACGTCAGGCCAACCACCGTGCGGCCGCCGATACCGAAATACCAGAAGCGGATGGAATAGCCAAGGCAGCGGACGGAGCCGTAAATCCTATCACGGCCGCTGCACCACTGTGATTGATAAGCGAACATCGAAAGTGAGGCTGATATGACCAGGGACGAATATAACAAGAAGGTCCAAGCCATGCAGGCGGTTTGGCCAGAGTCTGCTCACCGCGTTGAGACGCGACGCTGGCCCGCCGAAGGCCCCATTTCCGTGGCTAGATTTCAGATCCATCTCGACCACTGGCGAACGCTTGGCACCCAGCGGAGGCCGTTCCAGCCCGATACCGAATACGAGTGGGATGAGAACGAAGAGGCGCGGGTTATGTATCACCTTGCCGGCGGCGTTAGCTCAGACCGCGCTTACGATGCTGGCCAAACATCGCAAGTAGGGCCAGTTGACACATGGGGCAAATGGCCCTATAGTGAGCAAATCAGCAAGGGCAATCCTGCCCGGCTAGGAGGCAAGAATGGCACTCAAGATTTGGACGGACTTCAAGGCTGGCGACCGCGTAATGGCCAGCGACTGCGAGCGAGACATCGGAACGGTCGTTGAGACTGGCCCTGACGCGACCGTGGCGGGCCGGGCATTAGTCCGCTGGGACGATGGCTCCGAACCCTCTTGGCTGCGCGCTGACCTCCTCAGCCCGTCCCCTCACGTTGAGGATGAGGCGTGGGAATACATGCTTGACCTGCTGCTGGATGGCGAGGTCACCCCTGCCGACTTCCGCTCCCAGATGGCATGCGCTGGCTATGCAGTAGTGCAGATCAACAACGCAATCGATTACAACTGGGAAGACATCCGCGCCATGATGGCGCCAGAGGCCGCATGAGCTACGACGATTGGAAAACGCACAATCCGGATGATGACCGTTGCGAGTTTTGCGGCGCCGCTCCGTGGGAAAGTCGCGGCGGTTGGCAACCAAGCGGCTGCAACGGCGAGTGCCGCACAAGCTGGCGCGATCCTGACGCTGAATATGAGCGGATGAGGGACGAAGCGTGACCTCCAAGCAGTTCCAAGCCGCCATTGACCGCCTCGGCCTTTCACAGGTCGGGGCGGCAAAGCTTTTCGGTGCCGACCCTCGGACGGGACGCCGCTGGGCGCTGGGTGAGAGGTCGGTCCCAGGCCCGGTCGCGATCCTGCTTCGCCTGATGCTCGCCGGAAAGATCACGGCAGAAGATATTGAGGGGGTCTAGTGATGACCCTGAGCAATCGACTTATCCTATCCAAGCGCGCGCGGGATGAACGTGGCCAGATAGAGCAGCACGCTACCGAGAGCCAGCACCACCGGCCATAGTCCGACCCAGCGCGTAATAATTCGCAGATACCAGAGAAAGAATACGCAGCCGACCAGCGACCCCATGCCGACCATCGGCAGATATCGGGATAACTGCGCCATGTCGCCACCAGTTTCAAATCGCCACAGCCATACCGGCGAGCGCGCGATAACCACCGCCAGGCAGATGCCGGCCGTCACGATGGCGAGCTCAACCCCGATCGTCTGCGACCATGCCCACCACGTCATCCGGCCCCGAGGCCGCGACTCGACCAGATACATCAGGGTGAACAGCACGCAATAGGCCGACAGGATCGACCACGATCCATTGCCCGCCTCAAGCAATCCGCTCATTTATAGAACCCCTCCAGTGCAGTCGCGCGCTGTATCGCCGCGAACGGGTCGCCATCGTGCTTATACGGCTCCAATTGCGACCGAACGCTGCGCGCCTTCACCATCAGGTCGGTTGCTTCCGCCATCGCGCGGTCGAATTTCTCATCGCCGGCAGACTTCACGTCGCCGACGCCATCGCCACCCTTTGTTGAATGCAGCCATCCGAACATTTACCGCATCCTGCCCTTGAACATATCGACGACCGTTTTCAGGAGCTCGCGGGACTCAATGATCGCGGTTAACGTGCGTTCCGCAAGCGCCCCCAACTTCTCATCCTTTTGGTGGATCAGATCATCCTTTGCCGCGATTATCTTGTCCTTGTCTGCCAGAGATTCCAGCAGCCGGGTCCGGTCCTTTATCAGCCAGCCGACCGCCATCAGCAGCAATAGATATGCCCCGCCCTGTTTCATGACTTCGAAGGTTTCGGGCGAGAGCATTCCCAGCCTGTATTCTGCTATATCGGCGCGTTGAAATCGGCGATCAACTTATCCAGCGCGGCCTCCTCCGCCTCCAATTCCTCATCCGTTACGGCGCCGGCCTGCGCGCCACGGATCACGCGGCCGATAACCTTGAGCGCCGGCGCCGCGGTCTGCCCGGCGGCAATCAGCACCTCCGCAATCGTGATGCCCTTGGCGATCAGCGCCAAAATTGCCATCGCGTTCATCGCGCCACCTCCAGATTGACGCCGCTTTCGGCGCCCTTGGCCTTCACCAGCGCGATAATCGACGTCAATTCGTTGAACACCACAACGGCGTTGACTTGATCGTTCTGCCGGACGAAACGCCGGAGCTCTTTCAGATACGGCGGAATCTGCATCGTGTAGATTTGCACCGTCCGAATTTGCTGCTCGCAAGTGTCGGGGATCAGCCCGCGGACACAGGACGAGCGCCAGGCGTTCAAGCCGACGAACAGTATCGTCACGCCGGCCTCGACCTCGCGCAGCCGATCTTTCGTGACCGGATTCTGGACGCTGGCAGCGCCGAACTTGACGGCCGTTTTGAGGGCTTCCAGCTGCGGACCGCATGCGGACAGCGTAAAGGCGACCAGAACGAGGGCGATGATGCGTTTCATGGCGCGCCCCTATGCCGGCTTGACTTGCGGACTCGCCGTGGCCGCGGCCAGCACCGGATCGGCCACCTTGATATCCCCGACCACCTCCGGCAACGCCGCCGTGGCGTCGATCAGTGCGACCTTTGCATCCTGGTTCGACTGCAGCGTGGGATCAAGCGCGATCGCGCTGGTTGCCTCGACCAGCGCCTTTTGCGCATCGGCCGTCTGCGGTGCCGTCGATCCGGACGTGGCCATTTGCCGGACCGTGGCAATCTGGCTTGTCGGGCTCGCGCTATTCGCCGCCTTGATGCCGCCGTAGACCACGCCGGCCGCAGCAATCACCTGCACCAGCGACCCGACAGCACTGCCAAGGCTGTTAATCAGAGCCGTGACCTGCTCCATCGAAATGCCCTTGGCCTGGAGGCCGAAAATGGTGACAGCGACTCCGACCGCGGTAATAACATGGCGAGACGCAGCGTCGATTTGGGGTTTGGTTGGCAGCCACATGATGCAATCCCTTTCAGGTTGAAGCGGTTAAGTCGGCATAGAACAATTTTGCAATTTCTGCAATTTGCACAGCCTTGTCGGTTCCGTTGATGATGCGCCGCGCGTTCACCCAATCGGTTTTCGTCGCGTTGAAATAGTCCGACAGCTTCTTGCCGGTGAACGCGCCGGTCTGCATCCCATCGAACATGATGAAGGCCGCCACCGCCGGCAGTAACGCCGCTTCCATATCGGCGACTATGTCGACGTCGAATTGCTTGAGCACCGGCGCGCGATATCGCTCATAGTTGCGCTTCCACGTCAGTTGCACGTACCCGCGACCGACCCACGGCCAGTATTTCTTGCCGCGCAGATACTTTTGCGAGCCGCCTTCCGTGATCGGCTGCATGGTGTGCGCCGTTTCCCATTTCGTCGTCGCCAGCATGTAGGCCAGCCAGCGCAGATCGGTCAGCTTGCGGCGCTCCCATTCGTCGAGGATGGCCGAAACCCCCTTGACTTGCCCAGCCGTCAACTTGCCAGGAAATGGACTTGTGCGGATGCCAGCGAAAAAAGCCGCGCGATCAATCGCCATCACCAGCTCCCGTCTTTACCGTTCAACCAGACGGGCCCAAACGACGACGTTTCAGTACGGACGCCAAGCATAAATGTGCCTATTGAATTCGAGCCGATACGATTGACGAACGTCATTGCCGGCCCCTGTTCAAGAGACACACCCACACCCACGTTGCCGTTGCTGTTGATGATGTTAAAACCAATCGGGCCGGACAATTTACCGCCGACAAACGTGTTTTGGTTCGCCGCCGAATAGAGCTCCACCGCGTCATTGCTGGCGCAGATATAATTGTTGATCCCCATGCCGTATTGCGACGTATAAGCCAGAAGCAATCCGGTCTGGAATGTGTCGGCCGGTGTCGGGCAGGTGACGACCACGTTCATCAGGAACGCTTGCGTCACGTTGCGATAGTCGATGGCGATATATCGCGTCAGCGCTAGCGAGGGATCAATCTGGAGATCGCGCAGCGATTGATAATAGGTGCGGACCCCCGGATATTTAGTCGTGACCGCCGCAATTTTTGTGCAAGGGCCCGACCCTTGAATGATGACCGACGATGGCTGCGCGATCGGCGCGCCATTATTGCCGAACGACCCGCACGGCAGTATTATCATCCCGCCACCGGCCGCCTCTGCGGCGTCAATCTGCTGCTGCAGCGTCAGGGATTGCGCCAGCGCCGGAGCGCCAACCAGAAACGCCAGTATCGCAAAAATCTTTTTCAATTGTAGTGCTCCTCTACTACGACTTGACCTGACCCGCCCGCGCCACCAGCTGCACCGGCTGTACCAGCTGTACCGGCTGCACCTGCCGCGCCGACCGCGTAAGCATAAGAAGCTGCTGGCGAAGTAATGATTGTCTCGCAATAGCCTCCTGCGCCACCTCCAGCTTCAACATTTGTGCCGGTGGATGCACCGCCGCCACCGCCGCCAGTGTTGGTTCGTCCAGCAAGCCCCGGGTCAGCAGCGCCGGGCCGTCCACCGGCTCCTGCGCCGCCGTAGTAGCCTGACCCGCCGATGCCCCCAGATTGAGCCACAGCCGATGCACCGCCGCCATAGCCGCCGGTTATATTCAGAATACTGCCGCCGGAAGAACTTCCGCCTACGCCTGCGTTATCAGTCGTCGGGTTACCCCCCGTCCCCCCGCCGCCGACACACGACGTCGTGTTAAAGGTCGAGTCGCCTCCTGTGCCGCCGGTGCCGGGCGATCCAGTACCAGACCCAGCCCCGCCACCACCGCCGCCGATCAACCTGACCCTAATCCAGCGCACGTTAGCCGATGGGCTTGTCCACGTTCCGGACCCAGACAAGAACGTCTGCACCGTCGGCAACGTCGGAACGCCGCCAGTGCTCGCGATCAGATAATTTGTGCCGTCCGAAACGATGCGGGCAGACCGGCCCGGCCCAAGCACATAAGTCGAACCGCCGCCGATGGTCGACGTCGTCGGGGTGATCGTTACAATACCCGCCGCGTTCGTGCTGATATTCCGGACGTCAACAAACCACCCGTTTTGGAAAGCCGAGGCCGCGCCAGCCTGCGCGATGGTGTAAGCCTGCGCAGCGGCGTTCGACGCCGTGACCAGCTTGCCGCGATCCCCGTCGACGATGGCATACGAGGTGCCCGTCTGCGCGTTCGTACACTCCGCCGCCGAAAGCGTGCCCGTGCTGGTGATAGCGCTCTGCGAGCACGCCGATGCCGCCGAGGACACAAGGCCAGCGCCAGGCGTAACGCTCGTCACACCGCCCGAAACGCTTGCGGAGAACGACGTCCACTTGCTGACGCCGTCACTAACCAGAAGCGCGCCCGCATATTGCGACAAGATGCTGATGGACGTTCCACCGTTCAGCGTGTCGGAGCCGGAACGCACGACGCTGATGGTGTTCGCGCCGTTGATCGCGCCGGCCTGATCCATGATGAGCAGCGACTGCCCCGCGTTGAGCGCATTGGCCGCCGGGAGCGTCCACGTCCGCGCCGCCGTGAGTGCCGTTGTGGTAACAACGGTTCGCGTCGTGGCCGAAATCGAAAGGTTGCTATCGCCATTTGTCGTCATCTGGTCGATGTTGAGGACCGTGGATGACCTGCCAACAAGCGCCGTCACGGTAGACGGACACGCGCCTGCACCGCCGCCAACCAAAACCCCATTCGCCACTAGCAAAGCGCTCGAGCCCTGCGCCGTGGTGGACGTGTAGCAGGCCACGCCGCCGCTTGTGACGCTGCTTGGCAGTGTGAACGCCCCCAAAATAGGGTCCGCGCCGGTGCCACCGCTGAGATACGGCACCCTCGCCGTTGCGCCAGGCCCGAACAATACCCACCCAGACGCGCCGCGCTGAATGATCGCACCCCGCGTAGACCCCAGCGCCCGATCAAGTATCGCGGTAACGGACGCGGCCTGCGCCGGAGCCCGCGATGCCCCGCTGTTGCCCAAAACCTGCCCGGCCCCGACCTGCTGCTGTGCATGCGCGGCGCCAGCGAGCGCCAGCCACGCCAGCGCAACCCGGAAAAACTGCTTCATGATTCCACCTCGTAACCGTTGCCCGCCAACTTCGGCTTGAACGTCAGCGCGGCGAAATCTGTGGCCATCGGATAGGACGTCAAACCGTCGATAGTCTCCGCCCCGGTCCGGTTCACCGCGATCGCATTCGTCGACGCGTTGCCGGTGATATCCTTCACCGTGAACGGCTTATTGCTGCGCGACGCGGATGCCGCGGTCTGGATGACAACGGCGCCGCCGGACGTATCGACCTCAAGGAGATAATCCGTCGCCAAAACGGTATATGGCGACATGGCGAAATTAACCGCCGTCGGGACGATAGCCGGAGGCGAAACCACCGCAGCGGCAATCTCCGCCTGAATCTGGTCGAGCGCATCCTGCACATTGACCGCCGTCAACGGTGCCGTCGGCTCATATGACACGTTCGCCGCCGCAGCGACCGGCCGAAACCGCAAATCCGTCTGGATCAGAGCCATTACAGCACCCTCAAAAGATACGTTACAGCGAGCACGGGGTTGATAATTGGCATCGCAGTGCCATTGGTTCCCGATGCCGTCACACTAAGGGGCGCCGACCCCGTCGAGGTAATGGTGCCGATCACAGCCGGCACCGTGCCGCCAGCGCCGCCAAGGACGCCGAAAGACGTACCTCCAAATCCGTCGACCGTCCCGTGCGACGTGACGCTAGAGGGAATCGCCCCCTGCACAGACGAAACGCTTAGACTCGCCGTTCCGGTATAGGTTAGCGGCGGCACGTTTCCTGCGGCGATGCCCCGGCTTTCATTACCGTTTGAGCAGACCGCCCCCACCGACGTCATCGCCGTGCCGCATCCAAGCGACGAATTCGTGAGGCGATTTGCTGCCGACCCATTCAGATTGTCGAGCGCGACAGGCGAGCGGCCGCGCATATCTATCACTGCAAACTGCCCGCCGGGACAGGCTCCGCTCGCCGGAGAGCCCATCAGGACCCAATATGTCGCGTAAGTCGTCGTCGAAATGCACTGCCCCGCCGGCAGGATGAAATTGCTATTCGGTGCCGTTGCCCCGGTATAGGCAACCAATGCGCCAAGCGGAATGATAGTCGGACTGGCATAGAAACCACGGAGCATCCACGCGCTATTCGTCGTGGAGAACTTCACCGAATACGGAGAGCCGGAAATCAGCGTACCAGACGCGACCGCAACGCCCGGAGAGCTCTGGATGGCGTATGCGGTGCCACCATCGGCAGTCAGGGTCGGACTCGCCCCGTTCGTCGAATTCACCGTGAAAGCCAGCAACTGCCCGTCGTTTGGCGTCGAGCTTAGGCCCTGGTTCGTTGTCACGGTGTAAGCCGTAGGCGTCCCGCCCGTTGCCAATAGGCCGGAGATATCGTCGCGATATTCGGCCGCGCGCGCCATCATTGCGCGGGCGCTATCGTTCACCGCCGACGGCGCCATGCCCTCCGCCCAATTGATGGACGGGTCGGCCGTCGAATTTGAGCTTGCGGTTTTCGACCACTGCCAGAACGCGGCACCAACCGGCCCCGCCCCAAGCGCGACCATCAAGAGAACGAGGAATTCAATCATCCGTTTGCGCATTGTCATGCTCCTAAGCCATACGCCTTCGCCAACGCCGCTGCGATTTGCTGCGACTGCCCGACCATCGGGCGCGCCATCTGGATTTGTTGTTCCGGTAGGAATTCCACCTTGGCCGGCTGTTGCTGCCCGCCGCCGAGCGCCGAGGCTACACCGGCGAGCGACCCAACCGGCGCCGACGGAGCCAGCGGCAGCGGCGCGTCGGAACTCGTCGCAGCCGGGTTGATCGGGCTCACCGGATCGACCGGCACCGCCTTTGCCGTCAGCGCGCCCACCGGCGCCTCGACCCCGAGCAGCTTCGCGGCGTTCGTCACATGGCCGGACATTTGAGAGTTAACCTTGTCCGCCACCGTGCCAGGCGCGCCGCCGTTCGCCGCGTCGCTCCGATCATACAGGCCGGGGGCACCAGCGTTTATGGTGGAGTAAATATCCATAAGGCCCGCGCCTGGCTTGACGCCACGATCAACCAAATAGCGCTCGACCGCCTTCATTTGATCGGTAACGCTCATGTCTTTCGTGACGCCGTACTCTTTCGCCTGCGGCTCCCCCCACTGTATCAGCCCCCTATGCTGCCCCCATTGCGTCGTCGGGCCGGCCTTCCACGGGTCAAAGGTGCCACCGGTCTCATAAGAAATCGCCGTGCCAAGATGCACCGGGTCCACACCAATTCTCTTGGCAGATGCAATGATTGCGGCAGCCAGCTCAGGATTCATCCCCGTCATCACCTAGTCCTCGCGAACTTGCCGAAAATCTGGCATGACGCAAAACGATGCAGCGCAATTGCCCCCGCTAACGTCCGCGCTCGCCGATGAAACCGCCTCTGGCCGCTGGATACCTGCACCTCCCAACGCCGCCTTCTGGCATCCCATCTGATACCTTTAATCCCGCTCTTACTATCAATGTGGGCAAGAGAATTTGCCGCATTCTGTGACGGTGTAGCTAGGCGCAGATTATCCCAAGAATTATGGCCACCCGCCATGTCGGCGTGGTCAATCCGCTTTTCCGGTGCCCCGCCAGTCATCCAAAGCCAGATTATGCGGTGCGCCCTATATAGAGTGCCATCAACACTTACCTGCACATACCCATGTCCGCCGCGAACTGCCCCCGCGATATCGCCGGCTTTCATTTGATTGCGATCAACCCTCCACCGCAATTTCCCCTCGTTTGGATCATAGGAAAAAAGCTCCCGCACCCTTTCAAAAGACGGGAGATTTCGGAATGACGGATTCATGGAGGCCATATGCTGATAGTCCTGCTTTTTCTCGTCTTACTCGCCGCAAAACTCGCCGCTATCGGCCTTGTATCTCAAATCGGCCCGCTCGTCGCCCTTCCGATCATCGCCGCCTGCTACCTCATCGCCCGACGCGTGGACGCTACCGCTGCGCGGCAGGGATAGCCAGTGCCAGCAGGGCCGGCACCCGGCTCGTCCGCACCGCCGACCTCGCCTGCGGCCCGTAGAATAACCGCGTGGCCTCTTTCGCCGCCTTGGCATCTTTCAGCGCCGCGCCGCCCTTCTGCGCGATATGGCCGACCACCGCGCCCGGGATGCCCCCGGCGCCGAAACCGAGCATGGCACCGAGATTATCCAGTGCCTTGTTCGCGATCTTCGCGCCGATCGTGGCGCTCCCCGACGGGTTGGTAGTTCCCTTTGCCGGAGTCATCCGCTTGTAGACCGACGCCAGCTTGACCATTTCGGCCCGCTCGCCGGCCGTGAACAGGATTTCAGCCAGCCCCTTGCCGGACGAATGCAGGAACTCATGGAGCCGCTGCGACAGCGCCTGCGCTTCAAACGGGATTTTGCCCTCGCCAGCGTTCGTCAGCTTCTCCCACATGCCCTGCCGGACCGCCGTCCAACTCTCAGGCGTCAGGTTCCCCTTGAGGTGCGCAGCCAGGTGCTGCGAAATGCCCTTGTCGCCCTTGCCAGTCCGCGAATAGAGCATATCGACGACCTCCGACGGCCGCGCCGGCAGATGGCCATCGGTCCCGGCAATCCGCGCCACCGCCTTTTCGAGTTCGTTCGCGGGGCGCCCGACCGGTTCCGCCGCCCGCAGGTTCCGCGAATAGGCCGACAGCGCCGACCGCTCATCCGCCGTCAACGCGCCTTTGGCCAGGCTGGTTTTCAGGAACGTATCGATCCGCGTGGCGCGCTTGGCCGCCGACAGGCTTTCATCGTCAACGTATTTGAACAGGCCGGATTTCCACTGCGCGAATTCCTCCGGGCTCAGGATTTTCTCAAGCCGGCCAGCGACCTTGACCGCATTGCCGGTGCCCGGGTTGCCCTTCGGACCGTACGAGAGCGCCATAATCTGCTCAGGCGTCGCCGCCGTGTCGGAATAGCGGCCCAAGATTTTCTCGATTGCGCGGCCGATCTCATCATCCGGCCGAGCCGAATACGTCTGTTTGTACTCCGCATGGGAAGCGCGCGCCGCGTCCTGCAGTTCCTTCGCCAACTTGGCGTCGCCCGAGAACTTGCCAGCCGCCATCGCATCGGAAATTGAGTTATCGAATTCGTGGAGAACTCGCCCCATCGCCCGCAGGTCGGACGAGTCGCCCTGCATCACAGCCTTGCGCTTGGCGTCCTTATAGAGCGTCACCAGCTGCTTGCGCGCATCGTCCATCCGGCGCAGGTCGACCGGTGCGGCCGTAGAGGCTGCCGCCGGCGCCGACACCGGCACATCGCCGGGGAACGGCGCATCACCGGGGAACCCGCTGGCAGGCCGCGCCGCAGTGCTCGCCACCGCGCCAGCCGCATCCTCCTGCTCCAGCTGCCGGAACGCGGTTTCCACCGCGTCATCGGCCGCCATGCCCTCCTCGCGCATCAGCGCGACGGCCCGCTGTTTGACGTCCGGACCGAGCCCGCCGTGCCCAGCATCCGCCAGGTCAGCCTCATGGCCGGCATTGATCCGGTCCATTTCGCCGGTGGCGCGCGCATCAGTGGCCGCGGTGGCCTTCTTGCCCTTGAAGTCCTCAAACCCGACCGGATACTTTTTCTGCCCGCGCAATTCGGCGTCGATCGCGTCCAGGAACTCGCGCGGCGTCGAGGTGCCTTCATGGGAACCGCGGAAATAGCCAGCCTCCTCCGCCGCCTCGCGCATGCGGTCGATATCGGAACCATTCTTGCGGACCGTGCCGAAAAATCCCTTTTGGCCGGGGATTTGAGCGCGGTGGCCGTGGTTCATGCCGATCGCGTCGAGCTCCGCATCCGGCTTCAAGCCGCCCTTTGAGGCGATGAATTCGAGCAGCGACAGCGGCGGCGGCTCCGCGGCCTTGACCGCCTGCTTCGCGTACGCATCCGCGACGCTATCTCCGAATTTCGCGCGCAGCGCCGCCACGGTTTCATCTTCCGTCGCGCCCTTGGCGACCGTGATGGCCGGCGCCGGTGCCGACGGCGCGCCAGGCGCGGGCCCGGGCTTCCGCGCAGCATCGTTCCGGAACAGGCCACTACCGTCGCCCACCGTGTCATCGATGATCTTGAGCGCCCGCGACGCCACGGACTCGTTGACCGGGTCGACCTGAATTCGCTCCTCCGGCAAGCCAGTATTCAGCCGCGCGCGGATATCCTCCGCCAGCCCTTTCGGCACCGACGGGTCGAATTCGCCAGCAACAGCGTCCCGCGCCTGGTACGCCTCTTTCGTCGCCGCCACCTTGGCATCCCGCCGTGCGGCGACCGCGGCCCCGACTTTCTCCGCCGCATCAAACGGAGAAGCCGGAGCCGCGCCCCCACCGAGGCCCCGCGCAAGGCTTTCACCCTGCGCGCCGACCTGGAGAACCTGCGCCGCGCGCGCGGCTTCCTCTGCCGCTGCGCGCGCCGCCAATTCGGATTGAACCACCTGCCCGGCTGCATGCGGATCGGTGCGCACCGACGCGCCCGTGGGATCAAGCGACCTCGAGATATTTTCGGACGCCTGCGCGACCGCGGCTTTCGCCTCCTCGTCGGCTTTGCGGGCGATAGCCTCCGCCGAGCCGCCGCGCGCCCCGCGGCGCATGATTTCCTCCTCCGCCTGCGCCACCGGGTCAGACAGCGCCTGCCCCGTGGTCAGCGGCACATCGACGCCCGCGACGTTTTCGAGGTTCTGCGCCACCACCGGCGGCGGGTTGCGGATATCGCGATAGGTCTGCGCCAACTTGCCGACGCCTCGACCGATCAGCGGCGCCACCGCGCCCACCACGCCGCCAACCGCAGCCGGTGCCACCGGGCTTTCCCCGCGCACCACGGCATCGGCGGCGCCGATAGCAGCGTTCGACGCCGCGCCGCGCGTCACCATCTGCGACAGCGGCCCGGTCAGGCCGAACGCCGCCGGCGCAGCCATCATCGCCGGGATTGTCCCGGCCACGCCACCGACGATATTGGCGGCCGTGTCGATCACCGGATGCTCCGCGGCAAATTTCTTGTCCATCCCCTCCTGGATGGCCTTGGCCTCTTTCCGCCGCTCCGCGAAGGTTTTGCCCTTGAGTTGGTCCTTTTCGTCGAACAGCGGATTGAGCACCGGCGCCAGCGCGGCGTTCGTGATGGCGTTCGCCTCGTTGAGCATGCCGCCGACGATCGGGACACCGGTGGCCGTCGCGCGCACCACATCATTCGTCGTCACCGGAGCCGCTTCCGGCTCTTTCGACGCCGAAACGCCGATCGACTTGGCGATATCCGCGACGGCAGCATTTTGCTGCTCCGGCGAGAGCTTCAAGAACTCGTCGCCGACCGTCACGGACTTGTCGCCAATCGTCAGCGTGGCCATCAGTTAACGCTCCACTGGATTTTCTGACCGCCAATATCAACCGTGCCAGCCGACGGCTTGGTATACCCCTTGCCGCCGTTGAGAACCTTGGAAACGCTTTCCCACCCGCCCCGACCGCGGCCAACCGTTTCGCCGACGGAATTTAGCTCGCGCTCCAATTGATCCATTTTGGACGTCAGACTTTCCACGGTATCAATCGGGCTCACCTTGTACCTGCGCGTATAATCGGCGGCCTCGTCCTTATTCATGCCGGCGCCCGTCAGCATGCGCAGCAGCGCCTCCGCCCCCGAGTCTACCTGCCGTCGGATTTCACCAGGGCCGCCGATGCCGATCTTTGCAGTCAGGGCATCAATCGGCCCCGTGACCTCGCCAGCCACGATCCGCTTGCGAATATCCGGCAATTGAGCAAGGAACGACTTGGCCAAACCGAGCCGCGCAGCCACCTCCGCGTCGACCTTTTCGCCAGGCCCACCCGGTATCGCAATCAGCCCCTTATCCGGGTCCTCCGGATCAACCCAGCGATACCCCGATGGCGCGGCGTTCTTTTCGCCCTTCTCGCGCAGATACTTCGGGTCCGCCGGACCGCCCTTGATATATGCCAGCGTTCCGTCAGGTCGCTTTTCGAACCCCGACGGAGGCTTGCGCTCCTCATCTTTTGAGTAATCCGCCAGCGTGTCGACCTTGCCATCCGCCCGCTCGCGCACCAGCCGACCGTTGACGACTTGAGCCGGCTTCGTCTCGAAATACTTGCCGACCAGCGCTTTCATCAGGTCCGGATTGCGCGTCGCCGCCATCACCTCCTCGACCGGGGCGCCCCGCGACACCAGCGCGCGCGCCGTCAGGCTGGCATTCTGGACCGCCAGCGCCTGGTCCTCCTGCCGCTTCATCAGCGCGGCGCCCACGCTATTGTCGCCCTGCAGTGCCGCGCCAGCCGCCAGCAGCGCCGGCGCTAGGCCGCGCGCACGGTCCGCGAATGACGGTTCAGCCGGCGCAGCAGCCGGCGGCACAATGTTCACCGGAGGGGCGACCGGCGCGCGCTGCGCGGCGCTGATATCGGTCGCGCCAGGCGGCGCCTCCGCAGGCCGAGGCCGCGGCATCGGAACCGCTTCCGGCGGGATCGGCGGCGGGACAGTCTCCGCCGGCGGGGGTGACATGCTTTTGGCCATCGCCAGCGACGGCGGCGGCGCAATCGAGAACGGAGCCGGAGCACCAAACGGGGAACCATCCGGAGCGCCGACAGGCATCCTGCCCAGCGGGCCCGGGACGCCAGTGCCGGCCGGACCCTGCTCAAGCCCTAGCTGCACGCCAGCGCTGTTCATATCCGGAACCCCGAACGGGTCGACGATCGGCCCGCGGCGCATGCCGGCGACGTTCCGCCGGTCAGCCACGGCGTTTTCCTCGCGCTGTTGCTTCTCTATCTCATCCCACAGCGCTTGCCCCTGTGGAGGCGGCGGTGGGACGTCAGGGAACGGCGACCGCGCGGGCTGCGCCATCGGCCCCGCGCCAGCCTGCAGGTTCGCCAGCAAGTCCTCCAGCCATGTCCCGGCCATTATGCAGCCTCCCGCAGCGCGCCGACCTTGCCGCGCATCAGATGCCGAGCGCGCGCCGTGGCCTTGCCATAGTTCACCGTCTTGAAGCCCGCGACCTCGCCGACCGCATCAGGCGCGTGTCCCTCGACCTCCTGCGCCAGCAGGCCGATTTGCGGCGTGGGATCGCCCTTGTAGCGGTACGAATAGACCTTTTGGCCATCCGCCAGTTTGCCGACCGGTGCGATATCCTCTTTCAGCCGCTCGTCGGAGAACATCGACGCTATCCCAGCGAACCCGCCGAGGCCTTGGAACGAGCCCAGCGCGCTCAGGCCCTTGCCTGCCGTCGACATGCCGCCGCTAATCGTATCCAGCCACGACGGATTGTTCGTCTGCACCGACGTCCCGTTGCCCGAGGACTGACTGCCGAGGCCGGCCAGCGCGACCGACGGCTGCAGCAGTTGCGCGAGGTTCTGGTACGGCTGCGAATAGCTCGCGTTCGCCGCGGCGTACTGCGCCATCGCCGGCGAGGTATACAGGCCGGGCAGCGAGCCCGCGCCCTGCAGGCCGGCCAGCGCATTCGTGAAATCCGACTGCCGCAGATTGTTGATCGACGACGCGGTGGAGCCGGCACCCGAGAACAGCGTCTTGTTGGCGTCGTTCATGTTGCTGTAATTTTGATTGTACTGGCTCGCGATCACCGGCGCGACGCCCGACGTGATGCCGCGGCCGAGCGACCCGGCGAACGATCCCGCACCCGACGGATCACGGCCCGACCCCGCATAAACGCCCTTGGTCGCCTTGGTCGCGTCCGCGATCGCGGTATTGATCGCGTCGCTAAAGCCCGGGGTTTTGTACGGGTCCAGGTTCGCGCCGCTCGCCGTCGCGCCCAGATTTGACTTGAGATCACCATAGGCGGAATTGAGCATGCCGACCTGCGGCGAGGAATCCGACGAGAACAGCTTGGAGATCGCATCGGCGCCCGACTGCCCGAAATTCGGCAGGTTCGACACCGAGTTTTTCAGACCGGCCAGCGCGTTCGACTGGTCGCCCGTTACGCCGGTGCCGAGGTTGCCGTACTGCCCGAGCAGCGTGTTGACCAGCGGCATCGCCTGCGCCCACGGCGACGTCTGGCTGCTCTGCGACTGTTCCGTGGTTTTGCTGCTCTCGCTCATAGAATTTTCTCCAGCATCACCGTCCGCACGCGATAGCCTTCCAGCACTCGCTCCCAACCGCCGCGACCCTTGAGGACGACCTTAACACAGCCCTCCGCCTTGGCATATTCCTCGATCTTGACGTGGAAGCGCTTCCAATCCTGCATCCGGTCCCCGCCGCACTGGCTCATCCAGCACACCAGCCCCGACCGCATCGGCACCACTTCCGTCGTCATCGCCGCGATTATGTTGCCCGTCTCGTCGTCGATCGCGATCCAGAGAACAATCTTGGCGTATCTGATTTGCTCGACTATGTCCGCCGGCATCAGATCGTCGCAGGCCGCATACCCGACGTCGATCATGTCCCGCACGCGCGGCCAGATCGCGCTTGCAGTGTGAGGCTCGACCGCTTCGACATGGACCGTCATCAGCCACCCGTCACGGTATAATCGAAAATTCGATCCGTCTGCGCATTGTTCGCGTGCGTCACCGTGAACGACGATTGATCTACCGACGAGACATAGGTGGTCGCCACCGCCGCCGCCGCGTTCGCCGTCCGCGCCTGCAGCATCGGCCGGCAATCGCGAGAGCAATTCGGATGCGAAACCACCGTCGTCGTAAACCCGGCCCGCAGCGTCAATTGATCGCCCGCGTTGTGCCGACCCTCGACAAGCTGCACGATGGCGTCAACCGCCCGGCGCCAGCCAGCGATATTAAAACCGAGATCGCGCGGGATTTGGATGGCCATTTATGTACCCTCGTCGCGCGGCGCACTCAACGCCCCGACCGCACCAGCCCCGCCAGCGCCAAAGAAATAATCCCGAAATTTTTGCAGGGCGGCGCGCCGCGCCTCAGAATCAACAGCCCCCGAATAAGTCTCGATTTGCTTGATGCCGTGCTTTTCCAGAATAGGCGCCACCGTCGCCATATCCGCCTCCGGAACGACAGCCCCCTTAAATTCTCCGAGCCGAACCCCCCTTTGCGGCTTGGCCTCGAAATACTGCGTCGGCATATCTCGCAACTTGCCGAGAAATGCCCGCGCCTCATCCAAAAGCCCCGGCGGCAAATCTTTATAATGCTCCGCCATCGGCCGGAGCCCGCTGCCAGCATAATCCGACAACATCGATGCGAAGTCGCTCGAATGCTGGAATGAATTTCCCGAATATTTTGAGTAAGGCCGAAATTTATCAGCCAGTTCGATCAATTCGGTATTGGTGGCCTCTTTCATGGGCGCGAATTCAGACCCCGGCACAATACGATCACGCGCCGCCTGCATTTCCTTCATAGAGCGGAACTGCGGCGTAACGGCCGCCCGCACGTTGCCGGCGCCATAATTGAACGTCTCGCCGCCGCGGACATTGCCCTTCATTTCTTTCACGACGTTATCCAGCGTCAGCGGCGCATACCGCCGATTTCCCATGTCTGTGAAGCCCTTGAAGATTTTTGTCCCCTCATCATTGAGAGAAGGGAACCGCGGCGAATAGACATCGGACGCGAATACAGGATTGCCCCGACCGGGCTTAACGAACGACGGGTCGGCGATCAGGGAAACGTCTCCGAACGACGAGAACCCATGCGCAGGCTTTACAATCGCGGTGCTTGGCACCGCCAAGCCACCAATCTCATCAGCCTTGGCAAGCCTCTCCGGCCGCGTGTTATGGATTGCCAGCAACTCGTCACCGGCCTTGCGCATCGGCCCAGCGCCCAACGCCACCTCACCAGCACGCACCGCCGGCGCTGCCCACGTCGCGCCCGCAGTCATCAGCGCAGTCTCGCCCGCCGACTTGTACAGATCATCGCCAGGCTGCCACGGTTTCGGCCCCGTCAGCCCAAACACGCCGCCGGCATCGGCCGGGATATCCGTGAAGTCCTCGCGCCGCAGGCCAGGCGCCGTCGCCTTGGCCGCCTCGATCACCCGTTTCGGCAGCGTCACTGTGCCGTGCAGGATGCCGACCAGCAGATTATGCAGCGCATCGCCGGACTCACCGCCCGTCAGCGCGGCATTTTCAACCCCAGCGTATGGCGAGAAAGGTTCAGCCATCAGTAAGTCCCCGCCGCAGAAACCTCCGGTTTGATACCGCGCGCATAGCGCCACGTCGAGCCGGCCGGGATGCGCAACCGCGCCTTGGCGAATTTCGCCTCGATCAACTGCGGGCAATCGCCGTTCGACGTCACCTGCGTTTCCGCCGTGTAGGAAATAGCTTCCTGCGCCGTCATGCGATAGCCGACCGAGCACATGGCATCCGCCGAATCCGTCATCGGCGCCAGCGCCACGATGAACACGAACGGCCCATCGGCGTCCTGCTCCGACGTCTCCAGCACGGCCTCGATATTCGACCCGGTGAAGAACCCCAGCGCGCCCGTCGGGCCGACCGCCGCCAGCGACGCCGCGGCCGCCGTCGAGATACTATCCAGCGAAAACGGCAGCGCGTCGATCGACCCGGCAATCATGCCGCCGCTCGTATACGCGCCGACAAACGCCACGTTCGTCGTCAGCACGTACGGCCCAGCGCCGGAAATATTCGTGATCGTGATATTGCCGACATTGATGGCCGCAGGCATCCCGCCCGTCCCCGTCACCTGCCCGACCGCAATCCGATCATTGACCTGCAATTCAGTTTCCGTCGGCGCGCCATCCGCGGGCGCCGGCCCCGAAACGCGCGCGATGCTCGCCACCGTCAGCGCCATGAACCCGCCGACATTCGTCACGTTGGATATCGCGATCGTGCCCGGCGCGATGAAATCAAGCGCCTCAAGCGTCAGGCCAGGCCGCGCCAGATAGCCGAGATACTGCCCCGACATCGGAACAATCGACCACGGCCGGTCCTTTATCGACCAGTCGAACCACAGGATTTTGTCGAATAGACCGGCATCGCCTTGCTGCGATTTGTACGCCCAGCCAACGCGCGTGCCGGCGGGATCAGCGACGCCGATCACCAGCTGCAGGCTGTTTCGGTCAACGTCCTCGAAAAAGAACTTGTCGACGTACTCTTTGCCGATGCTCGCCGGCTCGCCGCCCGCGACGATCACCTTGAAGCCCTGCGACGACAGGAAGAACGTCCGCGTCCCAGCGTTGATGACCGAGTATTCCGCGAAAAGCGTGTCCTGCGTCGAAATGCGGGAAATCTGGAACACCACCGCAGAGCCCGGCGCGTATGTCAGGCTCCGGATGGCCTCGTCCTGGAACACCACGCCATAGGCGTCGCCGCCCGAGATCGCATGGCAAATGCCGCCATCGGGGAAGTCCTGATAATCGGCCAGCCCCACGCCCGCCATCCAGGTTTCCGGCGCATCCAAATCCGACCATTGCGTGCGGCGCGGATTCGACAGCAATTCCGTCAGCATCAGGAAGCGGTTCACAACCGCCACCTGCCCCGCTTGCGGCGGAGAGCCGGCCAGATCAATAAACGTCGGTCCTGCCGTCAGGACGTATTTCTGCGGAACCGTGTTTACCTGCGTCGCGACAACGAATTCGTTGAATTGCGCGAATTTCCAGTTTTTATCCGTCACGAGCGCGCCATAGGCCACGCCGCCCTTGCTCACGTCCGCCCATTCAAACGTCGTATTGTCCAGCAGATAAAGCCGCTCCGAGGTGCCGGCAAAAACCGCGATCGACCCGTCACCACGCCGCGCGAAGAAGAACCCGCGGCAGTTCGCCGGCAGCGCCGCCGTGAATGCAACGAAATCCTTGAAGGGGCCGTAGCCATCGCCCTGCGGCAGCACGCCCGAGATCATCACCGAGATATCGGTGCCAAGGTCCGTCAGATCGGGACGATAAGCTGGAAAGGCGACGGTTCCTGCTTTGGGCATCAGAACGGCATCGGCCGAATGCGCGACGTCCCTCTAATCTTGTTCGCCTCACCCTTGAGCTCGCAATAGGCCCAATATGCCGCGTGGCCGTCCTCGCCCGGCGCCGGCATGATCGGCGACTGCGCCTTTTGCATTTCAGCGTTTCGCGTCACATGCACCGCAATCTCGTATTTCGTCCGCGCGCGGATCAGCCTTTCCGCGGCGTTCATCCAGACGTTCGTCGTTTCGGCGCCGTTCGTCGGGCCGGCAAATTGCAGATAGCCGCCGATCGTCAGCTGGTACGACGTCGACGGCGGCCGGGGATAGATCACGATCGACTGCCCGTCCCAAGCCCACTCCTGCGGCGGGCCGGCTTCCGTGCCGTTCTGGAGCGCCAGGTAGACATTCTCCGGCATGACGCGGCTCATCTTTTCCGTCGTCGTGCCGAGCAGATAGTTGATGTAATCGATTTGATACAGGAGAGGAATTCGAGCGTCCGAATTCACGTCATAAACCGTCTGGCCCTGCACCGTGTTCAGAGTGAACGGAGTCGCCGGCTGCAGTTCGTTGAACCGAAACCGTTCCTTTTGGTAAATCTCGATCGCGTTATTGATGTACCGGAGGATGGTGCCGTTCGTCTGCAAGTCCGACCGCTGGCCGAGCTCGTAGGCGATCACGGCAATCATCGCATCGCGCGAATTTCCAGTGGCCATTCCTCACCACCAGACTAGCCGCCGAGCAGGGAATACCAGATCGTCCCGCCGGGCGCACAAATGAAGGCCGCAGTTTTGTTCGCCGCCATCGCATAGGCCGCGTTTGGCGACAGCGCGTTGATGGACTCGCCGGTCTGCGGATAGACGTTCATCGAGTCCGCCGCGTCCGCGTTCGTCACGTAAAGGATAAGCCCGGTGGTGTTGCCGGAGATCACGCCGGCCGGCATCGGGCCGGTATTGCTGGGGCCGGTATGGCAGGACGGCAGCTTGACGCTATCGTTCGCCGTCGCGACCACCGTCACCCGGTTATAGGCCGAGTCCAGGAGCCTCGCGCTGGCCTGCCCGCCACCGGCGAACGCCGTGATGGTATCCGTCACGGACACCCGCGCGTAGCCCATCCGGACGACTTCATTCTGCATCGTCGAGTTGGTGCCGGCGATATTCACGGCATGCGCGATGCCGAAGATGGCACCGAGCGCGATGACCGAGAGCAAAAGGCGCTTGAGCATGTCAGAACCCCATCGTCAGATTGAAACGAGGAAGCGGCCCGAAGGCCGCCGCTTTCCCTTGAGAGGTGCCGCGCGCCAGACTTTAGGTCTGCCAGCCGCCCTCATA
>ERZ869921.502-NODE-502-length-23591-cov-8.346363_pt1 | contig 23591 bp, 44 predicted proteins | sample MGYA00579310_ERZ869921 | MGnify/ENA primary metagenome ERZ869921 (study PRJEB32216, sample SAMN09231816) | wastewater metagenome | place: USA: Maryland | collected 2016-06-21 | study: EMG produced TPA metagenomics assembly of the PRJNA472060 data set (Reclaimed... | reverse complement strand
TTTGCACCAATCAAGTGGGTTCTAAAGAACGCTAAAGCGTCAGGAACTTACGCTTAACAAATCCTCAGAGTAGGTGGGGCTAGGTTGATGGCGTACGCCTTCCCGCCATCCCACCCACCTACTCCTTTTAATGTACAATGTTCGGAAGGCAACTATTAGGGGGCAAAATGTCAAAGAAAATCACACTACCTTCAGGCGCAACAGTTACATTAAAAGACCCATCTCTATTAAGAGTTAAAGACCGCAAGCGTGTTCTTAAAAGCGCAGAGGCCGAGGGCGGAGAATTATCAAAGGCACTAGCACTAGGCGATGCACTTCTAGCAATGTTAATTACAGACTGGTCTTTTGACCTTTTAATTCCGTCAGTCAAAATTGACTCAATTGATGAATTGGAAATGGCCGACTATGACTTCCTTGTTGAACACACAAAGGATGCGCAAAAGTCACTATTTCCAACTCTTGCAGATACGGTAGATAACGAGAAAGACCCAAAAGCGGATACCGCCAACTCGAACGCTTAAGGTGGTGGCTTGAAGGCGGCGAGCGACATTCTGATTTAGAATATCCTGATGAGCAGTGGTATTACTTTCAGTTTGCCGATCGCTTTGGTTGGACTCCTGAACAGGTAGACAATCTGCCAGCCGGTACTGCTGATTGGTTGTTAGGAATAGCAGCAACAGTCGTCAAGATGCAAAACGAAGCGAGGAACGATGGAAATTAAAAATCTCGCAGAAGTCCTTGCTGGTTTAGACATGACTGAAAAGAAAGTCAGCGATGCTGCCAACTACGCAATTGGAATGGCTGCTGCCTTAGTTGAAAGAGAAGCGAAAAAGAACGCAAACACCGGAACTCACCCACGGGGCGCTGGACACATTCCCGGAACTGGCCCCGGCCCCAATGTTGTAACAGGTAATTTGCGCCGATCTATTTATTCGCAAACCAAGATAGGTTTTGCAGGTTCTTATATTGCTGAAGTTGGTGCATCTATGGTTTATGCCAGGGCAGTTGAAATGGGACATCCAAAATGGAAATCGGGAGTAAAATACCCATACCTCGTTCCTGCCGCAGAAAGCCTAAAGAAATCAGGCGCTCTTAACAGGACATTTACTGGCGCATTTTTAATGTACTTAGGGAGTTAATAAATGGCATCATCCATCCCGCCAATTTTAATTCAACTCCAAGCCGACATAAGTGGATTAAAAAAAGGCCTGGCCGATGCCCAAGCAGCAATTAAAGGCGTAGACAGTTCCGTAAAAACCGCCAACACAGGAATTAATAACTTCACCAACACCATTAAAAGGTTCGGAGTTATTGCAGGAGCAACTTTTGGTGCTTCTCAAGTTGTATCCTTTTTAAAGAGTGCCGCTGCCGCTTCAACCGCAGCCGAAGCAGCCCAGTCCCGACTTGCTAACCTTCTGCGCAACACCAACGGCGCAACTGAGGCACAAATTGTTGCTTTAGGTGAACAAGCAAAAGCCCTGGAAAAGGTCGGAGTTGTTTCAGCCGACAACATCACCGTGGCTCAATCTCAGTTGGCAACTTTTGATTTAACTGCCGCTTCAATTGCCACTTTAACTCCAGCAATTCTTAACTATGTAACTGCAGAAAAGGGTGCGGCGGCATCTGCAGATGAATTTAAACAAATGACCAACGGCCTGGCTCAAGCCATGCAGGGTAACTTTGCTTCTTTAACTAAGACTGGCTTCGTGTTGGATAAAGCAACCAAGGCACAAATTGCTCACGGTACAGAAATGGAAAGAGCGCAAGCGGTTGTTGAGGTTTTGAACTCAACCTACGCCGGGTTTAATGAGAACCTTCGCAAAACAAGCGGTGGCGCTATGCAAGTTGCCATTAATGATTTTAATAATCTAAAGCAGAAAATTGGTAGCGAGTTAGTTCCAACCATCACGCAATTTGCCGGAACTTTAACAAGCATGATCATTCCTGCTTTGACCAAGTTGGTAGATTTCTTAGTTAAAAACAAAGACACGATTGTGGATGTAACAAAGGTCTTGCTTTTGGGAGTTGCCGCTTTTGCTGCTTACAGAACCGCTCTAGTTGTTACCAAAACTGCAACCGCAGCCTTTACTGTGGTTCAAACATTAATGAAAGGCGCTGAGTTAGCCTCTATTGCTTCCACAAACGGACTAGCCGCTTCTATGTTGGTGTTAAACGCCGCCATGAGAGCAAACCCAATAGGCGTGATCATCACAGGTTTGACCTTGTTGGCTGCTGGCTTTGTTATCGCTTGGAAAAACAGCGAGACCTTCCGCAAGGTTATTGTTGAAGTTGCCAAAGCAGCCTTAACAGCCATTGGATTTATGATCCGCTACTGGGGTGTGTTGGCTGAGGCAATTGTTAACATCGTAACTGGCCCAATGAAGATGTTCTTAAAACTTCTGTCTTTTATTAGCCCTGACGCAAAGAAAGCCTACGAAGGCTTGTCTGATATGACTAAGGGAGTTGGCGATTGGTTTGATAAAGCCGCAGCCAAAGTAGAAGGCTTTAAGAGTAGCCTAGACAAGTTAAAAGATAAGAAGGTCACCGTCAGTTCAGTTGCGCCCGGCGTAGAGGACATTACTGGAATTCGCACAGGCGATGAAATAAAGATTGATGATAAGACCTTAAAAGAGCGGGCTAAGTTAGAAAAGGAACGCTTAAAAGACATCAGCAAAGCCATGGAAGATGCTGCAAACATCCAAAAGAAAATGAATGATGTTATTGCCGACAGCGAAAAGAAAAAGGCTGAAGAGTTAAAGCAACACACAGCCAACATCATCAAAATTACAGAGGACTTTGGAAAGAAAGAAACTGCCCTTACAAAGAAGTACAACGAAGAGCAAGCCAAAATCCGTGCGGACTTTACTGAGCGCAGCCTTAAACTTAAAACCGATGCCACAAAGAAAGAACAAGAGATTGTTCAAAAGTCTATTGACCAACTTCGTAATGCTTTTGCTGCTGGCACCAGTTTTAGCCTGACCGATGCGTTTAAAACAGACAAATCAACTGGCGGTTTAATTGCACAACTTAAGAACCGTTTAACCGGGGCTAAGAACCTACAAAAAAACGCTGCAGCCTTGGCTGGCAAGGGTTACACCCAAGGTTTTATTGAAGAGGTTGTAAAGAATGGCCCTGAAGTTGGAAATGAAATGGCTGAGGCTATTTTATCCGCCAGCGAAGAGGCCACAAAGGAACTACAACTTCTCTACGGCGAAGTTAATGACATTTCATTAAACGGTCTAAACACTTTGGCCAAAACCATGAACTCCGGTGGCAAACTTGCTACCCAGGCTTTGATGGATGAATTCACCGCAGTCGGAGTTGAGTTAAAAGATGCCTTGGCTGTGGTCAACACCGAACTTGCTGCTTCTTTGGCTGAGTCCACCGCCCAATACACCGAGGACTTAAAGACCCTAAGTTCTGAGTTGGCTGACGCTTTGGCAGAAGAGCAAAAGTCCTACCAAGACACCATCAATAAAATTAATGAAAGCACCAAAGAGAAACTTGATGATCTTAAAGCGCAGTTACTAGACACTATAAACACCTTAAAACAACTTAAAGCAACTCAAGAACAAATTGCGACTGCACAAGCCGTGCCTTACACAGCGCCAAGCACGCCTTTGTATCAATACAATTCTTTAGGTCAAACCGTAACAACGCCGTTTGATACTGGCGCAGGTGGTAAGCCTTCTGTAACAACAACCATTAACCAAAATTTCACATCCACAAGCGTTAATGCTCAAGCGGTAACAACCGCTACCATGAGCGCTGTTAAATATGGCGCAGCCGTAACAGTTGCTTCATCAACAGCCACCACAAAGACACCTGTTAAATACTCAGCGCAACAGGCTTACCTAGATTACCGAACAGGAGAAAGATAGTGGCAGCAGTAATTGCTAATTATTCGTTCTCGTTTAACGGTCAGGTCTTTGGTGGAACAGGCTCGCCTTATCAGATTTTAAATGTCGATGGTTTAGAAGGACTTCCAGGTATCCGCAACCAGGATGACAACCGAGGCTATGCAGACGGTATGTTTTCAGGCCGGGACTTTTACGCCGGGCGAACTATTGTCATGAACATCCAGGTATTGGGTAACAACGAAGGATCAGCCCAGGCCAACTTCAACACCCTGCAACAAGCCCTACTTCCGCAATCAAGCGGCACTACGCCCCTTTACTTCATCCTCTCCAATGCCGAGACGGAACAGGTCATAAACGCCCGTGTAAGAGGCTTACAGGCCTCCGTAGACCCTAATTACACCTACGGCTACATCATTTGCCAAGTTAATTTCTTCTGCCCTGACCCAGCCTATTATTCAAGCAACATCCAAACCGCAACCTTGGCCTACACCCCGCCAACTGGCCGTACCTACAACCGTGTTTATAACTTGGTTTACGGTGGGGGTTCTGCAACCATCACAACCAACATTGAAAATAACGGTTGGACTGCAACCTACCCAACCATAGTTTTAAATGGCCCAATTACTAACCCAGTTTTGGGAAATCAAACCGAAGGCTTGGCGCTGAATTTCAGTTGCGCTTTAACTGACAGCGATTATTTGACTGTTGATCTTTACAATAAACTTATTACTTTAAACGGAAACCCTGCTCGAAACTTGCTGGCTTCGGGTCAATGGTTCTCTGCACAACCCGGGACTAACTTGTTCTACCTTTCAGGCAACGCAGGTAGTACAGTAGTGGGCGTGACAGGGGCTACCGTGACTTGGCAATCGGCTTACATTTAGGAGAATAAATGACAATAAGAACACCGCCTAGTTGGTTACAAAACGGTTCACACCCTGCTGAAAACGATCGCCTTACCACCCAGGCTCTTTGGGCTACCACAGGTATCATCAAAAGCGACTCAATGCTTGTTCATCAAAACACACCTACAGGTCTTTCTGTTGTTGTTGACTCAGGCTGGGCGGCAATTGTTGGAACAACTCAAGCCAACATGGGAACTTATGTAACTTACAACGATGCGTCTGTTGTTCTTTCTATTACAAGCGCCGATCCAACCAACCCTCGTATTGATCGAGTTTGCGCAACTGTAAACGACGCTTATTACACAGGTGCTTTAAACAATGTGGTTTTACAGGTTGTAGCCGGAACTCCAGCAAGTTCTCCTTCAGCCCCAGCGTTGCCAGCCAACTCAATCTCATTAGCAACAGTTGCCGTAGGTGCTGGCGCAACCACAATTACAAACGCAAACATTACAGACACTCGTGTTTTGGTAACTACAAACATCCCTGAGTCCGGAGACATCTCGAGCGTTACAGCCGGAACTGGTCTTTCAGGCGGTGGATCAAGTGGAGCCGTTACTTTATCTATTGATACTGGCGTAACTGCAGATTTAACAACCGCTCAAACGCTAACAAATAAAACCTTGACTTCTCCGAAAATAAATGTAGGCATTAACCCACAAACATCTGCCTACACAACTGTAGCCGCAGACAACGGAAAACTTATAACTTTGACTAATGGATCTGCTTTTGCTGTGACAATTGCCGCCGGGCTTTATTCAACTGGCGCTCAATTAAACTTTGCGCAAATGGGCGCAGGGCAAATAACTATTCAGGGCGATACCGGAGTAACAGTTGTTTCAACTGGCGCAACAGCCGCTACGCCTTTGCTTAGAGCGCAGTATTCATCCGCCACGGCGATCTGCACCGCTTCAAATACATGGCTGGTGGTAGGCGACATCGAATGAGTCGTTTAGCGCTAACTCCGACCAATGTTCCAGCAAGCGCTACGGATATTTCTACGCCAACCCTGCGAACAGGCGATCTTTATTTCAACACAAGCACTTCTTCATTAATGGTTTACACAGGTTCAGCCTGGACTGCAGTTTCTGCAAGCGTAAATGAACTAGACGGCGGAGTATTTGATAGTATTGCACCATACCAAGGCGGAGAACCTGGAACCGCAGCCACACAGACATTTGATGGAGGCACGCCATGAGCGTAGTAACCCAAATCCAAGTCCGCCGAGGAACAGCCTCTCAATGGACATCAGCCAACCCAACTCTTGCTTCAGGTGAGTGGGGCTATGAGTCAGACACAGGCAAAGTCAAAATTGGTGATGGCACAACTGCGTGGACTTCTCTTGGCTACACAGGCGCTGGAGATATCACAGGCGTAACCGCCGGAACTGGTATTTCAGGTGGCGGAACATCAGGCACGGTCACAGTTTCAATTGATACATCTGTAACTGCCGATCTAACAACTGCGCAAACTTTAACTAACAAAACTTTAACAACTCCAAAGATTACATTGACTTATTCAGCCAAAACAGACAACTACACTTTTGCATCAGGTGATGAAGGCAACATTTTCTCAATGAATGCTGCAACTGAAAAAGAGTTTAGAATTCCAACAGACGCTACATTTAACTTTGGAATTGGCACTCAGTTCAATGTGTTTTGGATTACTGGCGCAGGGCAACCAAGCATAGTGGCCGCAACCCCAGGAACAACAACTGTAATTTCAACAGGTGCAACAAGCGCAAGCCCACTTTTAAGAGCAGAAAACTCTATGGCTACATGTTTAAAAATTGCTGCTAACTCTTGGATCGTTATTGGAGATATTGAATAATGCCAATTTTGGGAGTTATTGCTTCTTCTATTGCTAAAGGTGGATTTACACCAACAGGCTCTTATGATGCTTTGGTTTCCACTAGCAGCACTGGTTCTAGCACATACACTTTTTCTGGAATTCCTACTGACGGACAATATGCTCATTTACAATTAAGAATAAATTTTAATGTGGCTTCAGATAGCGGCGCTATAAAAATTAGATTCAATGGAGATGCTGGTTCTAATTATGCTAGTCATAGCATTTTCACTGAAAGCGTGTCTGTAAGAGTAAGAGGCCAAGCATCTCAAGACAACATAAGATTTGGTGGAGTATGGGGCAGCACTATTACTGGCAACCCTGGTATTTATGTTATTGATATTTTGGATTATACTTCAACAACAAAAGCAAAAACTATTAGAGGTTATTACGGTCTTGATCAATCAACTGGAACTAATTTTGGAGAAGTTGGATTTACAAGCGGTTTATGGACAAACACTTCAAGCGCTATAAATTCTATAACATTTTTCTCTGAATCAGGAGTTTCAACCATTACTGGTTTTAATGCTGCACTTTATGGATTGAGAGGCTAACATGGCAACCCCTACTTATGAACCAATACAAACTTACACATTAGGTTCTGCTCAATCCACAGTTACCTTTTCAAGTATTCCACAAACTTACACTGATTTAATCATAGTGGCTAGAACATCACATGATGGTGGTTCTGCGGGAAGTTTAATGCTTAGATTTAACAGTGATACTGGAAGCAGTTATGCTTTTACTCGCATGTATGCAGATGGTTCAAGCGCTGCTGCCGATAGAGGTAATAATGAAACGGTCGGATATATAGCAATTGTGGGAAATCAAGCAATAAGCACTGCTGGCACATCTATTATTCAAATTCAAAATTATTCAAATAACACAACACGCAAAATGACATTTGGCAGAGGCAGTGATTACGACGGTGGTTATGTTTCTCTTTATGAATCTTTGTGGCGTAATACTAATGCTATTACTAGTATAGATTTAAAGGTTGGCTCTCCTGCGACATTTACTAATTTCCGTGCAGGTTCTACATTTACTTTGTATGGCATAGCATCTACAGGCGCAACCGCTAAAGCAACTGGTGGTTTTATTACATCTGATAGTAATTATTTTTATCACACATTTTTATCTAGTGGAACATTTACTCCTACACAAGCACTTACAGTTGATTATTTGGTAGTTGCTGGTGGCGGTGGTGGCGGTCGCTACAAAGCAGGTGGTGGTGGTGCTGGTGGTTTGCGTTGCACAGTTGATGCAACTGGCGGTGGCGGTTCTTTAGAATCTCAACTTTCTTTAACTACAACTGCGTACACAGTAACAATAGGTGCTGGCGGTACTAGAGGTATTGATGGTGGCGGTGGAAGTCAAGATGGTTCTAATGGTGGCAACTCAGTATTTGCTTCTATTACCGCAACTGGTGGCGGTGGCGGTGGCGGTGCTTACGCCAGCGATAATGGAGTCGGTAAAGTAGGCGGTTCAGGTGGCGGTGGACAAGCAAACACTATTTCTGCTGGCGGTGCTGGAACTACAAATCAGGGTTTTGCTGGAGCAGATGCAGTAAGCGGTACTGGTGGAGGTGGCGGAGGTGCTGCAGAAGCAGGTAACACTGACGGTACTGGTGAAGGCGGAGATGGTATAGCAACTTCTATTAACAGCGTATCAACTTATTATGCTGGCGGTGGTGGTGCTGGATCTAACTCTGCTACAAAAATTGGTGGTTTAGGTGGTGGCGGAACTGGAGGCTATACAACTACGCCAACTGCGGGTACTGCTAATACTGGCGGTGGCGGTGGCGGTGGTCCTGGTGATTTCTATGGTGGCTCTAATCAAGGAGCAAATGGTGGAAGCGGTATTGTAATTGTTAGATACCCAAAGGCATAAGGAGATATTAAATGACTACAACAATGAATCTTATTGCCAAACAAACTGTTGGATCAGGTGGCGTAGCAAGCGTAACTTTTTCTAACATTCCACAAACTTTTACTGATTTAAAACTTGTTATGTCACTTAGATTAGTGGCTAATGGAGATAATTTTGGTAACACTAAAATAAGTTTTAATGGAACTCCTGCTGGAAGCGTTTACTCAGCAAGAAACATAAGAGGTAACGGTAGTGCCGTTGCTTCTAATAATTTTGCATCACAAGATTCTGTGTTTAATAATTACAGCGTTGTTGGTTCAACTGCAACTAGTTCCGTATTTTCAAGCAGCGACATTTATATTACTAATTATACATCAACAACTAATGCTAAATCTTTAAGCGTTGATAATGTTACTGAAAATAATGGCACGGAAGCATGGGCTACTTTATATGGAAGTTTGTGGAATCCAGGAACTCAGGCAGCAATAACAAGTATCACATTAACTGCTAATTACAGTGCAAGTGAATTGTATTCAGAATTTTCAGAATTTGCTCTTTACGGAATTTCTAATGACACTACAACTCAAAACCCAACTACTCCTTACGCATCAGGTGGAGATGTTATTACTACTGATGGCACTTACTGGTATCACGCATTTAAGTATTCAGGTGTATTTACTCCATTAAAAGATTTATCTGCTGATTTATTAGTTGTAGCAGGTGGTGGCGGTGGTGGAGATTTAGGCGGTGGCGGTGCTGGTGGTGTATTAGCATTTGCTTCACAATCATTAACAGTAGGAACAGCATCAACTTGCACTATTGGTGCTGGCGGAACTGGCGTTACAGGTGGAGATGGCGTTAATGGCGGTAATTCGCAATTTGCTTCATTAACTGCTGGTGTTGGCGGTGGCGGTGGTGTCGGTTATGCGCAAGGTAAATCAGGTGGTTCAGGTGGTGGAACTGGCAGAGTAATTGCTTACATTGGAACTGGAACTGCTGGACAAGGTAACAATGGTGGTTATTCCACAAATACTGGAGATGTTCGCACGGCGGGTGGCGGTGGCGGTGCAGGTGGTGTTGGTGGAAATGCAACTCAAACTTCTTGGGCATCAGGAGCAGGTGGCGCTGGAACTAACTCAGTAACAAACTGGGGCGCTTTATCTTCAATGCTTACTGCTACTTCTTTAGGTGTTAGCGGTTATATTGCAGGCGGTGGCGGTGGCGGTGGAGATGATGTTGCTGGCACTTGGGGTGCTGGTGGCTCAGGCGGTGGTGGAGATGGTGGTTCCAGCGGTCATACCGCAACTGCTGGTGTAGCAAATACTGGTTCAGGTGGCGGTGGTGTTGGTGTAAGAACTAACTCATCTAAAAACGGTGGCGCAGGTTTAATCGTTGTAAGATACGCAGTCTAAGGAGAAAAATGGCACATTACGCAAAAATAGAAGACGGTGTTGTAACACAAGTAATTGTTGCACATTCTAAACTTTGGTGTGAAGAGACCCTTGGTGGCGAATGGGTGCAAACCTCATACAACACATCAGGCGGAGTTCACTTGCTTGGTGGCGAGCCATTAAATAAAAACTATGCTGGCATCGGTTATTTGTGGGATGGCACAGGTTTTCATAGCCTTGCTTGCCATGATGAGGCAATACTTGACCCTGACACATACCTTTGGAATTGCGATAACGCAGATCATGACATCAAGGAGATAACAGAATGACAATCCCAACAAAAGTAGAAATTAACTGCGCTACTGGCGTGATTTCAGAAGTGCCTCTAAATGATGATGAATTGGCGCAACTAGAAATCGACCGTGTTAATGGAGAAATAGCCCGTGCCGAGCGTGAGGCCGCAGAAGCCGCAACAGCAGCCCTTAAAGAGTCCGCTAAAGCCAAACTCGTAGCGGGAGAAGCGCTAACAGAGGAAGAGGCCGCTACACTGGTAATCTAACGATATGGCCACAACCTATCGTTATTTATTTGTAGATCTGCCGACCAACACGGTCATTGCCGAACTACCCCTTACTGGCGTTGCCTTCACCCAGCAATTAAATCAGCCTGGAACTTTTACAGGCCATCTTTTGCTTTCAGGTATTAACGCTGCGTCTTTTAATGTTGACGCTTCAACCATTCCTGGCGCTTGCGGTATTTATGTAGACCGAGATGGCATTTTGGTGTGGGGCGGAGTTATATGGGGCCGAACTTATAACAGCACAGAGCAAACTCTAACCTTCCACGCCCGTGAGTGGATTTCATATTTTGAACGCCGCAGAATTACGCAAACGGTCGAGTTCACAGCAATTGACCAACTTGTAATCGCCAAGACCCTAGTTGAAGATGCGCAAGATGTGCTTTACGGTGATATTGGCGTTTTATACAACACCGAAGGCGAAACCACATCCGGCGTGTTAGTTGACCGTGTTTATTATTACTACGAGTTAAAAACCGTCTTTTCTGCTATCCAGGATTTATCCCGCCAAGAGGATGGTTTTGATTTTTATATTGATGTTTATTACGATGAAATCACCGGACTTCCACAAAAGGCTTTTAACACTTACTTCCCACGAAGCGGTGTGGCTTATGACCCGGCTGATCCGGCTGCTTTGGTTTTTCAGTTCCCGGCTGGCAACATTGTCGAGTACGAATATCCGGAAGATGGCTCAATTGCAGCCAACACAATTTACGCTTTAGGCGCAGGTTCAAATGAGGGTAAATTAATCTCAACTGCTCAAGACACCAGCAAGTTAGTAGCAGGGTGGTCTTTGCTTGAAGACCAAGCCAACTACTCAGATATTACAGATCAGACAGTTTTGGATGAGTTGGCAATTGCCCAAGTAAACGCCCAATCTTACCCACCAACAACTTTAAAGATTGTAGTGCCGCCTTATGTCGATCCTGTTTACGGCAGTTATGAAGTTGGCGATGATGCCCGTATCCTTATTCAAGATAACCGTTTCCCAAGCGGCTTAGATGAAATTTACCGAATTGTAGGCGTGTCAGTTCAACCTGGTGAAGACGGGCCGGAACGGGCTACTCTTACTTTGACCCAAGGCTCAGGAGAAGCGTAATGCCATACATAAATCAACCGCCCGCTTTGCAGATTATGTTTGCCGATCTTGATGCTCGTTTGCGCAAACTGGAAACAGCCCAACGCTTTACCGCACCCGATGTTTCAACTGAGCCAACCTACCCACGCACAGGCGACATCATTTACGACAACACCGCTGAGTTTCTCAAATATTGGAACGGCACAACTTGGGTTGAAATAGCCGATAACAATTTGGCAACAAGTATTACAACAACCACAAACGCCACTTTAAAAACGGTGAATAACAACATTACATTTACTGGGCAACCTTTAACCATTGAGTCGCAACGGGTAGGTAAATTACTAAGCGCTTATGCGGAGATCGTTGGAACAACAGTTACAAACTGGGGAACTGGGCAGATTTACTTTCAACTTCCAGCCGGGTTTCCTACTTTTGCCCACGATGTTGTTGCTCCTGGCGTTATTACTGATGGCGGTAATACTTACACCATATTCGGGGTGATAACTCAGGGTGATAATAAAATGTATTTGTGGAGTCCAACATCAAACGGCGGTTCAGACATTGTTGATCACAACTCTCCTACCGTTTTGGACTCAACTTCTACAATTGCTATAAATGGCGTCGCATTGATCGCATAATCATTACAATAATCTTATGAATTTAGACACTTTGCTGACAGTTTTAAACATAACTGTTATTGGTTTAGCCTTACCTTTAGGCGCTTGGCGTTCATGGCGCAAACTAGATGATCGTTTAACTCAGCAAGATGCAAAGTTGGCTAGAATTGAGTACGCACTTTTTAATGACGGTCGAGGAATGGAACAACAATTGAAAGAAATATATCGCAACCAACAAACCGTGATGACCGATATAGCGGTGCTAAAGGCCATTAAAGGCTGATGAAAAAGCCACGATTATTCGTGGTTATATTTTGGTTGGCGATAACCGCATACCTTCCAGTAATTTTTATTCAGCCCGCTCAGGCTGCTCAAGGCAACACAACCGTAACTTGTGCCAATTCTGACGACCAAAGACGCTCGTATCAAATAGGATGGGACAACTCTAATCAGTTCTTTGCTGATAAAGGTTATATTCCTCGATTTTATTGTGAAGGTGGTTATGCTTCTTCTTATCGGATTTATATCAGTGACACTCTTAACGATAGTTCTCTTGGCTATTACAATGGAGTAGTTCTACAACCAGTTATTCAAGACACAACAACTGCAACTGTAGACACTTCTACTCCTTCGCCGACCCCTTCGCCCGAGTCCACTCCTGTTGCGCAACCACAGGTCGATTCTCCAACAGTCTCACCTTCTCCTGAACCCAGCCCAAGCGAAACTCCAAGTTCCGAACCTTCACCTTCTCCAACTCCAACACCGAGCGCAGAACCTTCTCCCGCTGTCTCCGATACGCCGACTCTTGCACCCACGCCACAACCCAGCCCAACACAAAACCCACAACCAGCGCCAGCACCAATACCTGTTCCTGATCCATTGCCACTTCCAATCCTTGATCCGACTCCAATTGTAGATCCAATACCAATAATTGAACCTGATCCTGTTGTAGTTCCAAAACCAGAACCAACACCAGAACCAATTCCTGAACCAGCACCAATTGAACCTGAACCTTTGCCAATCGAACCTGAGCCGTTACCAGTTGAACCTGAACCCGTTGTTCAAAATGTGGTGCTTGATAATGGAGTTGTTTTAACGCCGGAAGTTGCTGCGGCTGTTGCTTTAATTCAAGACCCTGGTGAACTTTTATCAACTTTATTTACAAACCCTAGTGAGGCTTTGGCTGCTTTAGGCAATGTAGGCGCAGACATGTCACCTGAAACTAGAGAAAAGGCGGAAGACATCGTTGTTGGAACCATTGTGGTTGGGCAAATAGCCGCTCAAACCATCGCAACAACTGCCTATAGGAGAAACCCATGATAAAAAAAGCAATAAACGCTCTACTCGACCAAGTATGGACACTCCTTGGAATGTTCGTGGCTTGGGTTGTTTTGGAAGGCAGCGCTAGAACCTTAGTTACATACGCAATTTTTATTGTGCTTGTAATTGATGTAACCAGGAGGGCCTTACAAAACGGAGATGAAAATGAGTAAAAACCTATCTAATATTTTGATGCGGATTGTGGCGGTATTTGCTGCTTCCGGACTCTCAGTCATTGGCGCTGGTGCGATTGTGGGAATTGAAACCATCTCAGCAGTCATTTTGGCTGGAACTTTGGGTGTCGCCACGGTTGTAGAAGCCCTAGCACGCTCATTCCTTGATGATGGTAAATTAAGCGCCCAAGAGATCAACGAGGCTTTTGCTAAGGTTGATAAGAAGGCCGTCAAGAAGGAGGGCTAATGCCTGACATTAAAAAAGTGTTAAAACTTTGTGAAAGCAAGGTTGGCTACATTGAGGGTAAAAACAACGACACCGAGTTTGGTAAGTGGTTTGGTCTAAACAACCAACCTTGGTGTGCCATGAGCGCATCTAAGATGTTCTTTGACGCTGGCGCTATTGCCTCAGTTGCCCCGGCAAAATCTAAGGGTTTTGCTTCATGCGATTTGTGGTTAAAGCACCTAACAAAGAACAACCAACTCGTACCAATTGGCCAAGCCAAAGCGGGCGATTTGGTTTTCTTCCAATTTGATGAGGATGCCGCCGCAGACCATGTAGGTATTGTTAAAGGTCACAACACAACTTTAAAATACATGTATGTTTACGAAGGTAACACATCAAGCGGTAAGTCCGGAAGCCAATCAAACGGCGATGGGTATTACCTAAAGAAGCGTGATTACAAAACCATCATGGCGGTTGGCCGCCCAAAGGAGTAAAAATGAATAAGAAATTAAAAGCAGCAGTTGAGTCCTATGCTCGTTCCTTTGTTGTGGCGGCTATTGCCGTTTACAGCGCCGGAGAAACCGATCTAAAGGCAGTTGCTATTGCAGGTTTAGCCGCTGTAGCCGGGCCAGCAATTCGTGCAATTAATCCAAACGATCCGGCATTTGGCTTCATCGCAAATGCAGTAGATGTTGAAATTAAAGCCCTAGCAAAGAAATCAACTAAGAAAAAGAAGTAACCTGCGACCACAATGCGCCCGATACCTCTCTGTCGGGCGCTTTCTCTTTTCCAAGTCTTGAGGTACGCTTTAGGGTAAGGAGGCAACATGGCGTTAGATAATGCGTTTAATGAAATATTAAGTAAAAGAAAAACACACACTTCATCTATTTATTGTGCTTATCAAGTTATGTATAACAACCTAAACAAAGAGGACAAAAAAGCGTTAGATGATGCTTGGGCTAAGAATTACCCAATCAACTTAGTAGTTCAGGCTTTGCGTTCAGATGGTCAAAAATGTTCAGCCGACACAATCAGAGTCCATAGGAATGGCACTTGCAGGTGTCCGAAAGAATAGAAGCGCTCATTAAAGAGCGAGGCAAAATGTACGGTGATGCAATTCAAAATTTCACCGCAATTGGCCGGGGCTGGGGCGCTATTTTAAATACTGAAGACATCCCACCGCACCAGGTGGCTTTGATGATGGATTTTCTGAAAACCGTGCGTTGCTCAATTAATCCCACACATGAGGACTCATGGACAGACAAACTGGGATACACCGAACTAGGCAAAAGGATCGCACTAGATGAGTCTTGATGAGCAATTTGCAGAAATGCCTGAAGGCATCGAGTCCAATGATGTTAAAGAATTACGCCAGGCTTTACTCCGCATTCAAAAACAATTAAAAAAGGCAAAAGAAAGAACCGAGGAGTTGGTTGAAACCACTCAGCAAGCCGCATATGACGCAATGCTTACCTACGGCCCAATTAAAACTGTACCTGCGCCGCAAATAGACAAACGCAAATCAAGGGCCGAAGTTGCTCTGTGGCACATGACTGATTGGCAAGGGGCAAAACGCACCACCAGTTACGACAGCGAAATAATGCGCAAGCGTGTGCTGGAATTTGCGCAAAAGGCAGTCCGAATTACTGAAATTCAAAGAGCAGACCACCCAGTTCGGGATGTGACCATCATGTTTGGCGGAGATATGGTTGAAGGTTTGTTTAACTTCCCAACTCAGGCTTTTGAAGTTGATGCCACTTTGTTTGAACAATATGTCAATGTTTCCCGGCTTTGCGTTGATGTAGTTCGCTTTGCTTTAGAAAACTATGAAAAAGTAACGGTAGTTCCGGAATGGGGAAACCATGGCCGAATTGGAAACAAAAGAGACAATGTTCCACGGTCAGATAACTTTGACCGCATGTGTTATGAGTTGGCCCGGCAATTGCTGGCTGGCGAAAAGCGCCTGACTTGGCAAGAGTGTCCGGAAGACATTCAGCGAGTTGAAATTGGAAACTACAAAGCCTTGTTAATTCACGGCGATGAGGTTGGCCGTAATGGATTTGCTTCCCCTGGCGCAATTGTTCAACACGCAAACAAATGGAGATCAGGTTCTTATCCTTGGGAGTTCCGAGATGTTTACATCGGTCACTATCACACCCACGCAGAGTGGGCTATGGCTAACGGTCAAGGTTCTGTTTATCAAACTGGATCAACGGAGTCCGATAATAGATACGCCGGAGTTATGTTGGCAGCCAGCGCAACACCTTCTCAACGCTTGCACTTTGTTGACCCCGATAAAGGCCGGGTAACTGCCGCTTACAAAATTTGGTTAGATTAAAGCGGGCTGTCTAGAACTTGGTCAACAGCGTCATCAATTGTTCGGCTGTGTTCTTTAGAACAAGTTCCGCAATCTTTACACATCACTCATCCTCATAATCATCGCCGTAGTCGCTGGTTATTAAGCGCATGTCCGCAACATCTACGCCATTTTCTTTTGCTTTATCCATGGCTTCTTTAAAAGCAGAAAGGCAACGGTTAGTTAAATCAGTAACCATGTCCGGGTAAGTGGCTTCAGTTCCTAATTCCACGGAAAGACCACCAAGTTTGATAGATATTTGCGAATAAGCCATGAGAACCTCCTAGCCCAAAATTATGGCCTATTTAGGCGTGTAATGAATCCGCCACGCCAATTTGCCTGGGGTACTTCCAAATGTCGCCCCGTTATGGGAGCCTAGGTTCACCAGGGCGAAAGCCCCCTACGGAAAGGCAAAAGCATGGCTGGTAGTAATTTCAACCTAGAAGAGTACGAGACGGTGGAATCAAGACTTCGCCGCCTGTACGAAAAATACCCAACCGCTCGACTTCTAACTGATGTAATTTATCAGGATGATCGCCGCTTCATTGTAAGAACCGAGTTATATCTTGAACTAGACGATCCACGCCCGATGGCAACTGGGCATGCCGAAGAAATAGTCGGAGCCGGGTTTGTAAACAAAACTTCAGCGCTGGAGAACTGCGAAACTTCCTCGATTGGCCGTTGTTTAAGCAACTCCATTCTGATGCTGGATGCACCAGTTGGAAAACGCCCAAGCGCAGAAGAAATGCAAAAGGTGGAACGCTACAAAGCAGAACCACGCAAACCAGTAACAAAGAAAATCACCTTCACCGCCGATCAGTTGAAACTGGCTGAAGCAGCGATGGAGACGGTTGCAGTTATGACCGACAAAGATAAGTTGCGTGAACTTTGGACAGGAAGCGCTGAGATTTTGGAAGCGCCTGTTAACGGCACAACTTTAAAAGATGTAATTAATAAAAGAGCGGCGGAACTTTCAGCATGATTGCCGAATCAGTAGAACTTCCGCTAACTCCGTACGCAGGAACATCCGGCTGGTCAGGAAGTGCGGCCAGTCGAGATCGTGCTGTAAGCGAAGACAACGATGGAACAACAAGCGCTCGCCAAAAGGAAGCCTTGTGGAACATCTATGCAAGCAAAACCTATGGAATGACCTGGAAGGAACTGGCCGAATTAACGGGCTGGCATCACGGTCAAGCATCCGGCGTTCTTTCAGTCCTTCACAAAGAAGGGTTGCTGGAACGCTTAACAGAAAGGCGTGGTAAATGCTCCGTTTATGTTGGAGTAAATTACGCAAACGGTCGCAAAACATCAGTAAGAAAAATCAAATCCTGTAAGCATTGTGGAGGTGCATTGTGAGTGATAAAACAAAGAAGTTTGAACCCAGCGCCGGGTTTGTGGTGTCGGTTCATATGAACAAACTAGGCATTCGTGCAGTTGCGAAAGAACTGGACATGTTTGCCGAAGATTTGGCAAAAGCCATGGACAGGGCCGGGTTTCAGTTGGTTCCCGATCCATTTAATTTAACCAACGATGCTGGCAAGGTGATCGCTTTGGAAGAGCGCCAAGCAACAGCGGGACTGCGAGTTGTAAAAGATGAGGAGGCGGCTGATGAGCCAAGTGGTGACACCTCAGCAAATTGAGGCACGGCTTTACGCTTTATCAAAAGAGATCGATGAAAGCCATGAAAGTTTGGTTGATTGCGAGCGGGTATTTCATGAAACAACAGCAAAATATGAAATAGCCATGGCACGCAGCCGAATTGAACTGGCAAGCAAATCCTCGCCAACGGGTAAGAACTACACGGTCGGAGAACGGGAGGATATGGCGTTAATTGAAAACGCTGATTTTCATTTTCAGATCGCAACAGTTGAAGCCCAGGTTAAAGCCGCAAGAGCAAATGTGTCCCGGCTTAAAACCCAGGTGGAAATTGCCCGCTCAATGAGCGCTTCAGTTCGATCCAGCATGGAACTTTAATGGCAGACGATTTCTTAGGCATTGTCTTTGAAGCGTACATTGATGCTTACATGAAAAACAATAAGTGTTCACGAGAAGTGGCGCTGCAACATTTGAACGATCTTAAAAAGGAAGCACAGAAAGAAGGCGAAATTGAAGAAGATTAGTATTGCGCTGGTGCTTGGGTTGGCATTTTCAACTCCGGCTGCAGCCGATGTTTATGTAAAGGTTGATGCAAACGGCGTGGCAATTGACGGGCCAATTATGTGCGACTCAGGAACATGTGGGCCAAACAGTCAGTTCTCGCAATTAACTTTGAAGCCGGGCGAGCGCTATGTTCTGCAAGGAACTGGCTCTGCAGGAATTGGCGGCAACAACCCCGGAACCGAAGTAAAGGTTGATATCAAAACCAACGAGTGGACAGTCACCAACACGCAAACCCAACAAGTGGTTCAGCAATTTGTGCCACAGAATTCCCCAGGCAATGACCGCCCAACTCAAGTGGTACAACTTCCGGTACAAGAAACAACAACCGTGCAAATTGATACAAAAACGGCAACAGTTGAAACAAAAACCGTGACGGTTGACACCGCAACGGTAAAAGTGGACACAACAACAGTCACAGTAAAAACGGCAACTTTGGTTGAATTGCGGACTGAAATACGCAGCCTAATTGAGCGTTTGTTTGCTTTGATAAGAAAGATCAAACAATGATCGACCTCCACGGCATGCTGACCAAATCGCTAAATGCCTATGATTCCCAGCGAGATCGTTCGCAACAAGTCGAAGTTGGCCCATCCAGCATTGGCGGTTGTCGGCGCAGGGTTTGGCACGATTTAAAGCAAAGCCCAAAGACAAATGAAAACACGGACAAGTTGGCTGCCATCTTGGGAACCTTTATCCACGCCGGAATTGAGAAATCAATCCAGCGAGAAGACCCATTTGGCGACAACTTTCTGATTGAACAGGAGTTTTCTTACGGCGACTTAAAAGGCCATGTTGATCTTTTTATTAAAGACCAAGGGCTGGTTGTTGATTGGAAAACCACCAAAGTGAAATCTTTGCGCTACTTCCCCAGCGCTCAACAAAGAATGCAGGTGCAGGTTTATGGCTATTTACTTTCCCAAAATGGCCATGAAGTTAAAAAGGTGTCGCTTGTGGCAATTCCCCGGGATGGAGAAATGGGCGACATCAAAGTACATGTGGAAGATTACAGCCCTGAAATAGCCGAGGAAGGTTTGGCTTGGTTGGCTGAAATTAAAGCCATAGTTGAAAACAATGAACCAGCACCGGAACCGGGCGAGCGCATTTTCTTTTGCAGTCGCTTCTGTTCTTACTTTGACCCGACAGGAGAGGTGGGATGCCCAAGTACACAGAGGTAGATTGGGAAAAGGCTGAGTGCCTGGGAATGGACACCGATCTCTTTTATCGAATTGAAGAGGAACGGAACTCCACGGCATATCAATACATCAATGCGGTTCGTTCCATTTGTGGGCGCTGTCCGATTCAAATGGACTGCCTGTCTTACGCTTTTGGTAACGAGAACTTTGGCGTGTGGGGCGGTTTGACCAGCCTTGAGCGCCGATCCATGTATGAACCCGATAAGTACCCCATTCAGTTGAAAAGGGCGCTGCAATCATTAAAAATGTACGGAATCACCCAAAGTGAAGTGAAGGAGAGTTATGAGCATTCGGCTGATGTCAGAGGTTTGGAGAACGGGCCTACCGACAGTTGAAAAGATGGTCTTGCTCATAATTGCAGATCACGCTTCAGATGACGGAACGGAGGCCTGGCCTTCCCAAGCCACAATTGCTGCTAAGGCTTCCATCTCAATTCGCACCGTACAAAGGGCTGTAAACAGCCTTGTGGAGGCTAAATATTTATGGATGGCAAAAGGGCAGGGCGGAAGCGTTAACTGCCGGGAAGACCGCAGACCGCACAAATACACGATCAACATTAAAAAATTACGGGGCGACATTGTGTCATCTCGTTATGAACGGGTGGACTTTGACGACGCAGACGGGGCGACTTTGGCGACATCTACGGGGCGACATTCACGCCCCATGAACCACCCGAATGATCCATCCAATGAAACATACATTGTTGCGCCAACAGAGTTTGATTTGTTTTGGAAAATTTACCCATTAAGGGTGGGAAAGGCAGCGGCAAAGAAAGCCTGGGAAAAAGCAATCAAAACCGCCACTATTGATGAAATTACAAAGGGTGCTTTGAGATATGCCAACGACCCGAACCGGGTTGATGCTTTTACTGCTCATCCTTCAACTTGGCTCAACGCCGGGCGCTGGGCTGATGAACCATTGCCACCTAGGATTTTAACAACAGAAGAAAAGCGAGCAGAAGAGTTACAAGCCTCTAGAAAGAAATCTGAAAGGGAGCGTGAGGAGTCACGGCTTTGGTTGGAGGAGCAAGAGCGGATGAAATCTCAAGCAATCCCGATGCCGGACTCGTTAAAAGAAATATTACAAAAGGTGCGAAAAAGGTGACACGGGCTACTTGTAACCATTACAATTTATTGTAACCGTTACACCTTTAAGGAGGTGCTATGAGTACGAGAGTGATTATGCCTTCCCTTTTACAAGGCGGCGATCATATTGTTATTGGCGACCATTCATGGATGGTTAAGTATGTTTCAGAGCCTGATAACTTAGGAGGAGTTAGTGCTTCGCTAGTTGATGACCAAGGCCGTGAGCGTTGGGAATCTATGCTAGATGTTGTTAGAATCGAAGTGTGATCTCATTTAGAGTTGATGGACTTCCGGTTCCACAAGGTTCGATGCGAGTTTTTAACGGACATGTGGTTCACAACAAGGGAGCAGAGTTAGCGGTGTGGCGATCTGCCATTGCTATTGAAGCACGCCGTGCTGGATGCACTCCGGAACCCGGCGCAGTTAAATTAGATTTGTTATTTGTAATGCCAAAACCAAGAACAGTTAAAAGAGATCACCCAACTGTTGCGCCTGATTTAGATAAATTAATCCGTGCGGCTTTAGATGCGATGACTGCAATTGCATATGTTGATGATGGGCAAGTAACTGAAATTATTGCGCAGAAGGTTTACGGGCCTCAGCCATTCCTGGAAGTAGGGCTTTGGAGGGCCTAAATTCTCCTTATATCTTAAATAATCTAATACTCACAGGAAAACAGGCGTAAAAATCTCATAAATAAGTGCCACAAATACTTCTACTTTGCCTTGACCTATGGCAATGTATGTCTCAACAGGGCAAAAGCCCCCAAACGAGAAAGAAGGCACAAATGAACAAGCAATACAAAGTAGGCGACTTAGCACCAAGCAACGAAAAAGCCATAACTCACGGTTTGGATCTTTGCTACGAATGTGGAAAGAAACTCGGCAAGAATCCATTGCACTTTGAAGTGAATACAGGCTGGGAAATTATTATCCCAGGATCAAACGACAAAGATTCACAAGGTTGTTTTCCAATTGGACAAACTTGCGCAAATAAATTTGAACCAAATTTACTAATAAAGTTAGGAGCGTAAATAAAATGGCTAAATGGATACATCCAAACGGCGACTCAATAGAAACAAATGGTGCGACATACATAGTGACAATTAATGGCGCACCAAGAATTACAAACATTTCTAAATGGTCAGACAACGCAGAAAAATGGATTACAAATGACCTGGCAGAAGGTTTTTATTCAGGCTTTAAAAAAGTAGAGGAGGCAAAGTAATGACAACCAAGCCAATGAAAATAATCTGCTCTTGGTGCAAAGGCTCAAGAGAAATGAGCCGGGAGACCATGGTGTGGAACTTTGTAGATGAACAGTTTGCTGACCCAATTGGCTACTGCTCAGAAACCTGCTGCAAACAAGCAGGTGCTTTAAAAGAACTAATGCTTGAAAAAGCAGAGGAGGCTGCAAAATGAATGACTGCCCAATGTGTGGTCGGCCAGCAAAACGACTGGTTGCCCGGTGGTACAAATACGACAACGGGGAGCAGACCTTAGAGTGGGTCTGCACCCGCTGCGCTGACTTGCACGCAAAATTGGTAAAACAATGAGCGAAATAAAACTCCACATGATTGAGGAGGATTTTGAACAATTGATCCACACCTCGATGCCCTGGGGCGGGCATTGGGCGGAGCAAATTGGCCGCTTTGACCCGCTCCCGATGTTGCATTGGAAATATGCGTACTGGGTCGATAACTACATGGGAGTTCTTTTAAGCCGGGCGTTTTTAACAACGCAAAATCATGAAACACAAACGGTGTGGGATCGAGCCTTTGATTGCCACTTGATCCTCACCAATTATGAAACGCAAACATGGAGGTCTTAATGAATAAATACCGAGTGGTGTTGGAAATTGAATATGACGGCGAACTGGGCATTGAGCGCCCGGAACTGCCAATGTCTAAATCTCACAAAAATGCGCTAATGCGGCAAGCCGTGTGGCTACAAATGGCAGATGCCATGGGACAGTATGGATTCAAAGCCACCGTGAAGTCGGTGGTCGGAGTAAGGGGAAAGGAAGAGCAATGAAAAAGAAATACATGCGCCGCCGATTAATTGTGGCCGCATTGATCCTTGGTTTTATTTATTGGGCCAACAGCGCAACCACGCCAAAGGAGTGCAAAGTTCCCGTGGATCAAATGAGTCAATTTTGCGTAGATTTGTTGTACCCATGAGTGACTTTTCATTTATGGGTTCCGGCGTTTACTCCGTGGAAGTTGATCGAGAAATCATCTGCGCCGAACGCTGCGGAGATTGCGAAGACAACGGCCAGCGTTGCGATGCCATTTGGGATGAAGGCTTGATGACCGATGACTGGGGCAACATTGACCAAGATGTGGAATGCCCCACCTGCAAACACAAAATCAACTACCAAGAGGAGCGAGAATGATAGATTACAAATACACCTTGATTTGCATTACGGACTCAGGAACCGTGGCTGAAAAGGTATGGGTGCGGGACTATGAAAACGCAGTCGATGCCGTCAATCAGTACAACACATTTAACGACCACGGCTTGTGTGTTTTGGAGCGTGTTGTAACTTTGACCGAGCCAAGCGGCCTAACACACAGCAAAGTCCTGAAATACCCTTACGCCTCAGAAAAAGAATACGAAGAGGCATGCGCTCGCTGGAGAACGAAGACTCAGTTGAGTCAGGTAAAATAAACCGCTCCATTCCCGAACCGAGAGGAACTGAAAATGGACAAAATGATAAAACGCTGTGCGTATGGTGCATGGCACTTTGGTGAACAACTCTGCGAAGCCTGTCGAAAGGGGCGGAAGGAGTAGGCGGTTAAAATCCCAACTCAAGTCCTTTTAGCGACCGCTCTTGCGGTTGGACTTGTAGCAGCCTCACCAGCGGAAGCCCAAGCGCCGCATATAACCAAAGCCGACAAAATTAAAATGATGTCGCCCAAGGCTTATGCGTTA
>ERZ869921.501-NODE-501-length-23595-cov-3.576466_pt1 | contig 23595 bp, 26 predicted proteins | sample MGYA00579310_ERZ869921 | MGnify/ENA primary metagenome ERZ869921 (study PRJEB32216, sample SAMN09231816) | wastewater metagenome | place: USA: Maryland | collected 2016-06-21 | study: EMG produced TPA metagenomics assembly of the PRJNA472060 data set (Reclaimed... | reverse complement strand
GATGAGATCGCGGATCTCCGGTGCTGTGTATGCAGCTTTGGCCGCGGCCGAAAATGGCTCATCCTTGACGCTTGCCCGCTTCTTTGCGCGCTTCGGACGCGCGGCGGGCTGAGCATGGGAATCGCCAACATCCCAACTGCCGCGCACCGAAAACCCCGCTTGTGCTGCGCTCGCTTGCCCCATCTGGGCGCAAAGCTAGCGGGCGCTGTTTCGTTCGTCAACATTAACTTAGTTGGACGATGAAATAAAAGTAGACAGCGATGGAGCGCTGCGCTACTTCTCCATCCATGCCGACCCGCCCGCGTCTCTCCGAAAACCAGCGCTGCATGGTTAACGCCCAGCGCCCGACAGACAGATACAAGCGTCTGTACCTCGGAGATGTCGCCGAGGTTTTGCCCAAGGGCTACATGATCCGAGTCGACGGATTTGAGGGGCTGGTGAAGTACAACGAGCGGGCCGTAAAGCCGATGGGGCGAGCTCCAAGCAAGGCATCGAGCTTGAAGGTAGATCCGCAGCACCAGCGCCCTTCTGTAGTAGCAGCAGCTCGGCGCGTGGTAGTGCCCATCGTGAAGCCAGAGCCTCCGGAGAAGTGCGAGGCCTGGCTGAAATACGTTCGCACCCTGCCCTGCTGCAACTGCGGAGTGGTCGGGTACACAGAGGCGCACCACGAGGGCAAAAAAGGCGTGAGCCAGAAGGTGCGCGACACGCTGGCAGTACCCTTGTGCGCTCATGATCACATCGTCTACACCAGCACCAATCGATTGCCCAAGCCAGGAGGTGGAATCGACCTACGGACGCGAGAGGAATCGCTGCGCATCTTGCAGGCCGAGCAGGATCGCCTGCTGACCGCAGCACTTGAGAAGCTGGAGCGGCCAGCGCGGATCGAAGTGCTGAGCAAGGCGATGGCGCGGGTTGGGGTGGCAAGCAAAGGAGCGCTCCATGGATAATGTCTTTTGGTTCATCTTCGGGCTCGCGCTGGGTTTCTTCCTTTGCCATGGAGCGGGCCGGCTGCTGCTTGATAGGGCGCTCGCGCACGAACAGAAAGCCGGTGAGCTCCTTAAGCAGGTGCTTGCCGACCGGGCGGCCTTCGATGCTGAGGTAAAGCGGGTCATGGGCGAGCTGGCCGCGCTGCAGCTGGCGTGCGAGCTGGCGCAGAAGCACAAGGGCAGCGCAGCGGGGAGTGCTTGACCCTGGAGATCTGCTCAGCTTGTGGGGTGGTCTGAGCTGCGAGATGTTCCCGGCATGCGCCACTCGATCCTTCTTGCCCTCTGTCTTTCCGCATGCGGCATGCCCTTCAAGTATCAGGTCTTCGATCTCGCGCCGCAGCACAACGATGTGGTTTGGGTCTATCGTGACGGCGCTCTGCATCGCTGCTGGCAGCACGCATCTGGCCCGGTTTGCGCCGAAGCGCTGTTTCTATCCGCGGCTGAACTCAGAGCCATGATGAACCAACACAGCGAGGCCGGCGCCGCATTGGCAAACCCGCCGCCCGAGCTTCCCCGCAGCAGCCAGAAGGCTCCGCCACCGAAGCCCGCAGCAGAATCAGCCCGGCAATATCCCGACTGGCGCCCTCAATCCTCGAAAACGCCGGAGCAGGACTACGAAGAGACACTCAAGCGCTCCAAAGCAAGCAAAGCCGCCGAGTAGCAGCGCTACTTCATGGTCATAAAGGCTCGCCTCAGCCTCGCGATCCAGTGCTGGGCCCGTTCGTGGCGCGGATACCTGACAAACAGCCCCCCATCCTGATTCTGTAGCAGCAGAACCTTCGCGATCGTGGCCGCCGGCACACCGGCCTCCAGCTGCGCCAGCGCCCATCGCGCCGCCTCCAGGTCTTCAGGCCGCGATGACTGGCAGCGGTGGCGTGTCTGATGAGCCGCAAGCGGTCGGGGGCGGCGCAGGGTCTTATCTCGGTGCATGGATCCTCCATGGCACAGCAAGGCAAAGGCGATGCCGCAGGCCTTCTCGACGAGGGCCCTCGCGGTTGTCCGAGATCCGGACGGACAGCGTCCGGCATCCGGACGCTCATGCCGTAATTCTCGTTTGCTCTTTGGACTCTGTGCAGCCGCAATCGGTGCTGAATCGTAGAGCTCGGCTGCTCAATGAGATTGAGCACGTCAGACGGCATTTACCTCGGGGCAACGCCGCTTTTCGGTGAAAGTGTGCAATCGGTGTGCAATCTTTCCGGGTATGAGCGACCAAGCCATTGGACAGTCTTCTGAGTATCCGACGCTGGCGACGCCTTCATTCGGGCAGCTGCTATCGGAGCGGCGGCGAACCGCCGGCCTGAGCCAGACCGATGTGGCGCGGATGGCCGGTCTCCAGCGAACGACGATCCGCAACCTGGAGCTCGACATCACGCAGCCGGCGCCGGAGACCCTGCGGCGGCTTCAAGCGATCAGCGAGCTGCGGCTGCGGCGGGCCGGCGATGCGGCCGCACATGGACTGCCCACGGCGCCCGCGTGGACCCCTGATGCGCACTACGCGCCGTCCTACGCCCCGCTGGCGCTGGCCTCTGAGATGATGGCGGCCCTCAATGCCCCGGGCGGCGCGCTCGATCAGAGCTACCTGTACCTGGACGCCGAAAGCGCGCTCGACTGGCTCGCCTACGCGAACGATGCCGCCTACGTGACCAACTTCCGCAATAAGGCCCCGCTCGACGAGGTCAGCAAAGAGGTGGTCGCGCGAAGCAGCGGCGTGGGTCTCGACGTGGTGGCGCTCGGAGCCGGAGACGGGCGCAGCGAGACGCGGCTCTGCCAGCACCTGGCAGACCTCATGCCGGCGCCGCCAGACCTGCGGCTCTACCTGCTCGACGTGAGCCATGGACTGCTGCACACAGCTTTCCGGCATGCGGCCGATGCCCTCACCGCAGCACGGATCAGCATCTACCCGGTGCACGGCGACTTCTACGGCCTGCCTCGCTATCCGGTGCTGACCTATCGCCCCCCGGGCGACCACAGGGCCAGGCTCTGGGCTCTCATCGGGCACACCTTCGGAAACCTCGCGGACGAGCCGGAATTCTTCGGGGACTTGGCCGCGGTGGCGCGCTCCGGAGACTTCGCACTGCTCGACTGCCAGCTGGCCTGGGCGCCGGCCTCCGATCTCGCTGCGGTCCGGGCTGCGGATCCCATCTTCAGCCGGCAGCTGCCGCCGAGCGTTGAGCGTTGGCTTACGGGTCCGGTGCGCCGGCACTGCCAGGGCAACGCCGGGGTGAAGCTGGAAGTGGAAGCCTCGAATCGCTGCCGGATCCCAGGCAGCTACGAGCTCAACTTCATAGCTACGGCGACGCTACCCGACGGAGGCTCGCGCCGCTTCTTGGCGTGCCGGGGCAAGCGCTACGACCTGCCGCAGCTCGGTGAAGCGCTGCGCGAAGTGGGCTGGGAGCCGGTGCGGGTGCTGCCTTTTGGCCCCGAGCCCCAGAGGTGCGCATTGCTCCTGCTGCGCAGACTCTGATCCTCTCCCTGTCCAGCAGTCCCAGCTTGCCAGCTTGCGCAGGTCGTCACTTCATACTGGCGAATTCGTCACTTCCCCGCGCGCCAGCGCTCCCTCATCCCCTCAAAATCAATCCCTGGTGGCCAGATCCGAAGACTAAAGCAATAGAAGGCTCCGGATAGGCTATCGCGGGATGACGGGATGGTTGGGCCGGCTGGCTGCCCGCGTATATCTCCAGGCATGCGACTGTTTCGTTTTGCTGTGCTCCTGCTCCTGTGTGCCCCCCCCGCGACGCTTCACGCAGATGCCGAATCCGACAAGGCCAGGGTCTGCGCCCGTCTGGCCAAACAAGCCAAAGAGCTGGCCGGTGAATGCTGGGACGAGATTCGCCACAAGTGCGACGCCAAGCACCCGAACAGCGAAACGCGGGTAGAGGGCGATTGCCCATCCTGCGACCAGATGGATACCCTTGCGACCGTGATGGAAAAGAAGGGCTGCCCATGAGGTGGCTCCTGGGCGCGGCGCTGCTGCTCGCTGGCTGCATCGACTATGCCCCGCTCCAAAGCGAGGTCTGCACGCCCTGGAAGGGCTGCGGAGACGGCCGCATCTGCATCGATGGCTTCTGCGAGCTGCCGCTCAACCGGGACCTATCGGGCCAGCCGGATCCGGCCGATGGCTCCACCCAGAGCGGGCCCGATCTCCGCACGCGCTGGGATCCTGCGGCCGTTCCGGTTGCCACCCCGGCCTGTACCAGCGGACTGGGCCGGCCGCTCAACCCGACCATGGTGGCCTGCGCCGGCGCGTTCCCGCAGCAGCGGATCCGGGAGCAGTGCAACACGCCGGCCGGCTGGGTGCTTTGCTTTAGCTCGCAGGTGCCGCCGGCAGACTGCGCAGCGGTTCCATGGGGCTTCTTTGCGACGTTCGTGCATGGCCATGATCCGGCCAAGGGCGCGCCGACCCCAGACGCCGCGTGTACCTGGAGCATGGTCCCGGCCGCCGACTCCAGGCACCTTTATGGCTGCGGCACCTCGGCCTCAACCCGGACCTACGACGCGCCGACCACCTGCCACGCCTTTAATAAGACAGTCTGGTGCAACGCACCGAATTCTGGGGCCTGGAGCTGCCCAGTCGCATCGGATCCGGTTGAGGACTTCGAGTTCCTGAATACGGCCAACACGGACCCCAAGGACGGGGTTCTCTGCTGCCATAATTGACCAGCGCCCCGCAGCCCACAGCCCCGAATTTGTAGGGCTTTCCCCAGTCAGATCCTCATGCTAAATGGGGGATCATGACGGAAAGGCCGAAGCGGGTTGTGGTTCCTCTGTCCGATGCGCAGCAGCAGCTTGCAGCAGCCTGGATTCGCCTGGTGCGCAAGCTGGTCGGCGAGGCCGCGCAGAGCCGGACGGAATACGATGACCTGCTAGGACCTGCGACCGAAGCGCTGCTGCGCGCGGCGCGCGCCTTTCGGCCGGGAACCGGCTGGACGTTTCAGGCGCTCCTCACCCGGTGCGTGAAGAACGCCATTATCGATGTTCGCCGCCGGCGCCGCAACGAGGTGGAATTCAAGGATTGGCACCTCGATGGAGCCTTGGAGCCGGCGCCGCCCCGGCCCGAGCGCCCCCCGCATCCGGAGCCCGCCACGCCGCCTTGTGGTCCGCAGGAGCTGGCGCGCGCTGCGGCGGTCGCCGCGCTGCACGCGGGCCAGACGTATCGGGCCGCCCGCGCTGCCGCCAGCGCCCACATCGGACGGCCGCCCAGCTTGGATACGGTCCACGGCTGGGCCCGAGCTGCCGGTGTCGCACCCAGGCGCCGCGGCCGGCCATCCAAGGTCCACCCTACCGACGTGGCCCGTTGGCTGCAGGCAGGCAGCATGACCGCCGCGCAGGAATCGACTGGTGTGCACCGCGTCACCTTGTGGCGTTGTTGCAAAATGTTCGGCGGTGTTTCTCGCCTGCGTCGTACATTTCCGCGTGCCAGGTCAGAACACAGAACAGCCGCTCATCATTCACCGGCGCCTGCGCGCCGTTCTCTGCCTGCGTGGGATCGAGGTTGAGGAGCTCGCGCGGCGGGTCCAGATTTCGAGCCGCCACCTGCATTACCAGCTGCGCGGAGATCGGGGGCTCACCTCGCGGTGCGAGCTCGAACTGAAGCGAGCGCTTGGGGATGATGGCTGGGCGTTCGCGACCGGTCAAAGCGCGGTGCTCAAAGACCCGCTGTAGCCGTTTCCGTATATTGAAACAATATGAAACCGGGCAGCGCTGAGCGACGGGGCCGGAAATCTGAAATCGGTACCGAGCTCTGGCCGGAGCTGCAGCGGCTGGAGCGAGCGGGTAGGAGCCTCAACGAGCTCATGGCATGGCTTGCTGCGGAGCGCGGAATCCAGGTCAGCAAGCCCACCATGAGCAGGGTGATGGCCAAGGTGCGGGCGGCCGCGCCGGTCCCGGAGCCGCCGCCCCAGGCGCCGGAGCTTGAGCCCGCGACCGATGACGATGAGCTGCTCACGGTGCGGAAGTTCGCCCGGCACCAGATGCAAAAGGGCGAGTGCTGGAAGGCGCAGCAGGGCGGTGCTGCGCTGCTGCTGCGCATCATCGAGCTGCGGCGCAAGAAGCAGCCCACCGCACCACCGCCCGACCAGACGGGCGCTCAGGCCGCCGCGACATCAAGCCCGCCACCCGAAGCGCCGCCGGCGCAGCTGACGCCTGAGCAGGAGGCCGAATTGGTGAGGCGCCAGCTCGGGAAGTGCGCGCAAGCATGAGCGGCCAGCTGCCGCCCGAAGTGCTCGCGCGGCATGACCTCATCAGCTACTGCCAGCTGATGGATCCGAGCTTCCTGGCGCCGCCGCATATCAGGCTGCTGGCCTGGAAACTGGAGCAGGTGGCCGCTGGCAAAATCAAGCGGCTCATCGTCAATCTGCCGCCGCGGCACGGCAAGTCGAACCTTATCAGCCGCCACTTCCCAGCCTGGTATCTCGGTCGGCATCCCGATCACCAGGTGATCAATGCGACGCACACGGCCGATCTGTCGACCGACTTCGGAAGGGATGTACGCGACGCTATAGAGGATGAGGAATACCAGCGGGTTTTCGCTGGCGTGCGATGCAAAGAGGATAGCAAGGCAGCAAACCGCTTCCACGTCACCAAGACGGGCAGCCGCGCGAGGGGCGTGTATAAGGCGCTTGGACGCACCGGAAAGAAGGCGGGGCGCGGTGCCCACCTGCTGCTGATAGACGATCTCCTAGATGAGCAGGAGATCTACAGCGAGGCAGCCAAGGAGCAGGCCAGACGCGCGGTCCGCGGACTGAGAACCCGCGTCATGCCCGGGGGCGCCATCGTGCTCATCATGAGCCGCTGCGGCGATGACGACCCGGTGGCTTACGTGCTGGATGCGATGCGGCACGAGAACTGGGAAGTCCTGGCGGTGCCCGCGATCGCCGATGAGCCCGAAGCGCATGCCATGCCCGACGGCTCGACGTGGACGCGCGAAGTGGGCGAGGCGCTCTGGCCCGAGATGTACCCGCTCGAAGCGCTCGAAGCGCTGCGAGACGGCATGCCCATCCATGAGTGGTCATCGAAATTCCAGCGGCGACCGATTCCTATCGGCTCGCGGCTGGTCGATGAAGAATGGTTCAAGGATCGCCGCTACGACGACGAGCCCGACGATCTACTGGCACAGGCCATCCGCATCGTTCTGAGCGGCGACACCAGCAAGGGCACCGCCACGGGCGCTCGCACTGGCCTGGGTGTCTGGGCTGAGTCCGAGCGCGGCGCCTTCCTGGTGGAGGTCGCCGCCGAGCGGTGGCAGGTGCCGGTCATCATCGACAAGCTCAAGGCCATCTGCAAAAAGGCCAAGCCCCACGCCGTGCTCATCGAAGACAAGAGCACCGGTGAAGCAATCATCCAGCTGCTTCAGGCTGACCCTGAGTGGAAATGGCCGATAGAGGCTATCATCCCGCCGGCCGGCATGGACAAAGTGGTGCGCTTCGCCGCCAGCACCCCAGCCATGAAGACGGGGCAGGTGTGGCTGCCGCGCAAGGGGCACCCGAGCTGCACCCACTGGCAACCCAAGTATGAGGCGGAGATCTTCCACTATCCCAACGTCGCAGAGAAGGACCAGGGCGACATGACCAGCCAGTTTCTAAACTGGCGCCGCGAGAACCCGCTACCGACGAGGGCATACAAGGGATGGGCTGACATGTCGCGCCAGCTCTCCGAGAGCTTCGACCAGGACGAGCCGCTGCCGTAGCTCGTATATTCCGCCGTGGGATTATTCGACAGCGCCCGTCAGATGGTCTTCGACGTAGCAGACGACATTCGTGCTGCACTGCGCCGCAGTTCCTCGACGTCTCTCCCGTTCTCCTTGCCAGAGTCCTATCTCCAGGTGCGCGACACAACGATCGAGCCCATCTGGGGCTGGACGATGGAGCGCATGATCGATGGGCTCATGGCGCATGCCCAGGGTGACGTCGCCGCCGGCCAGGAAGTCAAGCTGGCCATGATGCGAGACCCGATCATCGCGGCCGACGTTGAGACGCGCTGCGAAACGCTGGTCCAGATGCCTCTGTGGTGGGAGCGGCCGCCGGAACTGCCCGAGTGGGCCTTTAGCGCATGGACCGATCGATGGCCGCGCTGCCTGGCCGCCAGCGACCGCGAAGAGGTGGCCGAGGATCGCCTCATGCTCGGCGTGACACCCACGAATTCGACCTGGGCCCCCGATCGCACTGGGCGGCTCTGGATGCCGACGCTCAACCTGAAAGAGCCCGGCAACCTCGTCTATATGCCCGAGGAGAAGCGTTACCACTTCATGGGCCGCGACAAGGAGTGGACAGTCACCAGCGACGGCCAGCGGTGGCTCCTCTTTCAGCGCAAGTCGAAAACGCCCCACCTATCAGGGCTGATCCTGCCGCTCGGCGTCGTTTGGATGACAGAGGCCGAGGCGCTGCGCGGCTTGGCAAGCAGGGCGCGCAGTCTCGCCAGGCCCTGGCGGTTGTTGATGGTTCCAGCCGACCAGCGAGAGAGCGATGACGTCAAGGCGCTGGTGAGGCGCACGCAGGAGCAGTTGTCCGGCGGCGTGCTCACGATGCCTCAATACAAGAAGGAGCTCCCGAGCTTCGACTTCAAGCTGATCTCAGATGATGGCGGCCCAGCTGTCGCTGCCACGTTTGAAAACCTGATCAAGCTCTGCTGGGTCTACAAGCATCTACTGATCCTGGGCGCCAGCGAGCAGGTCGCCGGCACGAGCGCATCCAACGCGAAGGCGATGACGCACGAGCGCACCTTCCTGCGCAAGGTTCGGCGAGACGCCAAGAGCGACGTCGAGTCCTACACCGAGCTCGGGCGGTGCTTCGCGCGGGTGAACCGCCTGCCAGAGGCGGCAGCGCCGATTCCCGTGATCGATGCGGACATCCCAGAGGATGAGAACCAGCTGGCGGAGAGGCAGAAGAACCGCGCCGCGGCCGGCAAGGACATCGGGACGCTCATCGGCGTCCTCAAGGAAGAGGAGGCCGACTACGAGCCAGACTACCTCCTGGAGCAGGTGGGACTCTTCTTGAAGAGAAAACAGGGCGCCGCGGACCAGCGCGGCACGTACTGACCAATCAATGACCTGGCGTTACCTAACACACGAAAGGATCCCAAATGTCCGACGAGAATCCCAGATACAAGATCTTCCGCTATGGCGCCCTGGTGAACAAGGCATTGGATGCGGCACTGAATAGCGCCGCCGAACAGGGCTACCGCCTAAAGCAGCTGCTACCGGATTATGAGGTGCTGTGTGAGCAGGCAGCGCCATCTGGAGAGCTGGTCCATGGCGAGCTGCTGGCCGTTCAGCCTCCAAGCATCGACCAGGACGCACTGCAGGAAGCGATTGAAGGCGCGTTCGTGCACGCCCAGCCGCTCATCGAGTCCGATGTCGACCCCCTGAAAGCCCAAATCATCACCGCCATCCTGGCCGCTCACGGCGCAGGCCGCCTGCTCAAAGCGTAGACAGCCCGCGCAGTTTGTGAGTCCGCGTATATTCCACCGTGCCCGAAGCAGTCCGCGTCGATATCTACGGCCCCATCACTTCCTGCCCATTGGACAGCACCGAGGTGTGCGCCCGCCAGGTGCTCGATGCGCTCCAGCGCGCAAACGGCGCTGATATTGAGCTCCACATCAACAGCCCTGGTGGCGATGCATTTGAAGGCATGGCCATCGCCAACGCGATCCGTGCGTACAAGGGCAAGACCGTCGGCATCATCGACGGCGTGTGCGCGTCTGCCGCGACCATGGCAGCGGTCACATGTGGCGAGCTTCGCATGCACGAAGCCTCGCTGTTCATGGTGCACGAGGCTGCGACCTTCGCGATGGGCTTCGCCGAAGACCTCGAAAAACAGGCGGGGCTGCTGCGGCAGATCAACGACGTGCTCGCTGATATGTACGAGCGCAAGACCGGAGCGAGCCGGGAGCAGCTCGCCAAGTGGATGGCCGACGAGACGTGGTTCACGCCAGCGGAGGCCCTCGCTGCCAAGTTCTGCGATTCGATCCTCAAGCGGCCCGCCAACATCGACAGCAAGGCCTTCGCCCGGTTCGTAAACAGCTACCGCAACGCGCCTGCGCAGCTCCGCGTGCAGGCAGTGGCAACGAAGCCTATCGCCTCTGCGCCAAAGCCCACTCCCAAGCCCCCAAGGATTCTGACCATGGAGAAAAAGCAGATCATCGCTGGCCTGGCCGCCTCCCTCGCAGTCGCGATGGAGTATGCCCAGGCTGGCGCAGACAGCGGCGACGCCGAGCTGGCGGAAGCCTGCAGCGTCATGCTCGCAGACCAGGCCCTGCCGGCGTGCTCCGCCAAGCTCATGCCGCTGGCCCAGAAGGAAGGCGCCGAGGCCGAGCCGACCACGCTGAAGGACCAGCTGGCCATTGTCGCCGCAGCCAAGCAGGTGACCGGCGCTAAAGAGGGCGTTGTTGGCGCCCTCGAAGCGCTCAAGCGGAATGCCGACCGGAAGGCCGGCGCCGCCGACGCAGGCGTTGACGTCCAGGTGACGCAGCTCGTCCAGGACGGCGTGAAGACCTGCAAGCTGCTCCCCGCAGACGGCGAGCGCTGGCGCGCCGAGATCAAGGCTGGCCGCCGCACCGTTGCGGACCTGCGCGCCTTCATCAAGGCCGCTCTGCCTGCTGGCGACATCTCGGGCGAGCAGGTCGAAGGGGCCAAGGACGGCGAGCTCGATGCAGCCGCTGCCGCCTCGGAGGATGAGCCCTCTTTCTCGGAGAGCGATTTCATGAACGCTGCGAACAGCTACAAGATCGGGGGTGGCAAGTGAGCGCCGCCACACTGCAACTTCGGTGGACCAAGCATGGTGGCGGCCAGCGCGTGCGCAACGGCGTCACCAAGGTGCTGCGCGGCGCCAGCTGGAAGTCGGGCTGGGTCATTGTGGCGCACAATGACCGTCTCATGCCCTACCCCACGGGCGGCTTCGACAGCGCGGTCACCATCGCCAACGGCGGCCCGCTCAATATCGCCGGCGCCGATGCCAACGGCGGCCTGCGCGTCATCGCTAAGCTGCCCAAGGTCCGTCTGACCGTGACGCGCGGCGGCGGCTCAAACAGTCTGACCATCCTGTACAGCTCCGGTACCAACGTCGACGTCCTGATTGTCTTGACGAACACCGCCACGGCCCAGGACGCGCACATACTGATCCGTTCCAATGCGGATGCGATGCGCTATCTCGACTGCAACTACACCGGCAACGGTGGCGGCGTCGCGGGCGCTCAGTCGGTGGTCGACGTTCCCCACGTCCGCCTCTATGGCATCTCGCAGAGCGAGGTGCAGAACAGCGACGCCTCCAACGACCTGGATTTCGTCGAGGGCGATCAGGCCGAGGTCTGCGAGTACGGGATGTTCAAGATCTCGTCGACCGCGGTCCTTTCGGTGCCCGCGAAAGGCTTCCTGTCCGACAACCAGACCGTGCAGCCGCTCGCAGCGCCGCTGCTGCTTCCTGTCCATGTGGTCGGCTACGACGAAGACGACCGAGCCATCTGCAACTTCTAAGAGGATCCCATGCCTATTCTCGGAGCCTTGTCCGCCGGCAGCCTTGATCGCGACTGGAACGCAGCCCTGACCTCGCTGCGCAAGGTCTACGCGATGGGTCGCCGGCTGTACACCAACACCCTGCTTGATGAGCTGGCCATCGTGGACATGTCGTCCATGGAACCGCTTACCCAGCTCGGGCTTGCCATCGACGGCAGCAACTACAGCATCAAGGCTCTTGGAGCCGACACCGATTACTCGGACGCTCCAGCGGCGATCCTGGCCGAGTGCGGCTACAAGCGCGTCGACCTCTTCGCCAAAGAGTGGCTGGAGCTGGCGGACCCGCTGAGCAAGCAGACCCTGCTCTCCAGCATGCCGGAGCTCGGTGGCAAGCCGGTGCAGATGCCCCTGCTGGAGATCTTGAAGCTGCTCAACCAGAACAGCGGCGATGGCCCCATCATCAAGTGGGGCGATGGCACCAAAAAGCTCTTTGCCACCGATCACGTCATTGATCCGAAAGGCGACGCTGCCGCGACCCACGGCAACAAGATCGTGCAGCCCGCAACCAGCGCCGGCTGGGACAACGTCCTTCAGGCGATCATGACGCGTCAGGACCCGGGCTCGAAGGCCAGCAAGGGCAAGGTGTACATGCCCAATCGCGACCTCACCGGCAAGAACCTGGTGATCTACGTCGGCCACACGAGCGTTGCCTCCACGCTGGCCAAGATCTTCGACCCGCAGTCGAACTGGGCGGTCGCGGTCGGCGCAGCTGCGGCATCCGAGACCCGCAAGGTGTTCGCGCAGGCCTCGATCCAGTACCTGCCGGAGATGTCGAACTACGGCACCATCACCAACTACTGCTACCTGGCGGTGAATAACACGCCGCTGCGGGCCCTGTACGCGCGCATTCCGCACAAGCCGCGCGTGGATGCCATCGAGCGCATCCCGAGCCAGCACAAGCAGCGGGTGAAGGGTTGGCAGACCTTCGGCCTCTCCGGAGCGTACCCCTTCGCCCTCTATAAGTGGCTGTTCAGCTAGCCGAGGCTGAACCCACCATGCAGCTCACCCCCCTCGATGTGGTGCCGGCGACCCCGCCGGCTGGCGTGTCCGACGAATCCAAGATGCACTTCGTTGGGCGCGATTTTCTGCGCGTCCGCCTCAAGCTCGGCGAATCCCCTAGCGGCGCCGTCAGCGTGCGGCCCTGGTTCTACCTGGATGACGAATGGTGGCCCCTGCGCGCAGATGGCGCGGACGGTGCCGGAGTTCAGCCTGTCACCGCTGATGCCTCGGCCTTCGGCGGCAAGGCGGACGGGTTCTTTGTGACCGGAGGCCTCGCCTGCTTCGTCGTGCTTGTCGTGGAGGCCGGCGACCTGGACGATGTGGACGCTGCCTACGTTGACGCCTCGGATGCGCCTGGATAAGCCGCCGTGGGCGTCATTCTCAAACCCGACGACCTCTGGAAGTTGGCCTCGCCGCCGGCGTTGCTGTTCGGCGACGCAGCCAATGGAATCCAGGGCATCGAGCCCGGCAAGATCGGCGCCCTGATCCAGTCCGGCAGCGGAAGCGGCTCGATCGATGTCAGCGGCATCCCCAGGGATGCATGGCCGCTGGTGTTGCGATGCGCGGTCGGTGGCGAGATTAACGTCAATGAGGTCGCCAACCCTGGGCCGCTGCCTATCTTCGAGCTCTCGCGGGATAATGGCGTCAACTTTGGCACGCAGATCCGCGTCAGCGACAACCGCAACGAGGCCTATATCATCGCCGGGTCCGTCGGGCTTCGTTTCGCATTCCGCAATGGAAGCCCGGCGCCCTCCTTCGTTGCGGGCACGACCTGGAGCTTTAGCACTGAGCCGAGCCCCGACATCTTGGAGCTCATTCCGTGCGTGGAATCCGAGATCCTAGAGTCCGCAGCTGGGAGCTATGACCTGCCGTTGCTGGGCGTGCCGCCGCACTGGAGATTTCACGGCGCGCGTCTGCTTCGCTGGTATCTACTCACCAAGATCGGTGCGAGCAAGCGCCGCGACATGACGGTGTACTACCCGAAGGACACCTACGCCTGGATGGAGAAGCAGGCCGATGGGCGAGGCGCAGTGAAAGGCAAGTCCCAGGGCGTTATTGAGACGCCGCCCGGAACGTCATTCCCGCTGCTCGTGCCGCCACTTCCCGACAAGCTCATTCCGCCCATCTGACCACCGCGTATATTCCCACGTGCCGGCCCAAGGCGACTTCGCTCAGCTCAACAATCTGCGAGTTGGATTTTCGCTCCTATCGCGGGATGGGATGAACGCGACCCGCGCAGCCATGCAGGCAACGCGCGATGTGAGCGAACACCAATCCGAGCAGGAGTCCTCTCCAGCGGGTCAAGCATGGTCGGAGCTTAAACCCTCTACGGTGCGTCGGCGGCGCCCAGGTCCGAAGCTCCAGCGTATCTATAAGTCGCGGCGCTGGCAGCTGATCGGCCGGGGTCGATGGCGCGTCAGTAATCCTCGGAAGCCCCACGACGGCTACCACACCGCCGGCACCTGGAAGATGAAGGCCCGCCCCGATCTGCCGGTGATGCCTGGGGGCATGCTGGTCTACGGCAGCGCCGTAGGCGAAGCGCTCGGTGAGTGGATTCGCGACACCTTCGCGAGCGTCGGAGTGCGCTTGCTATGAGCACGAAGGCCTTCAACTACACGAGCCGCAGCTTGCGGGCGCTGCATCGCCTCTTCCGCGACCATGACCTGATTCAGCAAGCAGCCATCATGACGGCCTGGGGCGAGCAGCCGAAAGACTGGCAGGCTGGCGCTCCGCGCATTATCTGGACGCCATCGCAAGACAGCTACCGCCGCGGCGGCGAGGGCCACGCGAAAGACACTGCCCTCCCGCGCACAAAGGGCGCTCCATCGGAGCTCGTGACCGCAAAGGCCATCTGGACCCGTGGCGCCGGCGTCGACTTGACCCTGTATGCCACCGAGGGCTTGAGCTTCGAGGAAATGATCGACGTCTCGCTGAACGCCCTCGATGACCTCCTGATCTCGCGCGGCAACTATGACGTGCTCAGCGGCCGTTCCGAACCCAAGGACAGCCACAGCGACAGCGGAGATCTGTACGTGCTGTCCATTGCCGTGAACCTTCCCATCATCAGGCTCCAGCGCCGATCTCAGAACACGGCTACGGAGCTCACCACTTCCGCAGAGGTTGCTTGATGCCGACCCCGAATAACCCGCAGGTGACCGTCAACCTCCGAAAGACCAAGCTCAAGGCGAATCCGCAGGGCTACCACGCCCGCGGGGTGGTCGTCGGATACACGCAGAGCGGGACCCGCAACCAGATCTACACGCTGCGCAGCGATGGCGACCTGGCGCAGTTCAAGAATGGTGAAGGAGTCGAGCAGGCCGCCGAGCTCGGCAGCCAGGCGGGCTACCCGGTCTATCTGGTCCCCGTTGACGGCACCGGTCAGACGCCGGCCACGCCGGCCAAGACCCCGGCCACGCTGGGCATTCCCAAGACGCTCTACGGCACGCTCTTGGCCTACGGTTCCGCCCTGTTCCTAGGCGCCGATCACAATGGCGACATCCTGTATCGAGCGCTCGCCTCGGGCGCCACGATTCGCCACGTTGTAGCAGGCACGAGCACTGCCAGGTCTATCGCCGTGGTGGGCTCAGCGGTCACCGTCAATGTTGCCACTGACAGCGGCGGCGCCGTGGCCAGCACCGAGACGGCAAACTCCATCCTGGCCTCTGTGCTGGCTGACTCGTCCGCCAGCTTGCTGGTGACCGGCGCCATCGCCGGCGGCGGCACCGGCGCCAGCCTGGTGGCGGCTGTCGCAGTGAGCACGCTCAACAACGGCGCCATCGATTATCAGGCGCTGGCTCCCAATGTCACCGTCACGCACGTGTTGCCAACGACCGCGAACCAGTCGCTGAGCGTGCCACCGGTGGTGAACGGCAACATCATCGTCAATCTCGCGACCAATGCCGACAAGGAGCCGACCAGCACAGCCGCTCAGGTTGTGTCGGCCATCCTTGCTCAGGCAACCGCCGCGGCGCTCGTTACCCCCACGGCGGGCGGCAGCGGTGCGGGCCTGGCAGGCGCGCTCGCGAGCGCGCAGCTTGACGACGGGGCTGTCATCTACACGGCGCTCACTGATGCCGCTACCACGGTTGCGCACGTCGTGTCAGGCAGCAACACCGCGCTCAGCGTGCCGCCGGTCTCGGGCGGGCATGTCATCGTCAATGTCGGCACCGACTCTGCCGGGTTTCCGGTCAGCACCGCGGCAGCCATCGCAGCAGCGGTGCAGGCCGTGCCGACGGCCGCTGCGCTTGTCTCCTCAACCGCCGGGGGCGCCGGAACCGGCAAGGCCGGCGCAAAGGCGCAGACCTCTCTGGGGTACGGCAGCACTGGCGCGCTGACAGTCGCGGGCACGTCGCACGACCAGCACACGATCGGCGTGAGAATCACGCGGCCCGGCACCGTGGGCGCTGCAGGCCTTGCCTTCGTCTGGACGGCTGACAACTGGGTAACGGAATCCGCCGAGGTGCTGATTCCGTCGACCGGAATCGTCGCTCTCAAGGACAGCAGGCTCGACACCGGCCTGACCATCACGTTCACCGGCGTGCTTGAGAAAAACGATGCGTGGCTGTTCGTTGCGGACAAGCCGCTCGTGGCCTTTGCAGACATCCAGGCCGCGATCGATGTCGTCAAGGTCGCGACGTCGTACAAGCTGGGTTTCATCACCACGCCCACGGTGCTTAGTCGAACGCAGACGCAGCAGATCGATCAGACGCTGCAAGCAGTGCGCAACCTGATGTGGCTGCGCTTCTACGGCAACGTCCGCGACTACAACACCGGCGAGACCAAAGTGCAGTTTGAGGCTGCCATCGGCAATGACTTCCTTGGCTTCAACAGCGAGGATGGCCTGATTCGCATGTGCGCTGGCTTCTTCTCGCACCTATCGACCTACAGCGGCCGCAACTACCGGCGGCCCGCAGTGTTCCAGGAAGTTGCGCGGCGCTGCTCGCTCGCCGTGCACCAGGACGCCATGGAGAAAGCTCTCGGCGGCCTGCTCAACATCCGCTACGCGGTCGCCGCGGACGGCACCGTGATCGATCCGGGCATCTACTACGACTGCTTCCCATCGGGCGCGCTCCAGAGCCAGCGCTTCATCTGCCTGCGCAGCTGGCCGGGCGAGCCGGGCCAGTTCTACATCAACACCTCGCCGACCATGTCCGATCCGAGCGACGAAGGTTACAGCCGGGTCGAGTACTCGGATGTCCTGTTCGAGGTGTCGCGCATCATGCAGACCCGGCTCGACGACACCATTGGCAAGACGTATCAAGACATCCCGCAGGCCGAGAGCGATCTCATCCCGGCGGGCGCGATCGACAGCTCAGACGCTCGCATGATCGATGACTACGTCAACGAGGCTGCCGAGCAGTACCTGTTCAGCAAGAAGACCGATGGCAACACCAGCGCCAGTCCGCTGCTGCCCGGTGAGCGCACGTACACGACGCGCCGCGACTATGCCTACGGGAACGAAAACCCACGCACCGTTCGCGGAACCGGCCGGGTCCGTCTGCGCGGCGTGAACGAACAAGTGGTTCTTGATGTCACCCCGTCGCTGGGTGCTTAAGGAAGGCTCATGGCCGACGAGACGTTTACCTACAACGGAATCTATTACGACGGCACCAGCATCGACTTCATCGCGCCGCCCTGGCTGAATTTCGAGCGCGTGGTGCGCGAGCTCCAGGACGTTTCGATGGATGTTGCCCTCGATGGCGTCCAGGACGTCTACGGGACCGGCTCCAAGTCGCGAGGGCGCAACCGAGGCAGGGCCAAGGTCACGAATCCCTCCATGACCTGGACCGTTGAGGCCTGGAAGCAGATCGTGAAGGCCTACAAGAACGCCGGCAAGAAGATCGGCGCAGAGGAGTTCAACTTCACCCTGCGCCTGAAGCCCAAGGCAGACATCGAGCAGGTCGAGCTCGAGTGTAAGGGCAGCTCTTTCCTCGGCTGGGGCCTCCAGCAGTGGACGAATAACAGCAACCTGCTGCTCATCAAGGTGCCGATGTTCATCACCGAAGCGCTCTTTGATGGCGTGGAGCTCATCTGACCATGGCTGAAACGGACAAGACCGAAGCCGAGCTATTGGCCGAGCTGCGGGCTGCTCATGGCGACATCGAGGCCCTGCGGTTGGAAAGCGGCGCTGTCGTGGCGCTGCGCAAGCCCACCTTGGCCGAGTATCTCGACGCAGCCGAGGCCTTCGCGCGGCTCGGCTCGGGTCAGATTCTCAAGGACCCCGGCATTCTGACAAAGCCGCTCTTGGCGCTGGTCGTTCACGGCATGGACGACGCCAAGGCCGAGCTCAAGGACTGTCCCGGCTTCGACTTCGACCTCTATAAATCCGTGAAGCTGCTGGCGGGAGAGGGCGACGAGGTCGAGTTCAAAGAGGCCCCCGATGCCGTGACTCCCGAGGCGGCTGCGGCAAGCTCGCGCGCCATCGCGTTTCGCTGCAATGGAACCGTCGTCTGCGCCAGGCCGTTCGACCGATTCGACTGGGTCCGCTACCAGGGCATGAACGCGGCTGCCCCCGTCGATCTTTCACGCAAGGTTCTCGCGGAAGTCGCAGAGCAGCAGGTCATTGAAGCGAAAGACGCGCAGGGCAGGAAGCCGAACTACGACGCCCTGACCGCGCGCTGGCCGGCGGTCGCCGTTGCCCTGGGCCTACAGCTGGTCAATCGAGCATCCTCGAAAGCCAAACGCATCGAGGGAAAATAGCCAGCGCCCGCGCAGAGGCGCTGCGCTCGCCAACTGTCGCAGGGGGTCTCCTTCTCGCCTTCGTCCACCGCCCCCGCAGCTGGAAAGCGCGCGCGGGCGCTCAGTACCTCGCCACAGTTCTCAACGCTCTTGTAACCCCCGCCGGGAGGTAGCTGGTGGAATTCCGCTTTGACTTTGCGCTCACAGTCGACAAGCTGACCCAGCCATCCCTAACGGGAGCCGACGCGCTCGGCAAGCTCCAGAGCAAGCTGGTTGCAGCTGCGCGGGCCGTCGAAAAGCTCGATTCCGTACTGGAGAAGACCGGCGGGAAGCTCGGGAACTTCTTCAAGGATCTGCAGGGCAGCGGCGGCGCCGAGTCCGGCCTGAGTCGCGTAGCCAAGCAGCTCGAACATGTCGGGCGAGCCGCAGCGGCTGCGCGCGGGAGCGCCGGCCGCGGCACCAACATGGCCAAGATCGCCGACGACTGGCAGAAGATGGCCGAGAAGGCGGACAAGGCCGAGCAAAAGAAGACGCAGGCGCTGGAGCGCGAGGCGGCGAAACGTCAGAAGGTTCTGGACCAGGAGACGAAAGCCGCCGAGCGCGCAGCGGAGCGGCAGGCCAAGGCCGCTGCGAAGCAGGCCGAAAAGGACGCGCATAAGTACTACTTCGGCGGGCACAAGAGCGTCCGAGATCTCTTTGTCAACGAAGGCCAGGACATGATCTCTCAGCGCGTCCGTGGCGGCGCGCGGGGCCTCATGGGCATGGCGGCCGGTGGCGCGCTAGGACTCGGTCTATCCGCTCTTGGGTCGGGGCTATCTCTCGCTGGCGATGTGGGATCGGCGGGCCTGGATCTCGGCCTCGATTTCGGCAAGCGCGGGATCACGGGCCAAGCCCTGCGCGAGAACAGCGTTGCCGGATTTGATTCCATCTTCGGGGGCAGCCAGGGCAACGGCAAGCAGTCCACCTACAGCGTAGGTGATAAGCTTTTCGATCAGGCGGTGAGAATCGCCAAGCTCACGAAGTTCGACACCGCGCCCGTTGTGGAAGAGTTCAACACGCTCGCAGCGAGTGGCTTCTCGGCGGAGAACCTAGGCGATGTGTTTGCCGGCTACGCCGACGTCGGCAGCGCCCGCGGCGAGGGCTACGCCAGACGGTACGGCACCGGCCTGGCCAAGCTCAATGCGCAGCAGAACGCCACCTTTGCATCCTTCCAGCAGGCAGCGATGGCCGGCCCTGGTCTCAAGCTGGCGGAAGAGACCCTGGCAAAGCGTCTTGGCGTCAGCCAGGAAGGCGACCTAGATAGCCGGCTGCGCGAGATGTTCCGCAACAAGAAGATCTCTGGCCAATCAGCGATCGAGGGTGTGCTCTTTGCGACCTCCGAGCGCTACGACCAGGGCGGCCAGCTTGGCGGATACGCCCGCAAGCAGGGCGAGGGCACTTGGGAGGGTCTGCTCAGCAATATCAAAAACGGTCTGAATGACGTTCTGACCATGAAGCTCGACCCCAGCCACCCAATGATGAAATTCAAGGGGCTGCTCGTCGAGGTGAATAAGCTATTTGACGAGCAGACAGATCGTGGACGAGCGTTTCAATCTCTGATGTCCAAAGTGCTCGAAGACGTCTTCCTGGTCTTCAATATCGACCCAGCTCAGAGCGGCAAAGCCATCGACAACATGCTGGGCCTGGCCACGCAGCTGGAGGCCCAGCTCCACAAGGCAGCTGAGTGGATTTCCGAGCACATCACGCGGCCCCTAGTCGATGGGGCCGGTATGGGCGATTTCACCTCCAAGCTGACCGGCCTGGTGAAAGACCTCGGGGTCATCATCGGCGAAGGCATCTACGAAGGCGTGAAGATGGCAGCCATCGGAAGCGCCAAAGGCCTTATTGGTGGCACCGTGGATGCGGTTGCCGATACGCCTAGAGCAGCGGCAGCAGCGGTAGGCGGCATCGGGGACTTCTTGATGGGGGATTCCCTGCTTACTGGCGCTCGCCAGCTGGGCCAGTGGGCCCTCGGAAGCTCGATGCTTGATTCTGTTCTACCAGACAGCGTGCCCCGCATGGCCGAAGGCGGAACGGTCGACGGTCCTACTCTGGCCCTGATAGGCGAGCGCGGTCGCGAGCACGTGGTCCCCGATGACAAGATGGGCAGCATGAGCAGTGGCGTTCACATTCACGGTGACGTTATCTTGCAGCTGCCCGAAGGGGCTGGCGGTAGGTCAGGAACCGAATACGGCGAAGAGGCGGCAGCGGCGTTCATGCGATGGATCGGGACGCAGGGTCGCAACCCATCCCCCGGCACTATCAGGGGTTAAGCCCCGATGCTTGGCGCCGGGTCACGGGGCAGGGGGAATTGGTCCGTCTCCTCTCTTCCAAACTGACCCATCGCCCTGCCGGTCTGGCGGTCGATTGGGCGGCACAGCGTCAGGGGGCCAGCGAGCTGCCGGAGAGTCCCCGGTCTTCGTGTGGAGCAGTTCTCGCGCCTCGGCCGCCGTCAGAAAGGCTGCTGCCGCGCACACGGGGCCGCCCGTGTTGTGCTGCCAGCAGCGATGCAGAGCGCCGTCTCGATAGACCCAAACCACATCGTTGTGCTGCGGCGCCAGATCGAAGACCTGATACTTGAAGGGCATGCCGCATGCTGTGAGCGCTAGCGCAAGAAGAAGTCCAGTCCGCATGCCCAGACCGTGGATCGGCCGCTTTGCCAGATCAAGCTGAACGCCCGTATATTCCGCGTGCCCATCCTAGACCGCCTGACGGACCCAGCAGTGGGGCGCGCTGTCGCAGCTTTGTCAGCCCCTGGGTTTCGCTCCCATCCAGAGCTCTACGACGTCCTGAAGATCGGCGGCATCCCGGTGCCTGGGGTCTGGGACTGCAAAGAGATCGGCCGGCAGCTGAAGGTCAAGCAGCCCAAGGGCAGCGGGGATGATGGCGGCGAGCCGCGAGTTACCGGGCTGGAGGTGACCCGCGGCACCATAACCATCGAGCTGCACACCGATGACGACGAAGCTCGGTGGGAGGTGCTGCGCGCCAAGATCTTCCCGCTCGACCGCCCCACCCAGCGCAATATTCAGCCGGTCGATCACCCCCAGTTTGCCCGGCATGGTATTCGGCAGATTCTGGTGAACCACGCATCCGAAGGGCGGCCGCGTGCTGGCGATCCGATTCTGGCACGCATCGACTGGACCATCGCAAATAAAAAAAGCGGCAAAACCGCCAAGCCGAAAACCGTCAGCCCCTCCGGCAAGCTACAGACACCCGGCAACGCTCTCATCGGCCAGGATCACAACCGCCTGCAAAGCGTCTTTATCCCCGTTCCGCCATCGTCGCAGCTCGCCAGCATGCCCGACGAACAATTCCAGAGCCTGCCCCAGGCCCTGCAAGTCCTGGGAAGCGACCCGCGCTGATGTCTGACGTCACCCTCACCGCTTCTGGCGAGCCTGCCAATGTGGTCCGCGCCCCGTTGCTGCTCAACCGCGCTGGCAATTGGACCATCATCGCCGAGGAGATCGACGCGCCCAGCCCACCAACCGGGCAGGTAGTTGTGAGCTGGCAGGGTGCCGAGCTCCGCGGCTACGTGCTGCGTTCGGACTTTGAGGACGGCCTGGTTAGCGCCGTCATCCTGGGCGGTGCCGGCGGCCTGACGAAGCAGCTCCAGCCAAAGATGTACGACTACCAGCTGCCGGCGCGCATGGTGGCTGAGGACATCGTCAACGAGGCGGGCGAACGCCTTTCGCCCCTCTCAGCTCCGGCGCTGCTCCAGACCCTGGCATCCTGGGTTCGGCAGGCTGGCGATGGAGGCGAGCAGCTGAGCGCACTCTGTGACGCGCTCGGCTGCATCTGGCGGGTGGAGCTCGACGGATCCATCTTCATCGGCACCGACAGCTACCCCGAGGTCTCTCCGGACTGGGATCACACCGCGCCGCAGGACGGCTGGCACGCTGCCCATGGAATGCTGGAGGTGGTGCCTGGAGCGATCGGCGCGCTGCCGGGCCAGCGCTATGAGCGAGAGGTAGGCGGCATCACGATCGCGGGCCGCATCGGGACCGCGGTCTACACGACCGGCCGAGACGGACCCGGCGCCCGCCTCTACTTCGTCGATGAGCGCGCGCCGCAGAGCGACAACGCAGCCGAGCCGCTGCGCGCCTTCGTGCGCGAGACCATGCGCGGCGTGGAGCTGCTCCAGACCTTTGGCGGGCAGGTGGCGCTCCAGCGCGCAGATGGCACGCTCGACATCTACCCAGACGACAGGCGGCTTCCCCCTCTCACTTCGGTGCGGGTCCGCGTGCCAGTGCCCGGCGCCAAGCTGCGGGTTGTGCCCGGCGCGCGCTGCCAGGTTGTTTTCGAGGGCGGCGATGTGCGCCAGCCGCGGGCGACACTGTATGAGCCGGGCAGCGCGACGGCAGCAGTGGCGCGCGTCGGCGACACGGTTGCTCTTGGGACGCTCCAGGTGACCGCTGGCGTGGGCGGCGCCATCACGGCGATTTCCTGGGTACCCCCTGGCGGCGGGACGCCGGTGGTCTTTAGCGCTGCCACGCCGGGCCCCTTTCCGCTCACTGGCAAGGTCAGCAGCGGCTCCCCGGATCTATCCCTGCCCTGACCCGTATATTTCGGCGTGGCGGGGATCTACGGCAGCGACACCAGCACGACGCGCGGTGAGTTCAGCGACGACCTGGACAATACGGGCGCTGAACTGGACGACGAAGAAGTCATCCCAGAGGACATGCTGCGCGCCGTCACGACCAAGGCCGGCGTGCTTGACTGGGCGCCCGAAGACACGCTCGACGTAAGCGAGTGGCTCGGCAAGACCGGCAGCGATGCGGAGCGCGCGGAGCTGGCTCGGCTCATCGAAGACCTTTTCGCCCGAGATGAGCGCTACGCCAGCGTGTCGGCGCTTGTGACTCTTGGACCTGAGAACCAGCTCCAGGTGGCAGTCACCGCGACAACGGACACAGGAACCTTTGAGCTCCAGCTTGAGCAGGACGGCGAAGCGATGCGGGTGGTGAAAAGTGGCTGACATCAACGAGCTGGTGAAGACCATCTCTGAGTCCGAGTACTGGACGGCGCTGCGAGCGGACTTCGATGCCGCTGCTGTGGCCTGGCGATCGTGGTCCACGCGCAACGCCTTTCTGATCATCTCGCGATTTACGACCAAGGCAGCCGCCGCGATGCGCGCCTCGGTGCAGGGGCTCGCCAGGGGGAACTTCCTACAGTTCGCCGCAGGCCTTCCGCTGACCTACTTCGCAAAGTCGCAGTATGAGCTTGACCGCCAGCCCGCGACGTTCACGCGCGGCCGCATTGTTCTGGACCTCTCGGCCAACGCCGGCGCGATCCCGGTCCTCGCAGGCCAGCTGCGCATCGGCACGCCTGGCCCGGTCACCGATAAGTCGAGAATCTTCGTCTCATCCACTGGCGGCACGCTCCAGCCCGGCG
>ERZ869921.500-NODE-500-length-23599-cov-10.618714_pt1 | contig 23599 bp, 61 predicted proteins | sample MGYA00579310_ERZ869921 | MGnify/ENA primary metagenome ERZ869921 (study PRJEB32216, sample SAMN09231816) | wastewater metagenome | place: USA: Maryland | collected 2016-06-21 | study: EMG produced TPA metagenomics assembly of the PRJNA472060 data set (Reclaimed... | reverse complement strand
CCATAACGATTAGATGTTTTGTAATCAGCAATTGTAATAGTTCCATCCCAATCAGTATGAATTCTATCTACATATCCACATAAGTTTAGTTCCTTGTCTTCGTAAAACTTTTCTCTAAACTTTGGTCTAAGTAAGAAGTATGCATGTTTTTCATTTTCAGCCTTGCCGTTCCACATCATATACTCGATGTCTAGTTTAAACGAGCGTAAATACATATCAATAATATTACCGGCATCAACTTTCTCTTTGGTTAGTTGCTCTTCTGTTAATCCTAGTTGATTAAGTTCGTCTAGTTTACTTGTCCATTCTTCCTCAAACTGTCTAAAGATTGTGTCGGTTAGTGGAGCTTCATATGCGTTAAAGAATCGCTCCAATACCTTATGCACTATACTTCCTTTAAGTAAGTGTATTGATGGTGGCGTTGGCATACGTAATACATAATTATAATAAAACTCGCGAGGGCAACGAATGTACGTATTAATTGCAGTAGGCGAAAGTCTCACCACCGGTGCAGATAATGATGATTTAATTTCCTCTAGTTCTGACATTTTTAATCAATTCCTCCATTTTATTTTCGTCAATATAATTTATATTATCTCTATATTTATGTTCCGTTAATGTATGACAATTTGGACATAATACACACAAATTATCATCATTGTGGTTATCTCTATTACTATCTATATGATGAACTTCCACAATCTTATCCCAACCACATAATTCGCATTTATTTCCATATAAAAAAATTCCACGTATTCTATCCTTTGAAGAAAATCCACTATTTCTAAACTCGTATATTTTACGTTCTTCCCACATATATTTATCTCTGCATGGAATAGAACAATATTTTGCAGTATCTTTTCTTACAGATGGAACACTAAATTCTTTTCCACATTTACACAACTTAGTGGTTCTATTATTCCACGACATTCTACAAGCATCGGAACAAAAGTATTTTTTACCATCTTTTATTCTAAACACTTGTAATTCGTATTCTTTTCCACAAATTAAACAGTTTACAGTAACTCGTTTTTTTCTAAGCGACGTGGTATATCTACACGAACATAACACTGAACAAAATTCCTTGCTTTTATATGTTTGTGGCGAATCTTTGCCACATAATTTACATTTAAAAAACTCCATATATAATCACCAAAACTATACATGTTAGTTCTACTATTTAAATATTTGTATTAATAGATGTTGGACTTAATCTTCACTCATTTTTTAGTCTCCATATTTCTGATATAACTTATATAATCCACATATCTTTTCTTGGTTTCTAGTCTTTGTAAATCATAAATATATAGTTGAGTTAATCCACTACTAACTGCAGTAAGATATTCTTGTTGGTGGTTTCTAAAATACTTATTTTCGAACTCCATGTGTACAGTTTCTATAGCACCTGCGCCAAATCTTTTATAGATTTCTTTAAAAATACGTGTTTCTAGTTCCATTATTTCATTATAATCGCTCATTGTTTCACCTTGTATAGTATTATAGTTGAACAACTATTTAAACCTTTCGTTTTTGAAAGGTCAAACATTTCGTTTTTAAAATTTAAGCACTTGGTCACCAGTTGCAAATACCGATGCATCAATTAGTTGTCTTTCGTGTATTTTATGCAACAATTTTTCAATATTCTTTAAAGTATTGCTAATTTCTCCAAGCGTTTTGGTAGTATCCAGTGCTAGTAATTCATTCATTTTCATTTTTATCACCATTATTATGAGTGGGAAGGGGCGGAGTCGAACCGCCAATAGATACTCTAATGCCCTAGCCTCGCCTAGGTGCTGGCACCGACACTCTCTATCACAGCTTTGTGCTGCCACGTCCCCATATTATTCAAACATATTTTTAGTCCAAGACCAACTACCATTTTCGTTCAGATAATAAAGTGTTAATCCTAGATTAGTATGAATATCTGCGATTGTAAAAGACTGTCCTGCAAGTTTTACCATAGACCTAACTACAGAACATACATTACCACTAGTGCCTTGTTCGAATATCTCACAAGTAAGGTCTTTACGAATAGTGACTCTATCTCCAACTCTTAATTCTCGTGTTTTCCAGCTCATATTAAATCCATCTCATATTCTTGTATTATTCCGTATATTGGCACTTCTTCTGTTGTCCAATAGAATTTTTTGCCATAGAATTCGTAGTTTTCTTTAAGAGTGTAAATTTTGCCGACTTCATAACCTCTATGTAAATCTTTTCCTTTGGCACGAACTTTTGCTCCAGGAATCCATTCTTTTTGTTTCCAACTCACGGAAATACCTCATCATAAATATCCGTGCTTGATACGGATACGATGTGGTTTATAAGAGTATTATTATCGTTTAATTGATTAACCCAATTTCCTCTTATACGAGTATATGGCGATTTTTCTGTTATCTCTATAACTAATACGTGCCAAGCACTATTATATTTATAAAAATGACCAGGCAAAAGAGATTTTACGTTTGTCGATATTTTTTTCCAGCTCATTGGATTTCACTTATGTCAATTTCAGTTTGAAATTGTCTCCGTTTCATTTTAATTTTTTCCATCCTTTAACTTTTTTGTGTAATTTATCATAGTTTTTCTGGGCTTCGTCGTAATCAAAATTAACATATTCTCCCAAAGATACTTCCTCTGCTACTTCATTACATTCACTACACATAATTGCTCCTTCTTCCACTACAATTTCTCCGTTGGAAGTTCGGTCGTTATCATATTCTTCTGCGTTTTCGTCCATAAATATTCTATCTGTATATGTTTCGCGACCAAGAATATCTTTATAAAAGTTTTCTTTTTCTCCACAATTTCTGCAAATTAACATTAGTTTACCTCTGTAAATAATTGGTCTTTTTGGTATTCGCCATAGCAGTTCCCATATTCTTGGTTACCACAATGCCAGTTTCCCCAGACCATTATTCTATCTACGTTATCGCACTCCTCTATTTTAGAGAATACAACCGTCCAGTGTTTTCTAAATGACTCCTCTAGTGTATAAGTTTTGCCTTTTACAAGTTGGTCATATGTTTTTTCCGTATTTTTCCAGCTCATAGTAATACCTCAAATCTATCCAGTTCTTCGTAGCAGATAACATATTCTGCTCCATCCTCGCTATCTACACGAATATTTCTAAAATCATTATCCTCATTATCCATATCAAAATCTTGATAATCCACTAAATAAACTTTAACGCCTATTCTATTCTGTGCTAGTTCGTGTAGGTCTGTTATTTCGAACTCTTTATTAAGATTACCAATAACCCACGAACCTTCTCCCCACGGAATTACTTTTACGAGTTTAGCCATCATTCCTATTTTTATTTCGTGTGGTTTTGCCAGTATCTTTTTCCACGACATTAGACTGCCTCAAAATATTTGTGTAAAAAATCATTATCAACGGACCATTTTCCATCTCTTCCAGTATTATCTACTCTATGTAATTCAATATTACTGGATGCTCTACAATAAAGAGCCGCTATAATAAATGTGGTGTTATATTCTTGTGATACGTCCCAATTAAAGTCTTTAGCAAGTTCTTTAGATTGATTTACTCTTACTTTAGTTCCCACTTTAATCAATATTTCTTTATTCTTCCAAGACATTTCTAGCACCTTTCAAAGCATTCTTTATTATAAATAGAGGATTGTCCTACCAGGAAAAAATTATCATCTTTTGTCATTGACTCAATTTTCATTTCCATATTATCAAGAGCACTATATTCCCAATTAAGCTGGGTGCTAGAACGTTTTCTAGCATACTCTCTTCGTTCCTCTAATATTCTTACCTTATCTCCCACTTTAAATATTAAGTTCCAACTCATAATTCATCGCCATCTGACGTTACTGTGATATCTGGTAAATCTGCTCCTTCAATAATCTCGTGTGGAGCAAATACTAAATCGTGAGTTGCATTAATGTGCATATCCATTGAACCATAAACACTATTAAACAACATCTCATCGGTTTGTCTAACCAAATCATTTGATGCTTGACTACGAAGTTCATCAAGCATCGCACTAATACCTTCTCTAGTCCACGTATTATTATACATTTCTGTTAGTCTATAACGAGGATTATCAGTAAATTCCATATCTTTTATTTTCCAGCTCATGCGTGTGTCAACTCGCCATCATATAAATAAGCAAAATTATCGTCCCACTCTATATAATATTCGACAGTTTTTTCTCCACTAGTAAATGGTGTTATTCTTATGATTGTAAATTCTTCAGACGCAATCCATTGATGGTCTTCTATATAGCTCTCTTCATCCTCTAAATCAAATTTAAACCCGCAGAATCTACATTTGTCTCCAACTTTAAATTCTTCTTTTTTCCAACTCATTAGCAAACCTCTTCAAAATCTTCAGGATGATAATACCATGCTCCATCAGCAATTCCATCTACTCTGCAGTCATGTATTGGTTTTTTTGGTGTCGTGTTTCGCGCCGACATGATATCAACACTAACCGATATGAATTTTCTAGGTTGACCATCAAATAATACTGCTTTTTCTTCGTTCCAGTAACTATCTCTACCTTCAAATATGATATGGATTGAGTCATTTCCTCCAACAATTTGTGTAGGATAATCGTCACGAAGTTTATATCTCGCTCCAACTTTAAAAGTTTTATTTATTTGTGATATATATTTCCATGACATTATTAATTCCTCTCAAAATACGCATCCCAGTCTTCTTCACACCAATTGTTTCTGTGCATTATAGTTATAGCTGTTTCTGGATACATTTGTCGTAATACTTCTCCTGTATTAATAGTTTTCTTCCAGCTCATCCTTTCACCAATGAAAAATTCTCAATATCATCGGCACACTCTACATAACCAGCAGCGTCATTCTCCTCATCTATATCATCAGGAAATGCAAAATCTTCAAACTCCACTCTAACATATAACTGGTCGTAGTCTTTTCGTATGACTTTAAACTCTCTACCAACATTTTTATTAGTCCACGAAGCAGTGTTTGGTCTTGTATCCACATCTAGTCTAACATAATCTCCTGCTCTTATTTTAGTGTCCTTTGTTAATTTAGTGTATATTTTATTCCATCCCATTATACTACCTCTAAACAGTCTTCTGACCTAGCACAATCTCCGCCATCGAACTTCACTAGATAAAATCTTTTTTCTCGTAATCTTGCTGGGTCTTTGTCCTCTATTTTATAGACAGTTCCTATTTTACCAACAGAATATTTACAGCACGATTGTTCTGCGCCTTTACACCAATTACAGAGTTTTTCGGTGCATACTATTCGCACTTTAGTTCCAATAATAAGATTTTTTCTCCATGACATTAGCAATCATCCACATATCGTTCTACGATTTTATCTCCAAACTTTGCTTTCTTTTCAGTATCGGTAAATTCATACATAGTTTTACTGGAAATATTTGCATATTTACACACTGGGCAAATAAATCCTTCTATATAATACCAGCCATGACTATCACAAAAATCATACTTTTTAGATTTGGATAGTTCTTTCTTTTCAACTTTGGAGTTATCTATTAATACTCCACAGTGGTCACAACTAGCAAGGTCTAATTCTAGTTTCATCTTAATACTCCAATTATTACTAATTCTAGTATTACAATACAAAACACTATTCCTGATGTGAAACCAATAACGAAAAAGTCCATTGGCTCATTTGGTAAAAAATATCTCCAGTTCATTAGCAAACACCATCTTTTGGAACTTCCTGTTCTGGCGTTCTATGTATTGCGTCCATCGCGCCCCAGTCGCCAATATAGAGTGTGTTAAGTGGTTTTCCTTCAGCAATATTAACTATTTGCCTACACACTTTTGAAACTAATTCAGCATTACTAGGATATGTTCCTTTTTCTCCACAAGAAAGTTCAGAACGTGGTCCAGTTACATCTAACGATTGCTCATATTCTGCAATCCACGCAAGATTGGTCTCGCTCTTATCTCGTAAGTCCACAAAATAATAACGTTGTGCAGTTCTACCTATTCGTGTTTCTCCCCAAATAATAGGAAAGCGTTTCAGTTTATTCCATAGAAGTAGTCTGGCTTCAAGACTATCAAATGCACAAAAATATATGGTGTTCTGTTCTGGAACAATTAAACTATCAGCATCTATTTTACCATCAATAATGTTTATGTCGTAATTGTAATAGTCCTTCAACATCTTTTTAATCGCATCAGTCTTTTTCATACCAACGTGAGTATCATTGAATTCTTGGCTACCAATATTAGACTCTTCCACAACATCGTAATCGTATATGGTCATATTGACAAATCCTAGTTTTGCTAGTTGGACTGCCATTACAGAACCAATACTACCAGCTCCAAAGATTTTTACACGCCATTGTTTAACTGATGTGGCGTCAATGAGTGCCGCTTGTTTAATTGTTGTTATCATTTTTATCCTCCTATAATGTTTGTTAATAATACACACATGGTTAGTGTTAAAAACACCACTACGCCAAGTGCAAGTGTAATTACTGTTATTGCTGCACCAATCTGTTCAGCGTCATTTTCAAGTTTTCTGCCAATAAAATATGTTACGAGTCCACATATCAATATTGAAAAATAAATAGACACCAATGTGATTTCTGGTTCAAATAGTGGATATATCATTTTACCAATCCTTATGTATATTGTAGTAGTCAGTAAATTCTGTTGCTCCTTTACAAGCAAGATTACCTTTTACTGCTGTATCAATATTGTTTTTAATGGTGTCTTCAATACTCTCATCAATAAATCCGTATGCATATTGTCTAAATATTTCCTGATTTTCTTTCAGTTTAGCCAGTAACTGATGTAATACTCCTTTCTTTGGAAATACTCTCATATATCCTTTTCCTCTACACGTTGTTTGGAATACAGATTGTTGCGAGATTAGTGGCTTTATGTCTTCATATTCCAAAATCATCTCAATATACTCTTCTGCCTCTGTATCAAACTCAATAGTGATACCACCATTTGAGATTTGTAGATTGAACTCTGGAAGTTCTGTTGGCGTTTTATCGTTCTTATCTGGTTTCAATAAGTTTTTAATGTCCTTCTTATATTCCTCATAAGTAACAATCACGCTGTTATCTTTGTCTAAACTTCCTGGTTGGTCTCTTGAACTTGCGTGTCCTTCTGTTACTTTTGTTCGTATTATTTCTTTGCACGTTTCCTCAATTTGGTCGTCTTCATCAGTAGCAATATTAACATCTGTTATACTGCACCAAATTGGTTGTCTCATTTCAATTCTACCAGAATATTTAATTTCTCCACTGCACATAGCAGATTGTAAGAAACCAAATATTGGTCTACCAGATGTCTTATCCATAAACACATCAAAGGTTTCATCCTCATCTCCTTGACTTGCTCCCGGCATTCCGTTTGGATGTTTGTGCCAATAAAAGATTAACTTCTCCATCTCCTCATCTGTTAGTTCTGTCATTATTGGAGCCCAGTCTGATGGTTTAAAATGAACGTGACCACCATTTACTATTTGTGTTGGGAAGACAAGTTTTTCTACTACTAATTCTCCATCTTCTACTAGTCCAACTCCTAGTGCTCCTATCTCTTTGTCCCAATTTTTAGTGAACCATTTAATCATATCTGATGGTTCTTTTTTAAGTCTTATTTGTCCTGAATATTGTGTCATTTTTCTTGTCCTCCTAGTCTATTGATTTAAAAGACGCAAACTTTTTAATATTAGCATCATAGTTTGTGTGTTTTGTTAGTTTTAATTGTTCGCCTGTTTTAATTCTATCTGCGTCATTTATCTCTATTCTAGTTCCACTCGCATCAAATACTGGTAATCCTTGTTGTAGTCTATCATCGTAAAAAGCATATGTTCTCATATACTCGTGTCCTTGTCTACCAGTTTTAATCCAAGCCCACAACATAAGAGCTAAATCGGCAAACTTTCTTTCTCCAATCAATTGGTGGATAAGTTCTTTTCCTTCTCCCTCTCCAAGACACATACTTCCACTGTCGTTTGCGTGTGGATGTGCATTTTTACAAATAGCTGGAGCATCTGATGCACATTTTAAATATCCATCAGAACCAATAGACACAGTTATACTACCAAGATATATCTCTTTAATTCCCAGCTTGCCGTAATCATTGTTTCTATCAATAGTGCATTTAAGAGTAGTTGGTATGAATTTAAACAATACTCTACCAGCTTCAATCTTAACGTCTTCCAAGATTTTAAGTTTCTTTGCCTCTTTAATCTCGTCTATAATCTTGGTCTTATATTCTCCTCTAAACATTGTAAGCATTTCTACTTCACGTTTCATGGAGAACATACGCTCATACTTCATATTAAGTTCTGCTTGAAATGTCTTAATGGTATCGTCCACTTTTTTAATTTCGTTCTGAACTGTCGTTACTCTGGACTCACTATCTTTCATAAAGTCCTCGATTGTAATATCTGTTTCAAATTCAGTTCCATCTTCATATACTGGTGATACTTTTTTTATGGATGCACAGAAATCGTCAAACAATGCTAATAAGAAATCATTGTCTCCATATGATTTAAGTGTAGCCATATCCACTATATTAAAAGGGTGTAAGAAACTAACAACCAAATTTCTGCGTGGATAATAACGACCTACTATGTTGTTATGCAACTTAATGTCTTTCGACTCTTCGCCAGTAATACTAGCAATGTCCTTCTGTGATAATCTAAAATCTTTATAGCCAGTTTTGCTTGAATAGTGGTCTTGGAATGTTTGGTTTGTAGAAATTGTTTTTGGCGCATTACTACTATCAGGAGTTAATACCAATGTAAGCTCTTTAAAGATAGTTTTGTTTAAGTTCTGTGGGCGTATTAATACTGATTTTATTCCAGTCTTTAATAGTTCCTCTTGAAACTCTGCAAGAATAAGTTTGTTAAGACCAACCTTAAAAGTATTAGTGGTATCGGCAATCTTGGTATCTTTAAAGATTGATTTGTCCAAATCTACTTGGTCTAATTCGTTGTCCTTCAACGTGATAAAGTTTTGTAAGAAATCATAACCAGCAGCATCTGCTTTAATTCTTAAAAGACCATCCATAGTTTTTGCTTTAACACGTTTAAGATATTCGTCATATGGTAAATCGTGTCCTTTGTTGTCTGGGTCTTCTTTGCTAGGAAAGTCAATTTGGAAGAACATCTTAGCAACGTCATAAGTTAAGGTATTGTCGTTGTTGCTCCACGCAGTTTTAATCTTTTCATTGTCTATTGCTCTAACTAAATACAGAGCATATTTCTCCGCATCCATTTCCATTGTTTTATATTTAACAGCTTTCGTCATTTTGTTGCCACCTTTTTAGTATATTATGAGTATAAGTCCTGTTGAGGAGTTGAACCCCATTAAGCAGTAGCCTCACTGCAACAGGCATAAATATAAAGGATGCGGAGAGTTATTAGCTCTCTAATCACTATGGATTGTTTCGCACCATATTACATTGCGTTAATTTCATTACCTCATACTATTGTAATGATGACGCAAAATTTAAGACTTTCGTTTGTCGTCGATAAAAAAATAAAAAGGTGGAAAACCACCAAAAAATTTATTGTCCGTTAGAATCCACTCCTGGCACGATAGCGATTACGTCTCCATCATAGACTAAATCTGTGTTCTTTAAGGTTTTACCAGCTGTATAGTGGTTTGAAGATTTAACAATAAATCCTTCTTTTTCTGGTTTCATTGATAAACCAGATTGGTCAAACAAACCTTTAACTGTGGTTCCTGCTGGAACTAATGATGCTTTTAAACCATTTACACCAGGTCTACCGATTTTGCACTCTAAGATGCCTGTGCTAGATTCTTCTGCTTCTTCAACATAGTCATCGTCATCATCAAATGCGTTTTGTGCATTAAATGCTTTGGTGATTGCTGCTTTTTGTCCTGCTGACAAATTAACTAATGCTGTTCCATAGATTTCTCTTGCTAGTTGTGCTTTTGTTTTATTTACCATTGTTTCTACCTCCTAAGTAGATATATATTTTTTGTTCTGATGTGTGCAATACACTTAAAATTATGATTGGTGAATTTGTAAATCTGTATCTGAACTGTCCTCTATACAAGTGTCCTTTGCAATATGTGTTTTCGCATATTCTATATCCTCGTCAAACGTGCCAAAGTATTGTTTACTTCCATACTGTCCTGTTCTAATATCGGTTACTACCGCATATCTGCGTCTTCTGATATTTCCGAATCCTCTCCAAGAGATTAAATCTCCCACTCGTATTTCTCGTTTGTTCCATCCCATTTTAAATCAGTTCTAATTCTCCTTCATATAATAGCGCACCTTTTCCTTGTAAATGATTAATTCCAACTACTGAATAGTGAGTATGTTCTACTGGTTCTCGTTGTGTTATAAATTCCACTTTGAATGGCTGTTCTTTTAACCATGCTTTTGCTAAAAAATATGGTTCTCCGTCTCTAGATATTACTCCAGTTAGTCGGCATATATCTCCTTTTTTAATTGGTGGTTTTGTTTTCCAGCTCATTTTTTGTTTTCTCGTTTATTTTTCTTATAATATACTATATTTGATAAACTATATAAATGTTATGTATATACTTTTTATATACTTATTTCCAACCTTTTTGTGGAACTGGTCCTTTCCAAAGTTCCCACTCTGATTCTTCCACATCTTCAGTAAGTGAACCACAAATATTACAGGTTACAGTTTCGTCTCCACAATCGTGGTTATTATAATCAGTATCGCAATCGTCTATTGTATCTCCATTTTCGTCCACTGTTCTAGTGGACTCATAATCGCAATTTCCATATTCTATAACGTGAAATTCCTCTTTATTTGGACATTTTTTACAAATTCGCATCTTTCCACCCTTTCTTTGCTGGTTCATTTTCGTCATACCACTCGGCATCTGCATCGCAAATCCTACATTTTCTATCATCTATTTCATCGGAGCTATAATCACCGTGTTCATAGTTATCTGAGTCCTCGCTATCTCCGTTTTCATCAAACTCCACTGTGCAACTATAAGAGCACCTTCCAAATTCTGTTCCATAAAATTCTTTATGTGTTGGGTCATTTGTGCATCTATACATCTTTCCACCCCGATTTTGGTTTCACTAATTCAAAACTGCCTTCTCCATTAAAGCCATTGGAGTATCCTCCGTGTCCATTTCCTCCTATTGGATAAACTCTGTATCCTGGAGTTTCGTCATCGCAATATTCACCTAATTCACTAATAGTAAATATTAGTCCAAGTTCGCTGATACCAAATCCACTTCCAGTGTCAGATACTTTAACTCTGTCGCCAACTTTAAATTTATAGTTCATTTAATCACCAATTAGTGTAAATATTCCTGTCCACATTGGACCACCATTTTTATATACTCCTCCTATTGGCTCTACAACACAATTGTATCCATTTTCATAGGCAAGACTAGTTATAATACTAATCATCTTTTGTGGCGTATTAACAAAGCCAGTATCGTTTTTTGTGTGTCCTCTAAGGCTAAGTGTTATAGCTAATGTAGAGTTTGATAAGAGCATTTTATTGTGAAACAATGTTTCCAAGTCTTCTATCGGATTAACTGATTGATTGCCTGTTAAGGTGCACATATAATCCATATAGATTAGTCCTATTAGTGGAGTTCCAAATACTTCACTATTTGATGAAAATCTATTTGGTGCTACTCTTCTGGTTTGCAACCTTTCTAATAGTGTTTTAAGCGTGATTGGATAAACATTACACATACCACCGATTTTTTGTTTAATCTTGTGGTAATCTATTGAATTGTTGGGAACGTGTATCTTGCTTCTATCCCAAGTGGCGTTAATGAGGTGCTTCGTTGTTGAAGCATCTGCTCCATCTAACACAATTGCTATACCACTCTTATTTCCGTGTTTAGCAATATACGAGTTAATGGTGTTCTTTTGTATTACATCTTCAAATTTGTGCTTAAACATTTCCTATTACCTCAAATAAATGTCCTGAATCAAAGTTAGCATTACCAGTGCATTCAAATCTACTACCAAGATTTAAAAATCTTCCACTAATACTTATCATACCACCACTAAGTGGTCTAACTTCGGTAGGCGTAACGTGATAAGCAGTAGCGTGATAATCGGCTTTATATTTCTGTCCTATTATTAAGTGGTTCCACGTAACAAATATGTTTTTCCAAGACATTATTGTGCCTCTATTCTGAATAGTCCTTTATTCCACAAGGCCTTTTCAAGATACCAAGAGCGTTTTCGCGAAACTGGTTCTTCTATTCCTAATTTTTTTAATCCACTATATGCGTTATCGTGTCCGTCAATATCTCTATCAAAAAACACGGCAAAATCTGTATCATTGACACAGCATATTATTCCACTTACTCCGTCTAATTTATCATTAGTGGTATATTCACTATTAAGATTGACAGGAGTTATTCTCATACCAATTCGTGGTGGTATTTCTTTACCGCTATATATTATGTTCCAGCTCATTCTATTACCTCAAAACAATCATTATCATAATTACACCACTCTTCTCCAGAATTGTCACACATAATTGGAGTAGATTTTTTTGCTCTTGCTTCGTTTTCTGTTTTAAATTGGTCGCTACGAATAACGCCTGTTTTACCTTGCACATAACAAGGATTATTTGGTCCACAACCGTGGCAATTTCCTATGAATTTGACTTTTGCTCCTTCCTGATATTTGTTTCTCCAACTCATCGGATTTCACTTCGTTTCATATTAGCATCCCAAATTCCCAAATATACTGGTGTTTATCAATTTCTAAATAGTAACCTACCACATGTCCTTGGTCCATTTTATAATCCACTATCTTACTGGACTTTCCAGCATACTTTAACATATCAGTAACTACTGTCCAGCCATGTTTTGCATTATAAGACTTAGATAAGTTTGGGTCTATTGTAGCCATATCTCCTATTTGTAAGTGTTCTTTATCTGTTTTCCATGACATTATAATATCTCCATAATATGGTCTTTCCAGTTATTTGACCCTATATTATACTGACAATCTGGTAATATATCTATAATACCAATACTTTCTGCAATTCCTTCCAGTTCCATATAGTTTCCTTCGTGTCCATAAAACTCTATGTCCATCCAGTATATGCAGATAATTTTTCTGTCAGGATTATCATAGATATGGAATATTGTTCCAGTTGCTCCTGTTAATTCATTTTCCTGAATTTTATCGCCATTAAGACATTTAACTCGCATTCCTATTTCTGGGGTGCAAGTGCTTGGTGTTCTTTTTTTCCAGCTCATTAGATTTCCTCAAAAACATAAGTTTTATCTATAACTACGCTTGTGTTAAAAGGCAGAGTGCTTGTTATGTTAAGGAACTCTCCATATACTTCCACTTTTTTGTCCTCATAACCATACTCTCGGACTCTTACAAACGTGAGTATATAAGTAGCTCCTGGAATGGTGTATTTGTATCGTCTTCCAACAATTAAGTCTTTGTATGTTAGTTTTGTAGTTTTCCAGCTCATAGTTTATCCTCTTTTATTATAAAATCGCCCAGCCAACCAAAGTCTCAATCTCCAATTACGGTCTTGCGATAATCTGGTTGTTTTAACTTTTAATCCTTTGCGGGATTATGAAGTGCTGTTTAGCGTTTAATATCCTCTTTTTCAGAAGACCTTATGTCTTCCTTGATTATAAACGACCTCAATCCACTTTTCTTATGTATTCCAAGTGGTAATTTAACCTGATTTCCGTATCCTTTTCCATCTAACTTATCCTGTTTTGGATAAATCTCTATATTATAAACGTCCACTTTCTTTAGTCTGGACTTGATTAGTTCTCTTATAAATCTTGGTTGTTCTGGAGTTTTAGTCCATAACCAGATATGAAAGCCTCTCCTTCCACTGAATTCAAGGCAACGAGTAAAATCGGGGAATAGACCATAGACCACTTCTGCAAAACTATATACTGGATGCTCTAGCGGGTTTGTTATTGTATCTTTGCCACAATCTATGTCTATTACACCGAATTCGATTAATCCTAATTCGTTAATCAGGTAAGAGCCGATAGTGGCTTCGCCAGCGATGTGCTTAGTGAGTAGGGCTTCTGTGATTGGTTTATTAACACAGATGTAAGACCCATTGTCTATCTGCAAAGCGTATGCGTTCTTACGACCAACGAATTTGGATATTTTCATCTTTTTATTACCTATACCATTGACCATACTATGTATGTAAAATACATTAGTATTGCCAATATTTCTACTGCTATAATTCCTGCTCTAATGTTGTCGTTCATTGTAATTCTCCTGTTATGTTATATTCTGGATTTCTTTCTACTTCTGCAATAACATAATCATCTCCTTTCTTTTTAACAAAAATTGAATGGTATTCATCTGTTATTACAAAATTTGGTTCTGTTGGTATCTTTCCCAACATATTTTTAATGTCCTTCTTTGTTATTTGTTCCACTTTTTGCACCTGTCGTTTTTAATATTCTTATGTTCTATATATAAGTAGTAGTAAGAGTATATAAATATTATGTATATACTTTATATTGAAAAATCAAAAAATAATTCCCAACAGCTTTTTCATCTGGCGTCAATGTGGTAGTCTAATAAAATTTCTGGTAGATATAAAACGCTCTACCAAGACACCACGAACCACCTAACAATGCTAGTCCTATTCCAATAAATTCTTCTGCCATTTTAGTTCCTCCACTCCATATATTTTGCGTAATTGTATAGTGATTTTCCAAGTAAGCATATAGTAAACACTATTACTAGTGCTATTCCAATAGTTTGCTCAGTCATTTCTACTTACCTCTTTTTATAATTAGTTCCACAAAGATGTCATCTGTTTGCCCATCTTCTATTCCTGCTAGAGTGTTCATCGCATCATATAAATCTGTTATTGAAATTCTTTCAGCAGTATCTGCAGGAATACTTGTATATCCACAATCTTTTTTATCTGTCATTTTAGTGTTTCTCCATTTCTTGTGCCATATAAGTGTTAATCATATTTTCCACAACATCGTTTGGAAGTCTAATAGTCATAACACCATCTTTCAATTCTACACAAAACCTATCTCTGTCTACACCATATAGGTCTATGCTTAACTCGTTTAATCCTTTATAATTTGTGCTAAATTCCATCGTTATCCTCCCTATTAACCGAATGTCCATCAACTGAATTCCATAAACTATAATCTCCTTGGTCTATTTTTGCACCGCCTTTAAATCGTAAGTATTGTTTTAACTCTAAAAGTTCTGGTATTATTTTTATGTTCTTTGCTCTCATTTCCTCAAAGATTTCCTCTAAAAAATTTCCAACCCATTTAGAGTCGCATCCAAAACCACTGGTATAGTTTTTGTCTCTTTTTCGTTGGATATAATTTTCATCTAATTTCATTTGATTGCACCTCTTGTGATTGTGATGCCCTTGTGAATATAATAGCCAGAGACAGATTAAGTGTCTCTGGCGTATTCTTTGGAGGGCTGGACTGATGAATAAAAAGTGGCAACTAGCCACCATCTTACTGATATACTTCAAAAGCACTCCAATTTTCAGTGCTTGCCATTCCTTTCTTGTTGATTGACTCTATTATGCTGTCGTGTATTGCCTTGACTTCTCCTGTTTTGTAGTCTTTCTGTTCCACTACTGCATGGTCTCTATCCACTAAAGCGTAGGTATATACTGCACTTTCGTCTTTCTTTGCTTCCACAAATAATATACTCATTTGTTCTTTTGCCATTTTTTATTCCCTCCTATATATTATAAACTTCAGCAATCTCGATAATTGGTGAATATTCAGTATGTGGTTTGTTATTAAATTCATTTACAATCTTTTGTAAAAAACAATATTGTGGACGTGTTACTCCAACTGTAATTTCTGCAGTATTTTCTGCAATAAGAGCAATTCTAACTATCATTTTCTTCCACTTGCATTCTGGTTACAAAGGTAATAGTCTTTCCATCATACGTGTATCCGGCAAACACTGGCATCTTTCCAGCTTTTAAGTGTCTTGTTTCTGGTGTAACAACATAAAGATTGCCAAACCAATACCACAATGTAGTATCGCCCATAAGACTCTTGCAGGATAACACGCTATTTAAGTAATCCCAACTGCAATATTGGTGCTTTCTTATAATGTCCATAACCTCGTATAGACTATTCAAATTCTGCTTATATTCGGTTATTTGTTCCATCTTAATCTCCTCCAAGTCCATCACGTTCTAGTTGCCTTTCATAGTATTCTCTATTTAGCTCAATATCCCAATCTACACTTAGTTTGGTGTCCATTTGCTCATTAAATAGTTTTGTTAATTCTGTATCGTTTATATTTGCATAATTCATTATAACCCCTCCAATTTGTTTTAAATATCGTTTTTTTGATGTATGGTAAATGTAATATTGAAATCCATAATTCTAAATGGACTTTACGACAGCTTTTTTAGTCTCATCTGGCGTCAATGCGGAAGGCATAAAATGAGCGATTGCTCACTTTCTTAGCACAATTCTCTTTTTTGCTCGTTCAGTATCAGCTTTAATCATGGTTAAATAGTCCTTTAAAACATCTGTTGGTAGGTTTAATTCCATTAAATATTTAACCTTATCCATAGCTGATTTAAACCTAGTTAAATCGTGCAGAATTCCAATGCTAGTATGGTTTTTATTTAGGTTGCATCTGGTTACTTCGCTCTTGGAAAGTGGGCTCATTTTGATTTCACAACTAGCCATAAAAGGAGTTGGTTGCTTGAAATGTTCGGGCTTATTCCATCTATTTTTGCAATGGTTATCCTTTATTCTTCCAAGTTCTTGCTTGTATATTTCCCAAGTATGTGCCTTTCCAAGTTTGGCATCAATAATGAATTCGGATAATAATTTCTTTGCTATATCTATTTGTTCTTGTGTTGGCGGAATTACAACAGGTGTAACTTTGCCATCTTTAATAGTAATACCACCGCAACTTCCTTCGGGGGTTTTTGCCAATTCTATCATACAATTTTCTACCACAATTATGTTATCTTGCATAGTTTCACCTAGTTTATTTGTTTTGCCATAAAGAAAAAAAATAAATTTATCGTCTATGACTATTGTGCCAACCAGGCAATCCATTCATCTTTGCAAAGTAAATACTGTTCTATAAAATCAACTTTGCCATGACGTTCTTTGTAGGTTTTTGCCATCACATCACAAGTTTTAAGGTGGTCTACGCAACACAACGACTTAGAAGTTCCACGACCAGTGCGATAAGGTGCCTCTGGGTCATCAATACAGAATGGCGAACCATCTGTTTCTTTGCCACAATTAATACATAATGTGGGTTCTGCAACTATTTTTCCATCATAATTTTCAACATTTTCCATCATAACCGCCTCCATCTTTTTTTTGAAAAAAAAATAATTGTGGCTTTTACTTTAAGCACACATAATAGTTATAGTAAAAGCAATACATATGATATGCATAGTATGCTTTACATAAAATAAAAAAATAAGACTATTATAAGTCTATTTTGTGCCATTCATAATCGAAGTCATCATTGCAACTAATGAAGGGTCTTTATCGCCAAGTTCTTTCATTAATGCGTCAATTCTTGCAAGTTTATCGTTTGCAATAGAAAGTTTTGCACTTGTTTGCCCTCTACTATACTTAATTCTTGCAACTTTCAAGTCATTTGCATCGAAATAAGCTGTCTTAATGTCTTGCCATATCAATTCAGCGTCTATTACAGGCTTTCCATCATAAGTTAATGGCTCACCAGGGATTTTTGCTCCCGTAGTTGCATCAATTTCATCACTAGTATATATCTGGTATTTAGCACGTAGTGTTGGATTATCGCAAATTGCTTTCAATTCTGACCAATTTAAGCCAGTGTGTGGCGAATTTGACCAATTCTCTACGAATACTGGGCGAGATTTGTCCCAACCACTTGCACCACTTGCAATATCGCATTTTGCACCACTTGCAGTTACGCATTCACTCATAATTTGTTCTTTTTTTGCCATATTTAATCCCCTCCAAGAGATATTTTTTGCTTGTTTTGTATCAATAAACTACTAAATAAGCACGATTGTGGTATATTTAGTGTGTATTTTCCGTCTATTGATTTTTTTATCATACTATATAGATGGGTGAGTGAGTATTTAAATGTATCGTATATACAATACGTTCTGTATATACATATTTCTTAATATATAGACTGTTATAAAAAAGTATATACTTAATTTTAGAGTATATATTGTATATACAAGCGAGAAAAATGTATGGTTGTGGCGTAGCAAAGTATATAGTTGAGCTTTTGCGAAACCTCTATTTTGGCTAAAACTTGGCTATAAAAAGGCATAGTAGTGGTGTATTTACCCTACTAACTTGGCGGACAATCACCAAATACTTGGCAAAAGGATGGCAATTAATGATTTACTGCGGTAAATTTGCACAGCAGTGGCGTGGCAAAGCCGCATTATCGTCAGTTCAGCGTAAAAAGACCACGAATTCGCAACAAATATGGCGAGCTTCATCTACATTAGCGTCACATCGCACATAAAATTGCTCAGAATTCATAAATATCGGGTCAAAATTCAACAATAATAGATAGATTTATATATATAAACTTACATTATATAGTTTAGTATTAAAGTTTTATTAAGAAGTTAGCCGAAGGGAAAGACTGAAACGCAAGGATTAGGTCGCCAAGTACCGTAAAACGCATTCTTTTTAGAGATTTAATATAAAGATTTGAAAGAGAATTTTAGTTTATTATAGTGCTAACCACAATATTTAATTAAAAGATAAGTCAAATATAAAAAAATGACTAAATATAAAAAAACTCTCATTTTAAAGCTTCCCATATCTTACGTAGATATTTGCTAGTGCATACTTAAAAGCTCTATACGACTTGCCATTGAAATTAAAGTTGTGTGCTTCTCCGCCTGCTTCTCTGTATTTTTGCACGAAGTATGTAAATCCTTCGTCGCCGTGTTGGTCGTATATCTTACGAACAAATCCAATATACATGGCAGACATACTATCATTGTCTTTTGGCCGTTGTGTTAATAGTCTTTCTGCACCATAGATTTTGTCTTCCACTGGCATATTGTCTACTACTTCTGTTGCCACTAGGTCCTCTAGTGGAAACAAACTTAATTGTTTTGGCTTATTTTCTTGTGTCATATTTAATCCCTCCAATTGCGTCATTTATTTGTTTCATCTGGCGATACTGTGTATCAGCTACTGGTATAATATATACTAACTGTCTTTTCTGGTCTTGCTGTGTTAGGTATCTTACATCGTTTGATTCTGGCTTTCCAGATAAGCTAAACACTAAATAAGTGCCAAAAACTGTTTCTGCTTCTAATCCTTCGGCAAACTTATCGAAGTCTGCCAGTGATATTTCTAGTTTATTCATTTTAATCCACATCTTTTTGTGGCACTTGCATCATTGCTACCTTTCCATCACATACCGTTGCCATACAATATCCTTGGTATTGTAGTGCGCATTCTAAGCAATCTTTAGTTTTATTCATTATATTCATCTCCGTTTTTGCCTTCTATGTTTTCTAGTTCTTGCATATAGTATTCTACAAATGATGCTATTGCTTCTGGGTTTCTTTCTGCCCATGTTTTTTGTTCTTTTGTTGGCGAACCTTTTCCGTTGATGGACATTTTAATCCACCTTTTTTGCAAGACCTAGTTTTATTCTAGTTAATACTTTTTGCTTTGCTTCGTCCCACATCACAGCATCGGTCTTTTTGATATACTGTCCGCGACCAACACCGATGCCCACACCATCTATCAAGTGGCAAGACAAACACATATTAGCCCAAGGACCAAAGACTGTTTTACCATCAATTTCGGCTTCTGACTTCTTACATATATCACACATTTTTTTGCTCATTTTCTCAACCTCGTTTTTTTGATTTTTAATCATATTATATTAATAGTGTTACTCATATATAAATGTTGTGTATATGTTAAATATATTGTATAATAGGTATATACCCGTATAAAATTGCACTGGAATGGCTACACGACTACACTAACGGCAGTTCAACTGCACAGAATTTGCGATTCAGTTGCTACCGAATTTGCAACCACTCACTATAATCCGCCAATATTTATATGAATGAGAATTTGCAACTGCTCGCCATAATCTACGGGTGATAAATCGGTTCAAGAAATTGAAAAATCAAAATGACTTTTCGGAGAATTTAAAATAGTCGGTCTCAGTAGAAAAGAGAATTTTTAAAAATAAAAGTCGGTTCAAGAAAAAAAATGTATCCGTTTAAAAAACGGGGTGTAAAATAAACGGATACATAAAACGGGGGTGTTTTATAAAAATAAAACTAGTCTTTTAAACTAGTCATTAAACTAATCTTATTATTGTTTAAAAGTCTTTTCTCTTGATTTGTTTTTCAATATTCATTTTAACACGCCCCGTTTATAATTCTTAAACGGAGTATTTCCGTTTTAAGAGTCTCAATTTCTAAATAATTCAAATAATCTTGATAACTATTAAAGTTTTGTTTTTCCGATACAATAAAACTTTTTATCTTTTGTTTTCTTAATATTTTATATTTCATTTTAACACCCCGATTTTAAAATAATTCACACATTTTATTATATTGTATTTCTGTGATAATTTCTTTTTCAAGTAATAATTCTAACATATCAAATATAGAATTCTCATAAATCGTATTATGTAATTCACACTCAATTAAAGTAGAATATCTATGTATCAATTCCGACACTATTTTTTTATTCATCATATTGTAACACCCCGTTTATTTTTCGGATTAGAAAAAAAAAAGAAAAAAATAACTAAAATTTATAGTTATTTAAAACATTTACTAATATTTTATGAATAACAGTAATATTTATTTTTTGATTACTGTTTTGTGTCTTTAATGTATTAAAAAAAGTCGGACACTCATTTAATAACGTTTTTAATGTATTATTAATTGATGAGTTTAAATAGTCTTTTCCGTCTTTTTGTGTTACAATGTTATTTATATCGGTTTTCGTTTCTGTTGTTATTTGTGTTTTGACTGACTCTAAGAGACTTATTTTATTGTTGTTTTCGTTTTTTACTAAATTAATACTGTTTTGAATTTCGTTTAAATTTTCGTTTGTTGTGTTTGTCATTTTAAGACACCCCGATTTAATTTTTTGTTTTGTGTGTGATGACGATTTATACTTATCGTCTCACAATTACTTAATAGTGTTTTGAGTATATAATACTTTCGTATATGTAGTATATAGTAAAAAATAAAATATATGCAACATAATAACTATTAAAACATACGTTTTAACTCTTTTTGTTTTGTTTTGTTTTTAATAGTATTAAGTAGTTCTAAATACAATTTAATACTTAATACGTTACTATTGTTTATATAATGTTTATTTGTTGTCATTTTATCACACTCTTTTTATTTATTGTTTAAAACGTCTTTAAAACGTCTATTAAGTAGTATTGTTTAGTGTTTATTTAATTGTTTAGTATTGTTTAAAGTTTAATATATACATTTTGTTTAGTGTTTAATATAGAGTTTACACTATATATTTATTAATCGGATTATAAAAATCGGATTGAGAAAACGTATATATAAATAATAAATACATACAGAGTATATACATTTAATCAGAGTATATACAACACGACTGACGTTAATGCGAGTATATACTTAATACGATTGTATATACATAAATACATACTTATACTAATGGTGATTAGTCAAAATACTACTATAAACAACAGTAGTATAAAGATATAATACGATAGAATAAACTTTTTAATAATAGTATAAAGTATATAATAGAATATATATATTTAAGTCAAAAATAGTCTAGTAGAAAATGTATATACTCATATATTGTACCCAGCAGAAATTTTTATAGTTTTTTCAAAAAGTCCCTTTTGCTTATATGAGGCAATGTCAATTTTCATCATATGAATAGTCTTAATTTGAGATTTTCTAAAAATCGAAAATCTTTTTTGTTTGGTATTTTTATCATATATTACAATCCTTTAGTATTGGTTGTTTGGGCGTGTTTATATCTATTTGTGACTGAGATAATTTCTCTTGAAATTGTTTATTAATATGATTATATATACGTTCATTATATTGTTTCATTACTACTTGCCAACTTTTGAAACCGGTACAATACATACACCCCGTACGTTTCATCATGTTATATAGGGGGTTCAAGGGGATATTATTTTCTGCGGCATATCGTTTTACATCTTCGTCTTTCCATATACACAATGGTAAACATACATTATGTTGGTTATGTTTATTGAAATAGTAGTATCCCATACGTCTTATTAGATATGACCTATTACTACTTTCTGTTCCCTGTATACCCATAAAGTTTAAATCTATACCAAGTTCTTTTTCTTTCGCTACCATTGGTGATTCTTTTAAATGATAACAACATTTTGGCAGTCTAACTTTATTACCTTTTCCTCTAGTTCTCATAGTTGGATAACCATATTTCTTTACACAATACCAGAAATCGTGTTTTACTCCCCACTTATCTGTTTTTGGGATGGTTTCTACATAATTGATATCTTTCATCATATCTGAAGATAACATCATATCACGATATTTATATGTTTCTGGATATTCTACACCAGTATTGGCAAATAAAACATATCCATTTTTACAGAATTTATGTATCATATGCCACATAACAATAGAGTCTTTTCCCCACGAAAGGCTAATACAAAACTTTTTAGATTGTTTTATGGCAGAAAGTATAACTTGCTCAGACCAAATAAGTTTATCTTCATATGGCATATCAATTAAGTCCATATATTCTTTATAAGTATATCTCATAATCCCTCACATACACAAGTGTAGTTACAACGTTTGCAAAAAATTTTTTTAGAAAATTTGTCAAAAGCTATCATTTATTTTTATCTAACCCTATGCATATACAAGTATACATACATCTATTACAGAATATGCGGTTTGAATATACATCGTATTCTATTTCTCCATCACAATATGGACACCATGCAGATTTTTCTTCAATTGTTGTTGGAATACAAGGCATCTAAAGCTCTTCGTATATTTTAAAGTGTAGTTCTCTATGACAATTCGAACATACTAATATACATTTACTAAGTTCTTTAACTATTTCTTCCCAATTATTGTTTCTAATTAACTTTGTAATATCGTGTTCTTTAGTAGTCTCGTCTATATGATGAAAATCTAATGCACAAGGATGTTTATTATATCCGCATATTGCGCATTTTCCACCTTTGTAATCTATACATTTTAATTTAGTCTTTTGTCTTCGTGTTTTAAATAATGTCGTTTGCTTTAATAAATTAGTTCCTTGTTTATACCAATGTTGCTGTTGGCATAACTCTGAACAAGCTTTATGTTTTTTAGATTTTGGCGTAAATAAATTATTACAATTAATACAAGATATTGGTAAATATTCTTTTTTAATGTATATTTTTTTCTTATAAAGTCTATCGCGAAGTTTTATTTTTTCCTTATTTTTAATATAATACCGTTTACATACTTCTATTCTATTTAATTTTTTTTCTTCTTCTGTTAATTTCATCGTTGTGCAGATTGCTCGGAAATAGTCGTTGGCATTGTTGGCATAAATCCTTACATATACAACTTATAATAGTAGTCTTCTATCTCTTGTGTCCAGTC
>ERZ869921.499-NODE-499-length-23604-cov-5.660665_pt1 | contig 23604 bp, 27 predicted proteins | sample MGYA00579310_ERZ869921 | MGnify/ENA primary metagenome ERZ869921 (study PRJEB32216, sample SAMN09231816) | wastewater metagenome | place: USA: Maryland | collected 2016-06-21 | study: EMG produced TPA metagenomics assembly of the PRJNA472060 data set (Reclaimed... | reverse complement strand
CACGACGCTCTTCCGATCTGAATCTATTAATTTATCTCCTTTGCCTTGTTTCTTAGTTTGTACCTTAGCTTTTTTTGCCCTTTGTATTTCTAATCTTGATATGCCTGGAAAAGTAAAATCTTCTATTTTTACAATATCGTAAGGAGTTCTAACAGAGGGTTGAAAATTGAATGTAATTTTACTTCCAGTTTTATTAGAGGTTGGAAGATTATAGTTGAAAGGATTAGTTGCCATTAATTAGATCTCCCTGCTTTTCTTAGATTACTCTTTTGTGAGCTTTTTTGTAGTGCATCTGTCGTACCACTTTCCGTAGCTTTTGCTACTTCTTTAGGATCACCACCTGGAGCATTTATATTATTTATAATTGTTATTGGTTGGTCTACTGATTCTTTAGTTAATCCAAATCTATTTTTAAGATTATCACTATCAGTTTCTGATAATTCAACACCACCAATTTTTTCAACAATATGTTTATTTTTTCTGTCCGTCTCTTCTTTAAGTTCTTTCTCTCCTTGTTCTCTTTCTATTTGCTCACTAGTTTTTTTACCACTAATACCCTGCCAGATTGCTTCTCCTATTATAGTTCCTATATATGTCAAAACATCTTTTAGGCCCTGAACAACCTTTATTAATGCAGACTCCATTGATTTTGCTAAAAATAATTGAGTAAAAAAGTCTAGAACTTTACCTAAGATGCTACCAATTTCCACGAAGGCATTCTTTACAGTAGTTAGTAAAGCTTTTATCTTTGTTGGATTATTTGCAAGTGTCTCTATTGGTGCAAATATAGAGTTTATTATTTCTGCAAGTCCACCTTGAAATTCTGGTGTTTGCAAGGTTGTAGATATACTGTTTAAAAGTTTAACTAGGGCTTTTATTCCAGGTATCTTATCTAAGTCTGTGGATAGAAGCATATTATCTAATATAGAACTAAAATTACTTATAGCACCTGCTATAGATCCTTTTGCTTGATTAATTGCAAAGTCACCAATAGATGTAGTTTTAGTTTTCTTTAAACCAGCTTCTTCAAATCCTTGAAGAGAAGCAATAGCAGTTAATTTACCAGTTTTTCTTGCATCATTAACTTTTTTGTTTAAGTCATCTAAATTTCCAGTTTCCCAATTTTTAACTCCAGCAGCCTTGGCCTGATATCTTATGTAATTAGATTTTCCCAAATATTTCTCTATTATGGAGCTTCCAATCTCTGGAGCACCACCACCAGCTATTGCCTTCATTGCTAAAACAGCTGAGTCTAGAACATCTGTTCCTCCACCGTTTGCTTCTATATCTGCTAGATAAGATTCAGCTTTACCAAGTTGCCTTTCAGACAATCCAGAAGACAAAAGTGACTGTACTCTTGTTAATAAAGGTTTTGTATCTGATGGTGTCTTGTTACCTATATCTATAGAATTTGAGATTATAGAGCCAGAACGACCAGGATAAAATACATCTATTGTAGACGACATTATCTGTTTAAATTTGGCTGCTTCTATGACAGTTTTCCCAAAATCAAAAATTCCTTCCATTACTGATTTAGCTAATGATATAGCACCGAATACAGTAACCACACCCTTTAAAGAACTAACTAGGCTATCAATTTGACTTTTAGAGTTTTTTATAGTTCCATCAACTGTATTACCAAGTTTTTTGAAATTATCAGAGACTGAATTTATAGATAGAGTAATAGATTTCAAGGCTATTTCTAAGTTCTTTATAGCAGAACCATCAACCTGAGTAACTATCTTATATTTAAATGTTTTTTCATTTGCCATTGTTTTATTTTATTCCTTTTTACCGTAAATGAATGTATTCAGCCCAAACACTAGCTTAGTTAAAATTAAAAAGCCCACTTCTGATTCTTCAGATAACGACTCCTTTTTAATGGTGTCGTCATATAAAGATCTCAGACAGTGGGCTGTAATACCCCAGTCATTCTGGGATTTCTCAAAGAGTTCTGTTATCTTTTTTTTTCTTCCATAACAGCTCTATTCATATAATAGAATATGAATTGACTTGTAACTAGAGTTAATAGACCACCATCTTGTTCCATTCTCTCCTTAATAACTGAATTTTCTGGCCATACAATCATTCCCTCAACTGTACTTTCAACTATTGATAAACTCTTTTGAAGAGTTGAGTTTAGCTGTGCTTTCTTTATAGCATCAAATTCAATTCTATTTGGATAACGAACTACATACTTATCATCCTCTACTTGAACTACACATACTTTTCCATACTCAGTTACTAACTCTTCATAAGTTTCATCTTCTAATTCTAAATGTTCTTGCTTCATTTTTTCTCTCCGATTTTTAAAGATTTAATTAAAGTATCTAATGTGGCTTTAATATTTTTAAGTTCATTAAGGATTATATCTTGTTTTTGAGCTTCTATAAATTCTTCTAAGTTACCCTTAATTTTTTTTGTCTGGAATTGAGCCATAAAGTGACTATAACAATTATTTTGCAAAACACAAAATAAAAAGGCTAATGGAATCAATCTATTAGCCTTTTTTACATAGGAGAGAGAATACAAACTAGATCATAGATAAACCATTTACACTTAGATTGGTAAATACAAAACTATGTTTTACCATTAAAGCTCCACCAGTTCTTGAGTGTGAACTATCCCCATCAGTTAATCTACAACCAAATATAATATCTTTTAAGAATCTTGTCTCACCCGTTTTTGTAACACCAGTTATTGGGCCATAATTTACTTGTATATCAAAAGGAACTCTTGACACACCAGCTAAACCACCTGCAAACCTAACTATTGTACTCATAAGCTCTGCATTTTCTTCTAAAGAAATAGTAAATGATCCCTTTAAGGTTAAGTGTCCAGCTGTGTAACCAATAGGAAGTGGTGAAGTACCACCTAACTCTTGAATACCATCATTGGTCCATGTGTAATTAAGTTCAGGTATTTGAAAAAATGGTAATTGAATACCATCTTGTCCTGCCGGACTAAAAGTAAAAGTAATATCTGTATAACCATAAACAAGACCATTTATTTTTGAATTATATTCTAACGGATTTGCTGTATTTTCTAATGCCATTTAAATTCTCCTAATTTAAGTAGTTACTGTTGGAGAGAAGCCTATTACTAATGAGATATACTTTGCATAACCAAATGGAAGAATAGAACAAGTAATCTTTAGATTTTGTGTAGATAGTACATTTATAGTTCTATCTACCTTTACATCTATTGCAGTTACATTATCTTTTAGTTGGTTATAAAGATAACTTAAAACTCTATCTTCTATTGCTCTTGCATCTATTTCAAATATAGTTCCATTGGGATTAACTTTTACTTCAGTATTTATATATTGTTTTACAACAATTGTAAGTAAAGTAGCTCCTCTATCAATTACTCTTCGATACTGTAGATAAGTAAAATCAGATCCTGGAGTTGCAAAGGTACGACCATTAGTAATATAGAATCCTGGTAATCCTCTAAAAGTTCTCAAAGTTGAAAATCTACTTACATCTAATCCTGGCTTCTGTCCTTCATCATGGTAAATACCATATTTATTACGATTAACGTCTGGAGTAAGTATAAAAGGAAGTGGTCCTCTTGCTACTTTTCCTAAATCTTCTGATATAGGAATAAAAGCTTCTCTACCTGACATAATCCAAGCACCATTACGTATATTGTATTGTTGATCAGCACTAGAATAGATATCAGCAGGACCAGCAAATACCGAAACTCTATCAGAGACAGCAGGAGTGAAAGCAGTGATTAGGCTATTCATCCATAAATCTTCACTTTCACCTGAAGCCATTTGAGAAGCAGTGTAGTTTACTAGTGTTGGTGAAATACCACTTGAAGTAGGGTCTACTTTTAATACTACCTGTCCTTTTATAGATAGGGTTGATAAGACTAGAGTAGTGCCTGTGCCAGCAGAGACTGAGAATAATCCACCAGTAAAGCTCTGTACATTTAAAGCAGCAACTAATGCAGTTATATTTGCATATGTAACAGCTGGGAATGTAAAAGTTCTTGTGGTGGGAAAAGTAAGTCCACCATCAGTACTTACTTGTATTTTTAAAGTCTCACCACCAGTAAAGGTCATAGGAAATACTTGGGTGCCAGTAGTTAACTTGGCAGTAAAATCCATATCTCTAGCTTCTATAATAGTATGTACATATCTTTCATTAGTAGCAGCAGCAGTCATATAAGCAGCAGCAGTTGAGAAGATAGTAGTATCAGCTACACCAACTAAATGAATGAATCCCCATGTACGAGCATCAGCTAAAAGTGCAGTAAGACCGTTAGATAGATCTGAATTGTTCCATGTAGGAGCAGTAGTTACAAAGCTAAATGTATCTCCAGACATAAATCCATTTGCACCTGAAGTAAAAGTAAATGTCATACCTGTTCCTGATATAGCTATAACACCACCAACTGGAATGACTGTTTCATCAGAGAAAGTAAGCCCATCATCTAAAGAATATTGGAAGGTAGGATATGGTGAAGTACCTATCTTTCCGGCTCTTACTATTTGAACAACAAATTGATAATCATCTAAAGGTGTCGAGCCAGTTAAAGATAAAACACCATCAGAAGCTACTGGAGTAGTCACAAGTGATGATTGTATAGTTCCTACAGTTCCTGCTACTGAAGTTTGTAATCTAAGAGCATAAATTGGTCCACCAGCTATATCTAGAGCCGTAGCCATTGCTTTCACAAGCTTCCCAGTGCCTAGAGTAGATTTACAATCTTGTACACTAGAGAAACTATATAATTGATTGAAGACACCATTAGTACATTGCCCCAATTTAACATGTATGCCTGTAGTATTCTCTGGGGCTATGCCTAAAGATCCATCTAATATTGTTACATTTGTAATTCCTGGAAGCATTTATTCACTCTCCTTTTTTAATATTTGTTTGTAATTCTGCATTCTATTTCTCTTTAATTTATTGTTCTGGAGAATGTTTTGCAGCTTTTTCTATTCCTGCATCAAATTCTTCTTCAGTTAATGATTCTCCAATAGCCCATTTATTTAAAATCTTTGCTGAGTTAAACAACCAAGATTTATCATTGTAGAAATCAATACCATTTTCTGCTGTAAAAGATATCTCTCCACCTTCTAAAGTTTTAACTCTAGAAGGCTGTCTTTTAAAATACACAATTGGCATCTTGATCTCTCTCCATTCTTCTATTGTCTTTATTTCTTTCATTTCTCTATTCCTTTGTAAATTATACTTAATATTAATTATTAAGATTTTCTAATTCTACGTCTAATATTAAATATACTAGGTAAAGTTTGTTCATCTTGTAGATAATAACTCATGAACACAGAAGAATTATTATCATCTAATATGTTTAAAGTTCCTGTTGATTGATCAACAACTTGATTATTTATAAGAAATTTTTTTAATTGCAAAAAATCTGTACCAGATATTCCTATCTCATCAGTGTATAAATAAGAATCAAAAGTTGTTGGAGTACTATTAAAAAACAGTACTGACACCTTTCCAGATTGGTCTAGAATTGTAGATTGTAGAGTAACGAGGTAAAGACCAGGACAATTAACAGAATCAATTTCAGATATGTTTCCTGTAAGATTATAAGTAGATTTAGTCCCATCTGCTTTAACTACAGAACAAATGAAATCTGTAGGTACTAAACCAGTAACTCCAAGATCATTCTTCTTTATTAGGATTGTAATTTTAGTTGTGTTTTTACTTATCATTCTCTATAACCTAGCACAGTAATTAATGCTGTGGATACATTAACTCCACTCGTATTCCAGTTGTATGTAATTGATTGAGTATTGTCTACATTGTATTCAAAACTAACACTATGTATAAATCTTTTTAAAGTTGTGTCTCTTTGTAAATTTATAATAACTCCTGGAGAGAAATTACTAATTACTGTAAAAAAGTTTGAAGTTGCATTATTACCATTAAAACAATCTATTCCAATAGTTACCATCCTAGAAATAGGAGGAATAAAATTTTGTAATGATTGTACGGTAGGTGTTGTAGCAGTTCCTATAGTAACAATTTGAGAGTTTAAATATGAAACTCTTTGTCCATTTTTATAAAACTTTTTTATAAATCCTCCACTACCTGTTCTAAAAGTTCCTAAGAATTTATAAGATTTATCTGACATGCCCATTGAATCTTTATATATAAGATATATATCTGGACCAGAATCATCTATAGAAATCTCTGTAGTTCCATCCATTTTTAAATGTAAATAAACATAATACCATGTATTAGCAGTAAAAGAACCTGGAGTTATGAGATTTGCAGAAGTTGCTGTTAGTATTGTCTTAGAAACTACAAGTTTATACTCTGAAGTTACACTATCTTGGACTTGTAATATAAAAGGATATATTTGTATAGATACAGAATCTGTAGACTCCATTCTTATAGAACTACTCATATTAATATTTTTTACAGTGCCCTCAAAAATATACATATTTCTGTCTTGAATAGTTTTTTCATAAATATTCACAGATTGTGCAGTAAATGGATCACCATCCACAGGTAATACTACATATCCTGGCCATGATGCTATTTGTGTATAAGGATTTCTAGTATATGTATAAGTAGTAGACATTATTCGTAATATCCTAATATTTTAAATGTAGCAACAGGAGTAGGAGGTACATTTTGTACGAAATAATATATATTTCTAGTTTCATCAGTACTTATATCAAATATAGTTGTATCAATACCATTTGCTCTTGCATAGAATTGATATCCATCTGTACCTATTCTAGGAAATACAAATATTTCAGAATCTCCAAATACTATATTTGAATCAATATTTAATTGTATCTTACACAATCTAGGTACGTTATTAGAAGGTGGTATGTAAAGTGATGTATTAACTGTTGTTATAGTAGTAGCTGAACCTCCATCAACTGCCAATCCAGCTTCATAAGTTATATAATTACCATATTTTTCAAAAGGTATAACAGATCCAGTATTACTAGTTTTAAAACTACAAATATATTTATGAGAGAAAGTACCACTCTTGTATAAGAAGAATATATCTGGTAATACGGTACTTATTTGAAAATTACATACTCCTAACACTGAATAAGCATACACATAATACCATGTATTATTAGCAAATACCCCACCACCTTCAAGATCAGCATCTGATACGTTAGTTGTAGTTGTAGTGAAAGTAGTTTTCCAAGTACCACCCTCTGTTAAAGCAATAAAAGGTATTGGGTCTACATCTATACTATTTAGAGAAGAAAATCTAACTCTTAAAGGACTAGTAGATTGCATAAGTTGTCCATAGCTCTCAAATAAATTTATTTGAGTATCTAATTCGTCTTTTGCAGATACATTTACTGAATTTGCATCAGCTAAATCTCCATCAACTGGAATTGTTATAGAAGGATTAAAATTTGAAACACCTACGTATGTAGTTGGCATTATTCTGAATACCCCACCATGTTTACATCAGCAGTTATTGTTCCTGTTCCACCATTTGTCAATGTTGCAGTGAATTTACTATCTGTGAATACAAAAATTCTATCTGTATAAGAGAAGTAATTAGCACCTACACCAGCTGCTGAAAATTTATAATTTGTAGTTATAGTCTTACCTTTGGGTTTTAATGTTAAAAATGAGGTATTGAATTCATTTGTAGTAACATCACATTTAACATCTATATTTTTTACATACGTACTATTAATTGGAGTAGGTACTGTAAAATCTACAGTTTGTGTTGGTGTACCTGAATTTACTGTAAGAGTTCCTAGAAGTCTTTGTCCAAAAGTATAAACATAATCTACCATTGAAAACTCAACTATATTTTGTGATGGGTTAGTAACAAAACTACCTAAATATCTACGTGTTGGATCTAATGGGCTTTTAAATGTTAAAGAACTATCTGGTGGAGTTGTCGATATTTCATAATTACTAGTAGTCGAGGCTCCAGAAACTACTACATATAGATATATATAATAAGCAGTATTAGCACTAAATGAAGATCCTACCTCTAAATTACCTTCACCAATTAATGCTCCAGGAAATCCTTGAGATAACCACCAAAGTGGTGTTACACCTGGACTTGCAACAGCAACAGGACTATGACTAATAACTGCAATTAATTTATTAGTACTAGCTACTAACACTATGTGTGGTCTTTGTAATACTTTACTTACTGTATAATGACATTGATCAGCTAATGTCATAAAAGAAGGGTCTACGGTATTTGCATCCACATTATCTACAGCATTTTGTGGAATATTTATTGTATGTGGAAAAACTCCAGTTGTACCTATGTATGAAATCATTTATCTCTCCTTTATTCTTCCCAGTTTTCTATTATATATTGAATTATATATTTAGTCGGGTCTAATCCCCAAACACTTCCATCACCCCAGTGAGGAATACCCCAAATCTTAGCTCCAGGTAATAGAAAAATTATACCTCTGCACGAAGTCCAAGCTGGTTTAAACTTCTTTATTAAATCTACTATACATGCTAATAAATCTTGATCACCATAAACAGTACCCCATTTATAAGGTACTCCAGATACACCAGTCCCCCATATACCAGCTTCAGGACTTCCCCATAATCTTCCTGTGAATCCATGAGGCTGGTCTATAATTACCCAGAAATTACTCCAAAAACCATTGGCAGGATTATCCATATATATATTTTGATCCATAATTGGTAGAGATTTAACAAAAACTCCAGCACTAACCTCTAACCACTCAGGTAGAATATGCACATTAGGAAAGCCTAAATCTTTAATCTCTTTTATGAGCCTGGCTGGTGTACCACTTGTTTGCCAAACAGTCCAAGCTTCACTTAATTTTATTCTCCACTGATCATCCACCATACTCATACATCTATCTAAGTTAAAATTACTTCCTATTAAATCTAGTGAATCATTAGGAGCTGTTTGTATAAAACCTGAAAGTACAGCATTTCTGGCTGAATCAGCTACGTCATCTTTTATAATACCAAATACTTCTTCTTGTGCATTTTTAAAATAATCTACTTTTATAAAAGTAGGGGCTAGATTAGATTGATATTCTTTAAAACTCATTTTCTCTCCTACTTAATTATAATTGTCATTGGCATTCCTGGATCTTCAAGAATAACTGCCATTTGATTTTTATCTACTGAGGTTATTGGTGAGGTAGGTTGTGATAGAGTTAAGCCTAGAAATCCTGGTCTTAAAGCAGATATAATTTCAGCTTCTATTCTTTGTTTTAAAACACTATCACCAATATTTAAGGACTGGGAGTAAGAATTAACATTATTTTTATAACCATTTAAAAATTGAGGAGTATTTACAACATTAGTAATTGTAAGTATTCCTGTATAAAATATAGGTACTATAGTCACTGTACCTACATATAGGTCAGACATAATAGGCATTTTAGCTAGTATGTAATTATATACATTAGTTACTGTAGTTGGATCTAAAGCTGTGTTTATACCAGCAATATACACAGTAACTGCTCCAGCTTTTGGAGTGCCATTTAAATAGTTTGAATATACAGCTACCTTCTGCACTTTAGGATCTGCTTCTTTAGCCCAAGTTAAGAAAGCATCACGAGTACCTGCTCCTAGTATCCCCCATCTTGCTTTACAACGAGTTCTAAGAGAATCATCAGACTCTTCATCTCTTCCTTCTTGAATTATCCATGCAGATGTACCTACAGCTATAGTGTCTATTAAATTAGAGAATCCCAAAGGTATATTAACAGAAGAAGTTGCAGATAGTTTTATACCTTGTTTAGGACCAGTTTTTATAGTAGATATCTTCAATCTATTAGAATCATTAGTAGCTATTAATGGCCAACCAGGAATAGCAGAAAATAAACTATTTAATCCATTTACTAATAGATCCATAGTTCCATAGTTAGATAAAAAAGTAAATGTTTGTGGAGAGCCAATAATTCCATCCACTGTAGGAGTTAGTATTATATTAGTACCAGATATATTAAAAGGACCAGCTAAAGAGCCAGAGAAAATACTAGCAGAACTATCTATTGAAGTACCACCAATAGAAGATGTATCTACTACTGTAGAAAATCCTAATTCTGCATTTGCAGTACCTGTTCTATCTACTTTTATACCTTGTGTTTCTCCAACTAACTTAGTACTTATAGAAAATGTGTTAGCAGTAACAGGAGTGGCAGTTAAATTAGTAGAAAAAGTTAAATCACCATTTAAAGCAGCTGCTAATAAAGTTGAATTAGCATAGTTGGCAGGAAAAGTAAAAGTTATTAATGGAGATGTTACACCATTTACTGTTACTTGGTATTTCAGAGCCAATCCAGTAATAGTATACGGAGATGTGGTTGGTAAAGAAAATACAATTGCTGGTGTTAATAGACCAGAATTAGTAACAGTTATATCTGAAGGTCCTTGGTTTATTTGATTAATAGCTCCTTGTGCAACATTATTTGCAGAACCAGTTACTTGTGAAATTATCTCTACTTGTCCTTTAGGTGAGAGGGAAGTTAGATTAACTGGTGTGGGATTATCAGTTATAAAATTATGTCCTAATCCATCTGATACAATTATATTTCCAGCAGTTATGGTTCTAGGCCCACCACCAACTACTAATGAAAAAGTGGCATATCCTCTTGTATATTCAGCAGGTGTTCTATCTATCCCATATTGTGACTTAGCTAAAAGAGTTAACCATCCATCTTCAGCTGTGTCTAAATACATACCTTTGGCTATTTGCTGTACCGTAGTCCAAAGTTCAGATATTGTTAAAGATTCTATTTCTAATAAAGTTCTAGCTTCTGATCCTGAATTCCAATCTGTAGCATCAAATCCGTATTTAGCTAAAAGAGTTAATAACTCTGCTTTTACCGTATTTGCATCCTTTGCATTTATTAATTCTTGTAGTGTAGTAGCCATCATCTTTCCTTATTTATTAAGTGAATCTGTTAGTAATTGCACAGATAGCTTATTAACAGACACCACTAAAGTAAAAGTTTGTCCTATTACAGGAGTTACTTGTATATCTATTTTTAATGAGAAAGTTTGTGCATTAAAATCAACTGAACATCTTGCTTGTTGAACTCTCTCATCTCTTTCTAATTGCTGTTCAATAGAAACTCTTATTTCATCTAATGTATCTCTATCTATTTCGTAGTTCAAAAATAATCTTAAGTCTAGTCCATATTCCAAATCATAAAATAAAGATCCTTTAGCCGTTGAAAGTCTTCTCACTAAAGCTTCTATTAAATTTTTAAGGCCAGATTTAGTACCAACAACTTTACCTATACGAATATCACGGCCATAATCTGTTTGTATTAATGACATTAAATATCTCCGAATATTTGATATGATACTATCTCTTTTATATCAAAAGCAGTTCTTGAATTTAAAACTTGAACACATTGAAAATCTACAATTTCATATAAACCAACACCTTTTAGTTTGGGTATTGGATCTATTAAATAAAATTGTCCTATATCTGAAGAAGTAGCATATTTAGGATTATTTTCTAAGAATAGAGAGGGTGTTATGGAATCTAATAAAGTACAGTCATTACTTGAATACATAACTTTTCCTATTCCTGGAATACATTTAGGGGGTTCTATAAAATATCTACCCTCTGTAGACATGCAATTTATTTTTAAATAAGTATCATAAAAAATACCTTTATTATCAGCAGGTTTTGGTTGAATTCTATTATCTATTCGTGGTGGCAATCCTACATTTTCTATAGAGCCACAGCTTAATAAGAATGTTAGTAAAATTGTTTTTAGTTTCATTTTTCTCTCCTTCTACATAATAACTTATCCACCAATTTTTACTTTAGAAGAACCTTCCTGAATTTGTATAGGCCCTATTAAAACTACAGGTGGAGTTACTGGAACTGGTATGGGACTATAAGTTAACACAGCTGGTGCCATACCTACATTTGGTGTAAATACTAAATACCCACATCCATCACCCTTTCTGGCAGACAGTTGAGTTGATGAAGGATTAGATACATCAAGTTCTATTAGACTATCTGTATTCTCCCATCCACTTATAAATGGTCTACCAGGGTCTCCATTAGCAAATTCTACATAACATATAGCTCCTGGACTTACTTTCACTTGCATATTAGGTGATGTGTATACAATAGGTACTTCTCTGAGGCCATTTTTTAAGATATCTAAATCAGGATCTGGAATTACAGTAACTGTACCATTTAAATTTTGATAGATAACCTTCATCCTATATTTATATAAAAATATTAAATCACTATTTTGTTGAGTTAAGTTATATAACTGAATATGATCCGGCTCAAAGAAGGTCCATTTAATATTTATATCCATTTCCGAACCGATATTTAAATCATAGATAATTTCTTTTACAGTATTATTCTCTATAGAGAATCCTGGTTCTACTAAGAAATCTTCACAATATATTCTCCAAAAACCTGAATTTGGCTTCTTATCTAATACATCAAAAGTATTGAATTCTATTAACTGAGGATATTTTATAGATATATCTGGGTAATTTTCTTTTGTGACTATTAAAGATCCATCTAAACCTATTCTCCATATAGCACCTATCAAGGAAGTCAATCTATCCATAGAACCACTAGCCATATCTTTTAATTTCTCAAATCTAGGAATATACATTGAAAGGACGGATGGATCGGATTGGTCTGATAGAGTGTGATTAGTCTTGGAAGCTATATATGAAACTATAGTTTTTACAGTTGTGTTTTGAAAAGTAATGGACTCCAACTCATTAAAAAAAGTAGCTTTTCCACCAACTACAGTGCCTAATATATAACCAGCATAACTAACAAAATCAGTAAAAGTACCAAGTAAAGTCTTATCCATAAATTTTATGACAACTGAATCTCCATCTTTAAAGCCCGTTTCTGTGTCTATTTTTAAATTATTAACGATCCAAATACCTTTGTTTGGAATTTCTAATACACAAGAGATTATTTCATATTCTTCCCCGGCTGGATTTGTGATTGTGTAGTTCATTTTCTCTTTATTTAGTATATTTCCTTTCTTATCTTTCTTACATGTTTAATACATCACTTACCTAGTAAAAAAAGATATATTTTAATCACAACTTAAGAGACTACTTACCTTTAAGACAAATTTCTTTTTACTAAACATCGTCGAGTAACTACTAGTCATACTTTACACACAATGTAGGTATGGTAATATATTGAATAATTAAATAAAATACTGTGTGTTACAGAAGAATCTTTTTTCGAGGCTTGAATGGTATAGTACAAAAAGAAAAGGACTCTTTCGAGTCCTTTTTTACTACTCAATCGTTATTAGAACTATACAACCATTATGGTAATGTTGCACGTACAATCATCTGTGGAGCACCCGGTGCAACTCCACCATTAGCTTCCCAACCATAGCTTACAGCTCCTAGACGTACACGAGTATAATCATTTGGAGAAAGGCCGATATAGTGGAATAGTGGCCAGTGAACTACATTTACAATAAGTGGACGGAAACCAGCATCAGAAGCATTAACTAGATACCATCTCTTTGAAGAAGTTGCAACGTCAGTTGGATCAATTAGTTCTGGTAGATAGACAACATCCTTAATCATACCTTTCATACCAGGCATTACGTTGCTAGCAGCTACTGAAGTACCAGCTGAAGTACCAATTTGTGGAGTAAGAGTACCCCAGATTAGTTTACGAGCTTTTAATTCAAGAGCCTTACTACCAGTGACTACATACATGTCGGTCATAGGCATACCAATTACATTTCCATCTAACCAACGAACTTGGGCCATAGATTGAATGGCTGAAGTAAGACCAGCTTCATCTAAGTCAGTATTTGTTAGATCATTACTATAAGTTCCTAGAGCAGGAATGACTGGATTGTCAGGATGTGCAGTATTAAATAGAGTAACACCATCATAACTTAGAGGATTAGCAATCATCATACCAGCTAATAGACGATCCCATACTCTCTTTGATCTAGAAGTGAATTTTGAAAGATTACTAGATAGAATTTGATAACGATCCCAATCCATAGTAGCTTGGAATACTTGTTCGTCAGGTGGTGCATATCTTTCATTTGTAACTGTAGCTTCAAAGATTTGAGGATCTGCTTTCTTTCTATCTATACCTAAAGGCCATACTTCTTCTCTTCCAGCTGGTGAGCTGAATGGGAATTGGACTATTCTACCTCTTTGAGTACCTACGAAAGCAATTTTGTCTGCAATTGTCTCTTCATCGAAACTGAATTTGTTAAATGCTGTATCAACAGCAGTGAATAAAGTTGATAGATCTTGTGTAGAAACTACACCTACGTTTGGAAGTGCCATGTTTTATATTCTCCTTTTAATTTATCCTTATGGAATGTAGATTTCTACCTGTTTTCCATCAGGTGATAGACCTACACATCTTACTGAAACTGATAGAGGGTCTGGTGCAGTACCATTCTCTACTGAAATATTATCCTTAATCCAAATATTAAAACCAATGCTAGATGCACCTACAATTTTACCTGATGGTTGGTTATCAACAAAGCATTGACCTCTTCTAAAAACCATTGGAATATACTTAACTGCTACACCAGCTGAATTGTCATAAGTCTCTTCAGCAATGCCTAATAGATTAGCTGCACTACCAGGAATTTCTACTGCTGAAATAACAGTTCCTGTTGAAGAGTATGCCAAAGTACCTTTTAGGACCTTCTGGCCAATGCCAAGAGCAAGACCTGTAGTGGCTCCAGTTACTTCAATAGCTGGAAGTTCTTGATATCTAAATATTGTATTTCGTTCTACTGTAGTTGCCATTTATTATCTCCTTAAACTAAACCTTTATCTTTCTTTGCTTTGATTAAATCTGCTGCTGATATCTTAACTCCATCTTTTTCTAATAGAGAAAGAAATTTAAGTTCATTCTCATGTAGAACTACTTCTTTTTCTAATTCCACTGGTTTATCTATTATCTTTTCAGATAGATTAAGAGTTGGACTAACTTCTAAATAAGCTTGAAGTTGTTCTTTATTTAAAGATAAAGCCCATGATCGTTGTTTTAAAAGTAATTTCTTTTGTGGACCAGAAATAGCTTTATCTACCATATCTTCTTTTTCTCTAAGAGAGAGTTTTTCAGATAGAAGTTTAATCTCTTCATCTTTACTAGAAATAACTTCATTCAATCTAATTACAGATTCTTTTGAATCTTTAAGGGCTAAAAGAATTCCTATTTGTTTGTCATATTCTTTAGAACCAGTAACTTCTTCAACCTTTTCACTTAATCTCTTATCATTCTCTGTATACATCTTTTCTGTATACATACCATGTGGGTCAAATTCCTTTCTTTTTTCTTTTAAACCATCAATAACCTTTAATACCTGTTCGTGAACTTTATCAAAATGTGATTTCATATCCTCATCTAACATTTCCATCATATGTTTATTCACAAGATGTCCTAGACCCATTGCATGATCTAAAACAGAATCTATTCTATCTAAGTGTTCTTTCATCATTTCTCCATTTATTGTATCAGCATCTATTTGTTCTGATAGTTTTTTATCTTTCAACTCTATCAGTGGTTCTATATTATCGGTAGCCGGTAAATTTGTTAAAGCAATATTTATTAATCTAAATACATTTCCATTTTTGTCTGTTTTTAATACTGGAGAGAAATATCTATATTCTCTTTTTCTTAAATACTCACTAGCTTGCTCAGTCCATTTAATGTTCTTTGCCCATATACCATCTTCTCTCTTTTCTAATTCAAACCAACCAGCAGCTTTACCTTGCTCTGGAGTTTCTGGATCTAAAGATTTATGTTCATAATCAAAATATAAATCTATGTTTCTTTTTGAAAAGATCTTAAGTACAGAATCAGCACCTTTTTCATCTAAAAAATAAGGGCCTTCAGTAGTATCTGTTTTACCATACTTTAATATAGGTAGTTCTGATGGTAAGTTACCTTCTGGTATTATTAAATTATCTATTACTGTCTTCATTTTCTACTCTTTTTGCTCTGTATTCATTATATCTAGATTTTATTGATATCTGTCTACACAAATTAATAGGTAAACATAAAAAGTAATCACCCTCTTTACCGTACCTACTTTTATCATCCTCTTTCCAGTAATTATCTTTAAGAGTATCCCTAGCCACTATTAATACATCAGTACTTAAAGAGTTAACTATTAAAAAAAAGAAAGATTTATCTTTACTTAAAAAATGAGCCTTACGGCTTGGAAATCTAACTACTCTTTCTCCTAATTCAGAAAGATGTCCTTTAAATGGGCCTTCATAATTCCAATAAGATTCTGCTCTCTCACACTCCACATATCCAATATGTTCATTGTTCTTATATAAGAGTAGATCAACCCCGTATCTATCGGGATTATCTCTAACATCAAAGTCTTTAAATGCTATTTTAGTTGCATCCTTGGCTAATTTATCATTTCTTAAAAAGCAGTCCTTATCGAATGTTTTCATATAGAAAATGTATATGTACATATAATTTATACAAAGAAATATATTTATTATGATTAAGTTTAGTAAAAAGAAATTTTGATGACTTGCTTTTAGTATCATATGTTTAAGTATTAAATTCATTTTTTTAGGTAGTAATTTGATGTATTAAACATGTAGAGGAAAGTACAAGAGCCTAATAATATTTATCTAAAATGGCCTTTATATTAATCTGATTTATTAAAGGCTGGCCATCAACCATTATGTTTGAAAGCTTATCTAAGGAGTCAGATATTTCTTTCATAGATTTTGCCTTTTCACTTTTAATCTTCTCAAGTTCTAACTCATTGCTAGGTATTTCTGGATTAAAGTATGGTTCTGGAACTATTAAATTATCAGGAAAATTGAAGTAATAGAACTCTTTTACTATCTTATACAAAGCTCTATTGAGAGTAGTAGCATAAGCCTCTATATAATCCTGTCTTACATTATCATGTACTTTAGCATTTGCATAAGAACCTTTAGACCCAGAGTCTGTAGTTAAATTTTGTCCTAAATAGACTATAGCAATTTCTTTATTATCATCTTCTATTTTATCTTTAAACACATCTGCATTTGAAGAGTTAGCTTGTAGTAGATCTAAACTTTCCTCTTTCATTAGATGTACAGGTGCTCCATAAGCTAAAGCAGTTGCCATATCTCTAACAAAAGCCTCTATATCAAATTCTCCAGCCCCTCCTGGTGTTGAATATTCTCTATCTGTAGTTAATATACGTAATGGATTACCAAATAAACTTAAATATGACCTCCAATCACTCTCTGCCATCCATTTATCTAACCATACTAGACCTAAACTACGTACAGCTCCTTGCATAAAAGGTCTTTCTGAATCTACGTGTTTAACTATTTGTAATCTAGGATCACATTCTTCTACTACTGGACTACCGTGTGAAGAAGTAAAAGTAACATACTGTCTAGTTGCAGTATTATATATACAATTAGATGGATGAAAAACTTCTATTGTTGGTATATACAACTTACCTAACTCTTCTTCCGTACAATGTAAGTATTCTAAGTTCCAAGCCTTACCTAAAATACAAAATCCCATATTAGCTACCCACTTTAACATAGTAACTGGTGCTGATGTTGAAAGAAATTGTTTCCACCATATATTTAATACCTCTAAGTATTTCTTATCTTCTTTTGTAGGTTTATAGTCTTCGGGCCATTTCCATTCAAATGGTAATCCTAGAACTCCATATATAAGAGTATTACAACATGCAAATACACGAGGATCTCTCATCATATAGTCTACTAATCTTCCAGATTGGGAGAAATTACCAACATCATGTGCATCTATTGCTGATCTAACAGAACATGTAGACCAAAAAGTTGTAGGATTTATAAATATATCCTCTAATAATTTTTTATAATCAGAAATAGTAGGAACTATTTCCCACTTCTGATTATCTAGACTTTTTACCGTTGGAGGATTATGTGCTTTTTTAGATCTTATTTGTTTCATTTTATTATTCTAAATCATTTAAAAAATACACTGGGTGTGCTTTTTATGCTTTCTAACATTAAGTATCCACTTCTATCTGATTTTTTATTAATTATTCCAACTGGTTTTGGTAATTCCTCTTTTAATAAGAATATAGCACCAGATATACTATCTACTGCATCATCAGCTATATTCTTATTAGGAAAGTTAATAAGTTGCTTAAACATTTCATTAGTACAAGAATTATAAATATAGCTTACAGTACCATCTTTAATAAGTGGGGAAATTAAAGAAGCTCTTTCTATTTTAGACATACCTTTCTTATTATCTATTTTCACTCTATACCCTAAAGAAGTAAGTTTATTTTTATAAATCTCTGCTAGCTCTTTTCCTGAAGAAGCTCCTTCTTGTTCTATACCTATAAAGGTAGCCTTACCATCAATTTGTGCAGTCTTATGTATTATATTTTCAACCTCACTTACTTCCGGCTTACAAAGAATTATATCTTCTATCATAAATTTAGACACACCATCTTCTGTGTAGTGTGCTATTAAAGCTCCTGCTAAGAAATCTCCCTTATTACCTGAACAAGCTTTGTCCCAATATCTAATTCTTATAGCCCAATTAGGAGCTTTATTAGTATGTAGTATAAAATCAGATTCTTTAAAATACATTCCAGAACCACTTTTCAATCCCCACATACCATCTACTAATTGTGCTCTCAGCACAGGGTCTGTTATCTGTGCTGACATAAATTTATCGTTATCTTTATTTATATCATTCACGAATGTTTCTATTCCACAAAAAGAATAACTTATACTATCTGGTTTTATTTTACTAACAGTAATTCCATCATAATCAGCCCAATAATATAAAACTTCACCCCATTCAGCTTTAAATTCTCTATTTAAAGGCTCTGCACATTTAGTAATCCAATATTTATATCTTTCTAATACCCATTTTTCTTCTCTATCACCAGAGTTAGTAGTAGATCTTACTCTTAATGGGATATCCGTAGAAGTTCTAAGTCTTGACACTATAAAATCAAATATTGATTGAGAAAATTGTGTTAACTCTTCAAAAATAACTGCATGTAACTCCGTATAACCTTTAAATTTCTCTTTATCAGACTCTTGCTCAACCCCTGAAAAGGTTATTTTTGCTCCACTTGGAAAAGTAAACATCTTTTCAACTTTATTAAATTCCACAGTTGGGTAAAATCTTCTATACCACATATATGCAGCATCAAGAAGTCCAGATCTTTGAAGAAGTGTAGACTCTCTTCTCAAGAAGATAGCTCTATATTCACCTCTATCTGTTAATAAACTTCCATCTTTCTGTGGCCCCATAGAAGATATAATACCTGCTATAGTTTTACCAACACCAGATGCACCAAATAGACAGACATCAAATATATTTTCTTGGTCTCTTTTTATCATTAATTTTTGAGCTTTGGATTTAGGTATATAATCTGTATCTTTTATTTTATACATTATTTACCTCTATTATTTTTGATGTTTCTTCTTGATGTCCAGTTGTAGTTTTCTTAGATCTTAGTACCTCTATTTTGATCTCAGTCTCTATGTATTTGTGCATAGAATCAGCTATACGTATCTTTTTGTATACATCTTCATTATTTTCTACACTTTTTCTCAACTCATCTTCTAGTACAGAAAGAATATATTCAGTCCTTCTATAAGGGCTAGATAAGTCTACATCAAAAGACTCTATAATAGATTTTATGGATCCTGATTTCTTCCATTCTGCAATCATTCTATAAACTGTTTTATCTGAACATTGTAAATCTTTTTCTTTTAATAAATTTTGTATTCTTTCAACAGCTATAGAGTCTTCCTCTCTATTGTCTTTAGCTAATTCATATATTTCCATAGCTTGTTCAGTAATTTCTATAGGCATTTTTTTTATTATACTTCTCATGGTTATATTGTCGTTTATCCACCAGAGTTTGGCAATTTTTATGTAAAAATAATTTTTTAGTTATTTGTGAAATATAAGAATTAATATAGAAATGACTCTTACATTACTCACAGTGTAAGATATTTTATATTAGTTTGTCATATAAGCTTACTATCTTACCCTACTGAACATATAGATATTTATTACAGGCATATGGTTGAGCTTAATTAAAATAGACACAGCAGTTTCAATGTATTATTTATTTATATGATTATTAAAAAACCTAAGTAGGTTACTTAAGTTTCTAACTTAGCTCAATGAATTATGGATTTTATATTATAAATACAGTTTAATAAATCTTATCTTCTTTCTTACAATTTTCACCAAGTGATTAGGTATAATACTTCTGTAGTAAAATTGTAAGAAAGAATATGAAAATTTCATTGGAGTCTATAAGTTTTGTAGCCTATGTACTCATCAATCATTCCCCTCACAAAGGGGTTTGATTTTAATCCTAAAAAATTTTATAAATCAAGTTTATTGCATACAAAACCCTACCTTCAATATTTTGATCCTAAAATGTGTTAAAGATAGCACTAGTCAAATAGATCAATAGAAACTTCTCTTTCTGGCCATACTAGAAATATTTTATAATTTCCAAGTTTCTTACAGAAAGCCGTTGGATTACTAGGAGTAAAATAATTACCTTCATATAAATCTATCTGCTCTGTAGTTACAGTTACTGTGTAAAATTTGTTTTCTATCCTTGTATATCCAATCTTATCTTTTATATCTTCAGTAGAAAAAAGTATATTCTTTTGTTCATAAGAACAATCATTAGTAACTTTTCTAGAAACCGTAGTTAATGGAAGACACTTATAAGTTTTTTCACAATAAATACCTAATTTTTTATCAAAGAATACATCTTTCCCATCCAGTTTTATTGGAATAAGTCTATCTTCCTCTGTATTATCCATATCTATTTGTGTAATACTTTTTTCTTTAGGGGCTTTTTGTGAATAAAAATGTTGTGGAGGAGAACAATTTAATAAGAGAGGAATTAATAAAAAATTAAGTTTCATACTTTATATGTACCATAAAATATTAATTTGTAAAGATTAAAACAGTGAATCACACCACCACATTACATAAGTATACTTACTATTACACACATAAGGGATACCTGTACTTCTTTCACAAAGTTTTTTACTACTATCTTCAACAGATTCTGAAACAGTATTTTGATTTAGAACTGCATATACTTGTCCTTTATAGTGTATTCCATTAACATCTGTGGAGTACAAAATATTGTTAGCATCTGTCATACAATACTCTTCTTTTACTTTATTACCAGGCCCACACATACTATTATCTTTGTCAGTACACTTATCACATTTCATTTTTGGTAGATTCGTTGGGTACATATCTTTAATATAACCAGGCACATAGTATTTAAAACATTCAGGAACATTTTGAGAGAAGTCTGGTACTGAAACTCCTCCATCTAAAAGTACTTCAGTACCAACAATAGGATTATTTTTTACACACTTACTTTCTATATTACATAAATATCCAGATGGACACTCTGGTTTACATAGTTCAGTTTGAAGATTATCTAGATCTAAACAACCAGTTAACAGAAGTGATATTAGTAATTTTTTCATGAGAGAATTTTATCATTATCACTTCTTCTTGGAAGTTAATTTGGTGGTATAAATTCTAAAGAATCTTTTATATGAGTTTGAGGTTCTACAGTTTCTATTTCTACAGTTCTTAAAGGTCTTTTAATTATTATTCCAGATATTTCTACAGATAATACATAACAAAAACCTTGTTGTAAATTCTGCCCTTGATCTAAATAAGTACCAGATACATCTATTATTTGAGGACCATGAACTTTATCATATATAGAAATAAGTAGGTCATTAACATAATTATCTATTTTATTTAGATCTCTAGAATAAATATGAAAATCTATATTTATGTTTCTAGAGAATATTTCATTGGCATTTTTACCTATATTGTATGTTGGTTCATATGTATCACTAACTGGGAACCATACAATTCTATCTGCTTCTCTCTCTTCATTAAGAGCAGATTTATACTGATAGAAACCTATGGATTGGTATAATTTAAATTGATTGGCTATTTCTGCTACTATATTCTGAATCATTTTAATTCGTCCTCGATTATCTTATCTATTGTATCTTCTATATTTCTCCAGGATTTAGGAAAATAATTTTCTGGATATATCTCTCTTGGCTTCATATATTGTGTGCCGTAATTTAAATAACCAGTATAAGGCTTACTAGAAGTAATACTTATTTCATTTCCAGACCTTTTAATATTAATAGAATGTTTAATAGAGTCTCGTGAATCAAACTCTTTGTTATCTTTTGTTTTACTCCATCTTTTTTCTTTAGGGCTTTTGTGTTGTGTAAATTCATCACCTATATTTTTAGAAATATCATCTACAAGAGCTTTACTTATATCTATTTCTAATTTTTTAATATTTATCATCTTTTCTAATACCAACGTCTACAACAACCATTGACTATACCCATGGAGGTGCTCCACCCTCTTGGATCTGATAATCCTGAAGTATAAGTAGGTATAGGTTTATGTGCTGCATCTATAACTGGATGAACTTTTCTATTACCAACATCGGATAGCCATTGAATAGCTCTTTCATATCTAAGTTTAAAGTTCTTATCATAGTTGTTACCTTCTGGACTATACCCTTCTCTATATAATAATTTAAAAGCAGCTATATCTGTAACGGCTTCTACAAGTTTATAGTCCCATCCCATCAATGGAAGAGAGTAACGTCTCTGTAAATAGGAATTTGCTTCTGATGAGGCCATGACTAAAGCATAAGTTTTTTCATCATCCGTGAAGTCATAAGTAAGAGAACTTATACCTCTTTCATCTGTATCTAATAAATCATCAAATAATAAAACAGGATTAGCTGTACCATCTTTATATAAATATATGCCCTGATTGTATCCAAATTTAATTGTCTGTAGAGAAAGTCTACCAGAATTATTTTTTGCTATTAAAAGTGGAATATTTATAGAAGCTATTAATAAATCTAAGGTTGCATAGTTATTAGTGAAAGTAAATGTTTGTGGAACATTAGCTAAACCATCCTCAGTTATATTAAATCTTAAAGTTAATCCATTTACATTCAACGGACCTGTTAATAAATTACTAGAATTTATAATAGCAGGTTTACCTCCTCTTGGCATTGAGAGGTTGTCTAAATCTTGAATAGTAGCATAAGAATTGCCAATACCACCAAGCCCATTTGTAAGTAGAGTAAATTGTGTTGCCATTATGTGTTCTCCTTAAGTGTTTTCCACTTTTTATTGTATTTTTGTATTAGTGTTAACTTCATTTCTCTATTATTCAGCTTTTTATGATTTCTGGGCCTGTTTTAGTTGGTATGTAGTTTATTTGTTTCTTAGATGTCTTCTTCTCTACATGTTTAATACATCAATTATGAGTGTCTAAAATTAAATAAGTAATAGCAAAGTATATACATATTAACAAGTCATCAAAATTTCTTTTTACTAACCACCGTCGGTGAATAAAAAGAGGATAAATTATAGAAATAAGAGAACATAAAAGACCATCTCAGACGATGAATTAAAAAGTATTAATTTTTAAAATCTTATCTAACTTTAATGATATACCTGCTATATCCTCTCTTATGCTGTCAAGTATATTGTTAGTGTGAGTTTTAAAATCATTATGGTTATCTTGAACAGTTTAGATCGGAAGAGCGGTTCAGCAGGA
>ERZ869921.496-NODE-496-length-23684-cov-21.845867_pt1 | contig 23684 bp, 36 predicted proteins | sample MGYA00579310_ERZ869921 | MGnify/ENA primary metagenome ERZ869921 (study PRJEB32216, sample SAMN09231816) | wastewater metagenome | place: USA: Maryland | collected 2016-06-21 | study: EMG produced TPA metagenomics assembly of the PRJNA472060 data set (Reclaimed... | reverse complement strand
AGTCCAAAAGTCCTGCTATGAGTTTTTGGGTGTGTCCACAAAATAGCGTACAACGGTAGGTATTGCCTTGTCTGTTGGGGCATTTGAAATACAGCAGTTTAACCCTTATTCAAAATTAAAATTGAAAATATGAAGCACAGCACTTTATCGTCAAGCCCCAATAGCGGCAATACCCTTGTTGTACGAAGGCGGTTATTTTATAGTAGTTTGTCAAACTAAAACATAAAAAAATGAATGTAGATTTATTTGGAAATGAAGTTGTAAACAAAGCCAGGAGCATGAAAGATTATTTTATAGTTCCTCCATTTAGCGTTTTAGATACAACATCAGAAACATGGCAGCGTAGAAAAAAAAGGTGGTTAAATATAACCGGCGATTTAAGTGCTACTAAAGAAGCTGTATTAAGTGGAACTGATGGTGAATTTGGTATTGATACAAAATCAGTAATGGCAAAAATGGAAAGTAGCAGCAACTTTGACCCTGTATTAGCTGAGGTTATTTATAAATGGTTTAATATACCAGGCGGCAAAGTGTTAGACCCATTTGGAGGCGAACAAACAAAGGGTGTTGTTTGTGGCGAATTAGGGTATAATTATTTTGGTTGTGAGTTTAGGCAGGCTCAGGTAGATTATAATAATTCAATTTGTGAAAAGTACGGAACGGTAAATTATTTTTGTGGTGATAGCAATAAAATAGATGAAATAATAAAAGAAACCGATTTTGATTTTTGTTTTACTTCGCCTCCATATTACGATTTAGAAGTTTATTCAAAAGAGGATATGAGTAGTTTAGGAACATACAAAGAATTTATGTTGCAGTATAAAAATATTTTTTCAAAATGTTTTAACTTACTAAAAAACAACCGTTTTTTATGCGTTAAAGTTGCAGAAATCAGGGATAAAAAAACAGGGGAATATAGAAATTTTGTAGGGGATAATATTTCCATTTTTAAAGAAATAGGGTTTAAGTATTATAATGAAATAATTTTATTAAACTCTACTGGAACTCTCCCGTTAAGGGCTACAAATTTTATGAATACAAGCAGGAAAATAGGGAAGCGGCACCAAAATATATTGGTTTTTTATAAAGGGGATATGAGTTATATTGATAAAAATTTTGAGGATTTAATGCCTAAAAATAACTACTATGAGAATGTATAATAATGCAGTAAAAAAAATAAGAGCCGAAATAATAAAACAATACCTTAATAGTATTGGCAAAAATGAATGTGTTTGCTTTTCATGTGGCAATGCTTCTAATAAATTAAAAATTTCAGGTGTTGAAACTATTGAAGTTATTAATCCCACAAAATGGTACACTGCCGAGGAAATACAAAATGAGTTTAAAGTTTTCGATGCAACCTCAGGGCATTTACCAATGTTTTTAATGCAAAGAATTAGTGAGCAACTATATAAGAATTATAACCCACCGGCACAGGGTTCTGAAATAGCAACCGGAAGTGGGGAAACATACTGTTGTTTAAAAATGGCATTTCCGTTTGTGAGCATTATACCTGTGTATAATTTAGATATAGCAACAAAATTTAATGAAAATGCTCCCTTAAATACTTTAGTAGATGCTTTGTACCACGCAAATAAAAAAGGCTTTGAATTGTTGGAAAGGTAGCTTTCGTACAACGTTTTAGGGCTTGTAGCAGTAGGGGATTTATAGCACTACTGTTGAATATAGCACCACAGCCCAATAGAAGTACTAAGGCTTAAATTAGTTCCTTCTGCCCCTATTGCTACAAACCCTTGTTATGCGATGCCTTATTTGTCTAAATGTTAAAATTACAAAATAGTTAAATAAAATTGTAAAAATATTTGGTAATTACAAAATAGTGCTGTATATTTGTATCATAATTAAAAGCAAACAAAATGACACCATTACAATTAGGCAAGTACAGCAACTACAAAAAGCAATATTCTAAAGATATAATCTTTATGGAAAGTAAAAATGCTAAAATAAATAATGCAAAAAAGCAAGAGTATAATGAATTAAAATCAATTGCAAATGAATTATACAATGACTGTATAGAAGTTGAAATAAGCAAAGGGTTGGTAGTAACTTTTTATAAAAAAAGATAATGTTAAGTATTCACTACTGCTGGTTAGACCATACTGGAGACACTGAATGGTTGCCAAAATTTTATCCGAATATTAATGAAGACGAAAACCATTTTAAAAATGAACAAGAAGCTATAAATTGGCTTATAAAACAAAAAGAACTGGATAAAGATTTTGGCTCTTGGCAACACTTTAAATTAGAAAAAATATACTTAGTATAATGAAAAGAAAAGTTTACCACTTATACGATAAAAAAACTGATAAGCACTCATACTATAATAGTTTGACTGCATTATGTAAAGACAATACAGATTTAGGCGTTTCAAAATTCACGTTGGATAGATACGAATGGGATTTACTCAACTGGGAATATGAAAACTTAATTTGTATTATTCGTTTAGGTTTCTCAAAGTCTGTTAGCTATGTCGGTAAAGGTATCGCATAACGGTGGCGATTGGCGAAGTAAAAGCCTTGCACTACCGTTGATGGTTAACACTACACTTGATGGCTTTTATTTTGCCAATCGCGTGTTAGCTGCTGTTTTTTTTATATTTGATTTTCAACACTTTAGAAAATAAATTGAAAATATTTTAGAAAAAGTTTGCATTTTCAAAAAATAGATGTATATTTGTATCGTTAAACAATTAAAAAACAAACAAAATGACACAAGAACAAATGACACAAGTAGTAATGAATAGAGCAACTGAAATGTTGAAAGATACAAAAATTAACTCTATTTACCAATCATTTAAAACTGAAGATGAAGCAAAAGATTGGATTATAAAATCAGCATTGGCAACATTAATAATTCCAACCAATGAAAGAGTATAAAGAAACACCAAAAGAAATGGCTGCTAAAATACGGCAGTCATTTTCTGAATATTGCAAAAATTCATTAAATGATGATTCAATATTTACAACAGAAAGAGCAGAAAAAGAATGTGCTTTAATATACATTAAAGGCATTGTTGAAAATGCTTACATAAAATGGCTAATGCCAGAAGATAATAATAACCCCTTTTTAAAATATTGGAATGAAGTTGAAAAAGAAGTTAGAAAATAGGGGAGGTGCTCGGCAAGGGTCTGGTGCTAAACCTAAATATAACGAAGAAACCAAAACAGTTGCTTTTCGCTGTCCATTGTCAAAAGTTGATGAACTAAAATTGGTAGTCAAGTCTAAACTTTCGGAGTGGTCGGTAAAATAGCAGCTAACGCCGGGGCTTTCTGTCTGCCCTGGCATGGTTAGTATAGGTGTTCGGCCCTATATTCGCTGGGCTTTATTCGTCAGCAAGGGTAGCAGAAAACCCCTTGTTATATGCCGCAATTATGGTTTTCGTACTATTTTCAAAATGTTAATAACTTTATTTGTGAAAAGTGTACCAATATCAAAAATTAGCCTATATTTGTATGACAAAAGCAAACAACATGAAAATTTTACAAACTTTAGAAAGCACCAGAATCAAAGTAACAGAACCTTCAATTTCTGAAAATTATTACATTGAGCAAGATGATAACAATAGATTTTATGTAACATCTTCAAGAGGATATAATGGTTATGAAGGTGAAGGACATTCAACAATTGAAGCCGCTTTAAAAGCTATTAAAACATCAATTAAAAATTATTTTTTAGACAGGTGTTTAGAAAACCCCGAAAACTTTTAATTTATGAAAACTCTTATTGAAATATTAGATAAGCAATTATCAGATGTACAAATTGGGCAACGGTTTAGGTTTACTAAAGATGGACTGATTTACATTAAAGACACCGAGCAAGGTCTTAATAAGCAATCAAGTTATTGTCATACAGAAAAAAAATTAAAAACAAAAGGTTATGGCTATGAAAAGGAAAGACACACATTAAGGCCTCAATCTTCACCGGTATATGAAATATTGCCGGATATTAAAAAAGAAAACAGGGGTGGCAATCGTGAAGGTTCTGGCCGTCCAAGTCCATTTAAAGAAAAGACCAAAGGCGTTAAATTCATGTGTCCGATAAGCAAGGAGGCTGACTTAAAAAAGTACGTCAACCGTAAATTATTGGAGTGGTCAAAGAGTGGCATATAACATCCGGCGGCTTTGCGATGGCAGGGCATTAATAACAAAAAGATGAAAATGAGTACACAAGTTGATTTATTTACCAATGTTGAGCCGACATCCGTCAGCCCTGCTATTGCAAAACCGTTTGTTAGCCGCAGTACATTCTATCAGGGTGATTGCCTTGTAGAAATGGATAAGATTGCGGATAAAAGTGTTGATATGATTTTGTGTGATTTACCTTATGGAACTACTGCCTGTAAATGGGATAGTGTTATACCTTTTGAGCCACTTTGGAAGCAGTATGAAAGGATTATTAAAGATAACGGGGCAATAGTTTTATTTAGCAGTCAACCGTTTACAACTGATTTAATAAACAGCAATAGAAACATTTTTAAGTATGAAATTATATGGGATAAATTTGGCGGTTCAAATTTTCAACTTGCAAAGGTGCAACCATTAAAAAGACACGAAAACATTTTAGTATTCGGGAAAATGAAAGTAGTTTATAATCCACAAATGAAGTTACGAGAAAAGCCAAAAGACTATTCAAATTCTTCATACGATGCCTTAAAAAATGGGATGCACTTTAATTCCAATGATTTTGAAAGTGCAAAGAAAATAAGAACTGAAAAATACCCCGATACTATAATTGAAATTAGTGGGCAAAGCAAAGAATGTAACAATGTTAATAGGGTACATAGCACCCAAAAACCTATTGAACTTATGGAATACCTTATAAAAACCTACACCAACGAAGGTGAAACTGTTTTAGATAACTGTATGGGTTCAGGAACGACAGGTGTCGCTTGTAAAAAAACAAGTCGCCACTTTATAGGAATAGAGAAAGATGAAAAGTATTTTGAAATTGCCGTTAGCAGGGTGTCTGCGTATTGCGGCTAACACTATGATTACTACGTAGTTTTTGTAAAATAAAATATTGATTATCAATTAAAATTATTACAAAGTGGTAGAAGAAATAAAATTAAAGTATTACAATGAAAATTTAGAGATTGGATTTAATGATTGGAGAAAAGTTCACTGTACTAAAACTAATTGTTGGATTGAGGCAGATTATCATTTAGGGAGATTGGTGTATGGTAAAAAAAGAATACCGTATAAAAAAATTGTAAAAAATATTACACATAGAAATTATTTAGCAGTAGAATTTATACCATTTTAAATTTAATACCACTAAATAATAAATAAAACAGCAAAATGGATATTTATAAACTTAATAGAAGTTTTTGGGATTTTTCATTTGAAAATCCAGACTTAATGAAACCAATCCACTCAGCTATATTCTTCTTTGCTATTGAACATTGTAATAGGCTTGGTTGGAAGGAAAAATTTGGCTTCCCCAGTCAAATGGTAATGGAAGCAATTGGCGTTAAAAATTGGAGAACTTACACTGCTGGCCTTTTAGATTTAGTTGACTTTGGCTTTATAAAAATTATAGAAAGTAGCAAAAATCAGTATAGTGCTAATGTAATTGCTATTGTAAAAAATACAAAGGCAAATACAAAAGCACTAGACAAAGCACTGCAAAAGCACAGTACAAAGCACAGCAATAGCACTGTTAGTATAGATAAACAACTTTACAATTCTACAATTATACCTAATACAATTTTACAAGAGAAAGAAAAAATTTCAATCAAAAAAAATTCAGGTAAATTATCCGATTTCAATATCCAGGATGCCCCGCCGCAAATTTTACAAAGTTCACTTGAAGCATGGACTTATGCTACAGATGTTGAATTACGTAAAAAAATTACCATAGACCATGTAAAAGACAAGTGGTTGCAATTTGTGGCAACGAATAAGGATAGCCAACAATGGTACAATAGTGAAAACGAAATTTACACACACTTTAAAAGATGGATAACAAAACAAAAATTTGAAGATGGAAATACAAAACAGCATAATAAAGGTGGTGGAAAAGTTGGAGTTAGCGAAGCCCGAACAACAGCTCTCCAAAATTGGTAGCGATGTTGCAAAGTTTTCAAATGCAATAAATGACAAAAAAATAAGTCAAGCTAGTTATGATGAAATAACTAACACTTTAAAGTTCATTATGGCTAAAATTGGATTGAGGGAGCAAAACTTCCCCACCCAAATTGAGAAAAACGTTATAATTGACTTTATCATTACCAACTATTCTGGGCATACTCTAAGCGAATTTATACTGGCTTTTGATATGGCCATTAAGGGAGAGTTAGAAGTGGATGCAAGGCATTATGAAAGTTTTAGTTGCATTTACATTGCCAGTATCATAAAGGCTTATCGTATATGGGCAATAGACCAACATAAACAATTGCCACCTAAAAAGTATTTACAGCTAGAATATAAAAAGGAATTGACTAAGCAAGATTATGAGGATTGGCTAAATGAAACCAAAGAGTCTTTTTTAGCTAAAAAAATGGATTTTAACATTTTGCCTATTTCAATTTACGAGTACCTAAACACTCTTAATTCATTCACAAACGAACAGAAAAAGGAAGCTTTTGAACAGGCTAAAAAAACAAGGTTATCATTGCTAAAAACTGAACTAATAAACACCGTTGGCAAAGATTTACTTGTTAAATCAAGTATTGAATACATAGAAACTAATAATAAATCAACATCACACCATGAGTATAGCAGCTTAGTCAACTTCGCCAAAAGGCTTATGATGGTGGGGTGGTTTAAAAAATAAATCACGGATGTTCCGCTGATTTTGGTAAAATATTTCACTTACACCAATTGCAAAATCTATTCTACTTTATTAGCAGTACTGAACTTGAAATAAGTTAGACAATTCACAAAAAACTATAATTTCAATATAATTTGAAAGTTTTGTAACTTTGGGAAACGAAAAATACGTTTAAATACGTTATGGCTAGACAAGGACAATTTGAAAAAGGTAATGCAGGTAAGCTATAATCAATTGAGAGATTTATTAACTTAACAAAATCATTTTTCAAATTAAATTGAAAAGATTGTAACTTTGAATTTGCAACAACGTTGCGAAAAATTAAATTAACTTTATTGGGAATATGGCTAAAGCAAAAATTATTGAAGCGGATATAACCGATTTAAAATTTGATGACAAAAATTTTAATGTAGGTAGCGAATTTGGTAACAGTTTAATGGATAAGTCGTTTAGCCAATTTAAAGCTGGTAGGGGTGCTTTAGTTGATAAGAACAACAACATCATTGCAGGTAATAAAAGTATTGAAAAGTTTGGTGAGCTAGGTGGTAAAAAAGTAATTATTGTTGAAACTACAGGGGATGAAATTGTAGTTACTAAGCGTACTGATATTGACTTAAACACTCCACAGGGTCGGGAAATGGCTTTGGCAGATAATGCAACGGCAAAGGCAAATATCGTTTGGGCTGAAGATGTTATAGCGGAGGAAATAGGGTTTGAGGTTGCGGAAAGTTGGGGTGTGGAAATGGAAAAGGCAGTACCTGGCAATGATAATGATTTGTCAAATGATTTGAAGGAAACATTTGAAGTTATAATAAGCTGCAATGATGAAGCGCATCAGGAGCAAGTATATAACAAAATGATTGCAGACGGTTTTAATGTTAGGGTTTTAAGTTTATAATATGGAATTTAATATAATTAAGGAAACAAAACCAAAGGAAACATTTAGGGTTTCAAGCGTTTTAAATGCTTTTGATTTATCTATTGACAAAATAAAAGAGCATTTTAAAGGCAATATTGATATAGAAAATAAGGAGTGGAATGTAGGTTTAATAGTAGGTAGTTCAGGAACAGGCAAAAGCACGATAGCTAAAGAGTTGTTCCCGGATAATTATATTTTTGAGCAAATTTACACAGAGGGCAGTGTTATAGATGATATGCCGAAAGGCAAAAGTGTAAAGGAAATAACAAAGGCATTTACAAGCGTAGGGTTTGCAAGTCCGCCGAGTTGGTTAAAGCCATATTCTGTTTTAAGTAACGGAGAAAAAATGCGGTGCGACTTGGCTAAGGCAATATTAGAAGAAAGCGAAATTGTAGTATTTGATGAATTTACAAGCGTAGTTAACAGGGAAGTTGCAAAAACCGGGTCTTTTGCTATACAAAAAGCAATCAGGAAATTAAATAAAAGGTTTGTAGCAGTTGCCTGTCATCCTGATATTATAGAATGGCTGCAACCCGATTGGATTTACAATACAGATGAGCAAAGGTTTTTTTTTGCCCCGGAGAATACAAGCGACCCGAAATTGAAATACAAGTTTTCAGAATTGGCAACGAATATAAAAAAAGGGTATGGGAGGTATTTAGGAAGTATCACTATTTAAATACCGACCTACACCCAGCTTCAGAGCAATGGGTCGGCGTTATAAATGGGAAATTGGTATGCCATAGGGGCGTTATTCAATTCCCTATGAGAAAGGGATGGAAAAGAGGTCACAGGATGGTAGTTTTGCCCGATTATCAAGGTATAGGAATTGGTACGGCATTTGAGAATTATACATCAAAACATTATGCAGATTTAGGCTGGGATATAAATATAACAACAACAACTCCTGCATTAGTCCATGCGTTATGTAAAGATAAAAATTGGGCATTAGTTAGAAAAGGAAGGAGTAAATCAACTTACGAGGATTTTAATAAATATGGTAAGGGCATAACTAAAATTAAAAATACTAAAACCGCCGCAAGTTCACAAAAACGAATAACATATTCATTTAATTGGAAAAAATAATGCCAACTAAACCCACCATAAAAAAGACTATTTCAGACGCTCAGCTAAAAAATGAGCTGATTAAGTTATTTGAAGGTGGAAACACGGATAAGGGGAAGTGTTTGGAAGCGTTGGGAAGTAGATACAAAATACAAGTTCAAAGGTTTTATCAAAAATGTAATGAAGCTTTAATAGATTGGCAAAAAACCAAAGAAAAGGCAACAAATGAACAAATACAAGCAAATGCAGTTGAGGGGCTTAAAATAGGCTTAAAATCGAAATTAGAGAGGCAGTTAGAAATTCAAGCCGAAATAATGGACTTGCAACAGAAATTAATAAATAACACCACAAAAGATGTGTTTATTGATTTTAAAAAAGGAGTGCCAAAAAATTATGAAAGAAACTTAACCCCTGGAGAAATAGCTCAATACAAACGTACTATAGCTATCCTTAATGTGGAATTAAGTAAAATGGCAGGTGATTATGCCCCATCTAAGGTTGATGCAAAGATTGATGGTAATTTAACATGGGTAGAACAAAAGGTTTATGAGGCTAAATAAGAAACAAACAGCGGCACTAGACTATTTAGAGGACTCCATAACAGGAGAGATTCTTTATGGCGGTGCCGCTGGGTGACTGGAGGTGGTAAAAGTTTTATCGGTACATATTGGCAAATAAAGCAGCGTTTGAAATATCCTGGTACTAGGGGATTAATTGGTAGAGCTAATTTAAAAACATTAAAAGAAACTACTCTACAATCATTTTTTGAGGTGTGCAAATTGCAAGGATTAGTAAATGGTAAGCATTACTCATATAACCAACAAAGCAGCCAAATACACTTTTTTAACGGGTCGTTGATTTACTTAAAGGATTTATTTTTATATCCAAGTGATCCGAATTTTGATGAATTAGGAAGTTTGGAAATTACAGATGCCTTTATAGATGAAAGTAACCAAATCGCAGAAAAGGCTTGGAACATAGTAAAAAGCCGTATCCGTTACAAACTAGATGAAAACAATTTAATACCTAAAATTTTAGGTAGTTGTAACCCCGCTAAAGGTTGGATTTATAACAAGTTTTACAAGCCATACAAAGAAAAAACATTAAAAAAGGGAGTGGAATTTATACCAGCATTAGTAACTGATAACCCCGACATTTCAAAGTATTACATTCAAAATTTAAGCAGTTTAGACAATGCAAGTAAGCAGCGTTTATTGTATGGAAATTGGGAATATGATGACGATATTAGTATTTTGATTAAATACGATAAGATTGTAGATATTTTTAGCAATAATTTTATTCAGCCAGGAGAAAAGTATCTAACATCGGATATAGCCCGTAAAGGAAAAGACAACACCGTTATCATGCTTTGGGATGGGTTGAGGGTTGAAAATATATTTATGGAAAATGGAAGGCTTGTTGATGAAAATGTAAATAAAATAAAAGAATTGCAGTATTTGTATGGTGTGCCTAATAGCAACACAATTGTAGATGAGGACGGTATCGGTGGTGGGGTAGTTGATTATTTAAAATGTGTTGGATTTGTAAACAATAGTACACCTTTACCCAGCCCCGATGCACCATACAATGATAAAGGCGAAAAGCCAAAAGAGAATTTTAACAACTTAAAATCTCAATGCTATTTTAAATTAGCTAATTACATTAATGACAGCAAAATATTTGTAAATACAAACGATTTGCAAACTAAAAGCTATTTAATACAAGAGCTAGAACAAGTAAAGCAGCATAACATTGATAAAGATGGTAAAAAGGCTGTAATTCCTAAAGATATTATTAAGGCTAATATTGGTCGTTCACCCGACTTTTCCGATGCCTTAATGATGCGAATGTACTTTGAATATGTACCAAAATTAACCTTTGCGGATGCTGAATATTAATTATTTTGCAACCATGTTGCAAATATTATTTAACTTAGCAACAAATTTTATAACATGGGTTGGTTAGACTTTCTCAATCTCAATAAAAAAGCAGCTAAGTTTGATAGAGTAACGATTTTGCAAAATCAAGTTAACAGCCTGCAAAGCATATTATCAAGTAAATTAAGCTCCGTTACCCTTTACCCCGATTACAAAAGCCTTGATAACGCTAAGCGATATTGCACAACGGACGATGTTTACAGTATTATTTCATTTATAGCCAATACAGCCGCTAATGTGCCTATTTATGCGTACAAAAAAGGATTGGACGGCAAATTAACCGACCTGCCGGAGGATAACGAATTTGCCAAATTATTAGATATGCCTTTTGAGGGTATGACTAAAACAGAAAGCCTTTTTGCTATTTATGCAACAAAATTAATCCAAGGTGAAATTATTATTTTAAAGGAACGCCCAGAGTTAGGACCAAATAAAGGGAAAGTAGTTAAACTACATTTTTTACCACCTCAAAATGTAAATGTAAAAGTAACAACAACCTACCCAAAGAGAATAGTAAGCTACCAATATGTAGAAGATGGCAATATTATTTTTGACGATATACCAGTTGAAGATATTATACATTCAAAATACTTCAATCCAATAAATGACTTTACCGTTCAATCTTTTAGGGGGTTAAGCCCATTAAAAATACTATCCAAAAGACTTACAAGGGTTGACAGTAATAACGATGTATCAACTGCTCAGTTGCAAAATGGGGGTGTGCCTGGCATTGTTTATGAAAAGAGTAATAGCAACAATATTGTTGAAGTTGTAGGTAAAAGAAAAGAAAACTTTTATAAGTACTTATCTAATTCATCAAACAAAGGGGCACCATACTTTAGTGCTGGCGAATTAGGATATATTGAATTAGGTTTAAAACTTGCTGACTTAGCAGTTGCCGACTTAGAAAAGATTGATTTTAAAAAGTTGTGCAATGTTTACAGAATAAGTGATAGGCTATTCAATAACGATGCTACAGGTAGCGAGGTTAGCGATAAAGGGGCTAGGGTTTCTTTGTACACCAATGCAGTTTTACCTGAAGTAAATGCCATTAGGGATATTTATAACCAAATGGCTAAGGTTGATTTTAAAGGGCAAAACTATTGTTGTAAAGAGGATTTAAGCGAAATTCCCGAACTACAGCAAAATGTTAAGGAAATGGCAGATGCTTTTGCTGCTTTGCCTATAATGATACCTAAACAAATACTAGAAGCATTTAAACTTGAGGTTGATGGAGATGAAAATTTAAGCAAAGTGTATGTAAAAAGTGGCTATTCTTTACTTGAGGATTTGAATATGCCGCAAGATGTACAAAATACTGGAGATTATGCAAACCAAAATACTTAGGCAATTGGAAAAAATAATTGTATCTTATATCCCCAAAAATACCACTTGCCGAATTGATGAGGCAAAGAGGGAGTTTAAGCGTACAAAAGAAAAGGTTGAATTAACTAACTTAATAAAAGAAAAAACTGAATTGAGTAACCCGTTAAATATTGATATTAAAACAAGTTGGGAAAAGCAAGACCCAAATATGAGTGTATGTGCTTCATGCGGCGAAACTATTTACTCAACACAATATCTTTTATCAATTACTATGGATGGGGAATTACTACAACAACAAAAACCTAAAATACTTTGTGAGCCTTGCTATGTAAATAATGTGTTAAATGACTAAGGAGCAAATACAGGAAATACAAGCTGCTTTTAATAAATTCCAAAAAAGTAGGGAAAGAGCATATACACCCGTAATAAATAAGGCTCTAAAATTTCAAGTCAATCAATTTATTGCAGCAAAATTATTAGGCTATACCGATACACAAGCCTTAGAATTTGTAACTTCAGCTAAACTTTACGAAGCGTTAAAGCCTCTTTATTTAGATGCTGGTATTACTTATGGTGCAAAGCATTTAACGTATTTAAAAAGGCAAAAGGCACGTATGCCAATAGGGTTTAACCAATTAATGACAGATTTATTAAACAATTACTTTTTAGTTGAACTACTGAATACTGTTGAAGATATAACAGGTTACACAAAGGAATTAATAAGAAATATTTTGTTAAAAGCTGTACCATTAGGCTTATCAATAGGAGAGATAACAGAACAATTGCAAGATATAGGCTTTACTTACCAAAGGGCTAGGACTATTGCCCGTACTGAAACCGTAACGGCTGCTAATGTGGGTGCAATGTTATCAGTAAAGACTACTGGTTTAAATTTACGCAAAGTTTGGATTTCCGCAACTGATAATCGTACTAGAAGACGGCCAAGAGATAAATACGATCACTTACACATGAATGGTGTTGTTGTAGGCTATGATGAATTATTTAATGTTAGTGGTGATTTAATGGCACAGCCAGGGGACAGAAAGCACAAAGCCAATGCAGGCAATATCATTAATTGCCGTTGTACAATAGGGTTTGAGCCTATTAGAGATAAGTACGGAAAACTCACCTAAAAAATATTTTTATAAAAAATGCAACATTGTTGCAAAAATTAATATCTTTGGTTTAAAATAATCAAAGTTGAAAAGCATTTATTCTATACAAAATTATCTTTCGGGTGCATGCTTTAAAGATGCAGATATAAAAAAGGGTATTGTTACAGGGTATTTTGCCAACTTCAATAATATTGATTCCGATGGTGATATTATTTTACCAGGGGCTTTCAAAAAAAGTATTTCCGATACTGGCCCTAATTCTACTAATCCACGTATAAAGCATTTATTAAATCACAATCCAGAGCAGCCTTTGGGTAAAATATTAGTATTGCAAGAAGATGCAAAAGGGCTTTACTATGAAAGTCAAGTTGGTAGCCATTCTTTAGGAAAGGACTTTTTAAAGATGGTTGAAAGTGATTTGATAAATGAACATAGTATCGGTTTTAGGAAAATAGAAAGTGAGAAAAGCGAAGATAAAACAGCTAACTATTTAAAGCAGTTACAGCTTTGGGAGGGTTCAAGTTTAACAGCATGGGGTGCAAATGAGTTAACACCATTAACTGGCTTAAAGTCGGGTTTTGATGTTGATACATTAATGAAAAAGCAGAAAAGAATTGAGGCGTTTTGTAAAAATAGCGATGCCACTGATGAAACTATTGAAATGCTTTTACTTCACTCAAAACAATTATCTCAAATAATACTAGATATGCAATCCACAGAGCAGGGTAAAGCCACTTTGCAGGGTAAAGATTTAATTGAGGCACTAACAACATTTAATAAAAATTTAATTTAATAAAAATGGAAACTAAAGAATTAGTTGAAAAGCTAAACGAAACAAAAAAAGCCCTAGAAGAAAAGGCAAAAGCGGATGCAACACAAGCCGCAAAAGATGAAGTTGCTTTACAAATGAAAGCAATTAATGAAAAATTGGAAGCATTAAACACTTTGCCAACTGATTTGAAGGCTGAGGATTTAAAGAAAGCTGTTGAAGATGTGAAAGCATTGACAGAGGGCTTTGACGCTTTGCAGTTGAAGATGAAGCAAGGTGGCGGTAATTTTAAAGGGTTTAAAACATTTGGTAGTGAGTTAGGAGAAAAACTAACTGAAAAAGCTGCTGAATTAAAAAACTTTAAAGTAAGTAAAAAAGGATTTGGAGCAATTGAACTTGAAAGTAAAGCTGTAGGAAATATGGCATCTGCTACAAGTTTAACAGGCTCTTACTTTGTGCCCCCTACAGTAGTGCCAGGCATAGATATGAAGCCTTTTGAGCAGTTGCACATGAGAGATTTATTGCCTACAGGTATCACTAACAGTAATGTAGTTAGATACATACGTGATAATGGCGGTGAGGGTGGCCCTGCAATGGTTGCTGAAGGTGGAACTAAGCCGCAAATTGATAGAGATTTACAGATTTACGATGCTAATGTTCGTAAAATTGCCACCTACTTTAGAGTGCCTGAAGAAATGATTGACGATATACCTTATTTGCAATCCTTCTTATCTCAAGTAGGCATACAAGAGGTAATGGTAATTGAAGATACACAAGTATTGTATGGTGATGGTACAGGTCAAAATTTAAGCGGTATATATACCAATGCTACAGCTTTTTCGGCTGGCACATCGGTTGTAGCCGCCCCTAATAATTTTGATGTGTTATTGGCGGCACGTAAACAAGCAAGGGTGGCTAAATACAATCCAAACATTGCGTTGGTCTCTCCTGTTGATTTTTACGACATGATTGAGAAGAAAGACACTACTAATAATTACCTATTCTTAGGAGGCGGTAATGGCTTAGATGTCCCTGGTGTATTAACAATGAGAACAGGGTTAAGAGTAGTTGAACATACATCTGTTACGGCTGGCGACTTCTTAGTATTCGACCCTTCAAAAGCTGCAATTTTTGATAGATTAGGTACTACGGTTCGTTTTTATGACCAAGACCAAGATAATGCAATCAAAAACTTAATTACAATTGTAATTGAAAAGAGATTGGCATTGCCTATTTATCAACCAGCGGCTTTCATTAAAGGTAGATTCGATACTGCAATTACCGATTTGACAAGTTAATTTGAATTGTAAACATTAAAATAAAAGCCGTGCCAATTTCGGTACGGCTTTTTTTAAAACATGATAGTTAATAAAACATTATTTATAAAAAACTTTGTTTGGTATTTAAGCATTGTTAAAGTAGATGGAGAAACTTGTGCTTTTTGGAGCAGCCATGATAGAACTGGCATACCAGATAATATTGCTGTAAAGAAATTTGAAAGAGAGCATTTGAAAGAGGTTATGGTATTAACAAAGCAAAAATTAAATGAAAGTTTTTTGCCACAAAAAGGAAAAGAGATTTTACAATTACAAAATTGATTTAACATGAAAGTAGAAACATTGTTTACTCATATAGGTAAATTTGGTTTAATGTGTGTAGGTAGCATTTATGAAACTAACGATTTGCATGCAGCCGAATTGGTAAAAAACGGGCTTGTAAAAATAGTTGATGAAGAAGCTAAAAAAGAAGATAAAGCTTCTTTGCCTGCAAAAAAAGTAGAAGAAAAGCCAAAATTAAAAAAATGAATTACAACCTAGTAATAGATGTAAAAGCAACGGAGGTATCAAGCCCAACTGAACCCATTACTTTAGCCGAGGCAAAAGAATGGTGTAAAATTGAATTAGATATTACTGAAGAAAATACTTTGATAACTGAATTAATTAAAACAGCTAGGCTACAAGTTGAAGGCTTTTTAAATATTTCTTTGGTAGATAAAACAATTGAGGCGGTTGTTAATAATAGCTTAGGTGGTATTGAATTGCCTTATCAACCATTAAAAACATTTACATCGTTAAAAGATGAAGACGGTAACGCATTAACGGTTGATGCAGATTACAAATTACAAGGAGTATTTTTTAAAACAATTAAAAGCCCTTGCAGCAATTATTTAGTGGCTACTTACACAACAGGTTATACAACGGAAAACCCATTACCTAAGCAGTTTAAAACGGCTGTATTGCAACAGGTAGCATATTTGTATGAGAATAGAGGTGATACACCAGCCAATGCAACCACACAAAATAATAGAACAGTACCAACTGAGTTAAGCCCAATGGTTGAATTAACATTATTCCCTTATCGTAGAATATGGTAGGTAAATTAAATACTAGAATAACAATTGAAACTAACACAGGAACTAAGGATCGTGGCGGTGGTGTAAGTTATGCGGCATCTACATTATACACTTGCTGGGCTAATGTAGAAAACAGAACAGGACAAGCTAGTTTTTTTGAGGGGCAAAGGGCTGAAAGTTACGATTATAAAATAACTATTCGCCAATATGATACCTATACAGTAACAACTAAAAACACCGTTATTTATCAACTAAAAAAATTAAAAATAAACAGTGTGCAAGTGGTAAATGAGGGTAAAAAATCTTATTTAATATTAAGATGTACAAAGCATGGCAGCAATTAAATTTGATTTTAGCGGCATAGATAAAATAATTAAAAATGTAGAGGTGAAAAAAGGAGCTATTGAAGACAAGGTTGCAGATGAATTAAACGCCTGGGCAATTGAAACGGTAACTGAAGCTAAAAAGAATTGCCCAGAAGACGATGGATATTTAAAAGGTTCGATAGATGCTAATTATGCAGATAAAAATAATTTAAGTGCTGAGATTACAGTAAGGGCTAATTATGGTGCTTATATAGAATTTGGGACAAGAAAGTTTGCTTCAAATTATGTAGGTAGCTTACCAAAAGAGTGGAAGCAATTGGCAGGTCAATTTAAAGGTGGGGGTGGTAAAAAAGGCTCTTTTAAAGATTTTTTATTAAAGATAATGCAATGGGTAAAACGTAAAGGTATATCAGGTACTTACAGCGTTAAAACACAACGCAGGACTGGTAAAAAAGCCAATATAGAAAGTGAAGACATGGCAGCGGCTTATCCAATTGCATTAAAAATATTGCGTACAGGAATAAAGCCACAGCCTTATTTATTCCCAGCGGTTATGAAAACAAAAAAGAAATTAAAAGAACAAATTAAAAAAGCAATAACAAGTTGAAATCAGTTAACTATAAATTAAGAGAGGCGTATGTAGCAGCATTAGCCGATTTAGAAGTTAACGGTATTGCTATACCAATATACTACTTAGAATTGCCACAAGATGAAAGCCCCGACAACTACATTATAATGAGTGATATTGCTAATACAGAGGATGGCACAATGTATAAGCATAGCACTAACACATCAATACAATTATCAGTACATACAGTTGAGCAATATGGTAATAGTGGTAAGATGGCAGACGATATTGTGAACGAAATATTTACCACCATTTACCCTGCAACCACAAGCGTACTTGATTTGAAGGTTGATTTTCAAATGGTGAGCATGAAATTAATTAGTGATCGTAGCGATAGTTTGACAACCGAGGGCAATGATTATTTCGCCACTAGAACACTAACATTTGAACACTTAATTTTTATTAAATAAAATTTGCATCCACGTTGCAAATAATTATTATATTTGTATCAACAATCATTTAAAACAATTAAATACTTTTTAAAATGGCAGAAAATCAAAAAAAAGGTCAAGACTTTATACTTGAGATTGACCCTGCTGGCGGTACAACATACGATACAACTGTTTGTTTAAAGTCTTTTGATTTCAATAGTGAAGACAGCGAAATTGATGCCTCAAGTTTTTGCGGTACAGAAATATTGCCTGGTACAACTACTGAAACAATAGAGTTTGAGGGCATACAGCTTTACGACCCTGCAACTGGCAAAATTAGCGGAGCAGACTTGTATGCTGCAAAACAAGCAAAAACAAAGATTGGCTGGAGAATTAAACCAGTAGCTACAGCCGTAACTGGTGATGTAACTAAAACTGGTAAAGGTTATTTATTAAGTATAAGTGAAAACTACAGCTTAAATGAGCCTTGTACATTCAATGCTAGTATCAAAGTTGCTGGAGCAGTAACACAAGCCATAACAGCTTAATTTTATGAGTTACATTAAAATAGATTTTGGCGGTAAAGAGCTAGGCTTAAAGTTTAATCAAATGACTTTGCACGTAATGGCAAAGTATGTTGATGAAAATGTACAGGAAATTACAAGTAGCTATGCTTTAATTTATGCAGGGCTTTATTGCAATGCTTATCAAAAAAGAGAGCCATTAGAGGTAACATTTGAGCAAGTGTGCGACATGGTAGATAAGTTAAGCAATGAGCAAATTATAACTATTCAAAAAGCCTTTCAAGAGGAATTTAACTTTGAAAAAGAGCCTGAAAAAGAAGGTGTAAAAAAAAAGAAAGCAAAAGTGAGCAGGAATACTTAAATGATTGTTTAAAGATAGCATTTGGTAGGCTTAAATGGTCGCCTTATGAATATTATACAAGTAGCCCTCAAGAGTTTTATTACGCTTGTAAGGGCTATTTTGATGAAAGGGATGAGGATAACGAATTAATGAGAGCCGTTGCAAAGTTTTCCTGTGCTGGTTATGTTAAAGGCTCACAGTTTGATAATGCTTGGCCGTCAATTTATAAGGATAGTGGTGGTAAAGGAGTAAGCAAAGAAATGATTGAAACAATTAAACGGGTTCATGCCGCTTTAGAAAAACAAAAACAAGAAAATGGCTGATGAAGTTTTAAAAGTCGTTGGTAGTGCTGATATGTCAAGTCTTAAAAAAGGTTTGACTGAGGCACAGCGTGAATTATCTAAAACGGCTAACGAAGCGTTAAGTGCTGAAAGAAAATTACAAACATTTAGTAAAGGGAGTGCTACTGCATCTAACGCTTTATTAAATTTAGGCAATATTGCACAAAATGCACCAAATGGCATAATAGCAATATCTGAAAGTATATTGCCAGCGGTAAGTAATTTTAAACAATTAAAAACAGAAACGGGGAGTACTGGAAATGCCTTAAAATCTTTAGGCAGTAGTTTAGCTAGTCCTACGGGCTTATTAGCAGGGTTTTCATTATTAGGCACTGCATTAATTGCAATAGGTAAAGAGGTTTACGAATATATAACAAGATTATCAGTAGCCGAAATTGCACAAAACAATTTAAACAAATCTTTTGCGGATGCCGAAGCAAGTGTTGCGGGTAATGTATCAAGACTAAAAGCATTGGTATCTATTGCACAAGATGTAAATAATAGCGATGCTAAAAGAAAAGAGGCAATAGGTGCTTTAAATAAGGAGTATGATGTATTTAATAAGCAGCTAAGTTTATCAAATATAAACACTGGCTTTGCTACTGATTTAATTGATAAGCAAACACAGGCATTAATAAGACAAGCTAAAATAAGAGGGGTTGAAAATTTAATTTCAAAAACTACTGAGAAAAGATATGAGGTAATAAATAGTAAGCTATCCGATAATTTAACGTTGTGGGATAATGTAAAAGCGGCTGCAATTGGTGGGCTTAGTCAGCAAGGTTCTGCTACATTTCAAGTAACAAAAGGGCTTGATAGGCAAAAGGAAGCCTTGCAAAAAAATACTGAAGAAACGGCTTTTTATGAGGCTGAATTAAGAAAGCTATTAGATACCGATGCAGCGGCTGGCACACTTTTTAAAGAAACTGAAAAAAAGGTAAAAAGTTTAAGTACTACAGTAAAAGCCGCTGCAAAAGATTTATCAATACCATTTAAAAAAATATCGTTTAAGCCACAAGGTGGTGAGTTTGATATAGACTTTGGCGGTGTACCATTCGAGGAAGCATTAGCGGCAAAATTAGCAAGGGAAAGTATTAACAAAGGCACTTTAGTATTCCCCATACCAGTACAACCTAAACTAGAATTTATACAAGGCTTACCCACTACATTAAATGAATTAGATCAGTTAGAAAAGATAGCTTATTTAAAAAGTGTTGGTGTAGCTACTGGCATACAAGATGGTTTAAAAGTAGGAGTTAATGGGTTGAGATTTCCAAATTTAACAGCATTGTACGAAAGTACTAAAGAAAAGATTGATGCTTTTAGCAATTTAGTAAATCAATCTGTAAATAGTTTAGCCTCTGGCAGTTTAGCTAGTTTGGGAGAAACTATTGGTAATGTACTAAGCGGAAAAGAGTCTGGCTTAGATGGTTTATTCAACAGCATATTTACAAGTGTTGGAGACCAAATACAACAGTTAGGTAAATTTTTAATACAATCTGGTGTACAAATATCAATAGCAAAAAAGGCTTTTGAGAAATTATTAGCTAATCCATTAGCATCAATAGCCGTTGGAGTTGGTCTGGTTGCTTTGGGAGCATTAATAAAAAATGCAGTAGGTAAAAAGCCGCAAGGATTTGCCACAGGTACACGAAATTTTACAGGCGGTACAGCTTTAGTTGGTGAAAGAGGGCCAGAACTTTTAACAATTCCAAGCGGTGCCAGTGTTACACCAAACGCACAATCAAACGCCATACTTAACGGGGCTGCCAATGGCGGTTTTGTTGCATCATATGTATTAAGAGGTCAAGATTTAGTTACAGTAATTAATAGAACAACACAATCAAACAATAGACTAGGGTTTTAATGAGTTACGGTTATAAATATATCGCTGAGTTTGTCAACATAAAAGATGTGCCTTATCAAATACAGATTTGGCAAAAGAATTATACTGGCAATACAAATAGGCTAAATTTAGCCGCTAATCCTGTATTGCATAGGTATGATAGAGATGACCCAAAAGCACCAATAAAATCATCATCATTAACAATAAACCTATTAAACGAGGGTAATGTACACCCGATAGAAAGTTTTTACAGTAATGAAGACGATGAATTTTTAGTGTACTTATTACAAGATAGTACGCTATTATTTAAAGGCTTTTTGGTGCAAGACGACTTTAGCGAATTAATGGTTGATTATACCCATCCCATAAAGCTAACTGCTAGTGATAATATTGGTTTATTAAAAGATGTGGCTTTGGATATGACGGGCATACAGGCAAAAGTACCATGCTATGTAAGACCAGCAGTAATTACAGTTTCACCACCTAACCAATATTGGTTTTTTATTGCAAATTCACCATTTACTCCAGCAGTTGGTACACCTTTTACAATAAGTGGGCATCCTACTGTCGGAGTTGATGGCACTTACACCCCCACACAAGTAGTAAATAATGGCAATAATAATTTTTCTGTTAGAGTAGCTGTACCTGTAGTAAATACAACTTTACCACAACAATGTACTATCAATGGCTTTAGTGAAATAAACTTAAGTAATAATAGGTATAGTTTAGCTAATATTATTTACTCATGCTTAAATAAAACAGGCTTAAATATTGGCTTTAATGTTTATTGCAACTTGCATGAGCAATACCATAGAACAGATAGAAGTTTTTTAGAGCAAACCTTTGTTGATATTGATACATTTATTAGTGGTGATAATTATGATAATTGCTACAATGTTTTACAAAAGATAATGCAACGCTTTGGGCTTACTCTATTCCAGGCTTTAGGAGAATGGGTAATTGTAAGATGGGATGAAATTAACACAGGTACAGTTAATGGATTTACTTACAATAGTAGCTTTAATTATTTAGGGATTATAACATTGCCAACGGCTTTAGATTTTGGTTTTAACAAAGATACTTCACCTCAATTTGGTTTAACAAAATACCTTAGCCGACCTTATGAATATGTAAGTGAAACATTTGAATATAAGCAGCCCAAATACTTATTAAAGAATTATGATTTGCAAAAGTTAGGGGTGCTGCTTAGAACGGGAGTTATTTCTGCAAATGAAATTTATAAAGAGTACGTGGCTACAGATTGGAATGGATATTATGGCTCAACTCCAATAAGTGAAAGATTTATAAGAGTGGTGCAAGATGCCTTAGGTAATGAAACCGCAAGATACTTGGTAGTACGTGGTGCAACTTTTGATACAGTAAGGTCAGTGCAATCCATGCCTATTGAAGTAAGCAAAGGAGATAAAATAAACTTTAGTTTTCAAGTAAAAACAAACACTTCACAACCAGGTACAGAACTTTTAATTTTTGCGGTAAGGCTTTTTGATGGCGTAAATAATAAATATGTTGATGAAGTACCTGTTGACAATGGTAACTGGATTAACAACATTGGTTTTCTCTATGTAGTGCCTACAGGAGATAATACTAATCAATGGCACACAGTAGCAATAAAGTCTTCTCAAATACCTTTTGATGGCATTTTATATTGCTATTTAGCACAAATAACACCTGGGCCACAAACAACATGGAAAGAAAGTATTTATAAAGATATTAGGCTAGAAGTTTTGCAATTTGTAAGTGACAGCTCTAAAATTAAAGGGCATGTACATAAGGATTTACAACCGCTATCAATAAAGAATAATAATGAGTCAAGTATTTCAATAGATGACAGTGATAGAAGTGCAATAGCTGGAACATTGTTTTCTCCTTATTTTGGCAGTGTGGTACAAAGGCGGTGCCAATATTGGAGCCGTATCGGTAACAACGATACTAAGCGAATTGGTGAAATTACCACTATTGACAATCTTCAGCATAGAAGTATTACAAGGCTAAAATTAGAGGGTACTTTTGACGATATAAAAGTAGGCTCACAAAATATTTCAATGCTTAATCATTTTAAGTATAGCCTTTATCCAAACAAGTTTTTTGTTTTTGGCAATTTAGAGTTTGATTATAGAAACAATTTTATCAATTGCACAGGCTGGGAAAAGTACGATAGTACAGAAACTGATATAGCAGATAATTATTCGTTCACTTATTTATATGAAATATAATGGCAAATAGTTTAGTAAAAGGGGAAAATTGCATACTTGAATTTTACGATGGAGGTGTTTGGAAAACATTTGCTTGTGGGCGTAGCGTAACCTTTGATGTAATAACTGAAGTTATTGAAAAAACGGTAAGTGAATCTGGAAAGTTTAAGCATATAGTGCCTACTGTTAACAGTTTCACCTTAACGTTTGACGGCATTGTGGCTTTAGGTGATAGCAATTTTCTTAATCTATACAATTTAAGGCAACTACAAATTAACCATGTATTAGTTAGAACAAGATTTACCCGTACTGCCATGGACGGAGTAAGCGTATATAGTGATGAGGTATTTTTTTACATTAAAAGAAGTCAAGATATTGGCAGCTTTGATAACATTGCCACTTTTTCAATTGAAGCTGAAGGAACGGGGGCAATAACACAATCTACAAACACAACCACACCAATAATTACACAAGTGAAAAGACTAGACTTTACAGCCGCTGGGGGTGAAACCTCATTTACAGATACTTTATTGATAAATAAAGACATCTTAGCAGTACATAAAGACGGCATTGGCAATGCCTCAATTATTACAAGTGGTACACCAGTAAATAAAGAGGCAAAGTACACCACAGCCACAGGAACTATTACATGGGCAATTGAATTTGAACCTGAGGAAAAAGCTTATGTGTTGTACCAAGATTTGTAGTAAATAAAGATTAAATAAAATTTGCAACCTTGTTGCGTTTTTTATAACTTGCATTTATTATGAAAAAAATAGTATTTGCATTATTCCTGTTATTTTCTTTTTGTAATTCCTA
>ERZ869921.494-NODE-494-length-23860-cov-16.456333_pt1 | contig 23860 bp, 35 predicted proteins | sample MGYA00579310_ERZ869921 | MGnify/ENA primary metagenome ERZ869921 (study PRJEB32216, sample SAMN09231816) | wastewater metagenome | place: USA: Maryland | collected 2016-06-21 | study: EMG produced TPA metagenomics assembly of the PRJNA472060 data set (Reclaimed... | reverse complement strand
TAGCGGATCTGACTCGGCATGGGGGAGTGTCGTCCCCTGGAACGCCGAGGTCCGGTTGGCCGTCATGGGGTCTTGCCAACCGACTCCGGGGAGTCCATCAGTCACCCCCCAGGCTCCCCCGAGGCGATACCTCCGTTTTTGCAACGAGCACGCTGTTTTCCACCACTTGCAAAATATTTTGGAATAATCCAGAAAAAGGTGGTATCTTTATTGACACGGTGTCCGATATAGTTAGTATCTATCTCTGTGAGGTGCGACTGAGACACCTCGGCGAAACCCAGCCGGACTGATAATCCGGCCAACACAAGGAAAAGAAACCATGACAATTTGCACCGCATCAATCGAAGTTAAATCACTGAAAACCGTCACAACTGCCGCAACAAAATCTATTGGCTCCCGATACAAAGCCAATATGTCAGTCTCTCTCAATGGAGAGGCTAAAATCCGCTGGAGCGCGTGTGGTGTCACTGCTCAAGTCTCTGTCCCCTGCGAACACTCAGGCCCGGATGAAACGCTGATTCTTGACACCTCGGCAATTCATGAAGTACTGAAGGGAACGACATCGAAAACCCTGTCTCTCTCCGCTGGATTAGATGGCGCAGTTGCGAAAGCTGGAGCCATCGAAAAGACAATTCGTCCACACATGGTTCGTAGCAGTGTTACGAAGATCAACGGTGAGACATCGGTCGAATATACGCTGGCTGAGATCCCTGAGATTAAGATTGACGGTCACGCAATTCAGCTTGACGCGCCGAAATTCTTCAGCGCTGTCAAATCAGTTCTTTATGCAACTGACGATACTTGTGCCAGATATGCGCTGGGGGGTGTGCGAATGGAATTTGATCCAAACCAACCAGCGGAGATCGTCGCAACTGACGGTCGCCGACTGGCGATCAGCAGGATTTATTCGCACTGCGCAAAACCTGCAAAGCTGACGATCCCGCAGAAATCAATCGAGACATTCCTGTCCCTGCTCCCGAAGTCTCTCAAGGGGAGGGAAGTGACTATTTTCGTGAAGGAATGCGGATCTGTCGTTTTTCAGTGCGATTCCGTCACTCTTGAAACGAACCAGCTTGACGGCAGATATCCGCAGTATTCACAGTATATTCCAAATTGCGGAGAATCGGTGACGCTGGATCGTCTGGCGATTCTCAGCGTAGCGAAGGAATTCGCTGTAATGACGAAGAAAACCGAGGAGCCTAGCTTCATCCTCAAGACCTCTGGAGACAGTCTGGAGGTGATCGGAACTGGTGAACACGAAAACTCCAGAACTGTTTTTTCGGCCCGTTCCACAGCAGATATCAGGATCAAGGTGAGACCGCAATTCATTTTTGAGGCGCTCAATTCACTTGACGGCAATTCGGTACGTATTGAATTTGACAAATCAGACTCCCCGCTCCTGCTTACCCAGACCGAGGGGGACGATAGGATCGCTGTAGTAATGCCATACGGCAAATAAAACCCCCAACCAATCCCCCTGGTAACTCCGGGGGGCCTGTTGGCAGTTTTACCACAACCCAGCCGGTTGATAACCGGCGAAGAAAAGGAAGAGAAAAAATGACTACTTATCGTGACTGCCTGGGATGCCCTGCCCCTAAAGCCTCGGTATCACTGTGTGGTAGCAACTACGGGGTTGGTGGATATTGGACGATCGACAGTGCGTGCCAAGAGATCCACAGGGCGGGGGGCAAACACGCCACCAAAGACGACGCTGTTGGCACTCTCGCTGCATTGGGATGGATTGTCACCGATGATGATACTGACCGCTACGGATGGGGATGCGTGTCGCTTTTGCACCCGGATACCCAATCCGAGTTAGATCGGCTTGTGGCCGCATCCGACGACAAGTGGCGAGGTGCGTCCCCCTGCTACGTGCGATTAGGAGACCTGCCAGCGAGTGGACGATCTCGCAATCACGCAGACGGATCGAATGAGGCAGGGGTCTCGGTGTACCACGGCGAGATCCTGCCGACAGGTGAGGCGAGGCCATTGCCGCGACATAACGCCGAGTTATGCGGCTTGCTGACTATGCTGGCAGAGAGACCAATGTACGTTGTCACTGGCGATGAGATCGGCACAGGGTCAGACGGCGAGCCATTGCTAGCTAACTGCAAAATCGTCTCGCCTGTCGCGGCAAGGTAAAAACGTAGTCTTTTCCGCCCACCCCTTCCGAGCGGATTTATCACCCGCGACTTGCGGAGGGGGTGGGTTTTCTTGCACATTTTTACCCCAATAGGAGAAGGGAGACCGTACGGCCATGAGCGAAATTGGCCCATCAGTTTTTTTTATCGGAGGCCCACTACACAACTCTTTTGGGCGAATAATCCCAGGTTCATCAAGTCACCTAATAAAGTCTGGCACAGGTGTATACCACAATTACAGTATCTATTCAGTAACAGTCATCGATTCTGAAGGAAATGAGACATTTTGTTATGTCGGATCTGAAGGATCAAAGGAAGGACTTAGAGAAAAATTGAATAAACGATTTCTGGAATATGGATTTACAGGAAAGATCAAAGAACTGTTTTGACGTGACGTTAATTGACCTACCCCCGGAAGGATTTTTTGAATGACCCCCCCACCGGGGTTTTTGGAGTCAATTTAAGGTATTCGCGCTAACTTGAGAGGAGAATTAAAGATGACCACGAAAACCGCCACTGTCTCAACAGGTAAAAGAAGAATTCAGGTAGTTGTGTCGGAAGCGGATTACCAGGAGATCCTCGCGGCAGCACTAGAGCAGTCTCGGCATAGGCCTCCAGTTCCTGTGAGCCTATCCGCCTACTGTGCCGAGAAAATCCTTGGCAGGCCATCCTTGCGCCCGCAGGGGAGACCGAGGAAGGAATCAGAGCTAGACGCCTGACCCCCCCCACCGGGGTTTTTGGAGTTAATTTTGGTTTACCCCCCACCGGGGTTTTTGGGGTCAATTTTGGTTTACCCCCCACCGGGGTTTTTGGGTTCAATAACCGCTCCGACGCTCATCGCAGCTAGAACAGGCCGCCCATCGGGAGCCGTCAGGCTTCCGCTTGCTGATCGCATGAAGCGTGCATTCCCCGTGGATCTCGCAGGCGTAGACTTCGGGAGTGACCCCACCGCTTTGGCAGGGTTTGCAGGCTTCGATTCGGAGGAATAGTCCACGACGAATGCACTCCGTTGTAAACGCAGCAGGCTGTATGTCGCACTCCCTGGAGATTAAAGCGGGATTGAAATCTGTCACCGGAGGACGCACACGATGCCCGCAAACCGCACACACATATTCCGCATTCAGTTTACATTTCATTGATACCCGTACCCGACTGTAGTATTAACGAAGCGGTATGATCCGTAACCGATCAGATCGCCGCCCAGACTGGGGGTGTTATCGCGGATCGTAAACGCGACGCTTAGCCGAATCTTTTCCTTACCGGCTGCATCGAACCCATCAGAGTACCCGGAAATCGGTATGGCGATATTCCACGCACCGAAATCAGGATTCACGATCCGCCAGACTTGGGAAGTCGTAATCGTATGATTGTAATTGTAATAAGAGAGAGCTATGTCCCATTGGTATTCGTAAGTCCCATCTGCATTACAAACCTCTCTGTACGCATGTGATATTGTTGACCCTCTCCAATCTTCTGGAAAATAGTCCTGATAGATTCTGCACACCCTGACACTGAAACTCTCGTTTTCTCTGTAAAAGTTATAGGTGCCTGAAAACTGATCGAGGTCGCCTGTATTGATAGGTGCGGATTGAATCGCGAACCAGCTTTCTGGGTTTGTCTCAGGAGTGCCAATTATATTGCTGCTGTCGCGTGGCCAATATGATCCCGCTGCAATCGGACCGGGAAAGAAATTGATATCATCGCTATGATGTTCGTTTTGAAATGCGCCGTAGATATTTCCCCAGAAATGCCACTTGCCAACATCTGGATATGCCGAGCCTGCAGGCTCGACAAGATTGCCACAACAGACGTAATTTACCCGCTCGGGGAATCCCACCCGGAACCGACGGATAGCGACTGTGCTATCCACAGAGATTGGCCCGCCGGAAGGTATTAGCCACTCGATGAGGAGACCGAACCGCAGGGGCCAATTGTGTCCAGATAACTGACCAGAGACCTCCAGTGAGTCGGTGTAATCTGAATGGGGAGTCGTGTCTTCTCCATGAAAAGCAGACCCATACAGGTAGCCGTTACCCCTGTTGACAGTCTGGAATTCCGATGCGTAGCCAGTAACTCCAGTCGGCCTGACGATTGCTCGTTCGCCATATTGGTAAGTAACAGGCCCGCGCGACTGATAGGATGATCTGTACGCAGCAGCCTGTGATGGATGCCCAAGCTCGTCTGGGTCTGGACCAATATACGATTCAGGTATGTCAGCACTCACCATTGCCGGACAGACGTAAGTCGATCCAGCGATAGAATGAGCGGATTCGCCCTCAGTCAGTTTCCGCTGCCAACAGTATGAGAATTTTGTGGGATACTTCAGATCGTAATTATCGAGCGGGAGGTCAATATATATAGCTGCGCAAACCAAAAAAGACTCACCAGGCCTCAGTGAACCTTGAAAATATCCCGTGAAATCACCCTTCAGATTAACTCTCGCAACCGTCTCACCATCCTCCTCAGAGGAGGAAAGAGTAATCGCATATGGCCCCACACCCCACACCCCACTCGGAGACGGATTATGAAAATCGCTGGTGCCGAATAATGTTCTAGGCGCAATAGCACCGGTGGACAGCTTCCAATCTCCTGTCGCGAAGTCATGGAGTTTTACACACTCACACTTCCTGGCATTGCAACAACACTGCCGCGAACCAAAAAAATTAGGCATCGAGACACGCTATGGGAGTTAGCTCCCACCCTGTTTCGCCGTCACCGAGAGAGTCGCAGGGAACCCACATTGCGTAGCACAGTGTGCCTGATGGTAAATCAGGAGGATCCGTTTCAGCGTTGCGGTAGAACCCCTGGTACTCGTCTCCTGTCGCTGTCTCGGAGCCTTTTGCGCCTGTTGTAAACTTGAAACCGCCGTAGGTGTTCGGAGAGATGTCCTCAGTGGTAATGACAACCCGCAGTGAATTTCCCGGATTGACATAACTTTGACCACTCGTCTGTCCTGATATCTGTCCAAAACGCTGTTTTAGGCTTTGGAATTCGCGGTACATGTCCGCGATTTTTTTGAATGTTTCACTGTCGATCAATCCGCTGGTCATAGTAACCCCAATTGATTGAAGTCGGCAGAATCGAAAGCCCGGAAATTCAGGTAATTGACTGGACTTGGATCGTCATCAAGTTCAGACTCGGGAACAGCTTGACCTAGGTCTGTTAATGGATACGGCTGCGTAACCTCTTGGCCATTTGTATCCGTAATCCTCCGAATTCTTGGACCGGGGACAAGTTCCAGAAAACCTTGATTGACAAGGCTGATATTCCAGCCGAGTGGATTGTGCATAAACGTATAGTTCACCGTGTAATAAGAGAATCCATTATCGTAATTCTCTTCGACTGTAACTTTACACTTTACCTCACCCTCTGCTGCCCCATTGAATGTCGTCGAATTCGTGTGATCGTGGTAAGAATGCCAAAGGGTCATGTTGAACACTGGCTCACTTCTGACGCATGTCAGACTCCACGGATTCAGTTCAACCATCGGAGGGGGATCGAAAGGAATCCCGGCAGCGTTCTTGACCGGAACTCCGTCCCTGTCCTCTCGCATAGGAACCTGAAGACTGTAAGAACCAAGAGATCTTTTAACAGCCGCTCCGAGAGGGTTGCCTTGGCTAGTCTCCTCTTCTTTTGGAGCATCCGTAGAATAGGTTACATTTACATCCCAGACTTTGGGATTATCTGTTCTTCTGGTGGCAGATACAGCGGAAGCCCTTGCCTGTGGGTTATACAGATATGCCGAATAGAGCTTTGGCACCAGGCCAGATGATAAAACTTCGTCTTCCCTGTCTGTCGGATCATTCGTTATCGCCATGTATTGAACGACATGCGAACGAGTCGATTTCAGAGTACCTGGCTGATGCTCGATTGATCCCGACATTGGTCCGGGGAGAGTCTGCTTACACGATATAACTGACAATCATCTACACCTCCGGGGCAGAAGGTTTTAGTTGAAACTGAAAACTGGATTCGATTGGCTGGATCTTTTGTTGAGGTTCTCAATTCCAGAAGACGTCTTCTTCTGAACTTCCAACTGTTTTTCGAGAAGGCTCTTTAACGCCTCTGCTCCTGATACACTTTGAGGATTCATGTTTGTTTTCATCCATGCCTCAGTCTGCTGTTTTTCAAGCTGGCTTCGTGCATCGAGATATTCTTGTCTCCTTAGTGCATCCATCCCGGCACCTGACATTGGGGTAACAGGGTTTTCCGAAGGAATTCCAGCAGGCCTGTAGTGCAAAGCTGGACGATTCGCATTGGGAGAAACCGCTGTACCGGAAGATGCTTGAGGAGAATATCCTCTACCGTACATCGCCTGTAATGCAGTATTGAACCCAGTCAATGCGTTTGCTGAATTCTTGTCAATCGCTGGAGTCAGGTTCACAGTGGCGGAAAATCCCTTATTCAGTTCCGCCTGCATTGTCTTGTATGCGTTCTCTGCTGCACGCCGTGCCGTCTCTTCGCTGATTAGAGCACTTGATTTCAAATCATTGATCTTTTTGAGTTCCTTTTCGTACTTCTCTGCTGGCGTCAAAGTCGCCTGGTAATATGCTTTCGCGGATTCCTTGGCCTCTTCCTGCAACTTGATCGATTCTTTAAGTTGCTCGTCTTCCTTTTCTCGCTGCTTAATTGCAGGAGATGCGTTAGTGATATCCGCTCTCCTTTGTTCGGCAATCTGGATTTCCGATTTGATCTTATTGGCCTCTGATCTGAGTTTGTTCAGCCTTGCAATATCTTCGCTTGATGGACCATTAAAAAAGCTGGCAAATGGGTTGTTCCACATAACCCCTTCTGAATCACGAAATCCCTGTGAATCTTTCTTGAGTTCTTCAATCCTACGACTCTCGGCATTGGCCTGTCTCTCTGTCTCCTGTAATGCAGCCTTTCTTCCCGCGATTTCCTTTTCCAGATTATCTTGTTGACGCTTGGCGTCCTCTCCTGATCGCATGGCGTTCAACTCGAATTCAAATTTCGCACGCTCTTCCAAAGTATCCCGAATCCTTTTAAGAGATTCGTCAAGTTCCTCGGTATCCTTTTTTACCTGCTTTGAAGTGTCGGACATCATCATGTATGCCGACACAACACCAGCAACAGCAGAACCTACAAGTCCCCATTTCAATGCAGTTCCGCCAAGTAATCCTAAAACTCCGGGGATATTGTTCGACACTGCGGTCAGTGCGCCTGAAAATCCGCGAGTTCCGATCTGGCTTGATGCATCCTGTACAGCATATGCCAGAGATTGCAAACCAAATTGAAAACGTCGAGATGCTGCTGTAGTTCCAGCCATACCGGAGTTGAAAGCAGAACTCATACCGGTTGCAGTCGATTGAACTTGACGGATGCTGGCAGCAGACTGTTTCATCTGCTGCTGAAAGCTCGCTGTATTGCCAACCAGATTGACTGTTAGAGTGTTAGCCATTATTGCGAGCCTCCAAAGCAGCGTTATGCTGTGCCGCGAAAACCTTCAGGATGTTCATCTGCTGCTCTGCCGTCTGAACTGGCTGTTTAACCTGAGAACCCTTTGACTCAAGTTTCTTGATAACAATCCACTCAGATAGCTCCAGTGAACTCATCTCCCGAAGCATTCTTCCCACGCTGGCGTACTTCAATTCACCGGCGAGCCTATAGAGGAATCTCCGGCCAGGGTTGTTCACGAGTTTTTTTCGACAGCCTCCAGATCCATACCGGAAAGCCTCCGGCAAGCATCGTGAAGCCTGACAAGTGCCGATGCGGACTTTTCTCCCAGCTTTGCCACGTCTGACGGTTGAAAAAGAGGGTTTCCATTTTCATCCACGGCACACATGGAAACGAGTCTGGCACGTACATTCTTCATGCAATGGGGGATAAATTTACCTGCCGAATCAGTCTCGAATGAGCTATCCCATTCGTCGCGTTTTTCTGCAGATAGGCCACGAATCCGAACATCCCCGCCCCATTCAGGGACGGGAACGATTTCGGTTTTAACATCTTCCGTGGCGAAAATTTCATCTCGGGACAGAATCGGCATTTTTCTTTTCCTTATTACGGGGTAACTGTGATAGCTCCGCTCACCTTGATCTTGAGCGTAACCTTGACGTTATTGTCGACCTGTGAGGTTCCGATATCAAAACCTGTGATCGGACCATCGAATCCGATTGTCGTCGCTCCTGTGTCTGGATAGGTCACAAGCCAAGTTTCAACCGCTCTGCCTGAGAGCTTGCTCCAGAGTGCAGCGTGTTGAGTATTCGCTGTGTCCCAGTTGATGACGAACGTCAATTCACCACCATCCAGAACAGTGGCGACGAATGTTCTCCATGTCGCATCCAGATCAGTGGTATCCACAGTCGGGCAACTGATGCTGGCAGGGGTTATCGATTCAATCTGCCCAATGAGCGTAGGAGTCGACGAAATGGTAACTTTCAGGGTAGTTCCCAAACCCTTGATAACTGTTGGCGCTGTCATTCTTTTGTCTTTCTATTCCTGTGGGGCAGAAACAGAAAAAACTGAAGTTAAAGTTCTTCAACTCTCATGAAAAAGTAGGTTTGCTGTATCACGTACTGACCCTCGAAACTCTGATCCTCTGGCTCGTCGTAAGCATCGGCTTCATTCTGCATCAGCATTGCCATACAGGTTGATCCCGTTCCAACTGAACCTGAATATCCCTTGCATCGAACACGAACGGCATCGGCAATTGATTCCGCTGTGGATAATGTTTTTGACCGACACTCAATAACGAATGTCCTGTCATCCCATCCACCGGCACCGTTCAAGTCATGACCGCTTTCTGATCCAGTACAACGAATGACGATGCAGTCAGCACTGGCAGAATCGTATGGTCGGACAATTGCAAAAACGCGAGTCGACACAAGCGCCGCGATGGACGAATCTGCTTTCAGGAATGTGACCAAATCTGAGCGAATGCTCACGGAACCCTCCTGAATAACTTCTGAACACCATCGTTGATTTTCTTCTGAATCAGATCCATAGCCGCCGCCTGTGTTGTCACCATTCCCGCTTCAACTGCCGGATATCCGATTACACGACCTCGGAACCTGACCGGGTTTTTTGTTCTCGTTGTTTTTCGTCCATTCTTGGTTCTTATGGACTTCCATCCGGTCCATCGATCCTGAGTTCCTCCAATGAGCCATGTTGCCACTGGATAGGCCATCTGCTTTGGCATTCTGGCTTGCATAGAACTCCGTCTGGCGATGAAACCGGTCCTACTCTCACCCTTCTTTACTCTCTGGCGTGGGTTTTTCTTGCCGACATTCACGCCAACTTTCGCATAAACAAGATCCCCGTCTTTTCTGTTCGTTTTAACCTTAGAACCAATCGCATCACGGATTCTCTGAATATCGTGTCCGGGAGTTTTCGCCTGCGGTATGGCGAATTGGATTCCCTGTTTAATCAGGTTAGTTCCCGCCCGAAATGCGTCGGCAACAATCTTGTTGGATTCTCTTCCGGTAGATTCAATGCTCTGAATCACTCCGGTTGCTCCATCAACTGTGATCCTAAGCACCTGTAACCCCCTCGATACACTGAAACGATATCTCCAAATCTCGGTAGTTCGGCTGAACTCCTGGAAGCGGATTTAACCGCCTTGATCTCCATATGAAATATGTACTGAATGGATCAATTGCCCTTGTTAAAGAATCCGCCAAAACAGTGACAACAAACATCCCCTGAGATTGAACCTGATCGTTGTTGAACAGGTCTTTTGAACTTGCCCCTCTGACCTCAGCCCAGCGAGAACCGACGAGGGACCACGATGGTTGATGCTGCCCCACACCGTCCACCGTGGTTCCCACGTCGGAATACACTGCTATTCTCTGATCCCTCTTTCCGGGGTCCATCATTGCCCGCCCCATCTGACTGAAGAGAGGAGATATCCAACCTGTGGAGGAACGAATCCGCCCTCCATAGTGGCGTTACGTGTTGTGTACCAAAACGAGATCAGCAACAGCATGGCATGAATTGCTGCCTCGGGAATAACTCCGACAAAATGCGTTCCTGATCCAGTGCTGGTTATGTTGATATCCGAAGCTCCCCCAGCCAGACGGAATGAACATGTAGTTCCCGGAAGTCCATGCGTGTCATAAACGACACCTGTTGACAGCCCTCCCGGAAGAGATCCATCCGTGGTACTGAGAGGAAAACTTTCAATCTCAGCAGGTTCCGAGGAACCCATCGTGATGACATCAGTAACCGCCGCCGTGAACGGCCTGGCATAACCGGCCCTGAATGTGATCGATACGGCATCCGGTTGGCATCTGGTAACAGGCCAGAACTGTCCGTACTTCAGTTTTATCTTTCCAGGTTTTTCGGTTGTGAGAACTGAATAAACATCTGTTGAAAGAGTCTGTGTATCACCTGCCGAATCGACGTAAGTAATCGATTCAACGTCAATTAGTGGGGCGTAATTCAGAGAGATAACCGTACCGCATGGAAAATGGTCGAGAGTCTGAACAAATTTCGCCAAAACAAGTTGAGTATTGCATTGGTACTCAACGTAATTTCTTGCAGCAGAAATCAGACTACGAATGAAATCGTCGTCATCTGTTCCATCGACTCGCAATTGCCGCTTTGCCTGAGCCAGCGAAATCGGCTCGCATGTTGGCGGAATTGTCTGTGTTGTGTAACGATTGATGAGAGTCATTGTTTCGAGTTGCTCTGTTTCTGGTCTTTGACTTCCTTGACAATTCCACGCCGAATCAAAATGTCTGCCTGTCCTTCAGGGATATCCGTCGAAACGTGTCCCTTCTCAAAGTGCATCCAAGATCGGATAAAAATAACCTTCATGCCGCTTTCATCCTTTCACGCCACTGCTTTACTGTGACGTATTCCTTTTGTCCGTTTTCGTTGATCCATACGCACATCGTTTCAAGGTGTCCGATTCCGACTTCTGGAGTAACGAATATGTTGTTTCCGGCTTCTCTCCAGCGATTCCAAAAAAATATGTCACCATCCTCACGATGATCGTCATACTCTCCAGTCTCCGGGTTTGGGACACATTGAAACCAAGGTTTCGCAACCTTCTTTAACGCCGAAACACGCAGGAGAGTCATTCCGAAATGTGCTGTCCTAACCTCAATAGGCCACCCGTCTGTTTCGACTCGTCCGCTTTTTGGACCGTTCAACGGTGTCAGCATATGGACATGCTCGCCACGCTTGATCTGTAATGGGGCAAGAGCATCAATTCGCGGGTTGTGCTTAAAAATCTCAAGTAACTGTTCAAGCTGACTTGAGGTGAACATTGAGTCGTAATCGAGAGTCAGAATCCAATCGACATCAGCAGCAAGTGAATCGTTGAAAGCTCGCTGCATACATTGACCCCAGAATGCCCCCTGATAAAGAGCAACTGGAATTCCACGCTTTGCAAGTGCATCTTGGATACACCCCCATGTATCGTTGAACCCAAGCCTCGGGATCGACATAACGGCTTTGAGAGTGCTCCCTGAACTCATCTCGGACTCCGGCTTGAATCCCTCAAGATTCAAACTCACAGGATGCGAAGATGTGTCGACGCCATCACTTTCCCACGGTTGCACATTCACGAATCCCGCTTGAGTCATGAATGAATACAATAGCTCTGTGTCATAAGCGGATTTATGAAAATCGTTCTCGTCAGTCTGGCCACCCATCAAAACAAACTGGCGTAACTGTCCACTGATCCTGACTGCTTTCTGGATGTCAGGTACAGAGATACGAATCTTTCCGCCTGGAACGAGAACCCTGAACCATTCCTTCAGAACTTCTCTGGCATCAGCAATGCTGAAATGCTCCAGAATATGACTAGCTCGAATCTCCTGAACAGAGTCGTCAAGATTATCGAGCGGAAAGGCTTCCTTACCGAATCGCCTGTCGTAGTTTATGAATCCGGGAATTTCGACATCCCCGCTTCCGATATTCAGCCTGACTTCTACCATTTTCAACCTCTGATTTGGGGCAAGTCCCGCAGGGGGTTTTTACTTCCCCTGCGGGAAAGAGAGGAGGAGAAACTTACAGAATACGAACGATGTCATTCGTAGTATTGACCATGTCGCTGGTTGAGCTTGGAGTCTCGGCCAGTCGGCCAAGGCTTGCCATTGCTCCCCAGGTAACGTCGTCGTTGGTTGCGGTTGCCGTTGCCAGCGAGAGTTGCAGATATCGCTTTCTCACGCGAGTATCAACAAGGAACCGAACCGACTTGGCAGCAACAAGATCTCCATCGGCCCCGGTAATCGTGCAGGACGATGACCAGGTGGCAAAACTAGAAGTCGTGTCACCTTCTTTCAGAATGATCGTCGGCCCGATAGCCGATGAATTCTTTTCGACTCCAAGATTGATGTCGATAACAGCGTAATCCGCACCAAGACAGTCGAGGTTGGCTGTAGTGGTGACTGAGTTGGTGTTTGACTTGCTGGCAATCAATACCACACTCTTATCTCTCTGAGCGTTAATGGTCATATCAAACCCTTTCTAAAGAGTTGTTATTGATTAGGATGCAGGAGTAGCCAACGCGACAATCGGACCAGCAGCGGACGAAGATCCAGTATCGTGAACATTGATATCGAACCGCTGAGATCCCTTGATGGCAATCTGGTCAGTGGTCCATGCCACTTGATTACTGGTTTCGATAGTCAGTTCTCGGCGAGTGGCCATCGTTGCAGCCATCGACAAGTTTCCAAAAAGAACAATTCCAGTCGTGCTGACCTGTGCTCCGGTTGTCGTATTCATGACCTGCACGATTTCTACGGGGTATCCAAGGAACGTCGGCATCATTCGACCGCCGATATCCATTCTGGTATTTCCGCCACCAGCGTAGGCCAGTCGTTCCATCGAGTTTGCCCAAGCCACATTGGAGCAGTAGAACTTTGCTCCAGGGTTGGCATACCGGGGAAGCAGTCCAGTCAATCCATTGAAATCGGCCAGAGTCAGAGTTGAGTAGGCAGTGTGACCTGTAGCCGCAGTGTAGACTGAACCAGCATAGCTACCGGTAGCGAGTCGGTTCACAACTCCCATGATTCCGGCATAGGTTGAGGTTCCGTCTCCAGTGAATCCACATTGATCCTCTTTGAGAGCGAAAGCGTAGGCAATCTCAGAGGCCAGGTCGTCAGCCATACTGATGATAGCGTCGTCGTTCAGTTCGTTTGACCAATAGGTCAATGCTGTCAGCTTCTTAGCAGCAAACTGAACCTGATTCCAGGACTTGCTGGAATCGACATATGCCACTTCCTCAGCCTTGAAATACGCCGTAAGTCCACCTGATCGGCGATTCATGGTCAGTGAGTCTGAACTCATTGTCACTCGCTGGCAGTTACTTCGGAAAACTCCATAAGTTTCCCGAAGGTCGATAATCACAGATGACATCTCTGGATTGACCAGATAGCCGCCAGCCGTGTTAGTACCTTCGTTCTGTGAGAGGAGTTGCACACCATGGTCATTACACCACTGTTTGGCCTTTTCGCTTCCCCGGAGAGTCGCCAAAAGGAACTGTCCAGACCGATAGGCGTCAAGTTTGGCTTGCGGCCCCTTGAAGTGTTTCGGTGTTCCGAATCCAATCGGGAAGCGAATAACATTCTCTTCCTGAAGCTTCTCATTTCCGCTGCCGATGGTAATCGGATTCTTGGAACGAGAAAGGATTTGCTTTCGAGCGTTCAGGATTTCTGTTTCACGCGAAATCGACTTTTGGACCTGGCTGAGTTCCGTCTTGAGTGACTCATACTCAGTGGACTCCTCTGCGGAAAGCTCGAATCGGTTATCTTCCGAAACCTTCTTGTTGATACCGTCCATCAATTGGACGATGGCAGCTTCCCGGTCCTGCAACTCTTGCAGTCTGTTCATTGTCTCTGCTCCTTGATTTTTGCCGGAGGAGCAGAGGCATAAAACGATTAAGCCGGATGCAAACCACCGGCAATGATTTAGTGAAAAACCATTGCAAGTGATTCGCACCCGGCTTACCGGACGAATCCACTGTTACTGAAACCTTAAAGCGAGATAACTCACATCAGGTATCAGCCGAATTTCAAATTGTTGTCTCGCCATTTCTGGCTACTATTTAATCCTATAACATTGGACTTTGCTGTCAATGTCTTTTGGAAATTATTTGGCGAAGCTCAGAGAGTTCCTTCGACGGCTGAGACACTGAAACTCGAATCGAAGATGATTTCATGGCGGGATTGGTGACGATTGAAACCTCCTGAAGCCGAGCTTTTTTGACGACGACAGTAGGTTTGTCGGATTTGTTTCCAATGTCCTCGATCCCAATTTCATCAACAGAGAACCCGACAGACTGGCCTCTCACATCTCCAGACTGAACAAGCTCGACAGCATCCTTTCCTGCTGTTGATGCGTTCGGTTTATACGTCACATACAGACCGCCATTCCGATTCGTGAGTGTCATTGACTGGTTTTTCTGGCGAGATATCGGCTGTCCCCAATTGTGATCCAAAAGACCTTGGATATCACCGGCATTGATAGAATCATCGAATGCCCTAGGGTCGATCCTGAGCCTGAAATCCCCTCTATCGGCGATATCAGACCACATCAAAGCCCATCCTTCTAACTGACTCAATCGTCCCATTACGATACCTCCGATTTCGCTTTTGCGTATTGTTCATCCAACCGCTGAACCTGATCCTTCAGCTTGGAAATCATTTCCGCAGAATCCTTGTTTCCAGATAATTCCATAGCCGAAATCCGCTTCTGTAAATCCTCCCTGTGTCCAGAAACGATCTCCGAAAGAGTCACTTTATCATCAGAATCCGTAGTTATTCGCATGTATCTTTACTCCTTAAATTCCAAGGCTTTCAACCAGAGACAATGATCTCGAATCCCATTTAGCCGTTGTATTCAAAACCGATTCAGCCAGTTTATCCGCAGGGCATTCTGACGCATCAAGTGCCATCTGAAACGATGATTCAAAATGACTCTTTACCGATGGTTCCAACTTCTCTATACACTTTTCTCCCATCAGGTCGAGCAGTTCACAGAGAGGTTTCAGTCTCTCGATAAAACGCTTCTGATGATCCAGATGGAACGATTCCAGTTTTGCCGTAAATTCCTTCGGATTGTTGGCCGTCTTGTTGGTTTCCGTAACCTCCCATCTCAGCAACTTCTGAATCTCGGCTAATACCATAAGCCTGACCTTCGGCTTTGCTTCACTGTTCTGTTGGTCGACAGGTCGAGTATCTGGACTCGGGGAACCTGGCACATTCGCTTTTCCGATTGACGGATCTCCAGCCAATGAAAGTTCCACCAATGCGGCATTGACGAATCGCTTATTCCCTCCCTCCTTTTCAGGTATAGGGTCCATGTCCTCCAGAGCGCAAACGTCATTCACCGAATAGGCTCCGATGCTGTGAAGAGATTTGTACCACTCGGAACGGCTCTTTCTATCACCGCGAAGAAGTCCCTCCACGTTGAACTTGCAAAAATATCGACTCCCGTATTGTGTCAATAGACTCGAATCAAGGCATGTCTCAATCCTTCTCACCCACGGCATCATCGTGTACATCAGGAATTCAAGTGATTGATGTTCAATGTTGTTGTTGGTCGATCTCTCAAGATCTCCAATCAAATGCAGAGGCACCCGATAAATCGACGCGATATCTCTTCTGGTTGATTTTCTAGTCTCCAAAAATTGGGAATCTTCGGGGTTAATCGACAGAACTTTAACCTTGAGATTGTGGGAACAAACTGCCGTTTTGTTGTGGTTGCCTCTACCGGAATACTTCGCGTCCCACATTTGCTGGAGTTCATTTCTGTCATTGAGATTCAGAGGCTGATCTGTCTCCAATGCCACTTTCGGAATACCAGCATTACCGAAAAAGCTCGATCCGTAATCACTGGCCCCCATATCAAGGCCAATCGTCTCACGCATGTACGAAATCGGGTTCAATCCGACCATCCCGTCACCTGATGTCATCCCGCGAATATGGAGGATCTCATCCAACGTATAAGGCCTTGGCCGTCCGTCGTCTCCGATGACATCGTAATAGTATTCCTTCGTTTTTCGATCCTGCTTCATCGTCACTTTGTCTGGATGCAGAGGCATCAATTGACTGACTGACCCATACTCTCCGGGAACCTTGAGCGAATAGTGATTCCCTCTGGTTGTCAGATGATTCATAATCAGTTCGACCCACTCGAACGACGTCATAAACTGATTTGGACTTTTACCGAGAATCTCGAACAGACTCAGATTGTCGGCCTCAACTCGACCGCCCCCAGGTCTCTTTCGATAAATCTTCAATGGCATAATGGCCAGCGTCTCGGAAAGAACCTTGACGCAAGCCATGACAGCAGCAACCTGCATAGCATTGTCGGAAGTGACCCGCATACCTGCGGAAGTCGACCTTCCAATACCTTCATCTCCCCATAGCCAATTCAGCGAGGTATTGCTGGTTGAAAGCTCTGCTCGTCTCAATGCGTTGGAGATCAGCCCCATTTATTTACTCTCGATCTTTTTTAGAGCCAAAGTCAAAAACCAGTCCCAACACGAGGCAGATAAAACCAACGAATATCATCGCAACCCTGTAATCGTACTGGTACATGCCCAGAGTGGAGAGCACACCGCCAACTATGTAAAAATTTCTGTCCATTAAATAAACCCTAGCATTTCACTCACGCTTGGCCTGTGTTCGTATTCGCCTTCAATGATCCGGCCTAAAGCCATCAGCAAAGCTACTATTCCGTCAATCTTGTCCGACGATTTCCCTTTGTCCGGCCTGATATTGTCGTTTGAGTCTGGCTTTACAGTCACATTCCCGGCCATCCACTCCAGTACCGGATCTCCTCCATGCTCCAGCTTGCGGGAAGAGATCAGCTTTTCGAGATGCTTACACGGTCCAGTAAAATTCATCAATGTTTGCCGAAACTCAACCAGCTTGCTGTAGCTCAATCCGGCAGACTGAAGCATCTGAATAACAACATTCGCTGGACCGTGAGGATCATAGGCTATTTCCTGAATATCGAATTGCATTGACAGCCCCATTATCCTGTCGACGATGTATTGGTAGTCAGTCGTATTCCCTTCCGTCTCTTCTATCAGCCCTTTTGATGACCAGTTTTTCAACTGTCTCCGGTCTTGCTCACCTCTTTTGTCATGCGGATCTTTCGGTATGAAGTAAAACGGAAGAACCTTATAAACTCCTTCTCCCATCGGAAACACGAGAACAAGCGAATTCACGTCACGAGTCGAAGCCAGATCCAAACCTGCCCAACATCTTTTTCCCCGGAGTTCTTCCTTATTCACGTTCCCGGCGCATTGCCGCCACAGGTCCATAGGAAGCCACCTTACATCCTGTTCTGTCCACTGGTTGAGATGCTTCCGTCTGAAGTTATTCTGAGCTTCTGGAAACTCTGACGCCTTACGGCATAGATCCGCTAAATAGTCATGCTTCAGGCTGATTCCCATGTTTGGATTCGCTTTCCACCACGTTTGCGGATCTGTCCAATCATCCTTGTCTTCGGCACATGAAATAAACCCGAATTGTGAGTCATCATGAAACCCAAACTGGAGAATCTTCTGTGTGTAGGAATGGAGTTCCCAGCAAATAGAAGACTTGTCAAATCCCGCTGTTGTAATCCCTACAATCATCGGCTGACGACGAGCACCCATACCGGTAAGGATGACATCCCAAAGATGACGTGTCTTGTGAGCGTGAACTTCATCCACAATTGCCCTGTGGACATTCAGCCCATCAAGGCTGTCATAATCGCTGGAAAGAGGCTGGAAAGAACTGTTGAGACGTTCACAGATAGTTGATCCACGAAGTGGCTTCACGAGCGGCTTGAGCTTCGGCCCGATTGTCTGCTGTGCATCCTTAAATAGAATCATTGCCTGATCCCGCTTAGTGGCCGCTGAATAAACTTCGGCACCTGATTCTCCATCTGCAATCAATCCCTGATTCCCGATTCCGCTGGCAATCGTCGTTTTACCGTTCTTCCTCGGGATCTCAATGTAAGCTGTCTGGAATCTCCGAAGCCCTCCCTCCGATCTCTTCTTTTCCCTGAACCATCCGAAAAGAGGAGCAATTACAAGATGTTCCTGCCAAGGCGCCAGGTCCATCGGCTTTCTGGACCATTCCCCCTTCCAGTGACGGAGCAGGCTGAAGAACTTAACATTCCGCTGAGCCTCTTCCTCATCCCATATCAAGCCTCTTTCGTGTCCAGTCTGCAAATCAGAAATCTGCCGGTGAATCACTGAGCGTTCGAGTTCTGACTTGGGACGCTTCTCGTCGAGAAGCTCTTGCAGAGAAATCAGCCTTTTGTCAATCGCTTCGGATACCATTACGAAACAATCCCAAACACCACAGATTCAGTATCATCATCCTCTTCGTGATCGTTTCCCTTGACGCCATTCCTTGCCGATACAGTCATTCCATACTGTTTACAAATCACATGGATCTGTTTCCATGCTGTGTTCTTCGCACCCAACGCAGGGTTTGCCATCCATCCTTTTTGAGTTTGGAGCTTGATTCCGTTCTGTCGAACATCGTCAACTGCCTCAATGTAGATTTCCAGAGATTCCGCCAGAAGTCTCATCGATACACCATCCAGATCAGTGAGGTATCCAGCTTCGTAAAGCTGTTGCGTGATTGTGTTCCAGTGAGCCTGAGCGACTGGAGACAGGTCTTGAGGCATTGGTGGAATCGATGCCACTAGATGACGCCCGTTTTTTCGACCTTTATTTTTCGTTCCGCTGTTTATTGGACGTCCTCTGTTTCCCATTATTCACCTGATATCCATTTTCTGACGCTTGCCGATCCATACTTTTTCAAGTCTTCATTGGTTTTAATAGCATGGCACGACCGGCAAAGTGATTGAAGATTATTCCACGCAAGCCTCATGTCCGGTCTGATATGAACTGGAATAATGTGATCTGTAATTGAAACAGAACTGATAATTCCTCTCTCTTTACACCTGACGCATATCGGATTTGCTCGCTTATGTTTTTTTGACAACCTTGTCCAGTCAGAATCATATCCACGCTGGAAGGCTTGTTTCCTGTCGTCGTACCCAACTTTTTTATTGTGTTTTTTTGGTGAACTCGGCATTATGTCGCGTCTGTAACAACCACCTCTGGCCACCTGTCAAACTTGTTGAGATAAATTCCAATGTCACGAATGAAAGCCCGATATCTCTCAGCCGCACGCAAATAGACCGTACCAGGAAGAGTGTAATAATATTTGCCGCTTGATCCCGCTACATAAGTCATCGACTGCTTCACGACACCTGGAACCACTCGATACCACTTGGCTGGATCGTCCTCGGTTGAGGTGTCAATAAACGCGGAATTCCCAACCGAGTCGACAAGCTCGAATGTATTGGTTGTCTTGTTGGCCACTGTCCAAACACCATAAGCAGCAGTATTTCCTGCAATCTTACGGATATGCACAGAATCACCGTTACTCAGTCCATGCGCTGCACTTGTTATGACTATGGGAGTCGCGTTTGTGGCCCCTGTGATGACACCGGAGTCATCTTCGTAGCAGAGTGTCAATTCAAGAGTGGCGTCATTCTTGAATGAGTTTGTTACAACGTCCTGTAACCCATCGACGATAATTCGATTGTCATTGTGGTAATAGATAACCAAACTCATGACGCTGGCTGACTCCTTTGAACAGAAACGTACGAAAGATTCGCTTCTGTTTTCGAGTTGAGTTGCATTGAAGAGTAAATTTTACATCGCAGAATTACAGGAATGTTTGGTTGCAACGGCTCGATATATTCACTGAAAAACAACCTCGGTAGATTCTTCGGTCGGTACGGCTGAACGATACTTCTGTACCAGGTCATTGACGAAGCAACAGCATCAGTTCCGTCAATGAAGTAACTTGGCCTTGCTTCCCAGAACCCGTAAAGCTGCTGACACCTCGTGGCCTGAAGTCTCTGCGGTAGAGATATCGGTCTGTACCAATCCATGAATGACGATACAGACGCCTGTATATCTTCGTGAATCGGCTGAGTGGTACGATCTCTGCCGTAGACTGACGGGTGGTGTCCTTTTCGATACGTCGGTTGACTGGATGGGCGAAACCATTCAATCGTTACGTCAACATAACCCTGCGTCTGGTCAAGAGGTTCGACTGATGTCTGATACTGGTATTGCCTAACCAATGTTAAGCCCTCCCAGTTTCAGTCCACCAAACGAAGAAACAGCCGTTGGGTTCCGAGTCCCCTCCATAATTTCCAACCTGGCTTCCAGAGGTACGCACTCGATACAGTTCGGACCACAGAAAAAGCCGTTGCACTTCTGGCAGAATCCCCGAACCTTCCCCGATCCCGGCTGATGAACCCAATGAGTTCCGCAATGAACGCATCGCATCGTATCAAGCGACAGGTTTGGCCCGTCGTGACTCGACACGAAGATATGCCCAGATGGCTTGGTCAATGATGCCCGATCTACCGTCATGACTACTCCGTGAAGAGGAAGTGAGCCGTATGGCTTGCTGTTCCTGTATTGCTGAGTGAGTAGAATCCAAGACCGTTTGCTGCCGTTGCTGGAGCAATAAACTCAGATCCAGGAACTGCCACCCATCTGAAGGTCGCCCGTTGATTGAGCGGAAACGCGAGCATGACTTCACCGCTTGTATAAGTCGGTTCAACCGTGTGGTTATACCCGGATGTCGACACACAAGCGGGATTCGCGGGATCAATCGGCTTTGGTGTAACAGATGTTGAGGTTCCGGCTGCGGTGTACCTGGCAAGTCGGAATACTCCGGCCTGATCGGCAGGCGTTGCGCCACAACCAACATTAAGTTCGTAAATCGACGGCCTCACGGCAGTTGTGGCAGTCACACCAAGAATCGTAAGGTTCGTACCTACCGCCGCTGCCCCCTGAACCGAATAAGCTCTAACCATTTCTCTTTACTCCTTTTGAAATTAGTATCCGACAATTTGAATTTTGTGAGTAACCTGAATTTGACTTGCCGCAGATCGTGTTGAAGTGTCTTGTATCCAGACATCTCCTGCCCCAGCCGTGTAGGTGACAGTGATAGTCACAGAATCGATATAAGCAATGGCGTCGGCTGTCTGGAGATTAGCCCCAATCGCCACGCCAAAAGTGGATGTAAAATCAGACCCAGACCATGTTGTACCCCACAGATCTGAACCGCCGCCATAGGTGTAATCCGTCAGACTTGTTGCCCAGTTCGTTGACGTGTCACCCTTATTACTCCCGGTTGTCGCGTTCGACTTCATCAGGTAGACATACAGGTCTTTTGTGTTCTGTCCTGACAGTCTCTTTTTGCGAATAACGACAGTAATCCCCTGAATTGATGCGGCTGTGGTCAAAGCAGAATCAAAACTGAAGTTGGTTAATTTAAGTCGATTGCTATCACCTGCCTCAGCACCATCAGCGGCACTCGTGGATGTCGTTCCATTCGCTGCACCTGTGGCACTCGATGGACTCGTCCAAGCAGCAACTCCACCGACTGACGAATCGTCGGCACCTGTCCCCGCTGTGCTACTAGTTGTGGCCATCTCAGAAAATCACCTTCATCGCGTAATCCATCCATCCATCAAGCCCGACCGTCAGCAGATCTCCCGCCAGTGTGAGCGACTCGATTCCTATCGGCCAGAACCATCCGATCAGAGGTAGCTTGATCTTTAACTGTCCTTCCCTGGCGACAAGGGATACTCCAGTTGGGGTTGGAGTCGCCTCTAACGTCGCCTCTTTCGGTATGACGAATTTAACCCCGTATCCTGCGGGGATAACTGTTTCGCTACTGCTGGATCGTCTAACTTCGGTCCGCTCGCCGAGTATGAGATTGACGAGTTGATTTCTGTCGATGGCTCCGACTGGGAGGTTATGCCGTCTTTTTTTTTACTGCTGAGAGGCTTTCGGTAAGCCTTCATGAAGTCGTCGAGACCGTTCCATCCTTCGATCTTGGCCCATCCTTCAGGCGTCTCCCAGTGCAGAGTGGGGAAGAGTTCCACCCATTCAGGAGCAGGAGTGTCGAAGTTAAACCGGAACGGCAAATCAGCCAGTTCCTCGCTGGAAAGTCCAGAGACTTCCTTTTTCAGTTTCACGCAGGGGGGACAGTTCTCGACTGGATCCATCGAGTACACGAACACTTCAGGACGTTTATCCACTGGAGCAACAGGAGGGACTTCCACGGTGGCCTCTGGAGTGGCGATAATCTCCTCAGCCACCGTGGAAGCAGGGGGTGGGACAAACGACAGGTCGATATACTCCTCGGGTTCTCTGTCGACTGGCGAGCAACCGAGAACGAGAAGCGTGAGAAGTGCGAGAAGTGTTTTCATTAGTGCATCTCCGAATCGACATGGACATAGGCATCGTCAACGCGAATAGCTCGGCGGTCGATATAACAATGTCCGTTTCCGAATGGTCCCCACTTCGTTCCCCATGTGTTGTCAATCTCGATACACCAATCGCCGTTGATCTTTTTCATCCCGCATCCGTGTACCGAGTGATTCGCGTATCCGTTGTTGCGGCCAGCAACGCCATCGCGGAACTGCTCGAAATTCGCACCAACATTGATCCCGAATTGTGGAAACAGTCCCAACAGAATCGCTGTGAAAACTTCCTCAACATTGTTGATCGTGAAGCCTTTGCGAGACTGTCGGGTTAATGCTGATTTCTTTGCTGATTCCGGTATCTGATTCAGGTAGATATTGGGGAGATTGAACTCAGATTCGAGACAGTAACCATTCTTGGCTGACTGTCGCATCGACTCGGTAATCATCGCCCCGGCATCACGCCCACCATTGATGTGAGCATAGGAGAAAGCCCCGCTGAGTCGCTCAAACGGCAACCCGAGTGAATACCGCAGTTTCATTTCTGATGCCGCATCCGAGAACCCTACGCATCCCGAAGTCTGTTTCTGGTTCAGATTGAACTTGTCCCCGAATTGCTTCTGAACAACGTCATACCAATCCGACTCAGCAACAGAGACAAACCCCTTAGAGGCACAGTAGTCCCCAAACGATCCGCACAGCCTCCTGTGCTCTAACTGCTCCTCGGTCGGAGGGAGTAGGCCAAGACGCCGCTGGTCTCCGTTGTGGTCCGTGTATTCAGGTGTCTCACTCATTTCGCACCGTATTTCGTCACGAGAGATTTAATCTCGTCCTTCGTGGGGAGCGGGCAGGACTTCAGAACCCGGCCATCGGTCTTTCGCACCAATAGCAGACAGGGAATCTTATGTCTCTCAACCTGCTTGGAGAATTTGGCCGCGTAATCATTATCCGCTTCGACGATGCGGAACTCATGGCCCGCCTTGCGGAACTCCTCCCACAGCCCAAGGTCGGATTGCGGTGAATCCTTGGTTCGTTCGAGTCGGTTCTCGACGACGACAATCAAGAGATTCGATCCAGCCACAACCGGAGTTGTGTTGTCCACAACTGGATTTGTGTCAACAGGCTTCAGGCACCCGACCAGCGAACAGGCCAACAGCAGCGATAAAAGCAAACGCATCATGTCCCCCTTAAGGAATCGCCGCCCATTGAGCCTGAATCCACTTCACGCCACTCTTCAAGCCCGAGAGAGCTTTCACAAGCAACCCCCCGTCGCCGTACTTTTGAGCAATCATCACCACACCAGCCCCGATTGCCGCCCATAGAGCAGCGTTCAGGCCAAATGGAGTTGAGGCGACTCCCTTGAGTAGCTGAGGCTGTTGAGACTGGACGACGATCGTCCCGAGGACGGACGCGATAATCGCCGGAAGATTCGAGAGAATCGCCGCCAAGCTCGCCTTTAAGATTAGCGGTATCGCCTTGAGAATCAGTAGAAAGAT
>ERZ869921.493-NODE-493-length-23959-cov-4.692646_pt1 | contig 23959 bp, 31 predicted proteins | sample MGYA00579310_ERZ869921 | MGnify/ENA primary metagenome ERZ869921 (study PRJEB32216, sample SAMN09231816) | wastewater metagenome | place: USA: Maryland | collected 2016-06-21 | study: EMG produced TPA metagenomics assembly of the PRJNA472060 data set (Reclaimed... | reverse complement strand
GCAGGAAGGCGATGAAAATAATAGAAAGTTTCATAAGTACCTCAGAGTAACGGAACGCAAATATTTCGTATGTAGGCGTCGACTAACGTGGTCGCTCCCGCCGGAATCAGGATCTCCGCCAGCAGCAGGCCTGCCGTGCCGGAGAAGTCCGCCGGATAGGGCTCCTCATACTTTTGCCAGGTGGTCTCGCCGGTGGGTTTAACGGCTTTCGCTGTCCCTTTCAGGACGGTGATGGTCCCCCCCGCCGCCACATATATCATATCTATCCGGGGTTTGGTGGAGTCGGAGGCATCTATAGCCACGTTGGTGGTGGACAGTTTTTCGCCGAATGCGCCGGCCAGTACATACTTGAATGCGCCTACGTCTACCGACATATTGGCCCCGGCCCCCCTCTGGCTGATCGCCGGCTCCTGGCCAGGGAGCACATAGTAGCCATTGAGGGCATCCAGCAGGGCGACCAGATGGGCTGCTCTCAGGGTGTGATCCCTGAGCACGGTGGTCCTCATCCCTGTCATCTGCCGCCCCTCCTGTAGATCTCCATTAGGCTGGCCTGCCTATCCTTGATAGTCGCCTTCCCGGCCACCAGATCGGACTCAAGGGCTTTGGCGTTTTGGAAAGCCATCTCCAGCGTCTCCTCTGCGTAGGGGATAGGCACGAGGTGCAGGTCGTGGATTGCCTCTGTCATCCACCGGAGCCTGTCCGCCTCGGCCAATATGCCGGGAAATAGCCATCTCATAGCAGCTAGTCTCAGACTCATTTTAGGGCCTCCAGTGCCTTCTCCTGTGCCTTAGCAGGCCGATAGATGGCCGGCATATGGACGTCCACCGTGTTGTTGAGCCGCGGATCTTTCCGGGCCATGCGCTCCTTTCGTTCGGCCTCCAGCCGTGCTGCCTGTATGTGCTTCGCGGCCATGGCCCGGGTCTGGACCAGGTTGCCGCCTGAGTCCGTGATCCGATATCTGGCTAGGAGCACCCGCCCGTCTGCCGCCCTAGGATCAAGATCATAGATGCTGAAGAGCGGATATGCCCCCACGGTCGGGTCCTGGCCTTCACCTTCAATCGCCCAATAGCGGTTTCGGCCTATGTATCTGGCCGGGATCTCATCGCCGGCTGGATCTAGCTTGCCCTGCCTGGCACAGAGATTGTACTCATTGATCCAGTCGATCTGTGACCGGAAGCGGGCCAGGGTGATGCTGATCTCATCGACCTCTGGAACAAATTTAGTCTCTGGTAGTTTGAACTCTCCCAAAAATATCACCTTCAGAAAGCAGAAATAACAGCGTTAACATTCACGGTGCCAGATACCGAGCACCTCACCGGCCCGGCCCCGCCGAACTCAGCGAGCGTGATCTCAATCGTGTTTTTCTGTCCGACCACAACGAGGTCACTGATATCTATATTGTCCAACGAATCGCCGATGTACAGGCCCGCGCCATCATCCCCGGAGAAGGGAGAACCAGGCACCGCCGAGCCGTTGACTTTGACCGCGATGGTCAGATAGTGCACTGAGTTGCCTGTGCCGTATTTTTTCTTGAGGCCCTCCAGTATGGCCTCCCTCTCCGGATGGGCCGATGATCCGGCCCTCGTCTTCGCACTCTCTGTCGCCGTCTCATGGCTCTGCGCCTCGGCGTCCTGGGTGTAGTGGCCGGGCATTGGGTGGGTGTGCGACCAGGGGGGGACGGCCACGCCGCCGCCGGGGTCTACAGCATGGTAATGTCCGCCGCCGGAGTTCACCGATGGGTAATAGTAGACGTGCGAATGCGCTGGACTGCCGCTGCTGCCGGTGTAGTATCCCTGGGCGGATACCCCGTGGGCGTGATCCCCGCCGTACCCGGATGTGACTGACCCACCGTCATAGATGCAGAGGATATAGGAGCCGGCTGATGCCAGGCCGGTTGCCTGGAGGACCCCGTGGGCGGATTGCGTTTTGGCGGATGTCGATGTCCCACCGTAGCCGCTGTGCGATCCCACAGAGCTATGCGAATCTGTATTTACTGTCGCCGAATATGTGTCCGACGTATACCAGTCGATATTCAGGGATAAGAGCACCTGATAGGGGAAATTGGGGTCAATCTCCCCGGAGCCCAGGGTATCGTCGTCAGAATCCTTGGTGCTGTCATCTGTGGACGCCAGCATGAAGGAATGGGTGATAGACTCGTAGCTGTCTATATTGGTGTCTGGCAGGCTCCAGCTCCAGGCATTCTTTGTATGCGAGCCATAGAAGCTGGAGAGCACTTGCTCCACCTCTTCCTCGGCCTTGAGCAGCTCCTGGAGAGTCCTGAGCCTCTGGCCTGCTTCTATCGTCATCTTCCCGCCCTTGAGGGAGAGGTGTTTGATCCGCTTGGTCACCTGACCCGGCCCCACAATCCCCACGTAGTTGCCGCAGGATTGCGCCCAATCTTCATCAGCCACTATCTTGTAGATGCTGGGGTCGGAATAGTCGGAAAATACTTTGGCGGTTGCCGTCGCCAGCATTGCCCCGAACAGGCCCCCAGCCCGATAGAGCCCCTCCCGCCAGGTGCCAAGGGCGGACAGATCCCAGGACGCTGCCGCCTGCTGGGTCATCCCGGCCCCGGCTCCCTGGCCGATGAGTGCCTGGATCGAGCCCATGCCGTCCACCTCATCGACGGTGATCTCTGCATTCCCGGCCCGATAAGTCGCTACTGGCGCGGCCTCTGACCCCTGTCCCACGGTAGCCGATGCATCCAGGTAGGCGTAGCCGTCCTTTTCGTATCTGACAGCATATTCTAGGCCGGCGGCAAGGATAAGCGCCTTTACTGTCGGAAAGATCTTAGTCTCTCCGATCTCATAGCACACGGTGAACGTGGTTGAGGAGAGGCTGATGGTGCCGAGCCTGAGAAGGGTGTCCTTCCAAAGCGGGGCGATGATCACGGAATAGGCAGGACTCCTGCTGTCCCTGGCCCAGACATAGAGGTCAGTCGCCGATTGATACCACTGACCGGCAGCAGTGGGTATGCTGGTCTTCTTTGTCAGGGCGGTTGCGCCCTGATAGAGGGCAGTGAGCGTGCCGAACCGGGAAGATGTGCCCGCCCCTACCACCTTGTAGACACTCCCGGAATGCAGTGACCATGCCCCGCGGGGAATGAGCCCGTTGGCCATGTCGATGAGCATCTGGAGCATGGAGCCGAGGGTAGTCCCTGCCGGGAATCTGTAGAACTGCCCTATCCTGTCATCCAATAGTGATTCGGCGGACTCTATTGTCAAGCTGTCATATTTGGCCTTGGAGCGGTCGAGGCCGATTGGCCCCAGGATGATGATCTTGCCCCGGCGGGTCACCTTCCCGGTTCCCTTCGGATCGAGTCCCGAATTTTTTTCAATCTGTGCCTCAAATTTTCGGGGCTTGTCTAAGTACTCATCATATGCCGGCAGCTCCACCATGACGGGAGAGACCGTCATCCCGTCCGGGTTCGTAACCAATATGCTGATGCTCATTGGGCTTGCCACCTGGAGCGGAAAGATGTCTTCACTTTGCCTTTGCTGCTGCCCGATCCGGTGATGTAGAGCGTTCTGCTCTCTCCCGCAGGTACGCTGGAGATCTGGTCCGCCTGAGCCGAGATGTCCCTGTCCATGCTGAAACTGACATCCTGCACTGTCATCGATGAGCCCACGGGGCTGTAGAACCGCACATAGACGGTGCTCTTCTTTTCGGTGCCGCTCAGATAGTACAGCTTTTGCACGCCGCTGATAATTTCCGTGGCGGCGAGGGCAGTATACCAGGTCGCCCCATCCGTCGAATATTGGACGATAGGTGAGCCGCTCTTGGTGATCGCGGCAGTCAATTCGATGTCGTCTTTCAGTGGCTGCCCCTGGAACTTGTAGTAGAACCATCCACCGGCAGGGACCGACACTTGCCCGCCTGATAGAGAGCAGAGGCTCTGGCTGGCGTCGTACTGCCACCAATTGTTGGTAGAGTAGTCATCTGCATACGTGTGCCGGAGGAAGTACTTCTGAGCGCCTTCTCTGGTCAGCTCGGCATACTCTCCGGATAGCAGCCCTGCCCCCAGACAGAGGCTTGTCTCCTGAGTTGCCCCGTCCATGCAAGCGATGTATGGGGCTGTGAGCTGTCCGGATGAATAGAAGCCGCCTATCCTGAAGAGCAGGGGGCTCGCCAGGTTGCCATAGTTGTAGACTGATGCAGTTGCCTGGGGCAGTGGGCAGGCTCCGAGGTCGATCCCCTGGTCCTGCCAGAAGTAGAGGGACGGGTCCTCCAGGTAGCAGGTAATCTTTTGGGCAGGCCCGCCGTAGCGGGAATCCTTGAGCGGGCCAACGGCTACTCGATCCACATAATAGAATCGATCGCTTCTCCCGGCGAAGAGCTGCAGGTCCTCGGCGTCATTGTGGACCGCGGCCTGAAAGGCGGCTCTTGCCGAATCTGTCAGGAAATAGACAGAGAACCCATACTCCGGCCCGTCTATGCCCTCGTCTCGGAGGATGGAGCGGCGGGAGCCCGGTATCCGCTGCCTGCTGGTCTGCAACCCGAAGCCCTTCGGTTGTGGGTCAGCGACCCGGCCAGTGGTGGCCACGAGACTGCCCTCCGGCCCGATGGCCCAATAGCCGACATGCAGGATATCTGCATTGGTTGACAGGGCAGAGAGGGTGGCCAAAGCTATCTGGGCATTGGTCGTGAGGCTCGGCGTCGCATACTCGCTGATATAGGCATTGGTGGGCAGAGCAAGAGGAGTCTGCTCACAGATGTAGGCATTGGTGGGCAGTGTGGCGTCTATCGCCGCGCAAATGCTGGCGTTGGTGGTTACGTTTGCCACCACCGGCCCCAGGATAGAGGCATTGGTGGTCAGGGCTAGAGCGATGGCCTGGACTATGTAGGCATTGGTGGTGAGAGCCAAGGCTATCAGGTCAGCGATATTGGCGTTGGTCTCCAGGGCATGGTCTATTGCAGCTAGAATGGAGGCATTGGTGGTGAATGTCCTCTGGTACCCGTCTAATATTTCTGCCGATGTCTCCAGGAGCAAGGCATAGATATCAACTAGCTGAGCATTGGTGGTCAGGCTTGCCAGCATCTGCCCCAAAATATGGGCATCGGTGGTGAGCGACAGCTCGGAATAGTTGCCGCTCCTGATGCCCAGCCGCCCAATGCCTATGCGAGATTGGCCGATGATCATGGGGCCTCAGCTCGTGACAGAATACCGCCAGTAGATAGTGGCATTGGTCAGAGAGCCAGCGACGGCGGATGATGTCACCGTGAGCTGGAAGAAGACATATTTGCTGATGCGCTGAGGAGAGCCGAGCGGTCCGAGGATGGAGCCGCCGCCATTGAGCCCAACAGTCTTCATATTCAGGCTGGTATATGTGGTGAAGAAATTTGTTTTGGCCGTCACCTGGCTATGCTCGGCTACTATCTCGTCGCCAGAACCATCTACCGTGCCCGATGCCTGATCATATGTATCCGAGGTCTCATCGCCAATGTAGAGAGTCGCGCCCGTCCATGATGGATCTCCGCCCCCGTATATCTTGATATCTGAGTAGATATCCGAACTGGCATCCGCGTACAGGCCCACTGTCTTCCACCAAGCATAGCCGGTGGTTGCCGGTTTCGGGACCGGATTGGTTGCATCGTTGACGTACGTATCGTTTGCCCGGTGCTTGAGGTGTGTGATTGTGCTGGCCGTGGGGCTTGCGCCATTATATTCTTTTGTGACTACCGCCATTTATTTACCTCCGATAGAATTTGTATATATCAATGTTATTTTCTTTTACCAGTTCATGCTCAAAAGTCCCCTCGAAAAGAACTCTCCCATCCCAGGTACAAAGTTCTGCCCGGAAACCATCCTGGATAGGTAGGCCGGCCCAATCGCTGCCCTCAAATCCCCCGATCGGCAGCCTGCCCGGGTCCGCCCACTCGCCCCTTTCTACCGCCATCAGATAGCCGAGACGGGTGATCTGTGAGCTGGCCATGTCTCGGTGGATGTCAGTCCTCAGGAAGGCAGTATACCCCGGAGGGATTATCGTCTCCAGGCAGGCCTGGATCGAGGCCACTGACAACGGCTCTATCCGGATCTTATCTGCCGTCCTAAATACTGCCTCATAGCTGGCATGGTCCTGGGCTGATATCCAGCCCCCTGGTGTCCTGGCCAGCCAGTAGTGGGTGTCATAGTCATGTATAATATTTTATTCCTCCCATCATGCCAATGCGCTTCTAATCTCATCCTCGACAATTGCCCTGATCTCGTCAGCATATGCAGATATGGAGACTTGGACGCTCATCACTGGATTCATTTGGATGATGTAGGTGGCCAGTCTATTGACCTCGGCCATCGCGCCGCCTGTGTCCATCTGCACGGTCATGAGCGGATCGGATGCCTTCACAGTGTCCACTAGTTTCTGGAGACTGCTGTCGGCGTCCGATGTGTCGGCGCCAACTTTCATCGTCAGTATGCTGCTGTCGGTGTAGTCCTGGCCCACCACCGCACCGCCTACCGATTTCATGGCAGCCTGAGTCTCGGCTATCGCGGCTACCTGATCCTGCTTCCAGGCTAGGTATTCCTCGCCACCTCCGCCTATATAGGAGCCGGAGAAAAGGTCATCTTGCGATTCTTGCCAGACGGCGAAGTCGGAGACCGCACAATCTGAACATTCTTCGATCGAATCTTTGAGCGCATCCCAGCCGACTGTCTGATTCTTGAGGGCTTTGGATGTCTCGTCTACCGCTTCCGTGGCCTTGCCGGTCATCGAATCGAGCAGCCAGATATAGTCCTCGGCGTCAATGGTCCCGGCCTTGAACAGGGCGTTCATCTCCTCCAGCCAGGCCGGAAGATATTCGTTGACTGCCTCGAGCGGCTTGATCAGTGCATCGTAGACTTGCCCCTGCGTGATCTGCCCGGTGGAGATGGCGTTCTTGGCGCTTTCCATACCGGAGCGGATGCCCGGAACAATAGTGCCGTCAAAGAATTTCTCCGTATCTACTGCCGCCGCTTTGAGCGCATCTTCGTCATAGATGAGTTCTGGAAGGCTCTTGGTGTCGAATTGGCCCCATCCAGTCTCAACTTTGACAGTCAGCGGGTTGCCATCCAATTGCGTCTGCAGGTTGGCTCTCGCTGTGGCGAGGTCAGCCGCCGCTCGCTCGTTGTCCGGCTCCAGAAGATATTTTGCTTTTGCCTCGTCATAGGATTCGATCGCAGACTTGATCGCATCCAGATAGACTATTGCGTTGTCTGCCCCCTGGGCCTTCGCTTCCTCTGGATCGTAGAGCTTCAGTCGGCGGATGCTCTCCAGCCGGGACTCGATGGCGGCGGCATCGGGCTCTATGCCGGCAGCAAATGCATCTCCGATCTCCTGGCCAGCCCCGGACATCTCAGATTTCAGGTTTGCGGCAAAATTGAGATATGTGTCCACTGTTACTGTTTCTTCCTGAGAGAGCCTCCACTGGGCGGCTTGTAGCGGCTTGTTGGCGAGGTCCAGGGCAGTGCCCATATCGGTTTCGAGGCCGGCCTCCTCGATCATCGACATGACGAGATCGCCGCGTGGCGTCAGGTCGTAGTTGTCGGTGGTCCGGCTGGCGACCTCCTGGCCGTTGACTCTCAGTGTGTACTTGCTGCCCTGTCCTGTCACGTCATGATGAACTTCCACAGGCAGTTCTGATATGGTGGCCTGTTTGGTCCAGACATTATTAGCCCAATTGTTGTCTTTATTTTCAACTGTCATACCGGCGTAAGCAGTTGATGCATATCCTGTCTGGATACCCTGGGCCTGGAGCTGCTCCACGTTGGACCAATAGGCCGTCTCTGCTTCGGTGAGCCCGGCCTCGGCACCGGCAGCCACGCCCTCTTTTGTCGCTTGCTCTACGCCACCCTTGGCGTTTTCGGTCCCATTCTCCATCCCCTCTTGTGTGCCCTTTTCGACACCCCAGCCGAGCTTCTCGGCTGCGTTGTCATAGACGTCGCCGAGGAATCCCGAAACGCTGCTGGCCGCGTCGGTGATCCCGCCCAGGCCGGCCTGATCAAACAGTGATCCGACTGCCCCGGCTGCCCCGGAGATCGCGGTAGGAATTGCATTGGAGAGGCCATCGACGATCTTGTCGAAGACCTCGACCGCCGAGTCATAGAGCCCGCTGAAGGTATTGCTCAGATCCTCCACATAGCCGGCCACCGTCTGGAAGGCCGAGGAGCTGGTGATTATGTCGCTGATCTCCTCGCCAAACGCCGTTACAAATGCCTTTCCGACTTGGAAGGCGGTGTTGATTGCCTTGCTGGCATCGACCAGGCCGGACAGAGTCATGCCGCCGAGAGTTCCGACTCCGGAGGCCAATAGGGATACGGCAGCGGTCGCCGGGCTGATCGCTGTGGTGAACGGCTCCCAGAGGTTCTCGCCGATCTCCCGGACGCCGTTGAACGTGCCGGCCAGGGAGGTGGCGAGAGGCGCGAGAGCCGCGTTGATCGGTCCGCCGATGTCGGTCAGGATGGCATTGATAGAGTTCTTGAGGACGGCAAAAGCTGATTTTGCATTGTCGGCCCCCGCCGCGAAGCTCTGGCCAATCGATTCGCCTTTCTGGCCTGCCGCCACCGTATCGTCTATGGCCTGCCCCCACTCCTCAGTATGCCCCACCATCTTGGTGAGCGTATCCATACCATAGGAGCCGCCTAGCGCTTTTGCCGTGCTGAGAAGTTGGTCGGCGGGCAATGCCTCCATAGCCGAGCCGATCCTGAGAAGCGTGTCGGATGGATCGGTAGACATGGACTGCATGAATTCATTGGTGGAGACTCCAAGCAGTTCTGCCGCCGCGCTCTGCGAATCGGTATTAGTGGTCAGTTGGGTGAGCAGGCTATCAAAGCTACCTGCCGCCCGCTCAGCAGATGGGAAAACGGATGCAAGCATCCCACCCCATCCGGCGATCTCGTAGGCATTGCCGCCCAGGGCTGAGAGTGATCCGCTGGTGCGGGTGGCGAAATCTAGGACGTCTTTCTCAGTGGCGTTGTAATTGTTGCCAACTGAATCGATTGCTGATCCCATTTGCCGGGCGAATTCCGTGGAATCAGAGACCCCCTCCGGCAGGCTCTTGAGCTGGGACTTGATCTTGCCCATTGCGACAGCCGCTTCCTCTGCCGGCATGTCGAAGGCGCTGCCCATCTCCAGGGCGACCTCAGTAAATCCGGCGATGCTGCTTTTTTCAATTCCCAGGCTGCCCGCTGCTGATGCTACCCCCTGGATGCCGGCCACGGTGGTGGGCATGGTGGAGTAGAGGTCTTTGAGTTGGCTATCCAGTGCCGCAAAGTCTTCTGTGCCCTTCGCTATGCCGGTGGTCTTGGAAATCTGGCTCATGCCAGACTCCCATTCCATGGCCGCTGATGATGCGGCAGAGCCGATCAGAGCCGCCCCGGCAACCCCAGCCGTCACCATGAGGCCGGTAGGGCCGAGGGCAGTAGCTACTTCTCCCACCGCTGACCCAATCGGCCCGAAGGACCCGGCTATATTGTCTACCAGATTCTTGCCGAGGTTCTTTCCGGCGGAACCGATATCCCCGCCGCTCAGAGCAGATGATAGCCCGCCCTTGAACTGCCCCTCGATGCCAGAGACTGCCGTGGTAGCCTGGCCCCGGGCCTGATTGAGGGCGGAGGTAAGCCCGCTGATATCGCCGTCTATTGCCGCTGTGACTCTGCCAACTTCTGTCATTAGTTACTCCGGTGGGCCGCCCTCTCCGCGGTCCCTCATCATCTGTATGTGGTCTGCTGTAGGCCGAGGCTTCGGCTCATGGTAGAAATCTGAGAACGCCCCCAGCTTCCCGTTCCAGGCCAATGCGAACGCCATCCCAGAACAGTATCCACTGAAAGCCGCCAGGTGCTCGGCTCGCCGCCGCCGGTCCTGCTCGCCTGACCAGAGAGCGAGAAGTTCACGGGGCTCAAGTGTCCAAAAAAGTGTAGGCTGTATCCCTAGCCGATGATAGGCTAGGGTGTAGGCCGATCGCCAGAAAGTTTCGTGAGCTTCTCCTGGTCCTGGGCAAGCTCCATCTGGGCTATCTTGAGCCTGGTTTCGGCCTTCTCCCGGTTGACCTTCAGGGCTTCCTTCTCCCGACTCATTGCCGCCTCCCACTCCGCAACCGAAGAAGGGTCGTTAGCCTCCTGGTAGGATCTGAAAAGATCCTGCTGGAGGCTCTCCAGGGAGCCGCCGGAAGACAGATAGTCATCGATAGCCTGGGCGGCCTCGGATGGCTCGCCCTTCTTGCCCTCGATATCAGGCAAATTGGCTGCTGCACCCACTGCCGCCTCCAGAATGTCGGAGATCCTCAGGTATCCTCCCAGGATCATGCCCGCGTGCATGGGGGCAGTCGCTATCAGTTGGCCCCGGTCGTTCTTGATGTCAAGCCGCTTCAAAAGCTCGCGGCCTCTCTTCTCAAATTTCTTTATCGCTGCGAATGTCCATTTGAACTCTAACTGTGTCATTTTCTTTTCATCTCCCATATTGTGGGAGGGGCTCGGCGGGGTGCGCTATCCCCACCTCATCGCCCCTCATTCTGGATATATCTCGCCCTGCCCGCTGATGCTGATACTCTGCTCCTGGGCTTTCTTCGGATTCGCTACCAGCACATCGCTTTTGAGGGCCGCGCCGTAGCCTACCCAGGATTTGTCAGTGGAGAGGATGGTGTACAATTTGACGAACAGGGTATCCCCTAGGTCAGACAGAGGGATGTTCCCGTCGTAGAAATAGCTGTTGGCGTCGATAGTCCACTTTTTCGCCCCGATGATAGCAGATCCAAACCCGCTATCATCCAGGTTGCTGGTGTCGATTTCTTCCCCATCCAGCTTCAGCGAGGCGTCGTAGACCAGGAGGATCCTCTCAAATGCCAGGCCCGATCGGCGGTGGCCGGTGGCAGTAATAGCAGATGCCCCCTGGCTGGCATCGAAAGTGACCTTCCCCTGGAGATAGTTGATTGTGAATCCACTGGTCACTTCTACAGCGTCTTTGTAGACTGTCAGTGTTTCGGTTGCATCCCAGTACCGGGAAGCCTTGGCCGCTTGGTAGGTCTTGTGGTCACCGGAATCCGCCAGCGCAAGCGCCGTGAAGGTCTTGCCATCGTGGGCAGTCGTCTCTGACAATGCGCCCGTTACTCCCGCGCCAGTGCTTCCTGGGGGGAGCCTGGCCTCGAATAGAGCGAATGCCCCGGCGTCAGCGTTCACAGCAGCAACGATTTGGGCAGCAGTTGACGTGGCCACCCCCGCCCCATTGGTCGCGCTGTTGATGGTCAGTTTAGGCGCGCTGGCGGAGGCCGACAGGGCGGTATTGTTCCCACTGACCACGATTTCTACTTTGTTGGTCGCGTGGTTCTTGCTGACGAAACATATGTCCCTGTTGGAGCCGAGGGCGGCAGTCACCACGTACTCCTCCGGCTCATCCCGATAGAGGGCGGCAGCCATGCCGCTAACGGCGTTTGTCATCTATCCTCAGGTAATCGCGGCCAGAGCACCAGAGCCCTTGATCGTCCAATTGACTTTCTGCTGCGTCTTTGTCCCGGCCACGGTGATGTCTGCTCCCAGGACCCGCGCGGCTCCAGACCATCCTACCGGGGTGGATGTGGGAGTGCCGGAGGTCAGGATCTTGATGTAGACCAGGGGGTCAGTCGTGAACAGGGCGGCAATCACTATCGCGTAGCCCTCATCCGCCAGGATGAGGTTGTTCGTGGCGGGGATCTCCCAGCTCTTTGACCCCATGATGGAGCTGCCCCATCCGGAGTCATCCACGTTGGAAGTGTCTATCTCCTGGCCATCGATCTTCAGGGAGAGGTCAGTGATCTCTCCTAATTTCTTATACGTGCCGTCCACTGTGGCGCATACCCACAGAGTGCCGTCCATGCCGGATTGTGCTGATGTCATTTCTGTATCATCTCCCTATGATTATCACCGCGAAAAGCGGTTTATAATTATCCGAAAATACTAAACTCCACTACAAACTTATGCCGCCCGTCGTCCAACTGCCCCAGGTAGATGATGTCAGAGCGGGCAGCAACAATAGACTGTCTGACAGTGTCCTTCAGGGCTGCGAAGTGCTCTCTGACCGCCGCCGCTTTGTCCCTGGCCAGCTTCAAGTCTTCATCGACCACATATACCTGGACGCCGGGCCGTGGGGTGGAGGAATCCACTGACAGGATGGGGGTATCCCCTCCCGTGGGCCGGACCATGAGCTGAGCGGCGGGAGCTGGCTGAATATTGAAGGCGAAGATGTCCGTCCCTGCTGCCGTCGCATAGCCGGCAGAGATCAGGGCGGTGATCATCTCATCCTCGATCTGAGTCACAGTGCCCCCGCCACCCTGGCCTGAACTTTCTCAGAAAGTTTGTCTTTCGCCTCATTGAATGCGTCCTCCAGCCATTTTGCTTTTCCACTCGGGTGGCTGAGAGTCATGTCTTCATGCTGCCGCTGTACGTAGGCCGATGCAGCCCCGCCGTATCCGATTATTATCTGATCCTGCCCGCCGCCGAAGGTGTCGCCCTCGTTGTGCGGTCCGGCCATGACGGCGACCCCATCCCGGATTACTGCATGAGAGCCTTTCATCACACCGCTATCAGTGGGGCAATTCTCGTCAGCCGAGGGCAGGACGTCCACTCTCGCCCACTCCTCTGCCCCGTCCATGGCCGCCTTTTTGGCGGCGGCAATAATCTTCTCCTGGCTCCATTGGACTTTCATGCCGTCGCCTCTGTCGTATTAGCCGTGAAATTCAGGCTATCATTTCCTAGGAATGCCTCGAACTTGGCTCTGAGCGCTAGCTCCTCGGCCAGGCCGCCCAGGGCGGCGGTGGCATCGGGGAGATCTATGAGTGGGAGCGGCCCGGCCTGGAGAGGAGCATCCCAGAACGCCGGCTCATCCTCTGCGATAGCTGCCCCGGCCAGCAGGAATATGATTATCATTTGCATTATCATGCGTTCGACCTTCTCCATTTGCTTATTTTGCAGGGCCTTGATGAGCAAGAGCAAAATTGCTGTCATCAGGCATGTATTCGCCAGGCAGAGGGCGAGAATAAATAGCAGTATCCTATCATTCATGCCGTCCATTGATGCAGGGCCGGTTCGAGAGGGTGGTCTTGATTTCTTTCGCGGTGTCCTTGGCCTCGGACACGTCCGCCTTTATTTCCTTGGCCTGGATATCGTGCTTCTGGTAGCATGATATCAGTTCAGTTTGAGCCCGTTGCATATCGGTTTGTATCTTTATAACTTCGCAAATTTTCTCCACAACTCTGTCCGTTGACTTTTCCCAGTTTTTTGGCATCTGGTAGACCATGTAGCCGCAGACGCCAACAATAAAAATTATGAGGAAGCTGAGGAGCGTAAGGAAAAAATCGCCCCCGGCAGCATCGACCAAAGCCGCCGCGGGTTCCGCCATCAGCCAAACACCACCTGAGCCAGCTCTCCTGGATCGCCCTCCAGTTGGCATTCCTGACCCGACACTGCTTTGACCCTCGGATAGGCCCAGGCATCGGCCTGCGACCGGCTATAGGTCGGATAGTTGCGCCAGGCATAGAGGATATATGCGCTGTAGATTGACCGCCACTTGCCGCCAGATACTCCCTCATAGGCCAACTGGTTGGCCTTGCACGCCGCCCACAGCACATGATTCATGCCAGACACAGGAACGGATGAGCGGGAGGCAGCCGCTTTCAGGGGCCCTGGTATGCCGAAGGGCCGGAGACTCTTCCATTTATGCTCCTTCGGGAGGTCCGATACCTCCCGCGTACCTGTCCCTGAATAGCAGCAGTCCAGGAGCACATCACACGAGACGCCCGCCGGGAGTCCGGCCAGGATCGCGGCTATCTGGTCGTCGGTGATCGGACCGGCAGAGAATACGTCTACCGGGCAGATGCACTCGGTTCTGCCATCCGGTTCAGGACCAGCCACATAGGACCCGTGGCCAAAGAAGGCAAATACCAAGGAGTCTCCCGGGGAAGCCCCGGACACCAAGGCTTGCAGGCCCGCCAGGATGGCCGAACGGGTGGCGGCTGCTTCTGTCAGAGAGCTGATGGCAAAGCCCTTCGGACCAAGGGTGGCTACCAGATCGGCCAGATCATTGATGGGGGCGTTCCGCTTATAGGGATCGGGGTAGCCGGCGGCGATTGCGGCGGCGAAGGCTTTCCTCATGCTTTCTTCCCGGTGAATACGCCCAACAGGAACGTCACCACATTACTGATCACGGCGATCTCGGGTGATTTCACGGCCACAGCAACGAACAGGCCGATCATGGCCAGGAGCAGGATAGAATAGAGCCTGAAGCCCTTGGTATGGAGCTTGATGCCCCCGGGCAGCTCCACATCCATCTCACCTTCGGCCATTGAGAGGGCCATTTCCTCAGTTTCCGCCATCGCTTGACACCTCTTTTGCCCACCCCTCGGCTATGAGCTGGTCAGCATTCTTGTCCCTGATCGTGCGGCCGTTGTAGCGCTGGCCTACCTCGTAGACCTGCCCCACCATGAGCTTCTCACCGAACCACGGATAGGGTTCCAGCATCAGAATCCTTCTCATGTTCCTCCGATCTTGAAAGGCGTCGCTTCTCCTCTGCCCATCTTTGCCAATGCCCTCTCAGGATCGATCCCGTACCTGGCCATATAGGCCCTCTTCATCAGGCCCGGTCCGCCGCCTCCCGGCCTGTAGACCTTCTTACCGAGGACATTTTCGGAGCCTGCCGGAATCCGGACCACATCATCATTCAGGAATGGCACGCAGCAGCAGTCCTCCACAGATGTGATCCAGGCCTCAAGTTCTGCTGATCCCGCCGGGATCGGCTCAGGCAAGGCCAGGACCCGGCAGCATTCCGGGCAGGAGACCAGGACCTTGCCGCTGGCCCGATGCTGAGAGGCTAGCCGCACTTCGCGGTCAGCGATAGATATGTCTGCCTCGCAGATCGGGCAGATGGTAGGGATTTCAGGCATGCTCAGATCTCCACCGGCACCAATGCACCTGCAAAGAATATCCGGCCTATGATGGCGGTCCCATTCTGCACGGCCACCGGGTCAGCGAAGCTCACAGCGTCGCTGATCCACGGATCGATGCCAAATATCTCAATGATCTCTCCATCAGCATTGGTCGACAGCACATCGGCCTGGGGATCGATCTGCGCCCCAGAAACCACAGCAGCAAGCAGAAAGCAGGCTGCCAGCAAATATATTGCGTTCATGTTATTATTCTCCCGACTTTCTAATGATTATTTTCCTCTCCACTCTCTCCGGATGCATCGCCGCCTTGCGCCTCCTGATCCTGGCCTCCAGCCATTCCAGGTCAGAATAGCTCATGCCGGCCAATAGCTCATCCCAAAACTCGATTGTCGTCATGAGTAGATGATGGTGGAGTATACGGTATCTGACAACTCGATGTCGAAGTCTGGCGCGATCGCCAGTGCCCGAATAGCTGCCCCGTCATACGTGATCTTGTCCCGCTCAGTGACGACCACCGCCCCGTCCACATGGATCTGAAGGGAGGAGACGGCGACTGTGCCGTCGGACTTCGACACATTTTTTACTTCCCGCTCCACAATGCAGGGATAAGCCACGCCCTCGGCGTAAGTGTCTCCATATCCATCGCTGCCGGTGTAGCTCTGGATAGTGACTTCCTGCTGCATCTCCTCGGCGAAGTCATCTGCTAGCGTCATGGTCGGTCAAGGTCCGTGTGCTCGAATTCGACCGGATAGCCGGCATCTGCTGTCTGGCGGTCTGCGATGTCTGCGGCAGCCGAAGGCAGGGTATAGCTGCCGGCATCGGCGCGGGCAATCTTAGCCTGGAGGGCGGCGACTAGCCGTTCATATTGGCCGGTCAGGTCAGAGTAGTTGATCTGCCTGTTGTTGATTTTCTTGGTGACCTTATGCGCGCCCCGCGCTACCAGGACCTCGGCACAGGAGAGGGCAGCGGCCAGGACATCGTCATCCGCCTCACCCAGCTCATACTCTATCTCCTCATCCAGGAGCAGAGGCCGATCCTCATCAGTGTCCTGTATCTTGTAGCGGACGGCATCAGTGCCACTTGCCGCCGGGTCGCCTGAGTATGTCCACGTCATCGTATCGCCTGCATTGTGACTGAATAGGTGAATCCGCCGTCGCCGTCGGCGTCCACGATCACGCCCACCGCCCGGATGTAGGGGAATACCGGACCCTGCATCACAGAGCCCGCTGAGAGGGCGGTAGACGGTACTCTCAGCTCATCCTCCGGTGAGGCATCCAAGCTGATGAACGCCATCTCCTTGACCGCCCCGCCGTTGCCGAGGACCTGGGAGAAGTGCGCTATGTCGTCCCAGGTGGTGCCTTGGTCGGGGGAATGCTGGATCTTCACGTCTAGCGTGTCGCCCGCGTCTGTTGCTGCTGCAGAGACATTCAGCAGGAAGGCCAACGCGCGGGTGCTGTTTTTCAGGGCCACGGCAGAGCCGTTGGCGGTGCCTGCTGTGCGGGCGGCGCTGGCGAGGAGGGTGGAGATGCTCATACTTTCTCAGCGATCCGCTCTTCAATCGGCTTGACTTCGGCTGCCGCCAGGCTGGTCAGCGCAGCCTTGTCTTTGAATCCTGCCCTCTTCCATGTCGGAAGCGGATTCGCTATCTGCACGATCTTCGGCGCGGCTTCGGTGCCCTGGTCGACTGTGATCTTGGAATCGTCGATTGCAGCGAGCCTTGATAGATCGGCTTTCGCTTTGCTCGCGTGCTCCGGCATGGCGAGCAGATTATCATAATCGTTCTTTGAAAGTGGGCCCTTAGGATATCCTCTCATATTCACCTCAGGAAAACGTGTAATGGCGATTTATTTTCTTAATTGCAGAAATGAATGGCAAATGCGATTCGTATTTTTTCAACTGATCCATGAGCACCGTTGAACCTGTGAAGGTGACGTATTGCTTACCGTCTAGCTCAAAGTTGATCGTGAGGTATTTCGTGCCTTTCTTCTGATGACTGTCTTTGATCTTGTAGCCTTTGACAAGTATCTCTTTGTTCAGAATTTCATCGAGCCGTAGCTTATCGCCTTCGAAGCTTTGCTCTTCGGCGAAATCACCAAATCTCTCAGGCATGGGCAAGCCCCAGAGAGTGTTGGAAATTGTGGCTATTTGCCCACTTCAGCCAGCCATCGGTCGACGCGATCGAAGAGCGGCATTGGTCTGGAGTGATCTCTCCTCGTTCCAGTTTGTGCGGGAGTTCCATCATTCGGCGCTTGATGCGCTTTCCGGTGGATTTTCTGACCAGAATATAATTTGGAAAATGCCTATATCCAAGAAAATCTATGCCCTGTCTGACAGGGAATACGTCATTTTTGCTCAAGGTCAGGGCAAGTCTCTCGGCGAGAAAGCTCTCTATTTCCTCCGCTGCCCGGTGCAAGAATCTCTTGTCTCGATGCAGCAGAATGAAGTCGTCACAATATCGGATGTAGTGCCTGATCTTCATCGCATGCTTCAGGAACTGATCCAGCTCGTTCATATAGAGATTGCCAAGCCACTGCGAAGTGTAGTTCCCAATGGGCACGTTCTTGCCGCCCGGAATGCTGTAGATGATATCTTCGAGCAGCCAAAGAGTATCTGGACACTTGATTTTCTTTTGGACGATCTCGAAGAGAATATCATGATCGATGGAGGGGTAGAACTTCCGGATATCCATCTTCAGGCAGTAAGCTCCCGATCCTGCCGCTCTGATGAAGTCCATGGTCCTTTGGCTGCCTGCATGAATGCCTTTTCCGGTGCGGCAAGCATAGGAGTCGTGGATGAATAGGCCGCTCCAGATCGGCTCAAGCACATTCATCAGAGCGTGCTGAATCACTCTATCGGGATTAAAAGGCAGCTTGTAGATGATCCTCTGCTTGGGTTCGTAGATCATCTTTTCAATATAGGGTGACGTGGTAAAGGTCTTCTCAATCAATTCGTCCCTGATATTGAATATGTTCTCGTCCAGGTCGTCATCGAAGCTGCTGATGGTATTTTGCCAGCTCTTGCCCTTTCTGGCCTTCTGGTAGGCGAGATAGATGTTATCTATATCAGTTATCTTCTTGAAAAGATTTCCATGTCGCTTCATATGGTTTTTGAGAAGGGCAATGTTCTCTTTTGATACTAATTGCTCGTCTCCTCCGTTGTGTATTTTGCCTTTCGACAGGGTTAGCGAGCCCAGCCAGGAGTTAGCGTTCCGCGCCCTGGATCTGTGCAACTGCGGCTGCTGATATTCGAATTCGTATTCCAGCGATAGTTATACGCATTCTGGTACTGAGAACCTGCATTAGTGCCATTCGTCCAATTACCGCCTGCATGCAGTTCAGACTCGCCCAACCTGTAACAGATGTTACAATAATACGCCTTCCGATTTCCGAACTAAACCGGCTCCGCGCAACCGCGGCCGCCGACAGCCGAATCCGCATTCCAGCGAGAGTAATACGCAGCCCGGCACCGAGAACCCGCATTAGCGCCATTCGCCCAATGACCGCCCGCACGCAGCTTCACATCGCCGTAAGTGCCTTGCTTATACAGGGACCCCTTGGAGCCAGGCAGATCTTGGTACGAGAATGCCTGACTTAGCAGCGCCAAATCGATCGTTGCATTCGCCACGCTCGGCAGAGTCGCCTCCAGGCGCTCGTCTGCGCCATCGTCGTAGTAGAGCGCAACACCGACGGTGGCGGCATTGGCATTATGGGTGATTTGCAGCGCGTAAGTTGGATTATTTGTGCTCAGATAGCAAGTCTTCGCCCTGGCAAGGTTTGCCACGATTCGGGTGGGTTGAGTCCCGTCGTCATCGAAGTAGATCTGAGTCGATCCGGTAGCCGCATCAGCGTCGTGCTTGATGAGGATTTTATAATCAGTGCCAAGTGGGATCCACTTATCCACCGCATCATTTCCCATATTGCAACACAAATACGGCTCGCCGTTGGCGAGGAACTTCGCATAGATCGGGTTGCCTCCAGGAGAGGCTACATGGTAGACCGTTGCCGTCTTCGACCCGGCCTGGACCGATCCGTCAGGATCGCATCGGAAGCTCTGCGTCCTGAGCCATTGGTACATCACTCCACAGCAGTCTTCGCAGCCGATGCTTGATACCATCCTTCTGCCCGCCGTGTCGGAGTGGCCCCCTGTAGTCACCGGGTCTGCTGAGCCTGCTATATTCGTCTCCTCGTTCGATCCCGCTGCGATTGCCTGGAACTCATCATCTTCCATCATTCGGCAGCCGATAGCTGCGAAGTCATCGGCGAAATCAAGCCACGTCCTGGTATCGGAGATCGCAGCCCCATTGGCAGACAGCGTGCTCGTTCCCGTGCCGCTGGCGAGGTAGATCATCACCCATATAGGGGCAAGATTCACAGAATCGAAATCTGTCTTACCTGCCCAGACCATCCCGGCCTGTGGGCCGGAGGATCTGTGCAGCAGGTCCCAGACCGAGCGGGGCATGATGTCGCCGGCGAGGTAGCCTGTGAGGGCGTGGCCTGCGATCGTTCCCACTGCCACGCATTCGCAGTGGAATCCCCCGATCTTGCGGGAGTTATTGGCGGTATAGCCGGCTGGGTAGGTGGTCGCAGCGCTCAGAATGAGCGCAGGAGTATATCCGCTCACAGGAACGCAGGCGTAGACATAGAAATCCTTGCCCGCCCTATTGGCGGCGGTGGCATACTGAGCATCATCCCAGTTGGCCGCGGTGTCGAGATCCTTCTCCACTGCCGCCTCGAGCTCATATGCATGTGGACCAGCGCCGCCAATGTTCACGAGCATGTGGCTGGGCGAGACGAGAGTGCGCCGGTTTGCTGCGCTATCGCTGCCTTTGTTCGCCCACATCCTATTGCGGCTGTAGTACGTATCTTGCCTCGCAGGTAACCGGGTGAGGAATCCCATGCTCAGCTCTCCAGGATTGCTCTGATGGCGGCCAAGTCTGCCTTCATGAGAGCGATATCGTCCTGCATCGTGGATATGTCAGCCTCGGACGCCAACACGACCGGGATCTTGCCGCCGCTTAGAGACGGCAGTTTGTCATATATTAGTTTGAGTATATTATTAGCATTTCTTCCAGGCATCGAGATCACCTTTTCGCTTTATTATTTCTGAAAAAAAATAGCAGACGGCCTAAGCCGTCTTCATCCAGAGTAGCACAAATCCGATCTTGCCGGTGCTCCTGCTGTCGTCAGTGGTGACATATGCGTATACGTCGCCCTCTGCCGCCTGGATGCTGTCGGCACCAGCCACCGGCCATGCGCCGACCACGGACCCAACGACTTGGACGCTGTCCTTGTCCATGACAATGGCGCTTGCCATCGGTGTAGCTCCGAGAGCGGCCTTGGAGACGATGACTGAGCTATCCGCCGTTCCGTTGAATAGCTCAGTCACGACGCCTATCACCGCTATCAGTTGGCCCTTTGCTTCCAGGGAATCGGAGAGCTTGGTGTCGACTGCCAGAGTTGTGCCCGCGTCAAATTCCAGGGCAGTGATGAAGAGGGAACTCTTCAGGTCAGCCACCATTTGGGCCATTGCGCCATAGAAGGCAGCCATGTTGGCCAGGGTGATAGACTTATTGACGCCGCCCTGCTCCACCAGCACCTTGTTGGCCGAGGCAGGAGAGGTATTGGCGGTGACGTTCCCGATGTCCACCCTGACGACTCCATCCACCTCTGACACTCCGGAGGTAGCGGTAGCAGAGTTGACCATCGCCTCTCCGACTGCTTTGACTATGTTGGTGATGGAGGCGGACTTGTTGACGCCTCCGACTTCCACCAGCATCTTGTCTGCCGGGGCCGGGGCCGTAGTCGGGGTGGTATTGCCTACATCCACCCGCATCACGCCATCCACTTCGGAGAGGGCAGATGTGGCGTTCGTTCCTGCGGCAGTCTCACCCAGGATCTTCAGGCAGTTGGTGAGCGTGGCCTTTTTGCTGCTGTCGTCGTCGGAGTCTACCAGGGCGACAGAATCAGCCATCGCCGGAGTGGTCTTGGCGGAGAGTTCGTTTAGATCGAGGTCGAGTGTTTGGCCGGAGCCGGGATCGAGCCCGACTCCTGCGTTGCGCTTGATGAGGCTTCTAGGTCGGTTCGTTGCCATGAGGAGCCCCCTAGTTGATGGCTATCGGCACGATGAAGTCATTCGTGTGGACCTCTATGCCGATCCAGCCGCCGATCTCGGCATAGATGTTTTGCCCCTTCTCCCTGGGGTAGTTGGCATCTACATTGTAGTCCTCCGGGATCACCAGCTCGGCGGCCTCCATAGACTTCAGGACCAGGTAGACGTAGTTGGCCGGGAAGTAATCTGACTTCACCATCCAGGAGTTGTCTCCTGCCGGCTTGCCGAAGATCCTTGGCCCGATCTTGTCGGCGTAGATCTTGCCCAAGTCATCCTCCTGGAGCAGGTAATTCATGTAGGCCGGTCTGCCGGCCAAGAGGAGGCTGCCCACAAGGTCAGGATCTATGAAGTTCAGGGCCGCCCGGATGTCATCGTACGGGTCCATCACCTTGTCGGTCTCCGTGCCTGCCCATGCTCCATTGTTATTGACCTGAGTGCCGCTGGCCCCGGAGGCCACGACCGATCCCAGACTGTTGGCAGTTGCCGCCCCCACCAGGCCGGTAATGCCCAGGGTAGAGTCTCCATTGATGATGGTATAGTTCTCTCTCCTGAGGCATTCCAGCATGGCCATAGAAGTATCCCGATTCCACAGGGAGCCGTCCAGGGCTACCTCTGCCTCATTCCTCTGGATAGCAGCATCGATCCTGTAGATGCTGAACATCTTGTCTTTGGCCTTGGAGCCCACGATGTCGGGAGTAACGCCACCCAGACTAATCCTGGCAGTGGATACGCCGTCCTGCGGGGTCGTCTTGTCGATATGCCGGACGATGTCCTTGCGAACGGTCGGGGCTACCCCGGGCCTCTGCTCGATGAGCTGCCGGCCTATGTAGCCGTCTTTGTACCGCGCTTTGAAATCCAAGATGGTCTGCTGCATCTGCATGATGGTTTCGGGGGGGATGGATGAGCCGTAATTAAGTTCGAGTGTCATGTTTTTTCCTCCTAGAGCACCCTCGCCTTCACCTGGAAGACCTTGTACACCAGGTCAGAATCGTTGGCTACCAGCGCTACGGTGCTGGCCAGTTGGAGAGTGATCACTGTGGACGTCAGAGACTTGACGCGGTTCAGCATTGCGTTTCCGTTGGTGTCTTCCAGCACTATGTAGTCGCCCTCCTTGAGGTCGAGCAGTGCCAAGTTGGCGGAAGAGAACGTGATTGTGGTCGCGCCTATGGCCACGTCCTGGGCGGGGATCTTGTAGCTGGTATTGGTGATGGTGCAGTCTTCCAAGGCCTGGGCCAGTGCGGTGGTGAGCCGGGCTTCGCCCGCGTTACTTCCGGCCTCATTGAGGACTCCGATATAGCAAGCTGCGCTCCCCAGGGGGGCGGCCTCCAGATAGTCCCCGTCCTGGATAGAGGTATTGGCCTTGGCGATCACCAGGGCATTGATCTTTGCCCCGCCTCTGGCGACCCTGACCACGTCAGGTACGCTGGCATTGTTGGATGCCACATAGAATCCGTCCTTGTCCAGGGCGACGCCATTGGCGGGCTGGACTGAGAATCCGAGTACGCCGCCGCTGTTGTCGTCTTTGGTGCCCTTGACGGTCCGCGCGGCGGACCTGATGAGGGCCACCCCAAAGCCGATAGTGTCTCCCGCGGCGGCCATGCTAAGGCCTGCCGGCCCCTGCTCGATGAGAGTATCTTTGAGCGCCATCTAAGCCACCTTCCTAGAAATTTCGGACTGCTTTCTGGTCATTTCCTCAGATGTATATGGGCGCGATACTCCAGCCACATCGCCGCCATCAACTGACGCCTTGCCCTTGAGCTGCCGCTCCTGGCCAGGCTGCACGAACTTGTCAGCGTTCTCTGTGATCCACAGAGGATCGGCCTGGCTGGCCTCAAACAGCTCCTTTGCCTTGGCCTGGTGGCCGGGCTTGAGCCGGGCGGTGAAGGCCTCGAATATCCGGGCCTGCCTGTCTGCGGCCGTGGCCTCTCTGATGCCCTTGACTTCTCCCTGTAGCGTGGTGTTGCTCTGCTCCAGGGCAGCAATTCTTTCCATGAGAGGCTTGGTGGCCTCTCCTATAATTTCTTTGATCTCTTCTGCTTCCATATCTGCTCCTCCTGGAGCTGATGAACATGATTTGCACTGCATATTGAATCCCGCGCCGTCATCAGTGCCTATGACGCCCTCTTTGACGAAAGAATATTCGTCAAAAACATATGGCCCGACCTCGCGGGCATCGTACTGCTTGCGCTCTCCTGTGGGGCTGATCCACTCTCCGGGGGTGCTTTCCAGGAAACAGCTCCATCGCAGGGAGCCGTCGTGCGGCTGGCCAGAAAGCAGGGCTTCGACCTCGCGCTGCGTGCAGTCGATCTCATAGAAGCGGCTGATGGCGGTGGTCTTGAGCGCGTCGGGCTTGTTCTGCACGTCGAACAACTGCCCGATCCGGCGGGCCTCCGGGGTGACGTCCTCGTGGTTGGCCACTATCGGTATGCCGTGGAGCCAATGGGAGGATTGGGAGAATTCGGCATATGTCCGGAGTACCCTGATCCCCCATTGCTCATAGACGCCCTCGACCAATGGAACGGTCGGGACGAATAGAACGCCATCCTTGCGCTTCAGTGCCTGGGAGTCAAGCACGATTTTAGACGATCCCTGTACCTGCTTTTTGAGTGATTGCTTTTTCATCGTGATACCCCTGACCCCCTCCACACATCGGCAATTAGATACTAATACACCATTGCAGATGAGTAAGGTTGATATACTCTGAACGTCATACACATGGCCATGAAAAGGCTCGACCTCGATATGAACGATCTTGTTCGCCGCTATCGATCCGGCGAAACTATCCGGTCCATCGCGTCGCATCTCGGCTGCGATCCGTCCGTGATCTCTCTTCGGCTCCAAGAGGTTGGTATTCGCCAACGAGGGACAAATAAGTGGAATATGGCTCTCGATGACGCCGAGATTGTCCGACTCTATATTTCCGGGATGTCCGTTAAAGCTTTGGCTGACCGATGTGGGGTCAGTCGAA
>ERZ869921.492-NODE-492-length-24070-cov-46.096273_pt1 | contig 24070 bp, 37 predicted proteins | sample MGYA00579310_ERZ869921 | MGnify/ENA primary metagenome ERZ869921 (study PRJEB32216, sample SAMN09231816) | wastewater metagenome | place: USA: Maryland | collected 2016-06-21 | study: EMG produced TPA metagenomics assembly of the PRJNA472060 data set (Reclaimed... | reverse complement strand
CGGGCCGTGCCGATGCCGCACCCGCTCGAGCCGCACGAGACGGCCAGCCGCAGCGCGGTGGTCGGCTCGAACGACGCGAGGAAGCTGCAGACGATGGCCGCGTCCTGTGCGTCGCAGGTGTGCCCGGCGAGCATGCGCGCGATGGTGCGGGCGGTACCGGGGGTGCGGGCGGAGGGGACCGGGGTGGTGGTGTGGGCGGGCATGGGTCGACTCTACGTGACAGCTCGGTCGGCGTCAATACTTATTTTCGATGCCGGACCACAATTCTGCGTCGGCCGCGAGCGTGGCCAGCGCCATCTCCCGCATACATCTCGCGTCCGCCACCCGCTCGGCGCGGCGCTCGAGGATCTCCTCGTAGTCCTCGGCGAGATCTTGCTGGTGCAGCATCTCCTCGAAGTCGCCGTCGTCCGCCCACGACTCGCGGTCGAGCGCCTGACGACATAGCTCGCGGCCGTGCCTGCGCTGTGCTCGGGTCCACGCGCGGCGAGCTGTCGCGCGAGCACCCGCGGGCCAGATGCGCCGGTGGTACGCGGCGCGCTTGCTGGACAGGAAACGATCGTCGGCATGGTCGATGGTGTGCATAGCTTAGCGGCGCGGCGCGCCTAGCCTGGCGCGCGAAAGGTCAGGTTGATCCGTCGACCAGCCGAGGCGCGCTTCGGCAGCGCGTGCTGGTAGGTGGTCTGCACGCCCCGACCCATCAGCAGGAGCGAGCCGGGCTCGAGCTTCACCTTCGCCCGGTTCGGCAGCAGGGCGGACGCCACCGCGGCGACGGAGTTGATCGCGCGGAACAGGAAGTCGCGCGGGGCCCCCAGCGAGATCGACGCGACAACGGGGTCGCCCATGTCGGGCTCGTCGTCGCTGTGCCACGCGACCGAGTCGCTACCATCGCGGTACACGTTGACGAGGCAGCCGGAGAACTCGACGTCCGGCAGGTAGCACTCGAGGCGCACCTTGAGAGCGGCGAGCGTCGGGGGCAACGGACGAGCCGGAAAGCTCGCGCCATTGAAGCGGTACGCGTGCGGCCCGTACCACGACTCGAGGCGGGGCACGAGGTACGAGCGACCGTGAAGCGAGCCGGTGCGCTGCACGAGGTCGGGCGTGACTTGCTCGATCACGTCGGCCTCGGTGGCCGACGCCTCGTCTACGAAGTCGGGATAGTACATGACGCCCGGGAGGATTTTGATACTGCGCATGTGTCGACCTTTCACGCGGCGACGGTGTAGACGAGCCCGCCGAGCATGACGCAGGCGGTCAGGAGGTGAGCGGCGAGGGCGGCGATCTTCTCGGTGCGGGTGGCGGGCTTGCTGTAATCGGTGGCGGGCATGGGTAGAGAATGCCCGACGCCCGGACCCCCGTCAAGAACTATTTTCAGAAATCGACATAACGCCGCGCAGCCTGGTCTAGCTGGTCACGCGTCGCGGTTCTGGGCCCGGCCGCCCCAGCTCGCCAGCAGCCCGGTCGGTACGCCCTGCATCGAGCCGGATCGCGCGAGGCGCTCGCCGGCGGGCGACGTGCGGGGCTGCTGCACGGAAGCGCGCAGCACCTTGCCCGGGTGCTGGCGACCGAGGATCTCCAGCCACGCGGTGCGGTACGCGTCCATCGCGCGGGTAGCACCGGGGCCCGTCTCGCGGTGGACGTCGCAGCCCGAGCACGACGGGCAGTCCTGCCACGTTCCGCCCGGGTGCTGGTGAATCTCGGCCAGCTCGGACCACGAGCCCTGGCACACGGCATCGCCGGCGCGCCAGATCCAGATACGTGTGACGGGGGTGTTCGTGAGGTCGACGGTGCGGAGGCGAGGCATGCCCGGACTGTACGCGTTGCCGGTGCGCGTGTCAAATTTTTATTTGATGCTCTCGACAGCCCCAGCCGTCCATCTCGGCGCAGGCCGGACACGGCTCGGTCGGGTGGCCCAGATACTCCGCGGCCCACCCCGAACCCGCCCCGGTCTGTACCGCGGGCATCACGTATCGATACTCGCGGATCGCGCGCCAGCTGGCGAGGTCGGGTGCGCCCATGAGATTGTGAATGTCGAGCGGAGATGGCGATGGAGGCATGCGGAGACGAGCGAGTGCAGCGGCGGTCGCACACGGCGCGAGGTTGTACGCGTCAAGTAGACGCGCCGGGATCCCGTGCGGCGCTGCGGCTCGCCAGTCGTCGCTGAAGATCTTTTCGCAGATCAGCTGCGACTGTTTGTCGCCGCCGTGAGCCCTCGATAGCCAGTCGTGGTCGCGCTTCGCCAGCGTCAGGGCCATCTCGGCGGGCTCGCGTCGACGCGTGGGTGGGGTGTCGTACGCGAGCCCTCGCGCCAGCACGAGCCACCGCGCTCCCGTACCCCCGTGATCCTTGCGTCCGCCCCACACGAGCACCCTGCACGGCACCGCGAAGCTGCGCAGGTCGACGCGCACGTGGCGAAAGTAACCCGAGACCGAACGCTCGTAACCCTCGAGCCACCGCGTGGTCCCGTCGACATAATCCCCGTTGTGCATCACCATGGGTCCCGTCGCTGACCACATCATGCCGTGAGGCGCGCCCGGGATCCTTTCGCGACTCAGGTTGTAGAAATACAGCTGCGTCCCGCTGTCGACGCGGGGGCCGTCGGGTGCGTCGCGCACATAGCGCTGGTCGTGTGTCCATAAGGGCGCGGGCATCGCCTGATGATCGCACACCGGCGACGCCGCGTCAACGCCGAAAATAAATCTTGACGTCCGCAGGGCGTGCGAGTAGAGTCCTTCGCATGTCCACCCGCAACCCGCCCCGCCCGCTTCGCCCCCGCCTCGTCACCGTGACCCTCGTGCCCGCCCGCATGCGCAGCGCGTACGTGGAGACCCGCTGCCTGATGCAGCGCGCCGACGGTGCGACCGCCGAGGAGCGCGCGCCGTACTTCGCGGACCACACGATCGAGGTCTCGTTCGCCGAGGCCGCCGAGGGCCGCACGTCGGACGGCTATCTCGTGCGGCGCGTGGACGACGCCGGCATCACGATCACCGTCGGCGCGGTCGAGCGCAGCGGGGGCGTGTGGTTCTACCGCTCGGCCCGCGACGTCCGCAAGACGGTCCAGGCCGGCGAGCTCGTGTGCGACGGTGCGCAGCGGGCCGACCGCGTGGTGCTCGCCGAGGACGCCCCGGGGCGCGTGCTCCTGGCGTCCGGTTTCGGCTGGGGCTGCCGCACCCGGTCCGAGGCGCTGGCGCTCGCCGGGTTTGCGGTCTAGGCCAGATCCCCCCCCCCCCCCACCAGGTCGCAAAACGGCCTGGACGGGTAGTTAGACCCACCTGCGCGGGGTCGATGTCGATTTTTGAAAATAGTTGTTGACGGGGGTCGCGGGTGCGCGTAGAGTCCTTTGCATGCCGACCCCGACCAGCACCGCCGCCGCCCGCCTCTCGCTCACCGTCACCAGCCACAAGACCGGCGTCACCTGCCACGCCAGCGTCGTCACCGCCGACATCCGCGTCGGGACCTTCCTGCTGACCGTCCGCACCAGCGTGGGCGTCCGGGCCCCGCGCGAGGGTCGCTTCCTGGTGTCGGCCACCGGCTGCACCTACATGGGCGGCGATCGCCAGGTCGTCGACGCTCGCGGCTTCGTCGACTCGGTCGCTCTCGAGGGCGAGGCGCTCGCCGAGATCACGAACGCCGCGGCGTACATGTGGGCCGAGCTGCGCGACGCCGCCCTCGAGGGTCGCAAGTCCGCGCTGGCCGCCAAGGTGGCAGAGCTTGAGCTCGAGGGCGACCTCGACACCGCCGGGAAGATCTCCGGGTGGCTCGCCGCCGCCTGAACCCCCCCCCCCCCCGCCTAGCAAAAGTACGCCAGGCGGGGTCGCAGGGCATCCGGCGAGGGCTTCTGTCGAATTTTCAAAAATAGTTATTGACGCCGCGACCAACTTCCGTCATCCTCTGTTCATGCCCACCGCGACCAAGACCTCCGCTGCTTCCGGCCTCGACACCTTCGCTCGCACCTCGGCCCGCGACATCGTCGCCCGTGCCAAGAAGGCCGCCGGCCCGATGTGGAACCGGCTCGCCCCCGAGGGCCAGCTCGTCGAGACCAAGGCGATCCTCTGCGACGACATGCTGCGCGACCGCGCCGGCACGACCCTCGAGTGGTGGCTCGCGGTGCAGCGCGCCGTGATGGACATCATCATCCCCTCCGCCGAGTGAATCCGAACCCACGAAAGTTCAAACCATGCAGCTCGTCATCTCCACCACCTACGCAACACATACTCACACCACGAAGGCAAAACCTGTCTCGCGATGTCGAGGCACATCGCGTCGCGCTCGAGGGCGGCGGTGAGCCGGAGTACCTGACCCAGTGCCCGCAGTGTGCGGCTGACGATGAGGAGAGCGACGATGACAACGCGTGATGATTTGTTTGACCACGATCGGCACTGCCGACTTCTCGACGACGCGAGCAACGAGCTCTATCGACACGGTGACACCGCGAGCGACAAGCGTCACCAGGCGATGGCCGGCGCGTGCAGCCGGGCGTCGGCGCTACACCGGCAGCTGCAGGGCCGCGTGTCGCACGCGCGACAGGTCGAGCAACGGCTCGAGCGCCTGCTCGCCAAACTCGAAGCGACGGGCCACCCTGTGCTCGGTGACACGCGACCGAAGACCGACATGCAAACCGCGGCCAACGAAGTGCGTCGCGCGCTGTCGACGTTGCGAGGCTACGTCTCGCAGCCGAACGCGCCGTGGATTGACCCGGCGCCCGTGATGTTCCCGATCCCCAACGACGACGAGGATACCTAACGCCGCGAGGCGCGGTCCCTCAGCGCGAGTAGCGTTCGGGCGATGCGCTCGACGGTCGCGGGTCGGGCAAACGCTCCGCGCGCCGCCGAGACCGCGTCGTCGTGCAGCTCGTTGACGGCGTCGAGCGCGGCCCACTTGCCGCACCGCAGGCGGAGCGAGAACAGCGACTCGTGTTTCCTGTCCGTGGGGTCGCCGAGCGGCAGCGTCGCCACAAACTCGACGTCGGACTCGAGCACGTCCGCGCCGGTCGCGGGCAGGCGGCTCGCCCAGCCGTTGACCGTCGGCGCGAGGACACACGGCGTGACGTGAATACCCATGCCGAACACACGCGACGCGGCGGACGCCACCTCGTCGGCTGCCGCGAGCACTTCGGCCAACGCCGTGGCCTCGTCGGATGCGCGACGCGAGTCCGCCTCCGAGATGGTGTTGAGCTGCCGGCCCAGGAGGACGTCGATGTCGGTTCGCATCGACGCATCATGGTACGTCCGGGCGGGATGTCAACCCCTGTCCATTGCCGAGGCACGCAAGTCGGTCCACCCGAGAGGCCACCCCATCAGCCACTCGACCCACGTCGGGTTCATTAGCCCACCAATCGCCGTTCGCAGGTTCTCCCCGCCCTGACACGACGACGCTCGGCCTCGTCCGCCGTCCGCGTCCGAAACGGTCGGGGTCGGCCACGTCCGACCCCCCAGCACTGTCTCGAGGTTCGGGAAGCGACCCGCCGCCCACGCCGACTCCGGCGAGATCGTCGCGGCCATCGCCGAACACTTGCGCGGACTCGGCCAGCGTTCCCGTGCTGCTACTTGCGAGCGAAGCCGCTTGTACGTGTCTGGGACGTTCGTCCCCTGTTCGTAAAGCACCATCATTGCCGTCTCGACTTCCCCAACCTGTTTCCCGTCGTTCGCCGTTGGTGTCAGCCAACGTTCCGGCGACCCAGATCCGCTCGCGCTTGTGGGGCGCGCCGGCGTCACGCGCTCCGAGCACACCCCAGCGCGCATCGTACCCCATCGCGGCCAAGTCCCCGAGAACGACGTGGAGACCGCGCCCGGTGAGGAGGGGACTGTTTTCCACGAGGACGAATCGTGGTCCCACCTCACGGACGATCCGCGCCATTTCGGCCCAGAGACCGGAGCGGCTTCCTTCGATTCCCGCGCCCTTACCTGCGGAGGAAGTGTCCTGGCAGGGGAAGCCGCCAGACACCACGCCAACACGGCCTCTCCACGGCCGGCCGTCAAACGTTCGCACGTCGTCCCAAATCGGAAACGGGGGCAGGCATCCGTCGTTTTGACGGGCAACGAGAACGCTCGCAGCGTAGGCGTTGCACTCAACGGCACATACAGTGCGCCATCCGAGAAGATGACCGCCGAGGATGCCTCCGCCAGCGCCCGCGAAAAGAGCCAACTCATTGAGCACCTCCATGCAGAGGAGCATGGGGCATCCGCGCGGGATGTCAACCCCGGAACCCGGCCCGCTCGCACCACGCGTACAGGGCCCGGCCCACCTCGAGGGACGCGAGCGCGTCCCCCTCACCGACGCCCGCCGCCGCAAGAGCGGCCGACGCGTCCAGCCCATCGACGGCCTCGGACACGCCGACTTTGGACAGCAACAGCTCGTGCAGCGCGGCCTGCATCGTGCCGGAGTACACGAACGACGCGACCTCCACGGGCCTGCGCTGGCCGACGCGGTGCAGCCGGTGCGTCGCCTGCCTGCGGATCTCGGGCGAGCACCCGGGACCCTCGAACCACGCCGCCGAGGACCACCACCGCGCGAGCGAGTTGATCCCGGTCTTCACGGCGGCGGGGTTCGTGAGCAGCACGGCGTTGCGGGCCGCCGCGCAGCGGCCGATCCACGCCTCTCGCTTCACCGGCGGGACCTTGCCGGGGTCGAGCACGGACACGTTGACGGTCGTCGGCGAGAGGCGCTTGTCAGAGCCGTCGGGGTCGCCGGGGAGCCACGTCCCCGGACCGAGGTAGAGACGCTCGCCGAGATCGTCGACCGCGCCGTCGGGCGTCACGTCTGTCGCGGAGAGCGCCGCGCGCACCGCGTCGGCGACGCGCGGCAGCAGATCCCAGTGCCACACGTACACGAGGCACGGCCGACCGCGCTTCAGCTGCGCGACGATCCACGAGACGAGAGCGGCCTCTTTCGGGAGCACCTCGCTCGCGGGCGGCAGCAGGATGTCCCCGCCGTTCGGGCGCATCACCGGTAGACGGGCCACCTCGTCGCCGCGCTCGCCTCGCTTCGCGGCCGCGGGCGTGTCCGCGGGATAGGACACGACCCACTCCGGTGCGAGCACGCAGCGATCGAGGAACGAAGGCAGGCCGGCGAACTGCCCGAACAGCTTGCCCGCTTTCGTGGGGTCCGTGCGGTCCTGCCGGATGCGCTCGACGAGCGCCGCGGCGAGGTGAGCGAGCCCCTGCGCTTGCGCGGACGTCGGCTCGACGTCGACACGGACGTCGGAGATCGGCGGCAGGTCGACGCCGAGGTCGTCGAGATGCACCTGCGCGGTCGCCGGCGCGAGGTAACGCAGCAGCGCTTCGGGCAGGATGCCCGGCGCCTGCCCCGTCACCTTGACGCCGCCCTTCACGACGCGGTCCGAGACGGCGCCGAGCTCGAGGCCATCGTCGCCGGTCGACTTTGGCGCCTTGCCGGTGAGGTCGACTTGCCGGCGCTGGTACCCGAAGCGGGCCACGGCGGCGGGCCGGTCGTCGCGCGCGAAGTCCCGGGCGTAGTCCGGCGAGAGCGCCCGGAAGAAGGCGTGCATCGAGGACATGTATCCATTGCACGCGGTGCCCGTGGCGAACACCACCGGTAGGTGCGTGGCGACGAGGCGTTCGGCCGCTTGCGCCTGCGCGGAGTCATAGTTGCCGTACTCGTGCGCCTCGTCCAGCACGAGCAGGTCGAACGCGCCGCGCTTGGCCGCGTCGACGAGCGCGCGCACGAGCGGCCACCGGCGCGGGCGGGGCGTCGCCTGGTAGAGGTGTTCTCCACATTCGAGCCCCGCCGCGACCTCGCCGGTCGACCTGGACCGCGAGACGCGGCCAGCGCGGACGACGGGCGCGAGCGTGCGGAGGATCGAGAGCAGCCGCTCGACGCCGGAGACGGTCGGCCTCGTCGACACGTCAGCGGTCGCGTCGCGCAGCACGTCGACGACCTGCACCTGAGACTTCGACAGCGGCGTCGTCGTGCTCGCGCGCAGCACCTCCACCACGAACGCATTGACCTCCGCAGCTGCCGCGCGCGCAAGCGATGGGACGAGGCGGCGGGCCCGCGCGCGCTTGGCCGCTTCGGCTCCGTCGTCGCCCGTGCCGTCGCACAGCCCGGACCTGACCCGCCACCGCGCGGCGAACGACCCCGCGGGCAGGCGCTCGTCGACGATCGGCTCGGCCGAGCACCACGCGACCGAGCGCGCGGCGAGGTCGGCCGCGCGCTGCAGCCGGCGCGGGCCGGTCGACGCGAGCGCGGGGGCCTTGCACCGGGCGCGGGTCGCAGCGAGCTTCGTCGGCTCGCGTGCGTCGACGGCGCCGCACCGCGGGCACTTCCCGCCAGCGACCCCGTCGTGGCCATGGCCCAGCTTGGCCACCTCGCGCGAGCACACCACGACGTGGGTGCGCAGGTCCCCGGCGGCGTCGCTCGCCGCGACCGCGGTCTCGTAGGCGGCGAGGTCGAGCACGCTCGAGACGACGTAGGACGCGCTCCCGGGCCCCAGGTCGGGCCGGTCGGCGACGGGGTCCGCCCCTAACACCGATGCGGTGTCGGACAACCACGCGGCCTCCTCGGCGACGAGGTGAGGCGGGCAGATCACGAGCACCCGCCGCGCCCCGGTCGCGCGCGCGATGGCCAGCGACATCGACGTCTTGCCGGTGCCGGGCTGACCCTGCAGCAGGACCGCCGGCGCGACGGACGTGCGGCCGGCGGCGCGGTCCGCCGCGAGCGCCAGCAGCCGGCGCGAGGCCGCGTCGACGGCAGCCGCTTGCGCGGCGTACAGCGGCCGGCGCAGGCCCAGCGGGCGCAGCTCGGCGTCGTGAGCGACCACCGGGCACCGGCGCGCCAGCGCGGCCGCCAGCGACGGGCCGTACCGCGAGACGAGGTCGCCGACAGTGAAGCCGGCGAGGTCGACGGCACCGGTCGGCAGCGCGGAGTCGCCGAGCACGTGCACCGACCCCGCGGCGGGGTCGAGCACGGACACGCGCAGCGACGGGCGCTGCACCTGCACGCTCGTCCGGGCTTCGCCCGCGCTGTCGTACTTGACGTCGACCTCGCGGAAGCGGCGGTCGAACATGCCCTTGACGAGGACCGGTGGTGACGCGCCGTCGGCCGACTCCACGAGCTCGCCGTCCAGCGCACCGGACGCGATGGCGTCGGCCACGTAGGCGGGCTTCAGCGGCATCAGCGTCGGGTACTCGCGCGAGGACAGCTGCGCCCACGTGCGGTCGGTCGGCAGGGCCTCGCGCACGGGCACGACCGGCGGCTTGCGGCGGGCGCCGGCGGCGGGCCTGCGGACCGATCGATGCCACGGCACGTGTTCGGCCGCGGCCGCGGCCATGTCGATCTCGTCGCACTTCCACGCCCATCCCGGGATCGGCGTCGCGGCCGTGTCGGGCACGTCGACGGGCTCAAGGTCCATGACCCCGGGCAGCGCGTCGACCCCCGCGGCGACGAGCGCCTCGAGCCGCGCGACGATCCCCGAGGCTGGGGCGGCGAGGTCCGGGCACACGCGCCGCGCGAGCACCACGACCTGGGTCGCTGCGAACGCCGCCGAGGCCGATCCCGCCCGCACGCGCCCGACGCGGACGTCGGTCCACCGGCGGGCCAGGGTCGCGGCCGCGGCCCGCACCGCGACGAGCGGCACCACGAACACGAGCACGCCACCGTCGACCACGTGCTGCGTGAAACGGTCGAGCCACCTCGCCTCAAGGCGTCCGTGCTCGGGGTCGTCATCATACGGCGGGTTCAGGTACAGGAGCGACGCCCACGGACCATCGCCCGCGCAGGTGCCCTTGCCGGCCGACGCGAAGGCGCCGAGCGGGGGCAAGCGGAACGCGTCGCCCGTGGCCGTCTCGCACGAGACCTCGCGTCGCAGGTACCCGCGCTCGCCGGCGAGGGACCACCGCGCCTTCTGTTCGCGCTCGGCCGCCTCCCACGCGGCCACGCACGCCGCGACGCGCGTGTCCTCCATCTCGCACCAGCGCACGTCGACCGCCACGGCGCGGGCGTATTCCCTTGCGAGGTCAACCGACGCGATGTGTTTGCGGCCCAGCGCACGCGCCAGCCGCAACGACTCGCCCTGGCCCGCGCACGGGTCCAGCATCGTCAGGTGCCCCGACGGTCCGTACTTCGCCGCCGGCACGCGCAGCACCGACGCGATGTCGTCGAAGCCCGCGGCGTCGAGCGGGAAGTACCCGGCCTTCGCCACCGACGCGTCACGAGCCACGCGTAATCTCCTGACAAAGAGAGGCGAGGATCCGCTCGGCACCGACGCCGACGCCGACCGCGGCGGTCGCCAAACAAAACACGTCAAACACGGTTGCAGTCGTCAGCCATTCGAGGAACATCGCCGCAGCGTAGCACCCGCGGCGCGTCAGGTCAAGACGTTCGCGGTATTTTAATCCACGTTACGCTCGCGGGCCTGGTCCGGCTGCAACTTCGGGGCGTCCAGGGCCTCGAGCACCTGCAGCGCGAGCTCGCGGTCCCACACCTCGCCCTCGAGCTCGACGAGGTCGCCCTCGGTGAGCCACCGCCAGGGGTGGTGTTTCTCGGGCTCCATGTCACGAGTCACCGGCCAGCCGTTCGTGTCTTCCTCGAGCGTGGGGATGCAGCTCGCGTCGACGGTCGCGTGCACGAACACCGTGAGGTAGGGCGTGCCGTCCGGACGCCGGCCGAGCTTGTGCCCCGGCAGCACGCGCACGTCGGCGAGCGTCAGGCCGGTCTCCTCGAGCGTCTCGCGGCGGGCGCACGCGATGACGTCGGCGTCGGTCGCCTCGAGCCGGCCGCCTGGCATGGCCCACGCGCCGACGCCGTGGGACGCACCCGCGCGACGCTGCGAGTAGAGCACCCGCGGGTAGCCGCCGGGGCTGCCGTGCGTGACGAACACGCCGACGCCAATCACCCACGGGCGCGCGGCGACGGCGTCCTGCGGCGTCGTCGAGTACCTGGCCTCGAGCTCGCCGCGCGGCGTCGAGAGGACGGCGAGGCACTCGTCGCGGGTGAGGTTCTCCTCGAGCACCTCGCACTCGCCGATCGCCACCGAGCGCCAAAGCCAGCCGTCGCCGTCCCCTTCGCAGGTCGGACCCAGACCCTCGATGACGCTCTCGCCGTGCCCGGTCGCGTGCCAGCCGGACCCGTCGGGCAAGCGGACGGTGAATGGCCCATAGCCGGGGTCGATCTCCCCCGCGGGGGAGAGATCGCGGATGAGGCAGCCGGGAGGCGCGTGGGCGGCGGAAGGGAGTCGGCGGGGCGGGTGCACTCGGGTCATGCGCCGGATGATGCGCCTGCGGCCGCGTCGGGTCAAGCCGAAAATAAAGCTTGACGGCCGCAGGACGAGCGCGTACACCTCTCGCATGCCCAGCACGATCGACACCACCGGAGCCCGCGCAGAGTCCATCGCCCACGACGCCACCCTCTACGTGTGGGCCGCCGTCGGCCCCGACGAGGACGCCATCGTCCGCTCACCCAAGCTCGTGATCTCCACGCCCGCCGGCAACGTCTCCATCCAATACTCGACCCGCAGCCGGTGCTTCTCGGTCCAGGCGCTCGCGCTGCAGATCCGCGGCCTGCGCGGCGCGACTCTCTACGTGTTTTACGACGGCGCGAAAGACGGTGGCGGGTCCACGTCGCGCAGCGATGGCAAGGGTTGCACGTCGGCCATGCGCGAGGCGGGCTACTCGATCGTACGCGGGGCGAAGCTGCGGGCCCGCGAGTGCGGCGCGTACGACCGCCTAGTGCGCGAGTCCAAGCGCATCTCCCGCGAGCGCCGCGTGCTGGAGATCGACGCGGAGGTCCGCGACCTCGCCGCCGAGCGCGCGGCGCTGGTCGCGGCCCTAGCGACGACCTGAAGATAATACTTGACCCGCGCACCGGGCGGGTCCATACTCCTCCCGTGCCCACCGACAACGCCACCGTCATCGTCGACACCACGGACCCCGACTTCGGCGTCGCCGCCGACGAGGTCAACCCTGCGGACCCGTTCGGCATGAGCGAGTTGATCCCGCCCACCTACCGCACGGCCGAGGACGCGGCGCAGCGACGCGCCCAGCTCGAGCGCGAGGACATCGCGGCCGGTGACGCGTACCGCGCCGCGCGGTTGAACGGCGCGGGCAAGAACGCGGCTCGCCGCGCGGCAGGTGCCGCCCGTCGCGCAGCTCGCATCGCAGGAGGGCACGGCTGATGGCCACCAGCGCCACGAGGCGCCCCGCGGCTGCCGTGCCATGTTGGCCGATGCTCGCATGACCTGGGGGACAGGTTCGCAACGACGCCCACAACGGGCAGGAGAAACGACCATGCAGACGACCAGAATGCCTCACACCCTGGACATGGAGGGATGTATGAGCGATCGACTGATCCGCGCCCTGCTCGACGCGCGACGACGCGAGATCGAGAATCCACGCGACGAGGCCAACCGCGTCGCCGGGCGCAAGGCGAAGCAGGTGCTCGCCCGCGAGCTGGGCGGCGAGGAGCACATCCCGCTCGCCATCGAGACCTACAACTTCGAGCAGCGCGAAGCCGCGGAGCACGACAACGCAGCCGCTCGCGTGCGCTTCGACCTCGACGAGCCCTTTGATGCCGGCTGGCGCTGGCGGGAGTTCGCATGATGTACAAGGGCTGGACAATCACCCCGAGCACTGCAACACAGCTCGGCTACTCGACACCTCACAATCTCTTCGGGCGTGGGCGCAAAATCAAAGGGTACGAGGTTTCGCATCCTGAACACCGGCCTTCGCCGAAGTGGTGTGACACACAGGCAGAGGCGCGCGAATACGTAGATACGTGGGATTCCTCCGATGAGACCTGAAACGACTCCACCGATTCCGCAGCTCCCCTTCAACGCAGGTCCGAGCCTGCCGCCGATCACGCCGGAGAAGTTCTCGCCGACGTGGATGTGTGGCAAGGACGGCTGGACACTATCCGTGTGGGCGATGGAGCCCGTCGGCGGGCTGGTGATTCAGGTGACGCCGTGGCGCGCGGAGCCGCGGAGCAAGCTCGAGTGGCACCTGGCGATCTCGCACGTGGCCTCGGGCTTCGCGGTGGTGACGAGGCGCGACGGCGGCACGATGCCGATCGACTGCACCGGCAAGGCCATGAAAGCCGTCGTCGCGCTGCGCGATGCCCTGCTCGCGGTCGGTGCGTGGGAGCCGGAGAAGCCCGTCATCGATGCGGCTGTCGTTGCGCCGCTGGTGGCCGAGCACCTGCCGGCGCTGCCGATGTGGCGTGCCTGGCGACGCCCGCGCAAGCATGGCGAACCGCTCGACTGTAAATGGTTCGAGACGGAGAAGCTCGCGCGCAAGTGGATCGACGGCGAGCGCTGGTGGGCGATCGATCATTGGACGATGCCGCCGGATGGTCTGCGCTGGAACGAGTATGTGGGTCTGATCGACCTCGGGCGCGTGCGGTTCGGCGAGCTGCCCAACAGCTGCGTCGCGGTGTCGTGGATGGCGCACGGCCTCGAGTACAAGGCGAGCAAGGGCGAGCAGACCGCGCAGCGATTCTCGTCGCTAGCCGGCGACGCCGACACCGCGCGGATGCTCCCCGGTCGCGCGTGGGCGGAGGCGCGGCAGTTCGGGATCGAGCCGACTGGCGAGGTCGACCCGCACGCACTGGCCGCCGTCGACGCGGGCCTGCTGCGCGAGGTCGGCGAGGGTCTCGGCCGGCGCTGGCTGCCGACGTTGCGCGGCCTTCTGCTCATGGCCAGGCACGCCCGTGCGACGAAGCTGCCCAGCGAGCTCGAGACGACGCGAGCTGCGCTGAAGAGCTGGCGGTCGGCGCGGCGCTCAGATCTCCAACGGCGCGACGGCAACAAGCCGAGCGGCCTCGAGCACGAGCGCTTCGTCGCGTTCTGCCACCTGCTCGCCTGTATCCACCGCGACAGCCTCGCTGCGGCCTCGGGCGCGCCGCGGTGGGAGCTGGGCAGCGAGGACAACGCGAGCCGCTACGAGGGCAAGCTGACGGTCCTGTCGAACGATCGCGGGGTGGCCTGCCTCTTTATTGATCACTGCATGGGCTACGTGTTTTTGACCCTGCGGACGGCGAACGTGGTGTCGTGGGCGCCCGGTTCCGCGCTGACGGCGGCGCGAATCCCGGATCTAACCGATCGCGGACCGGACGGGCGGCTGCGCTACGGCGACACGATCTCGACGCTGATCGAGCACAGGGCGCGGGACTGGGCCGAGAACTACGCGGCGGCGCTGCGCGATGTCGCTGTGAGTTAGCGCGTGGTCGGGCTAGCTTTTCGGTTCACACATTTATCCGCGGATAGCTATAATGTCCGGGTGCCGCACAGAGCGGCCGGAGAAACCAGATCATGCAGACCGAGACCGAGCAACGCTACACCGTCACCGCCGTCATCGCTTGGCACGATACCGAACGCCGCATCCCGCTCGGCACTGCGACCTCGCGCCGCAAGGCCCGTCGCCTCGGCTACCGCGAGGGCAAGTACCACTATCCGCTGCTCTCGACCTCCTCAGTCTTCAGCATCGACATCGTCGACGTGGTCACGGGTGAGCGCGTGTCAACCGACTGGACCGAGCACGAGGCGTATCTCCGCGCGCAGGAACTTGAGACCGTCGGACAGCGAGGTGTGTGGTGAGCATTACCAAACTCGACGCGCTTGTGCAGGTGAGCGAAACAGAGGTCTCGACGATTTCAGATCTCGCTGCACAAGGCCGCATTGTGTGGGAGAAGACCGATCACTGGTCCTCACCCCGTAGTGCGACGGGCCAGCGCACAGCGTACTTCGCCACCCTCAAGGATTCGCCAGACCGCGCGGGTTGGGAGATTAGCAAACTCGCCTACCTGAGTCGCACGGGTCAGCCCGTGCATGTCGATGCACTCAACTGCCGGTGCGAATGGTGCAAGCGATGAGCCTACAGAAGATGGTCGTGGTCTCCTGCGACGGGCTCGACGGCGACGCCCGAGACTTCCGCGAGGACCGCTGCCACGGCGGCGCTGAGGAGTCGTTCTTGTCCATACGCGAAGCGCTCGCGTGTCTGCGTGAGCTCGGCTGGCGCGTCGGCAAGCCCGACAAGTTCGGCGGACGCCCGGCGCTGTGTCCCGTCTGCGTCAAAGCGCTGCGCTGCGCGAGGGTTGCGGGCGTTGACACCACGCCCGGGAAGTGAGAGGATGCCCGCATGAGCTCACCCGAAGCGATGGAACACCTGACCCGGCAACAGGACTTCGACACGGTCGCGGTCAAGCTGGTGCGACAGGGACGACCCGCGATGCGTCCGACCGTGGCGCAACCCCAGCCTGACTTCAGTCTGAAAATCGTTTGCACGTACTGCGCGCCGAACGGCGACCGGTGCGCGGCCGGACACCTTCTCGACATGCCCGACGACGAGGCCGCGGCGCTGCCGAACGTCTCGGCATCACAAAGCCCCGTGTGCAATATTTTCAGGAACGACGGCCACGACGTGTCTTTCGTCGTCCGTTTACAGTCGGCCCACGACGTGCCGGCTCGACTCCACGGCACGGATCACGCCGCGTGGCTCGCGGCGTGGGCGCGCAAGATGCGAGAGATCGCCATCGAGTACCGCCTCTCGCCGGCGACGCTGGACGAGGCGCTCAGGGAGCACGGACATGTCGTGTGACCTTTTCATTGTCACCGAGGCCAGGACGTCGAAGGGCTCCGAGTGGTGGGTCGGCTTCGCCGCCGCGGGTGAGCCGTTCGCGGTATCGGAAGTGTCGAGCGAGGATGCGATCGCCAGGGCTCGCGCCTACATGGCGGCGCACGGCTGGCGCGACGACATGGGCGCCGAGGTCGGGCTGCTGCTGATCAGGGCGTACGAGCGCGGCCGCGACGACGAGTCAGCCGCGCGGGGTGGCATCCGCATTCACGACGACGATGACGTGGCTCTCTGATGAGTAAGCGGGGACAGGGGCGCAGCCACCTCGCGCGCGGCATTGAGGCGCCGTCCGTGCTCGCGGCGGATCGGTCGCGCGTCGCGGACTTGTCGCGGGCCGAGCGGGTTGACCTCGCCGCGGTGGCGCGCGAGGTATCACGCGTGCTGCGGGGCGAGCTGTGCCCGGCCGACTGCGACGACGAGGTACAGGCAACAATCATCTCCGCGTGGCTGTCCGGTCGCGGGTTGCCGCGGGACTCCCGCGTCGCGCACGTCGAGCTGCGCCGGCACACGGTGCGGCGCGTCATGTCGGACCTGCGCGGGGACCGAGCCGGCGCCGCCGCGAAGCGGCGGGCCCGAGCGCGGAGCGAGGACTCGTGGATCCACACGCGCGACGCGTCCGACCCGGCGCTTCGCGACCTCGTGCTCGATGTCCCCGCTGTGTACGGGTCGCCGGCGCAGCAGCAAGCCCGCTGCGACGCGCGCGTCGTGGCCGGCACCGTGGTGGCGACCCAGCCGACCGCGTCGCGCCAGGGCCCCGTTTTGGCGCTCGTCACCGGCGTCCTCGACTCTGTCGAGGCCGGCGAGGCGATGGGGGTCTCTGACGCGCGGGCGCGGCAGATCCGCGACGACGTGGTGCGCAAAGTGCGCCACACGCTGCGGGCGTGGATCGCAGGCGCGTACGATTTTTCTTGACGGCAGGAACGGACGTAAGTACACCAGACGCATGCCCGTCGCCGCCAAGAAGCCGAAGCTCAACCGCTACCAGATCACCATCGCCCGCGTCGTCGCCGTCATCGAGCGTCGGGTCGTGCTGACCGCGCACAACGCGCTGGACCACGAGGACACCACCGTCGGCCCGTACGGTGAGGCCGTGGACCGCGGGATCCGCTTCGCGTGCATCGGCGTGCGCGGCCGCTGCCCCGAGCAGCGTACCCGCACCGCGCGCGAGGCCGCGGAGATCTTCGTCGACCGCGTCGGCACCGGTCGCGCGAACACCGCGGCACGCGCCGCAGCTAAGTCGCGCGGGCTGGTGCTGCCGTGTTAGCCCCGATGCGCGACCCCGCCGTCCTCGCCCTGTACGCCGTCCGCGTGACGGCCGAAGAATTCGCCAGCATCCGCGCAGGCGCGCCGATCGTCCGGCCGTACTGGCCGCCCGGGCGATGCCGCGGCGCCGTCGTGGGGCTGCAGGTCGGCGGCGATGTGCTCGGCGAGGCGCTGCTGGCGGGCGTCACGTCGACGCGTGGCGGGGCGGCGTGGGCATTCGGGGCGGTGACGCCGTACCTGCGCACCCTGCCGCACGTGCTCGGTCGCGGGATGTTCTCGCCGATGCCGGAGGCGCCGCCCGGAACCCTCACCCCGGCGCGAAATTGGGATGACGATTTTTCTTGACGGGCGCCGAGAACGGGCGTACACCTGACGCATGCCCACCGCAACCGAAGTCACCCGCGTCGTCACCGCAATCCGCGCTCACCTGGGGCCGCACGTGCTCCGCCCCGACTGGCGCAAGCGTCGCCCCGACACCGCTGTCGCGTCGTGGGGCTGCTGTTACGTCGCCGCCGAGGCTGCGTACGGTGCGCCGGGTCGTTTCGGGTAGAGACGAGGCGAGGTCACGGCAAAAGCTGCACGATCGTGATCGCGGACCACAGCGAGGAGAGAAGCGCGGCGGCCAGGGCCTCCATGATACCAACGAACCCCAGAAGCTCCACCCAAAACGGGTGCGAGCTGTCCGGCGCCCACGAGCGGAGCGCGCAGACCAGGCAGACCACGAGAGCAACCGACGCGACGAATTGAGCGAACAGCATGCTGCCTCGTACGTCAATCGCGGCGTGATGTCAAGTCGCCCACCACAGCCGCTTGCTCGCCCGCGTCGCCGCGGTGTACCGCCACGCGCGCAGCTCGTCGGGCGTGCCGAAGCCATCGCTCATAACGGCGACCTCGTTCCACTCCGAGCCCTGCGCCTTGTGCGTCGTGAGGCACCAGCCCCACGCGAACCGAGTCTCGCGTCGCCACCGCGAGCTGGCGTCCTGCCCCACTTGAAGCAAGTCGGCGGTCGTCAGCTGGCGCAGCCACGCTTGGCCCTCCCGCTCGTGGCCGTCGTCGCACGCGGCGACGAAGTCGCGGACCGCGTCCGGACTCGCGTCGCGGCCCGGCGAGACCCGAGGCACACGCACGACGTCGCCAACGGTGCCGTTGCACCACGGGTCGGGCGGCTCGATGACGCGGCCCTCGTCGTCACGTCGCTCCGCGTCGTCGCCGGGCTCGACCCGCGCCCGCCGGTGGTTCGAGAGGCAGACGAGTCGGTCGCCGACGATCGGCCACGCCGGCGGCGACCCGGGGCGTCCCGCGGTCGCGGCGTGGACCTGCGCTCGCACGCCCGCGTTGAGCCGCATCCGCAGGTCGTTGCGACCCACGAGCAGCACCCCGGGCAGGTGCGCGGGCCTGCCCGCGACCACGTCCGGCCCGCCCTCGCGTAGCGCGTCGGCGACGCTGGCCCCGCGGCGGATCGCGTGCGCGAACCGGACGACGCCGGAGTCGAGCGCCTGCCGGTGCACGGTCACGAGATCGACGCCCAGCGCGTCCGCCAGCACGGCCTGCCCCGACACCGGCGGCAGCTGCCCCGGGTCGCCGACGAGCAGCACCTTCGGCACGCGCGACAGGAGGTCGCCGATGTGGTTTGATGTTGCCATGCTGGCCTCGTCGCAGACCACCACGTCTGGGTCGCCGCGCACGCCGGAGCGCAGCTCGAACGTCGGGCTCGAGGCGCCGTCCTCGATCAGCTGGTAGGCCGCGGCGTGGATGGTCGTCGCCGCGACGCCCTTGGACCGCAGCACGTGCGCCGCCTTGCCGGTCGGCGCGACGACGGCGACGCGGGTCCCGAGCGCCGCGAGCCGGCACGCGATCTCCGCCGCCGTGACCGTCTTGCCGGTGCCTGCGAGCCCGCGAAGCGCACGCACGCGGTCGTCCGGACGGCCCGAGGCGCCGGCCTTGCCACGCGCGCCGCCGCGGTACCTGGCCCAGTCGACGAGCATGTCTGCGGCCTGCTCTTGTTCGCCTGCGAGGTCGACGTGCTTCACGTCGGCACCTCGTCACGAGGCAGCAGCCCGCGAGCTTGGAAGTCCGCGTACACGCGAGCGTTACTCTCCTGCATCTCCCGCTTCAGCCGTTGATCCCGTGCCCACGCTTCGGGTGTATTTACGCGGCGCCACTCGTCGACCGCGAGGTGCGCGTTGTGCATGATGTCTGTCTCGGGCTCACTCGAAAAGACCCACACCTCCTCGAACACGCAGTCGGTGGCCTTGCCGTATCGGTGCTCTCGCAAGGGACGAACTGTCCGCAACTCGACGATCCGAGCGACGATCTGCTCGTGCGTCTCGTACGTTTCTTGTAGACACAAGGCCGGCAATTCTTCGTAATCACCGCCGCCGGCGTACACCGTGTGCTCGGGTTTGAAAGCGATTAGGGTATACATCACGCGACGCCGATCGTGGTCCACGGGCGGTCGCCGGTGTACCGGAGCCAGCGGTTGATCGAGCCGAGCCGCACGGCGAACCCGCGACGACGGCCGGTGCGGTCTTTGATGTCCAGGAGCATGCCCTCATCCTGTATCGACTAGGGCGCCGTGTCAACCGGCTTCGCCCCGACCCACGCGGCGAGGTTGTCCAGGAACGCGTCACCCCACTCGCCGTCGGCGCGCCGCTGCTGATCGACCCACCCGCGAGCCGTGTCCACCTTCGCCGTCCAGATGGAGATCATCGGCGCGATCGGCAGCTTGGCCGCCTGCACCGCCAGCGCGAACTCCCGTCGCGCGTTGTCGAGGCCGGCGGTCGCCTGCATGATGCGCTTGAACTCGTTGTCGATGCGGACGAGCCACGCCGCGAGCCCTGACGCCAGCGCGTCGCCGTGGTCGCGCAGGTGCGGCTTGACGGTCACGCGCACGTCGTCCCACCGGTCGGTCAGGATAATCCGCAGCAGGTTGCGCGGCGACGAGGCCGCGTCGCCGGACAGCCCGTGAGCCGCGGCGTAGGCGAGCGACTTGAGCTTCACGCGGTGGTAGGCGCCGCACGACTTCTGCCGCAGGCGCACGACGACGCCCTCCGCGTCGCGGGGCGAACGCGCCTCCACGAGCGCCCGCGTCGCCGCCACGGACGATGTCCCGACAGCGTGGTGCGGCGCGACGCAGACCCCGATCCCGTTGACCGTCTCGGGGGGCACTTCGCGGCCCGTGTCGCGCTCGCGCACCGCGAGCAGCCAGATCTCATCCTCGTCGTACGAGACGACACCGGAGCCGGCGCGCGGCGAGGTGAGCTCGAAGCAATAGGTGAGCCGCTGGTCAAGCGGGCGCGTGAACTCCCCGAAAGTCCGCGGGACGCCCTCTGGGACCTGCCCCGCGATCATGCTGCGGGCGGCGTTGTTGTCGATCGCCTGCTCGAACAACGACCGGAACGTGTGATCGCCGAAGCCGTCGATCACGCGGTCGGCGTCAGGAACGGAGCGCGTGGCGACGCACCAGTCCCCGTACACCGCCTGAGACTCGAGGCACCCCATCTTGGCCACAGGTCTCACCAGCAGGAACGGGTCGTAGTACAGGATGCACAGCGTGCCGTCGAGCTTCTCGTACACCCGCGCGTCGGGATGCGAGAGGTTGGCGTCGACGACGTCGGCCGAGCCGTCGGGGCCGTGCCCGAGGTTGAAGAAGCGGTCCATCGGTCGCGCGAGCACGAACAGCTCGCCGCACGGGCCCGAGGTCGGGAACGGTGTCGCGTCGGCGGTCGTCAGCACGAGGCCGCGGCACTGGGCGGCGAGCTGGTCGTCGTTGCGCGCCGCGATCTGATCATAGTTGAAGCTGGCCTTGTACGGGTTCGCGGTCGAGATGGAAGCCCGTACGCCGTGCTCGGTGAACAGGTCGACGAGCGAGCGCGTGCGCAGGTAGTCGAGGACGAGGGGGTTTGCCATCTCGGCATGATGCACGCGACGCGACGACGTGTCAACCGTCACGAGTAACAGACGCGGTAGACCACGTGTGGCTGACCGCGCATGACCTCAGCAAACTTCTCCCGTACCTGGTCGTGAGCCGAGCGCTCCTCTTGCGCGTCGGCGCCACGCACGTAGAACTGCATCTCGAGGCGTCGACCCCAGAAGCCCTCCGCGTCGGGCTCGTCGTACATCACGACGTAGGTCTCGCGTGGGTACAGCGACGGCTCCGCGTCCTGTCGACGTCCTCGCCAGCACCATCGCCGCCACGCGTCGCGCCACTTCACGTACTCGGCGTCGTGCTCCGCCTGCGTCTGCACGTCGATCACGTGACCTCCTGCTCAGGCCCTAGGTCGGCAGCCCGCGGCGTCCGCAGCACGTCGACGCACTCGCGCAGCTCGCACGCCATCTCGCGGTGGCGTCGCGCGTAGGTCTGGGCGTCGCACCAGTCGTCGGAGCCGTCGTACGGGACAGCTTCAATGGCACGCGCCTTCGCCACGTGCTCGTCAGCGCGGCGTAGCAGGAACACGATCGCGTCGCTCGGGGCCGTCATGTCGACACCTCCTCGCCGTCGCCGACGCGCTCCAGGAGCCACGGGTCCTCGGCGCTGGGCCAGCGCAGGACGCGGTGATCAGCGTCCAGCACGGCGGTCAGGACGCCGAGGTCGGTCGAGACCTGCCACTGGTGGCGCTCGCTCGTGGCCACGACCCGCACGCGCGTGGACGGGCTCGACCAAAACAGCATCGAACCGACAGCGCGGTACGAACCGTCGTGCGCGAGCGGCGAGGCCCCGGACAGACGCGCGGCGACCTCGAACGGGCATCCTCCGCCCGTGCTGTGCGGGTCGACGCGCCAGCGCCGGCCCCACGCCGTGACGTGCAGACCACGCTTGCCGCGCATCGAGTCGTTGACTTGCTCGCAGACGATCGAGCCGGGCAGCGCCGCGAGTAGGTCGAGCGCCCACGTCGGGCCCACGGCCGCGAGGCGCGTGTTCCTCCCCCACGCGTCAGCCAGCGCGAGCCCGACCTGCAGCGCGCCGATCTCGATCGGCGGCGGTGGGAAGTTGGTCCCGCGCGGGCGCGCATAACCGACGAGCGGCCACAGGTCCAGCTTGGAGAAGCCGTAGCGTGCCCCGTCGTGGGTGTCGCCGTCCCGCATGATGAGCAGCGCGCCGGACCTCTCGTGGTTGATCCACGCGTCACCGGACGCACCGGGGCCGAGGCGGATCACGCTCGCGGACGGGCCGGGCCGCCATGGCCGCTCCGGGTCCGGGGCGTCGATGTCGAGCGGCTGGTACGTGCCGCACGGCGCAGGCAGGTGCACGTGCGAGGCGCGTGGTGTGACCCCGAAGCCGCGGCCGGGGACGAACGAGTACAGGTGCGGCGTGAAGATTTCAGGCATGCCTCGTGGTACCTCATCGGGGATGGTTTGTAAAGCCCGGAGGCACACCGCCGTAGTACAGACTGTCAAACATCAATTGCGGGTGCGTCCACCACCTTGCTCTCATCTCGCGCTGTGCTGTTGACCTCGGCGGCGACCCGCTTGGCGATGGCGTCGGCGACGTCGAGTGCGACGGGACGGATGTCGCCGCCGGGGTCGATGGCCCACGAGATGGTCACGCGAACAGTCCTCCCGCGTCCGGCTCGCCGAGGTCGAACGTCGCGGCCACCCGCGGCGACCCGTACTCGGCGGCGCCGGTGGTGCAGCGCAGGTTCGGCAGGAGGTCGACGACGCCCACGCCATGCGTGTGCCCGCACAGCACCGCAAACTTCACGTCGGGGCGACGCCTGGCGGCGTCCTCGATCACGCGGCCGACCGCGACACTGACGAAGTAGGTGCGCCAGTCCTGATTCGAGAGCCGCCCGTCATGCCATGCCGCGGACGACCACGGCGGGAGGTGGGTCGCCACGACGACGCGCTCGACCTGCTCGCGCGGCTCGAATGTCAGGGCCCTGTGGATCTGCTGGCGCAGCATGTCGGCCTCCGCGTCGGCGAGCCCACGGAGCTTCGCGTGCAGCATCGACCGGTCGCAGCCGCGTCGCCAGTTTAGCACGGCGCCAGGCGACATCTCGTCGGCAAGGTCCTCGATGTATTGAAAATCCGACAAGCGCACCGGCGTGTTCGGGTTGCCCGCCCGCGCGTCGGCCCACCCGTCGACACCCACCAGCACGGTCGTGGGGTTGCTGTCGCACTTCCCGGGCCACACGTGGTACGGGCCGGCGCCGAGCCACACGGCTCGCCCGCAGGCCATCTCGAACGCCCGCACGTCGGTCCGCACGTCGGCGATGCGCCCGCCGTAGTAGTCGTGATTCCCGAGCACGAACGCCCACGGCACGCCGCCGGTGTCCGGGCACGCGCGCTGGGCCGCCTCGTCGAGCATGCGCAGGTGGTTCGTGAGCAGGTCAGCGCACGAGATGTCGCCGGTGAGCACAACCATGTCGTGGCTGGTCAAGCCCGCGAACAGGTCGTCGGCGAACGCGATCACGGCGGGCACTCGCAGGTGGTCGAGGTGGACGTCGGTCGCCCAGCGCAGGCGAGTCGCGGGCGTCACGACATCACCTCGCGTCGAGAGACGGTGTACCACACGCCCTGTTTCTTGTCACGCCACGTCACCTCGTCGCCGCCGGGGTCGACGCTCGTGTCTGCGCCGAATCCTCCCACGAGGGAGACGGCGGCTTCGCGGTTGTCGTAGACACCGCACAACTCGAGCGCGCCGGTGTTCGGGTTGGTCACGACCCACACGACGCTCGGCTCGGCGGGCATGCGGTCGAGCTCGTCCAGCGCTCGCGCGAGTCGATTGACTCGCGGGGTCACGGCCCGGTCTTCCCGGGCATACTTGGCGATGCGCTCGAGCACCGCGACGCGTGCTGCCGACGTCACGATGCCACCTCGCGCACGGCCCACCCCGCGGGGCCAGGCAGGAGCTTGCCCACGCACCACGCGAGGGCGTGACGCGGACGCCACGCCGCAGGAGGGATAGAGTCAATCACGATGGCGTGCGGCGCGTCGTCCGTGGTCGCGAGCGTCAGGTGGTTGTTGAAGCGTGACAGGCGCCCGATCTTCAGCAGGTCGGGCGACACGTTCCACACGGACATCATCACATCCTGCAGCATGAACGCGTCGACGCGTCGCGCGTCGAGCCACGCCTCGAGCCGGACCCGACCGTCGACCGAGACGGCGATGTGGTGCGGGTAGCGCTCACGGGCGACGCGCGACGCCCAGTCGCGCAGCGCTTGCAGATAGTATCTCGCGGGCATGAGAATCACGCCCGCAGGATAACACCGGCGCGACGCCGCGTCAAC
>ERZ869921.491-NODE-491-length-24120-cov-13.222190_pt1 | contig 24120 bp, 36 predicted proteins | sample MGYA00579310_ERZ869921 | MGnify/ENA primary metagenome ERZ869921 (study PRJEB32216, sample SAMN09231816) | wastewater metagenome | place: USA: Maryland | collected 2016-06-21 | study: EMG produced TPA metagenomics assembly of the PRJNA472060 data set (Reclaimed... | reverse complement strand
GACTGAGAGTCATGAACGCCTGCAATGTAGCCATTGGCAAGCACCGGGTTGCTGGCCATGCGGGTATACAGGTCTTGGCCCGAGTACAGGATGGAGCTGGGCTGTGCGTGTGCTGCCAAACACAGCAACACCGTGATAAGTAAAAGTTTTTTCATAGCAATGCTTCTCCTGCGCTATCACGCTTTTGTTGTTTGTACTGTTTCATTTGCTTTTTGGTCCAAGGCACAGGACCAGATGCCGGAGGAAAAGGTTACATGTCATGTCCCCTTTGTGCCCCAATCGGGCATTTTTTCGTTTGCTGCAAGCGCCTCAAGCTGAACGTACAAATTGTCCAAGCCGGGATCGCCAAAGAATCGGCTGCAATAATGCGACCAAAACCATGTTGCTTCTTCCCACAGGCAATCTTTGAACAGCCTGTCACGGACAAATGCGCCCGGACAATTAGGCATGTAGCATTCTTGACTGTCATTTATTTCGGCTTGCATGGCCGCTGCAATTGCTGCGTAGTTCATTTCTGTCCTATCTTGTTGAGTGTCCACTCAAGCAGTTCTTGCTGAGTGATGTCATAGTAGTCAACAAATCCCTTGCTGCCTAGCCCGTGAAAACCCTTATTGCCACGGTGATGTTCTACGCATAGGGGGATCAAAGTCTTGTAGTCGCCTTTGCCCCAGCCACCTGCTCGTAGGTGGTGAAGCTCTACAGGGCCGGGTTCATGGTCGCCATACAAGTGATGACACAAAGCGCAGCCAAGACTTGCCACTTTGCTTTTGTGGATCATTTCAGCGCTCTTCATTTGCAACCTTATCAACCCAAGCAATAAATTCTGTTGGGTTAAACCAAGAATTTTGCCCACCGCCAGTTGATCTATGTCGAACAAGTGATTTGGGCGCATCAGGCTTTCTTAACCAACCACGTAATTGACGCTCTGTAATATTGTGTTTTTTGCAAACAATCTCGGCTAACTCGCGAAAGGTTTTTAACGGCTTATTGATGTTGCCGCTAATTTGCCTTTTACGCAAATCGCCAATAGTTTCAGGAAATTTCATCTATTGTCACTCCATTGGTGTTTGCCCAGTACAACAACCATTCCGTGAAGCTAATGGCTTGCTCTTTGGTGAACCGTCTGCTTTGATGGCCTAGCTGCACGACTCGTTCGCCGTCAATGCTTGGCATGACCTTGCTAATGGTGGACATGTGACCGCTTTCGTGTGCCCATTGATCTATCAAAAATCGCTTCCAAGATTCAGAAGTCCAGCGTGAACCATGCAACTTTGCTTGCTTGGCGATCTGGCCAATGATTGCGTGCATCAACTTGTTTTGCTGGTCTGTTCTTGTCGTATTCAATTGCTTCTTCCTGTAAAAAATTCATGTAAATTTGACTTTGCTTGCAAATACATTGCATTGGCTTCTTCTGGAGTCTTAAAGTATCCAAGACTTTTTGTTCTGTTTTGGTATCTAATTTTTGCTTGCCACATTTTGCAGTCTGGGTGAAAGTAAGCGCCTTTTAATCCAGAAACTGCTTTTGACTTTTTAGAGATGTTTTGCATATTTTGAGCATGACTTACATCGCGCAAATTGCTTAGTTTGTTGTTTGCTTTATTGCCATCAATGTGGTCAATCTCAATAGGCCAAACGCCATAAACGTACAACCAAGCCAATCTATGCAAGTAATACAAGCGCCCATCAATGTGCATTCTTGTGTAGCCTATTTTGTTTGGCTTTGCGTGTATGGGGCCAGCCAAAATATTTGATACAGGCAAAAGCCTATGAAAAATTCCAGTTTCTTTGTCATAAGAAACCAGCTCTTGAAGTCGGGATTGGGTAAGCTCATAAGTCATAAGAGCATCTTACCATGACAATTCTTAAGATGACAAGCCCTGCTCACGCGATTTCATGTCAGGAGCCATTGTGATTCCTCAGTTGCCAAGCCACCATAGCTGCGTCACGCTCGTGCTGGTTTGACCTTGCTGTGTAACCAGTCAGCTTGTTGAAGTCCTCTGCGTTCATCTTGCCACCCTTGGCTTTTGGGCTGACTCGCATGAACTTGATTTCATAGCGAATACATGTCTCCTCAATCAAGGAACACAGCGCATCAACCTGACCAATCTTTCGGGCAATGTTGTTTGCCACAGCCTTGTTTTTTGATGGAACCCACACAGCGCTTTGCAGGCGGCTATCTTCAAACACAATCAGATCGGCAAATGATCTTTTGACGCAATCTTGAATGTCAATCGGTTGGATAGTCTGCAATGACAGCAGCTTGCCATTGGTAAACAGCGCAACGCCTGTGTTGACTCCGGGGTCAATGCCAATGACTTGCTTCATTCCAATTCTCCGTCTTGTAGTTTCTTCATGTATCCACGGATACGGGCAACCGAGCCTGTTCCGTACTTTCTCTCAAGCCATTCAATGCGAACTGGCGTAAGAACCTTTTGGCCTGTCGATTCGTAAGTCCTGAACAAGACTCGCGCCTCACCAAGCTCAATCATGTACCTGTCGCCTTGATCGCTAACTGATCTGCGTGTCATCATGCCAAAGTCCATTTGCCGTTGACACGCTTGATTGCCTCAGTCTCTGCAAGGTATTGCAAAACAGAGTGAACGTGTGCTTTTGTCCAACCAGTGATTTCAACAATTTCTCTGCGGTTAAGTGCGCCATGCTCAAGCAGGCGTTTAAGTGCGTAACTTTTTGTCATGATTGCAATTGTCTCCAAACAGTTGCTGGTTTGGTATTGGGATAAACCCTGTCTTTTGGATGTGGGCAGTCTTCAGGAACTGTCACAACACAATAAACCTTTTTGTACTGACCTCGACTTCCCATTGTCCAGCGGTCAACGTAAACGTCAATCATTCCTGCAATTGCTGTTTTTACGTTGGCCGGGTGGATATGCAAGATGTCTGCAATCTCTTGCCTTGTCAGTCCTGCGCCGTGTATTTTTAAGCACTCACGGATGGCTTGTTGGCGAGTCGGCTTCATTTCTTCCAGCCCAATGCGCCAACAATCTGCGATTCAAGCGACTGGAATCCTGAAGATTTTGTTGGATTTCCACCAGCAATCAAAACTGGCTTAGGTGAATTGATACCTTTTTTACGATACATCTCATCGGGCGAACGATCACCCATCAGCGCAGGCACGCCTTCAGATTGACCATCATGAACCTTGTAAAGCTCGCAAAAACGATGCTGCAAATAACTCAACTGATCGGCCTCTGTTCTGCACATCTTCGGCCAGCCGCCCATATCACGAATTGCAGCGTGAGTAGCCCCATCGCCAAAATCAACATCTTGATATGCCCCAACTCGACTCATGGCCTCATAAACTCGACCCCACTCTCGCAAGCTCCGGTCTGTTCGTGTGCCGCCCAAAATACGAACAATGTCTGCTACCTTTGGAGCAAACTGGCCTTTGTCTGGATCAGTTGCATGTTGACTCAAAGCTCTGGAAACTTGGTCGAAGTCAAAATTTTGACACCCAGACCACCACACGTTTAAGGCAAACTCACTGACATCTTGTTTCCAATAGCCCAGCACATCAGCAATAAGGGCGTAAAAATCGGCTTTTTGGCTCAGGTTCATACCAACCCCTCCTTTTTCAACAATCGTTCAACCACGGCACGATTAGATGCCTCCAATGCCTCTTGTTTATTAAGTTTTGGCCTCACCCCTTCAGGCGGCAATGCTTTTGCCAACCACTCAAGCGGCTGTAGAGGTTTGGCGCGAATGCAATCACGCAGGGCATTAACCAATGCCTCGTCGCCATGTGACTTACGCAAACCACCAAGGAATGAACGAGCCTGTTTGTCAGCAGTCCCTGCATTGGTCAACAAAGGAACCCCATAGCCAAAAATGATTTCATCTGGAGTCATGGGCGACTTGTCGCCAGTAGCTTTAGCTACTGAATTTGGTTCTTCGTTTTTTGTTTTCTGGTTATTGGTTATTGGTTCTTGGTTTATAGTTGCCTTAGCGATGGGTTGCGACTCGGAACCCACTGGGTTCTTTTTCCGCCCACCAAGGCGACCATTGGCTCTGTTTTTCTCAGCCATCGCGTGATATTGCTCAATGACATCAGCACATCTGGCATGAAACCACCCATCTTCATGCTGTACGAACATATCGCTTAAAACATCACGAACCACATGGGCATCCAAACGCAAGCGTCTGGCAACCCACTGGGTATCCAATGGGATTTTCTGTTCTGTGTCGTAATACATGTCCAGAAGTCGGCGGTAAGCCAAATCTTCTTCATTGGATAGATGCGCTGTGGCGGCTCTATAGTCGCCAATACTAAATTGGTAATAGTGCATGATTTCCCGCTTTTTCATGCCCCTTTGAAGAAACTGCGGCAGGAGAAGGGGTAACTCTTTTCAGTCGGGGGATCAGTCCCAACCTAGCCGTGTTTCAAACCACTATACCACCACTCAAGCCCGACTATAAACAGTGATCGGCTTGTTCTGGTTGTACTTTTGCGTCATCCGGGCAATTTCGCCCTTATCAAACATGACATGAGTTGATGCAGACAGGTCAAACGCATTGCCTTTAGACTTTGGCGTTCCGTCTTCCCATACGTCTTTGACCTTGACTTGAATTTGCTCGACCTGCTTCAGCTTTTTCTTTGTCGGCTTGAAGTAATGATTCAATTTTTGTGTTGCGCCCTCACGTTTGACATATGCAAGTTCAATCAAACCTTCGCGCAGCAAAGCATCTTTGACTGCGGCAGGCGAAGTGTCAAATCTTGATGACATCCTGTTGGCAATTTTGCGTTGGCACAGTGGCCCATCTTCAAGGCACTTCAGAAAGAACTGTTTTTCTTGTAGCATATTTCTACTTCCTTTTTGTTGATGATTTCGATTGCTTTTGTGAGAATTGATGTTGCTGCCGCATCCCAATCACCGGGGTGTGGACAGTTGGTGTATGCCTCAAGCATCGCCAAGTCTCGTATGTGTTGTGCTGAGTCTTGCTCAAGCTGGTCTGGTGTTTTCATGCGCTGAAGCCTATCATCATATTTTGATTTTGTTCATAGGGAAAACACCTATGTTTTTTATTGGTTAGCCAGATTACATTAAAGATTCAACAAGACAGGAGTTCAAGTGAAACTTACCAAATACGAAAAAGAAGCCATTGTTCGGTCCATCATGCAAGATGTGCCGAAAAAGCCCGACAACATCCTCAAAGCGGAGATTCAGGCAGCGTTTGTTGCAAACATGAGTGATCCAGTAAAAAAACTTTACAAGACAAATCCAAAAGCTCTTAAAGAAGTGCGCGTGAGCAGTTGGGATACCACGCTTTCATATGGCATTGACTTTATTGTTGGTGATGCAGACATAACCAAAACAATGGCTTCATTTAGAGCGCAAAAAGAGGCTCGTGACGATGCGCACAACAAACTAAACGCCGCAGTCATGGGATGCAACACACTGGCGCAACTCAAAAAACTGCTGCCTGAGTTTGATTCGTACTTCCCATCTGAGACAGCGCCAGCGCAAAACTTGCCTGCTGTTGCAAACATGGTTGCCGACCTAAGCAAACTTGGATGGCCCAAAAAAAAGGGCACATCATGAACACAACACTTCTACGCACTGCTAGACAGATTTTTCAGACTTACGATGCGCCCCCTGATGTCATCCGCAGCTATCAATTAAAGTGGGCACGCTCTGTTCATCAGCTTGGCAACAAATGGCTGTTGGCTCAACCAGTCTCAAAGGTGCAATGATGGGCTGGATCATTGGATTGACATGCTTGTTTGCATGGTTCACACACATTTTTACATGCTTTGCAGAAGGCTTGTGGGGCTTCCTGCTGGCAGGCGCAATTATGTTCCCAATCGGAATTTTGCACGGATTTTTTCTTTGGTTTAGATAAGGTGTTCAGCCGACCTGTAACGGCTGTTTTTTATGGAGAATGAAAATGGGCTTTGTAGCTTCTGACAGTGGTGGTGGTAACTTCAAGCGTGTGCCTTCTGGCGTTCATGTTGGTCGTTGCTATTCGTTGATTGACCTTGGCACTCAGTTGTCTTCTGGTCAATATGGCGAAAAATTGCAGCACAAGATTCGTGTTGCTTGGGAATTGTTTGGCGAAGACGAAGAAGGCAAGCCTTTGACCGTTGAATATGACGGCAAAGAAATGCCAATGACCATCAGCAAGTCATACACGCTGTCTCTCAGTGAGAAAGCATCTCTGCGTAAAGATTTGCAGTCATGGCGCGGTCGTGAGTTTACGGACGAGGAGGCCAAAGGCTTTGACATCAGCAAACTGCTTGGCGCGTATTGCATGGTCAACGTCACAACCAGCGAAACAAACGGCAAGACGTACAGCAACGTAGCCAACTTGACCCCACTGCCAACAGCGTTGAAAAACAGCAAGCCAGCACCAGTGCATGAAAACCTGATGTTTGACTTGGACAAACCTGATTGGGCGATTTTTGATTCATTCCATGACAAGCTCAAGGACGCAATCAAGCGCAGCCCTGAGTTTGCTCAAGCTGCTGGTCATTCTTCCGGTCAAACGCCATCAAGCGGTTTTGACGACATGCCTGACGATATTCCATTCTGACCATGACCAGTCTTTACCAACTCGCTCACGATTTTCGTGAACAACTTGACGATCTTTTTGATCCAGAGACTGGCGAGGCTTTGCCAGAGTTTGAAGAATTCCGGGTCATGCTCGGCAACAAAGCAAACGCTGTCGCTGCCTACGTTCTCAACTGCGAATCGGATGCCGAACAGGCCAAAAATGCCATCAAACGCATCAAAGCCTTGCAAACGGCCTATGAGCGCAAAGCAGAGAAATTGAGGGAATACCTTGCCGAAAACATGAAAACGGCAGGAATCCACGAAATCAAGGCTGCTGACGGGTCTTTCATCGTCAAGCTGTATGTTGAGCGTGATGAATCCGTTGTGATTGAGGATGGCGCAAAGTTCCCTGATGAACTGTGTGGCGATCCCAAACCTCCAGAGCCAAGCAAAACCAAGATCAAGGCAGCAATCCTTGCTGGTGAGCCTGTTGCTGGAGCCTACATTGTTCGCAAGGACAGATTGACCATCAAATGATTTCGGGCCGAAAGCGGATGCTGTGAAAAGGAAATGAGGCGCTGTCCTCTATGACAGCCACAGACGCAGCGAGTAAGCCCACCTTTTTTTTAACCACAGGAGAAGATATGTCCCGCATTTACATCGTTGGCTACGGCCAAGAAACCCGCCTTGTTCGCGCCAACACTCGCGCACAAGCCTTGCACCATATCGCTCAAGGCGTTATCAAAGTGCAGATTCCAACACAAGATCAGTTGATTGATCTTATTTCCAAAGGCGGCTCTGTTGAGACTGCTTTGCGTCAAGAACAAGACAGCCTTGCACTGGAGCAAGCATGAGCTACGCAGAAGTTGAACTTCAAATTATTAGGTGGGCTGAAGCTCGGAAGATTATTCCAAACAGCACCCCTGACACACAGTTGCTCAAAGCTATGTCTGAACTTGGCGAACTGGCTGATGCAACCATCAAAAAGGATCGCGCAGGCATCGTTGATGGCGTTGGTGATGTGATGGTTTGCTTGGTCAATTACTGCGCTTTGCAGGACATCAATCTAGTGACCTGCATGGAAGATGCTTATGCAGAAATCAAGCACCGCAAAGGCACTCTAATGCCGAACGGTGTATTTGTGAAGGAGTCGTGATGATTGACGAAATCCTTGATGAACGAGGCAAGCGTTATGGCAAATTTGTTGATGTTGCAAAAGCAACAACAGACATTCAAGAAGCCCTCTACGACAACATGAGTCTTGACAAGCTAAATTCGGTCAGTCCAGACCAATCAGTTGCCATCGACATGATTTGCCATAAGTTGGCAAGGATTGCTGTTGGCGATATAAATTATGTTGACAATTGGGTTGACATTGCTGGATACGCTCAACTTGTTGCAGATCGTCTACAAGGCGTTGAGCGTTAAGCCATGTCCAAGCCAGTTTTTTGAACCTCTGCAACCCTGCGGCTCCACCCATTGCCAAAGGTACTCCAATGCTTCAAGTCCATCAAAAAGGACAGGCGGCGTTTTGCATAGTCTTCAATCAACTGGTTTGGCTCACATGCGTTTACAGCGGCTAAAGTCTTAGGGCCAATGTCACCATCCACCTCAACACCAACACAGGCTTGTAGCCACTTTGCAGCCCTTCCTGCGCCAGAATTCACTGCCGCATCAAAGACAACGTAGTCAACACCTGTCGGTAAATCGTCACCCTTGATTTTGTTCCAGTATTTGGCGCGGTACAAAGGAGCAACAACAGCCGGAGTCAAGCTACGCATTTGCTTTTCGTCAACAGGATGGCCTACCCATTCTTCCCAAACTGCTTTGGTCACGCCCAAGTTGGTCATGCCGCCCGGATCGTCTGGATGGTCAACAAACCCACCTTCATGAACCAAAAGTTTTTGCAGTGCTTCAGCAAAGTTGTGCTTCATTTTTTTCGTGAGTAAAAAAGAGTTCTGTCGCCAAACAAGTAGAAGGCAATTGCTGATGCAAAGTTGTCTACAGTTTCATTTGATTGCCCGTTTAGTTTGATGGCAACCCAAGTGCCAACAATCAACACCACTACAGCAGGCCGCATGAGCCTCACAATGGCTTCAACCCACGGGTATGAGGGATTGGAGCCACCAGCCTCGTTCATGGCCTTAAACAGCTCCAAATCAAGCTGTTTCATTTTGACGTATTCGTCTACGTTGACAGGCTTGTAGCCGTCAGCCTGAATGAACCTGCCAATCAGTGATTTGCCAAGATCAACAGCAAGTGGGCCTAATGCTGCAAGGATGGTAATTGGGTCCATGTTTCACCAAAAAAGTAGATAAAAAATACGGACACACCACACGATCATGGCGATTAGAAGTGCTGCTGCAATAAAGGCAACAGCAAAATCTCTCATGCCTTGTCGGCCTTGCCGTCCAGCTTGTCAAAAATCTGCTTCAAGATGGACTTGACTTCAGCAATGTCTGATCGGTAGTCGTCTTTGGCAACATATACATGCGGCAAGTCGCCTACTTTGTCTTCCAGCTTCTGAATCGTGCGAGTCAAGCTGTTGATAAGGTAAATCGCAAGAAAACCTGCAACTGACACTACGATATTAAAAAGCTGTTGGTTGTCCATGTCACCGCATCCTTGGGCCATTCAACCAGATTACAGCACTGGTCCGAATACCCGAAATTATAGGCAAAACGCGATGTTGCAGCATAGATGGGAAAGCAATAAGTTGACCTTTTTTCATATCAACTTTGTAATCCTGATACAACTGAATTTCAAGGTCGCCACCCTCGTATTCAGACGGGTCGCTCATCAGGCAGATGACGCTGACTTTGCGGTCCAATGGCTGACCGGAAAGAGGGAAGGTATCCATGTGCCAACCATAGTGTCCAGCAGGCCCGTAGGAGCCGAATTGGACGTTCTCATGCCCTGTGATGTCATATGCCCATCCTGCGGCTTGATTGGCGGCCAAACCATGCTGATACATGATGCCGCCAAACCAATGGTTATCAGGAGCAAAACGAAGCACTGTATCGCGCTGGCTTTTGTCCTGATGCTCCCCCGCAGTTCCCATTGTGGCGCTTTGGGGGGCAATGTCCATAAGCTCCCGAGCAGCCGCATCGCATACGTCTGTCGGGATTTGGCCCATGTACCAGATGGGAAGGTGTGTCATGTCTTGTCTTTCAGTTGTTGCTCAAGGGCGAGAACTCGCTGTGCAATCTTAATGCAGGAAACCAATGCGGCGTTTGCATAAGCTACAGATAGTTTCCCATCATGACCACGCAAAACGGAGTTTGGAAGCAATGGCTGCAACGATTGAGCCGACACGCCATCTTGCGTCAGTTGCTGGTCAACCCTGTCATACGTTCCGCTTTTCACAAGCGCCAGCATGTCAACAAAGTTTTCGGGATAGTCACGCCAATTTGTCTTGAACGACTCATCCGAGTTTGCAATGAATGAACCACCACATGTCAAGTTTGTGCCGTTAAAAGTCAAATTAGCAGAACCTGCGGCAGCGCCAGCGTTGTTGTAAATGACTTGAGTGTTTGAACCTGCAACAGGTCCGGGTGGTCCTGCGGGGCCAGTTGGTCCAGTTGCACCTGTTGGTCCGGTGGCTCCAGTTGGACCAGTCGCACCTGTTGGCCCAATTGGGATGCCAAAGTTGAATACAGCAGCAGACGATGTGCCGCTGTTTGTAACCGTAGCAGCGCTGCCAGCGGTCAAGTTGGATGTTGTGCCAACAGCAATAGTTGCCGCAGCACCTGTCGCGCCTGTTGGACCAGTGGGGCCAGTTGGACCGGGAGCGCCCGTTGCACCAGTTGGGCCAGTCGGGCCTGTTGGTCCAGTTGCACCAACATCGCCGCGAGGGATAGTGAAATCAAACACGGCGGCAGATGATGTCCCGCTGTTTGTCACAGAAGCAGAAGTACCGGCAGCGCCAGTCGTTGTTGATCCAGCCGCCACTGTTGCAGCAGTTCCTGTTGCGCCTGTTGGACCTGTTGGGCCAGTCGCGCCAGTTGGACCAGTCGCACCTGTTGGACCAGTCGGACCAACCAGTGCAAGTTGCGACACGGTTGCTTTGCGGGTTGCACCAGCAGACACATCGTAAAAAGCAATCAGATCAGCCGACTGCGTTGCAGGCTCTGATGTCAAGCCATTGATGTTCAGGTCATTGGATGTTGCCGCAGTGGTGGCCGTGGCTGCGTTGCCAGAAATGTCAATTGCCCATGTTCCTGTTGCGTTTGTACCGCTAACAGATGGAGCGCCAACATCAGCGTAGCCAAGCACGACTGTGCCTGTGTATCCATTAACCGAAGTTACCGCATCAGTGTTGTCAATTTTTTGCCAAACCAATCCATTGAATACGATCCAGTCGCCAATCTCCCATCCACTCACGCCGTCAATTGTTGTATTTCCCGCAACACTGACAACGTAGTAATAACCCTTTACGCCAACACCCGGAAGGATGGTTGGTGTATTGGTCGAGGCGTTCCATGTTCCCTGATACGACAAAGCGCCTTGTAGGGATGCAGGAATTTGCGACAAAGGAACAGTGCCGCTGGAGTCCAAAGTTGCCACGCCGTCTGCAACGCCAGCATCAAGAACAGCAGCAGTGCCAAGGCCAAGGCTTGTCCGAGCACCAGAAGCTGTGGATGCGTTTGTGCCGCCGTTTGCAACAGGCAAGATGCCAGTCACACCAGTAGCCAAAGGCAAGCCTGTTGCATCACTCAGCACAGGAGCGTTTGACTTCTCCCACAAACCGTTTGCACTGTTGTAAACAATGGTTTGACCAGTTGTTGGCGTTTGTGCGGATACGTTGTGGAGTTCATCCAACTCATAGCCGTTTTGCACACGAACGTAAATTTGGCCGTTGCCTGCATTGGCACGTTCAACCACGCCCATATAAACAAGGTGGTTTGGTGCGTACTGCTTGATGTTTGTCAGTGATCCGGGAGTCGAACCCAAGTACAGCGTGTCTCCTTCTGTATATGAAGAAAGATTCAAACCTTCAATCACGCCTTGACACATAACAAAGCCATTTCCGCCAGCAGTAATGGCTTGATTGGCAAGACCAAATACTTTCGCAGAAGTTGCGTCTGAAGTATTGTTTGCCAGCTTTACTGTGGCCCGTGCGCCTTGTGCGCCAAACAAGTAAACCGCTTGACCCTTTTGAATCGTAGTTGCTTCCGCATTGGTAACACGAGCCATGATGGATTGACCAACGCGAACAATCCCATCATTCAATGCGTTAAAAGCAATCGTGCCTTGAGTGGCATCCCAAACCATCTTGCCAACACCGGAGGCCTCAGTGACTGTTGTGTCAATCTGAACGTAGTCACCAGTGAAGCTGTTGCCTGCAATGTTGCCATTGTCATCAACAGTCGCCAACGAGTTTTGAATTGTGTTTCCAGAGGTTCCGTCAAATCGAACCAAGGCATTGTCTGTGGCTGTTGGAGACTTTGCCACATAGCTGCTGGAAGGAACAAACGCTGTCTCCCATGCTGTTCCGTTGTAGGTTCGCATGACGTTGTTGACTGTGTTCCAGTACAAAGCGCCAGTTATCAGCGGGTTGCCATCGTTGTCCGTTGCCGGGTCCGAGTTCTTTGCGCCGAGGTATCGGTCATCAAAGTTGTCGTACAAAGCAGCAGCGTTGGCCTCAGACAAGGCGGCAGCATTCTGAGAAGCCAAGGCAGCGGCCTCAGATGCGGCAGCAGCATTCTCAGAGGCCAAAGCATCGGAGGCAGAAGCAGCAGCAGCAGCCTCGGAGATGTCGGCAGCACTGGCACTTGCAGCGGCAGCATTTTCAGACGCCAAAGCAGCAGCAGCAGAAGTTGCCGCATCTCCGGCAGAATTTGCCGCATTTACCGCTTGAGCGGCAGAAATGTCGGCGCTTGTGTCGGCGGCAGCAGCAGACAAAGCGGCGTTTGATTCTGATGTTGCGGCGTTTGCAGCAGAGCCAGCAGCAGCGTTTTCAGATGTCAATGCGGCAGCAGCACTACCAGCAGCATCCGAGGCGCTTGCAGCGGCTGCTGCGGCCTCTGCTGGTGCTGCAATGATTGCAGCCATGTTTGCGTCTGCGTTGTTGATGGCCGCAAGGTTTGCATAAACACTGTTGATGACAGCAAGGTCGCCAGCAACAGCCGTGATGCTGACCATGTTGTTTTCAATGTCAATCAGAATTGCGCTGCTGACACCAATTGGTCCAATCTGCTCTGTTGTGCCATTGCTATACACAATGTCCAAATATGCGTAATCACCAATGTCAGTTTGAGTGATGCTGACAATGCCGTTACCAGCAACACCACGGTCAATGTTGATGACTTGTGTAGGCGCTGGATAAAGCTCCATGGACACGCCAGCACCAAAACCAGATTCCACAACCAGCGATGAACTTGCAGAAGGGGAAACAACGAGGTTAATGTTATTGCCGTCAATGACGTTCACATCAATGTTTGCCATGTGAACTCTCCTTAAACAACAGCAGCAGTGTTTACAACGCCGTCAGAGCGCACAAGGAAAAGCAGGAAGATGATTGCGTCATCCTGCGGTGTGCCGCCAGACGCAGGGAAACCAATCTTGATGCGACCAGAGAAGCCAACAGGGCTTTGGGCAGAAATGTCCAGTTCTGGATCGCCAGAAATTACATCCCAAGCAGTCTGGTCAATTACAAGAGTAAACGAGCCAGCGGCATCGTTGCGATTGGTGATGGTCAAAGAAACTGGAGTGGGCGCAGGAGAATAATCTGTGATGTCAAATGTCAGGCCGTTGCGACTGTCATTGATGTTTGTCAGCAAGCGGCGAACAATTTGAGCGTCGATTGTTGCGCCTGTCAAATCAACTGGAGTTGACCCGGCTCCAGTAAAGACGAGGTTCCAATAAGTTTTTTGCTGATAGACCAGTTCGCCAGCAATGATTGGATTGTTAAACCCAGACACTTGCGTCAGGGTGTTTTTATTGAAGACAGCTATGATTTTACCCTACCACTTTCTGCTTGAATGCGTAGCCTTCTTTCGGAGGCAGGAATTTACCGTTGACAATTCTACCTTTGCACCGTCTTGTAATAGTAGTTAAGGCGCAGTTGTGTAGCCTAGCCGCATCTTCTGGCCTATCAAATTGACCTAGTGGCGTGATGTACCAACCAATAAAATTTGGCGCTTGCTCACCAAACTTGTCTTTGTTTGGGTTGTCATAACCACACATTCTGTTGTTGTGCAGGCCACCTGAAGAAGAGTTCCATCCAATGCCTCTGGATGGCCTCAATTTCTCTTCAATAAATAGACAATATTCTTTTGTTGAGACAAGTAATTGCTTGACAACAATACGATCCCATAAGGTCTTAAACCTATGTTTGTGCGATCTAAGTCTTTTTGTTAGATCGGATGCAACACCGACATAGCCTTGTGTCAGTACATCCGTCTCTTCTGGCAAGTGCAGCCAATACAAAATAGCCATTTGATTCCCCAAATCTCGGGTGGTGACGCTCCCCACAAACTCGCGGGGCTACGAATGCTGTCTTGTCTTTAAAATATTATTGCGACCAAATAGCTGTTGGCTCTGTAGGCCAATCAAGATTCCCTGCGATTGGATTTACAGCAATAACACGAACTTGCGACCTATAAGAAATATAGGCATCACGGTTAGTCAAATACGGACTATTCAAAGGATCATACACATCTGGTTGATTTACCCAATCAGTAGATGCAAGTTTTTGTCCGGCTTGAGCCTTGTTGTCTTCAGCAGAAGGCGGTAGTGGAGGAACATATGCGGCTATCGGGCCATAACTTCCTGCAACAGCATTCGCATAAATTTCTCGTCCATAAGCCTCGCAATCTTCAGGTGAAGCTGTGAATGGAATCCAGCCGTAATCGTTATGCTTAATTTCACATTTGATCGCCGTGTGCTCGGCGTTTGCCCATACGGGGTTTTGCACGCTTTGGATGATTAGCATCATAAAATCCTTACGCAATTCTTAAAAACACGGTTGTTGAACCACTGGAAAGACTACTTAAAAACCCCATGACCCTCCATGTTCCGGCTGGCGTTTGCCCACTACTGCTGCTTCCGTTTGCATAAGAGATTTCTGAACCCGACAATATGTCTCCGGGGTTTGCAATAGCGGGTGGAATCCTGCGGAAAAGACCATAAGTTCCAACAGCACCAGTAGAAGCGCCTGCTGTTGCATTCAACACTTGTGCTGTTGTTGGCGCTGTGGCAGCAGTTGTTTGAACTGTTGCATCATTGAACGTAATTGACGTTCCGCCTACTGTTACTGCCATGATTGCTCCTTATGCGGCACTAAAGCCGTTTGCTTGATCCATTGTAAATTTTGTCACGCCACCGTACTTAAAAAGTAACTGACCGCCAATTTCTTCAACCGTCCAGTTTGTTGTGACAAGACTTGCGGCAGAAGCAGATTCCCCAGAAATATCAATATTCCATGTTCCAGTGGCATTTGCGCCAGACCTTGATGGGACATCAAGATTTGTTCTTGCAGCAGATTCGGACGATGCTCCAGTTCCACCGTTGGAAACTGGAACGGCGTTAACAAGCCCGTCAGCGGCATCAAGAAGGCCTGATGAGTTCAGGTTGTTTGCAAGCTGCGAAAGATTGAAGGCTTGGGTCATGTAATGTCCTTATGCCGCGCCAGCCCGAGCAAATGTTTGCTGGTTCAAAAGCGTGAAATTGTTTGTGAATGCGTTGGTCAAATTATAGTTTGAACTGCTGGCAGTGTAATCGTAGCTTGCGCCTTTGGTCAAGAGAGCGCCATTGGCATAAATCTCCATTGCCAATGGGTTACTGGCAAAGATGTATGTCAAGGCTCCAGCAGTCGAATAGGCCGCAGTATTGGTCACATTTGAAGCCGGTATTCCAAGATTATTTTCGGCATACATGATGACCGTCATTTTTCCTGTTACGTTGGCCGGGAAGCCAGTAATTGTGTTTCCAGACAAATCATAGTCAACTTCGTTAAATTGAGCGCCGTTGACGTAAATGGACTCAAAACCGTTTCTGACAGTAAAGTCAGTCGGCGTGTATGAAGATGCGTTTGTCAGGTCAAAAGAGTACCGGCTAAATGGCCTGTAAGCAGCGCCAGCAGCCCTCTTTCTAAACACCCCCAATCCAGCAGTCGCACCAGAAATAGATGTTGTAAATGTGATTGTCTTGGTGGATGTGTTGACCGATTGAACCGTGAAGGTTGTTGGCGTATCAGCAGAAGCTGGTTGATTTGAGGCAAAGCACAACAAGTCGCCAGCCTCAACAATTTGGTCTGTTGGGTCAACGTAAACAATTGAACTTGCGCCACTTGATGCAATCGTTGTGCCAAGCACTTCGTAATATTGATCGGTGCTGACGGCATTCATGCTGATGACAACAACAATTTCCCCAGCAGCGCAAGCTGTATTCATCACAACTGTTGTAGATGTTTCGGTGTATTCGGATGTGTCCAACAAAACACCATCCCTAAATACAAGCGCGTTACCAACAATGTGCGTCACAGCAAACGATGTCTGACCGCTTGTGGCGCTAAACACATCTTCTGTATAAAAGAATTCATCAGACTCTGTGAAGCCAACAACTCGACCATAAACGTCCACAGTCAATGTGGCCGCACTAAACGACTTAGAGTAAACGCCAGAGCCAAAGTTCAAGAACTTTTGCAACGACACAATCATGGAGCCACTTGTGTTGTTTGTCACACTCAAAAGGCCATCAGCAGAACTTACAGCAGTTGTCCCTGCCTTGGTCAACTGTCCTGTGCGCTCATCAAGATCAATGTAATTTTGACCGTCTTCAAGCGCACCCCAAATAGATGTGTCGTACACAGATGTCTCTGATGGGACAAATGCGCCACCCAAGTTTGCAAAGCCAGCATTGCCTACCGCAAAACTAAACTTGCGATTGGAGCGATTTGCAATCAACAAGTAATTGGCTGTGCCAAAGTTTCCTGCGTACCAAGTGTAGTCCGCAGGGTTTGTGCTCCCGTTTGCTGTTGTGTTGTTCAACAAACCGTAGTAAGACTTGTTGCGAGGGTTTAGGCTAAATCCAGATGTGCCTGTTGCGTTGTCGGCATAAGCAACAGCAATCCATCTTTCTGTATATTGGAAGGTTGTTGGCCTCCAATTGAACACAGCAGATGCTGGGGAATACTGACTGGTTGCGGCAGGGTTTATCAGGCGAGAAAACAGATACCAATTGCCAGCAGGAATTTGTAACTCAACAGTCGGCAAAGATTGCCCAACAACAAACGGAACCCCATTGCTTGGAATAGTCGTTGTGCCACCAAGGTAAATTTGAGTAGAAGTTGGATTGCTGAATGCCGAATACCAAATTTCAGCATACGTCACAAATCCTGCACTGCTCATGTACGGTTGAACATTAAATGATGGCACAGCCGCAGATGGGAATTGTGATGCAATTGTTGGCGCTGCCAATGTTCCAAAGAATGCTGGATTTGGCAAGTCTGTGTTTGGTGCAGGCGTGTATTTGGTAATGTCACGATCATCGTAGACTTGAGCGTTGTATTCGTTCAATTCAAATGTTGCACCAAGGTTTCCGTCAGGCAAAGATACTTCTGAAACCTTCATGACCCTGAACAGCTTGTTTGTCCAGCCATAAGAAGAATTTGTAACCGAGACAACATCACCAGCATCAACTTGGATGCCAGTGTATGCCGTGCTTATATTCACAATCAGGTCTTCACGGGCTTGCTCAAGAATTCGAGAGGCAAGGTATTGAGCCTGAACAGAGTCATTGACCATTGAAAACTGGATTGACTGCTTGTTGACGGGCTCATTTGGGTAAAGCAACAGCGGTGGAGTCTCGTAATAAACAAAATCAGACTGATCTCGGTTTTGCTTGCTTGGGAATTCGGCTTCTATCTGGTTTACGCTGCTGGTGATGTCAAAAGCACTGACGCGAATTTCTCCAATGATGTTGTCATCGTTAAGCGCAAAAGCAGTTGTTTCTGCCTTGTTGATGACAATGCTCCACTGCCCCAATGCTGCGTTGTACTGATTCCAAGAATCGCAAGCAGTCATGATCGCATTGATGTTATTCAAACAGCTTTGCCCTGTATCAACAACACCATTGATTCGATAACGTGGTTGAGTGGCAGGAATTCCGTTTTCTGTATACGGAATCAGACCATCAGAATAGGCGTTCAAATTAATTGCAGAGTCCTGATTCACAATGCCAGTAGCCATTGCAGCGCCATACAACTCATTGGTCATGTAGTCATACCAAACGTCACCGGGCTTTGCTGCGCCTGCGCCATTCAAGTACTGACGCACCTTAAACGTCACCGTCTGCATGTTGGTTGTTTCGGCATCACGGTTGTAATTCAACTTGATGATGGCGAATGCCAGTCCATTCATTTGACGATTGGCTGGCGACCAGCGAAGCTCGGATGGTATGTCGCTTCCACCCATAAATGCGGAAGGCAAAGAAGCGCCGTTGGCTGAAGAAATAACTCCTGATTGCGTCGATGTGTAAAGAGCAACAAACAAATTACCATTAACTTTTGTGTCTACGTTGCCTGCGCCATCAGTCAAACTTGCAACTTGCGTGGCAGAGCCAAAAGTAATTTTTCTATCACCCCAATACATGTCTGTTGTGTCAAACGCAAACTGCCCATTTGGGCTAATGTGAGACACCACCATGACGTAATACATTGTCTTGGCATCAGTACTAAGAACGGCATCAATAAACCTGCCGCCACAATAAGCATCACCATAAACAACTGGAATGCTGTTTGTGGAAGAAGGAGGGACTTGCTGGCGCACCCCGTTATCAATTGCTTGGTTGCTGCTTGCATCTGGAGCAAAAGCACGAGAAACCAAAGCAGAAACGGCAAAGTTGATTGCAAAAGCAGCAGCCATACCAAGGCCAGTCAAAGCCCCTGCGGCTGTAATAAAAGCGCCTCCAGCAGAAGCAAGTGCGCCAACAATCAATGACCCGACCATATCTATTCCTTCACAAAACTTGCACCAACAGCTTTGTAGCCTCGCTTGGTGTAATCAATCAACGGACCAGATGCCGAAACAGAAGTAATGACGCAATGAATATCACCTTTTGCCAGCATCTCACTTGCCTCTTGGTCAAACGCTTTCCACAAGCGCCCACCAATTGTTCCGTTCCTATACTCAGGCTCAACCCACCAAAGCAACTCGTTTAATTCTCTCACTTTTGGACACCAGATGTTGCCATTCTTGATGCCAATAATTGCGCCTCTCATGTGGTTGTCAATGTAGACAAACCCGCGCCCCATGATGATGCCAAACAGTAGACTCTCAACATACTTAGGATCATGATTGGCTTGCTTCCCAAGAACTGTAATTGGATTCTCAAAGGCATACGCCTCGACAATCTCAAGCAGTCTTGGTATGTCGTATCTTGTCGCTTTTCTTATCATCGTCCAAAAATTCTTTGTGATGGTGCGTTGGATGTTGCTTGGCTGCCAGAGGTATTTGGCTGACCACCAAAGTCAAAGTACGAACCCGTGATTGCAGGAACACGGTTCATGCTTGTGTCAGCAGGATAGTAGACTTGCCAAATCTTTGGGGTGGTGCGAACACCGCCAACACGGTTTTCAAGGATGGTCCTGAATGACGCGCAGGACAAACCAACAGTTGCCACGCGAGTTCTTAACTGCTCGTTCCAGTCTTCCGTAATAGAGTAGTTGGAAACGATGCCTTGGTATCGCTTAAAGAATTGCTGAGTAGGGGTCTGAATGATTTGATTGTTGGAGTCCAAGAAGCCGCGCCAGACTTCAATCCTAGACCCCTTGATGTCAGCGTCCAAAACAATTCCCACGTTGGTTCCATCAACACCAGTCAGAGAAATTGACAAATCTGAGCTTGTAGCTTTCACATCTCGTTTAATATCACTCAACTGAAGCAAGCTGCCAAGGTTTGTAAACGTAATGCCGTCTACGTCGATTGGCGCAGCAGCATTGCAAAACGTGTAGGTGTTAGACGGCATGGTTAGCCGTATAAATTCTGCTTGCCGAATAGACGAACTATTCAGCGCCGTCATTGTTGTAGTCATCCTGTAATGTCCTCACGAAACACAAATGGTTCGTCCCATTGCACAAAGGCACTTCCGGGCGCTGGCACAAGTGTATAGGTTGGGCACTTTTCTGCCAAGACTGTAAATTCACAGGCATTGCCAACACCAGCAAGAGTGCCTGTCGTTACAGTGCCAATTACAGGACGATGCAGACTGACGGACACATTGGTATCTGTACCCCTCAAAACATCAGCAGTGACTTTGTAGGAGTAATTGCCAAGCTGGAGAAAGTCGCCTGCCTTAAACACGAACTTGGTAGATGCAACGCTTGGCAAATTGCCGACAGAGATAACTTGAGAGTTTGCAGCAGGCATAGCGGCAAGAGTCAACGCATTAGCTTGTGCCAAAGTTAAATCGCCTTGGTACTCTGTAAACCACGCAAGGTTTGCGCCGCTGAAAGTAATAGTCTCTGGCAATTGTCGGTCAAGGTTATCAATGGTCTGGATGATGTCGCGTGAGGTTGCGTATGGCAGATAGTTGTGAGGCACAACCGTAAACACCCACGGAACAGCCGTCAGGTATTGCGCCACACGAACCTGACCAGATCGGCTTACCTGCTGCCCAACAGTCCTGCGGTTATTGACCGTCATAGACTGCTGCACATTAAAAATGGTTTGGAAAGACATTAGGTTCTCCCGAAATTGGTAGCAAGGTTCTTGTTGGCATACTGATTTGCCGCCCAGATCGCATTAGAACTGCTCAGAAGACGCTCTTCAAACGATTTGGCATCAATGGCATTGATGTAGTTGTTTGTGACGTTGGTGGTGCTTCCAAGGTTGTTCAATGTATGGTTCGGAACAATTGTTCCAGCAGTCTTGGGGATAAACAATTCAGGGCCACGTTCGCCAACAAGTGATGGAACTCCAACAGGAGGATCGCCGCCATCAGCATAGCCACTAATTGTTGCGTACTCAAGTTGGCTTAAATTGGTGGCCCCGCCACCAGTAACAGCCCCAAAAGCCATGCCAAGAAACTTCATGGCTGCTGCTTTTAACTGAATGGCAATCAAGTCTTGAATCACACTACGAGCAAAGTCTTTCATGTTCAGCTTGCCGGTCTTGACAAAGTTGTCGATGGCAGACCCCATGTTGCCCCACACAGTATCAAACACTTGCTGTGTTTTTTGCATGGAGTCTTGAATGGTGACATTCAGCTTTTCCAAGGCTTCCTGACGGTCTAGCTGCTGTGTCAAAAAATCAGCCTCTGGACCGCCCTCAACCTCTTTGCGTTTACGAGCGTACTCAAGCGAAATCATCGCCAGTTTTTGCTCTTGTTCGGTTGCATAAATCAATTGATACTTCAACTCAAGGCGTTCTTTCTCAAGCTCAAGCGAACGAGTTGAGCCTTGAGCGTCAGTCCTCATTGCGGCGCGGCGATTGTCTTCAGCAACAATTGCATCAGACTTTTCTTTCTCATTTCGCAAAAATTCTTCGTATTCGGCAACGCTGTTCTTTGTGCGAATCTGTCTAATTTTGTCGGCAGTCTCTGCTTCAATTGCCATTTTTTTGCTATTGAATATTTGCAGGTTTTGTACTGCTGCCCTGCCATCTTCCTGCTGATTTTTTTCAGCCATGTCTCGACGAGCATCATCAATTTTTTTGGCGGCTTCAAGCTCAATTGTTTGAATTTCATTCAGTCCCTGTTTTGCAATAGCGAACCTTGCATCAGCTTGGGCTTTGGCTACTTCAGTGGCTTTACCCTTGAGCATTCCTTTGTACTTGTCATACTCATCAATCTCTTCTTTAGCTTTGCCAACATCTTTTGATGCTGCGGAACGACCTTGAAGACGTTGAATTTCTTGGATGCTGTCTTTGCTGGCCTGCAATGCGGCAAGAGTCTTTCTCCATCCTCTGGCAAATACTGTGTCCTCATCGTCTGGAGTGCCAGCCAACTTTTGCTTAATGTCAGCAATTTGCTTGTCAATAGCTTCCAATGTTTGAGATTGAGTTGGACCGGACAAAGCCTCTTTAAATTTGTTCCAGTAATCACTCATGGCCGTGGTGACAGACTTCCACGCGCCTTCAAGCAATCCAAGCTCACGGCGCTGCTGCTCCAGCTTGGTGTTCAAAGCCACAGCAACAACCTGTGCGGCCTCCTGTTTTTTGTTTGCCTTTTCCAGAGCCTCAATCTGTTTGTATTGCTCAAGCGTCAAGAAGTTCATTTCCTTGTTCAAAGACTTTGCGCCCTCGGCTGTTCCACTCAAACCACCTTTGAGTTTTTGAGTTGCCTCCGTTGCGCTAACACCAGCAATCTGAGAGTAAGTGATGATTGCTTGAGTGACTGCATTGATTGATTCGCCAGTAAATTGACCAGACGAAATAACAGCCATCAACGCTTCTTTGGTCGTCCCAAGACTTGCTTTTGTCGTCCCACTAAGTGTGCTTGCCAACTTTCTAAAAGATTCTTCTGTCACACCAGAATAATTGCCGGTAAGTGTCAAAGCGTCATTTAGTTGCTCAAGTTCAGTTGCGGCATCGTATGCGGCCTTTGCAGTTGCACCCATAGCAATAGCAGCAATACTGAGCGCCACATTAACAGGCGTAATAAATGACCCAAGCGCCTTAAACATATTGCCAAGGCCACCCATCGCGTCTTTCAATTGACCGCCCTGCTGCAAAACAGCGATGAACGGGCTTTGACCTGACGCAATCTGCGTAAACAAGTCGGTGGTCTGATATGTCAGTTGCAGCTTCTGCTGCTCGTTCATCTTGAACTGAGCGCCAGCAGCACCTTTGGCAGACATGGCAATTTTGTCGTAAGCAGCAGCTTGTTCAAGCAATTGCTTTTTGACATCAGCAGTGGCATTCTTGAATCGGCCTGCCGCCATCTCACGCTCAACCTGCGTGACCTTTGATACAACCTTGCCATAGTCATCAGTGGCGTATTTCAGCGCAACAATCTCTTTTGCTGCGGCATCAGTCTCGCGGCGAATGGCATTTTTCAGCTTGACGTTTTCGGCAATTGCCTTGTCAATGGACGCTGTAAATTCAGCCGTATCCAGACCAAGGACAACGCCAAGTCGGGCAATATTTTGTGAAGCCATTATTTCTTCCTTCGCGCCAGTTTCTTGGCGTAATCAGGGATTCTGACCGCCAATTGTGATTTTAGTTCAGTCAGTACAGCCTCGGCGTTTTCTTGCAGTGCTGGACGTAAAAACGGGTTTGCAGCCATCTTGGATGTGCCAAACTCATTTGCCAATGACACGGCGCTTTTCTTGACGGACACAACAGCAATGGCGGCATCTGTGTCGTTTACATACTCGCTCATCCTGTCCTTGCCGCTTGGGATACGAGCATCCAGACGGATTGTGTCGCGCATATGAATTGGGTTTTTGGCATCCCTTGGCTTGTCGCCAACTGGCGCTCTTGATTTGGCCGCATCAAGAACAGCACCCATTGCCGCTTTGGCAGATGGGACCAGTGTGTTTCGAGCAACAAGATCACCCCGGAATCCTTCAGCCATGTCTCGCAACTGCTGCTCAAATTCAACAAACCCTTCCAACTCAAAAGATTTGCTTTGCGGGGTGTAGGCCATGTCACGCTTTCAAGAATGCCTCCGAGCCGGGTTTCATCGCCACAAACGCCAACAATTGCTTGTTCGTTTGTTCACGTTGCTGATCTTCACTCAAAGGCGGAACGATGTATTCATGCGTTGAAGGCAAGACATCCTGCATTCGGAATGGCTTGGCCGTCTTCTGCATTTTCGAGTTTAAGTTGCCAGTGGTCAAGGAACTCAAAGCCAGCAGCACAGCCTTGTTCCCTATCATCCCATCAACCAACATAATCTCTATGTTTCTCAGGTCATCAACAGGAATATCATCAGGACACCCACCGTGGGCGTAAATGTACGCCCGAGTTTGAGCGTGAGCGTCCTGAATCAGTTTTTTCGAGCGTCCTTGTATCCGGGCTGAATGGCCTCTGTGATCTTGGCAATCATTTCAAGCTGAACAGTCATGGGCCACTCGGCTTCAACTTCAGCGTATGTCAAGCCATCCCAATCGCCAACTTCAGGCACAAGCAGCTTGATGTATTCAACAATGCGCTGTTCCATGAGGATGACAGAACGAGCCAAGCCTTTGGTTGATCGACCTTCAATGATTACATCGTCCTCTGTGACTTCAACGCCTTCAATGATGGCTCCATTGCGGAAACTACCAGACATTTTTTCATATCGGGCGTTTAAGTCGGCTTCGTCGATTTTTGTGATGCGTTCCTCAAGCTGCTCCATTTCTTTGGTCAAAGGAATGCGAACCTTGAAGATATGGCCGCCAAGCTCGAATGTCTTGGTGCGTAGATGTGCAGATGCCTTTTGGTAACTGTCGCCAAAAGCAGATTGGATGCGTGACATGTGATTTCCTTATCGTGTAGCTTTGATAATCTTTTCGTATATGACCTGATTCAAAGTGATGGCGTAATCCACCGCTTCTTGAGGCGTGAGTTTGTCGGCATGATGACGCGCAATGTCATGCGCCAGCGCAATTGCCGTAATGCGTTGCTGCGAGAAGCCAAACCAATTCTTGGAAGAATCGGCTTGGCCCACAAGGAAACTCAACAGGT
>ERZ869921.490-NODE-490-length-24138-cov-19.908400_pt1 | contig 24138 bp, 34 predicted proteins | sample MGYA00579310_ERZ869921 | MGnify/ENA primary metagenome ERZ869921 (study PRJEB32216, sample SAMN09231816) | wastewater metagenome | place: USA: Maryland | collected 2016-06-21 | study: EMG produced TPA metagenomics assembly of the PRJNA472060 data set (Reclaimed... | reverse complement strand
TCCGATCTTGAAGGGAACCTCCTACAGCGTTTTGACACATGGCTGAAAAATCCGACGGAAACCCCAAGCAGCCGAAGGCCTACTGTTCCTCGATGGCGCAAGCCGCGGCCCTGATGGGCGTCAGTAAACAGACGCTTCGCAGTGCCAAAGCGCAGGGCTGCCCCGGCTTCATCGGCTCCCGGGTCTACATGGAGGAGGTCAAACACTGGCTCGACACGCAGGCTGCAAAGTCTTCAACGCAATCCGCCGGCGCCCGCCCGCAAGCCCGCGACCTCAAGGACGAAATTGCGGACCTGAACGAGATGCTTGTTCAGGTCGACGTGACCGCGAAGGAGTGCATGGCGAACGGCCAGCTTTCCATGGGCCTCGACTTCCTCGCCCAGCGCAAATCCCTCTCCGACCAGCGCAACGCCGCCATGGTCCAGATGCGTCGCCAGGGTAGAACCGAGGACGACAGCGTCCCGCGTCAGGAGGTCGAGCGAATCACCCGCGCCATTGCACGCAACGCGGCAACCGGCTTGCAGCTCGCAGTCAACAAGGTTTGCGATCGCCTCAAAGGCATATCGGACCCGGTGGAAATGCACCCAATCGTGACGGACATCCTCGTATCGGACGTGTTCGTTTCCCCGTTCGACCAAGCCTGCAACCTGCCGGCCGGCCACGGCGTGCCTTCGTGGGTGTTTGACGCCATCAAGGCGGGCGTCGCGGAATTCATCGAGCCATGAGGCGCTGGAAATCAACGATCTCATTCGCTGAGGCAAACGTCCTGTTGGACGGTGAGCCCTTCCGCATCTCGGACCGCCCGCAGATCCGGGAGCCGCTGGAGATGATCGATCGGACGATCGGTGGAACGGTCATCCTCATGATGCCACCGCAGCGCGGGAAGACGCTGGCAGCCCAACTCAGGCTTGCGCGCAACGTGGCCGTGGAACCTCGCCGGTCGCTCTGGTACTCCAAGAGCCAGATCGATGCCCGCTCCCTGTCGGATGCGAAGCTCAAGCCGCTGCTGGAATCCACGCGAGCAGTGCAGGCGGTCCAGTTCGACGACCCGGACAAACGAGGGCGCGGGCTCATGTTCCGTTTTCACGGCGGGCCGATTGAACTACTCAGCGCAGACGTCGTCAGCCATCGCAACTCCCGCTCCGGATCGGAAATCTACCTGGATGAGGCGTGGCAGTACGAACCCCGCGCCATGTCTGAGATCTTCATGCGTGGCGACGGTTACGGCTGGAACCGCCGGCAGATCATCGCGACGACCGCGCCGGATGCAGGGCATGAACTTGACGTGCTCTGGCAGGGGTCGACCAGATGCGAATGGCACATGGTTTGCCCCGACTGCAAGAAGCCGTTCATCCCGGACATAAACGAGGAGATGACGCCGTGGGAATCCGTGATGGCGGAGGATGGGCGCTACAACGTCGAGGTGACCGCCGCGTCCGTGCGCCTTGTAACGCCGTGCTGTTTGAAGCGGTGGGAGTATTCGCCGCAGGTCCTGAAGGCGATGAATGCCGAGAAAGACGGCGCCGGGTACAGGCAGACAAACCCGACGCCTGCGCGCCGTGTCCACGGGTACCACTTCAACGTCCTGTCCACCGACCCATGGCCGGACGTGATCGCGGAATGGCTGCGAGCGCTGAACGCCAAACGGAGCGGAGACGCATCGCAGGTGCGGGAGTTCAAGATCAAGAAGATGTGCGTCGCGTGGGACCCGAACAAGGAGCGAAAGCCGGTCGGTGAAATCGAGGTTGGCCCGTACAACCTGCGCGACAAGTGGGACGCCGAGGCCTTGGACGAGCAAGGTAGGCCGTACCGGTTCATGACGGTGGACGTTCAGCGAAACCATTTCTGGGCCGTCGTGCGGGCGCACTCATCCGACGGACGCTCTCGCCTGATCGACCGGGCGAAGCTGCTGACGTCGCACGAAATCGCGGAGATGGCGGACACCCACGGAGTTCTTCGTGGAAGCTGGTACGAGCAGCGCACGCCGTCAGGGCAGTGGGTTGTCCTGTGCGATTCGCGTGTCTTTTTGGACTCTAAGTTTTCCCCCGGCGGACTGGTCCCGCGCATCTGCGCGGAGCATGGGTTTCACGCCTTCCACTCCTACAAGCGCGCCGCGTTCAAACACTCGGACGGCATCCATCGCATTTACGATGAAGGGCGCATGATCGACCCGTTCTCTGGCACGAGCAACGCGGAGCGGATCGGCAAGCGAGTGCTGCAATTCTTTTTCGTCGCTGACGCCGCGAAGGATCGCATGGAAATCCTCCGATCCCAGAACGGACCAGACGGAATCCCGATGTGGACGGCCGCGCAGGACTGCGGGGACGAGTACAAGGCGCAGATGCTTGCCGAGGCGAAGGTGAAAACATTCGGGCCTGACGGTCACACGTTCGATTACAAGTGGAAGCGGTTGGACAAGGACAACCATTATTTCGACTGCGAGACCATGCAGATCGTTTGCGCGTCCATGGCCGGGTTGATCGGGCAGGACGAATTGGCAGGGTACGAGAAAGGCGATTGACAAAACAGGGCTGATACTCTCTCCATTTGGTACCCCATTCAGGGGATACCTTGGCGAGCGCATCCGTTCAATTCGGCACCTACTACGGCTTCACCTTGGCAGAGGTGCAGGCGGAGCTTGCCCGCTACAAAGCCGAGGTTCAGAAGATGGTCGGCGGCCCACGCAACGTGCTGACCGCGTCGGTCAACGGAAAGTCATTCAGCTACGGTCCCAACGGATCACTGTCGCTTGCGCAGTGGCAAGCCGAGATCCAGGACGCTCTTTCCCAAGTCGACGATGACGTAATCGCGCTCCCGTCTGAGACGAAAGTGAGGTTTACGTGAGCGTCCGCGCAAAGCATCAGCGGCGACTCAGGGCGCAACAGGCGCAACCGCAGGCCAACGGCGGGTCTCGCAACGGGTACTCGTGGACGAACTCCGACAGCCTCTTTCCATCTCCATCTGATTCCAACCTTCGCGGATGGCGTCCGCAGCTCGATCGGGACGTGTGGAAGATGCTGCCCAATGCGCGGCACCGGGCGATGATCTCCGATTCTCGCTACGTCTTTGGCGGGTCCGGCGCGGTGTCTGGGGCTGTTCGGAAAAAGGCTGACTACGCGATTGGGTGGTCCTGGGCTCCGACCTACACCGGCAAGAACGAGGCATTCAGGGCGTCCGCTCAACCGCTCATGGATCGCTGGACCCGCCTATGCGACATGCGCGGCGGCGTGTTCGACTGGCGTCTCGGGCTGCGCTGCGCATCCATCGCAATGGACCGGGATGGCGACTGTTTCGCGGTCAAGACGATCACGCCCGAAGGCTCTCCGCGCATCCAGTGGTTGGAGGGTCACCGGGTAGGGACTCCAACGTCCGGATTTCAGCAGGTCGACGTGGTTCCGGATCGTCCGGAAACCAAGGGCTACGCTGGGATGACGGTCCTCTCTGGGATCATCTACGACAGCTTCATGCGGGCGGTTGGGTACAACGTCCTGCCGTCCGGAGGTGAAGCGCTTGGCGACGACACTGAATGGAACATCCTGCCGGCGACTGCCGTTGAATCGTTCCACGATCCGGATTGGTTTAGCGCCTCACGCGGCATCCCGTCCATCATCCGCGCCATCCTCGACTGGTACGACATTGGCGAGACCCGCGAGGCCGAAAAAATCGCGGTCAAGGCTCACTCCTCGCTGGTGATGGTCGAGAAGAACGAGACCGGCCGGCGCGAGATTGGGCGCGAGGCGATCGGGTCTGGCGGGCTCCCATCTGCCGGCCGCCAGTCGCTTCAGACGCAGATGTACGACAAGGGCCTCATCCGCTACATCAAGTCCTCTGGCGACATCTCCGCGCACGAGACGAACCGCCCTGGCGAGGCGTGGCAGAACTTCATGAACGAGATCACCCGCGGGGCGTTCCTTGGGATGGATCTTCCAATCGAGTTTGCATGGGACTCGTCCAAGATCGGCGGCGCCGGAATCCGCGCCATGGTCGGGCAGGTCCAGCGCGCAATCGAGAACCGGCAAGCCGTCATGTACAAGCCGGCCATGGCCACAATGCTATGGGCCGTCTCCGTCTACATGCGTGCCGGCGTGATTCCATTCTCGCTAGATTGGACGGAATGGGAGTTTTCGATGCCCGCGAAGTTCTCCGTCGACATGGGAAGGGATTCCCAGAATCGGCGCGAGGATGTCTCCGTTGGCATTCGGTCCTACTCGGAAGTGCTGTCAGAAGACGGCGTCGACTATAGGGAGCACGTTGCACGGAGGATTGCGGACTATACGCTTGCGAAGTCCGAGGCCGACAAGGCGGGCGTTCCTCTTGAATTCGTGATTAACCCGGCGGCCACGTTCGGAAATACGGCTGACACGCTCGTCGGACAAGCCGTCGAAAACGCCATTCAGATCAATCAAGAGGAGGCAAAGAAGTGAACACTTGGTACAACATCAAAGCCGCTGCTGCCGGTGGAGTCACCGAGGTCTTCGTTTACGGCGACATTGGAGACTGGGGCGTGAGGGCGGAGCAGTTCAACCGGGACGTTGCTGCACTGTCCGGGAAGATCCGCGTCCGCATCAACAGCCTTGGCGGGTCCGTGTTCGAAGCCATCGCCATGCACACGTACCTGAGTGGACTGCCAGACGTTGAGACCATCGTGGACGGCATCGCCGCTTCTGCTGCATCCGTCGTGTTCGCCGCTGGCAAGGTCCGCAAAATGGCGCGTGCGGGCTACCTGATGATTCATAACCCGTGGACGTTTGCCGCCGGCAACGCTGACGACCTGCGGAAAGAGGCCGACTTGCTGGACTCCATCCGCAACACGCTGGTCGGAATCTACCAGTCCGTTGCGTCCGACGACGAAGACACCATCCGCAAGGAGATGGAGGACGAGACGTGGCACTCGGCAGACGCGGCAAAGCTCAAGGGCTACGCCACCGAGATCGTGGACGCGCCAATCGCCAAGGCATCCATTCCACCCGGCCGGTTCGCTAAACTCCCACAGGCTTTCGCTGACGCGATGAACGCGCCGGCAAAAAAGGAAACCAACAACGTGAACAAGAAACTGCTCGCCCTCTTGGGCGTGACGGGCACGGAGCGCGAGACGTTTCTCGCCAAGTCCGTGCAGGCGCTCGGTGTGACCGAGGAGGCTATCACCGAGGCGGAGAAGTCCGGCAAGGCTGACTTCATCGCCGAACACATCCAGGCCCGTGTGGCTGCCGCCGACAAGCGCGCCGTTGACGCGGAGACGCTTGCCGCCGCGCAGGCTGCCACCACCAAGGCCGTCCTGGCCGCGCTCGGCATCACCGGAACCCCAGCGGACATCAACGCCGCTGTGACGGAAGCCGTGAAGGCCATGGCATCTGCCGAAGCTGCCGAGATCCTCGCATCCCGCGGCATCACCAAGCCCCTCGACAACGCCAAGGCTGCGGCTGGTTCCACCGGCGACACCACCAAGGAGATCGTCGAAAAGTTCAACGCCATGCCCGCCGGGCCTGAGCGATCCGCATTTTTCGCCAAGCACCGCAGCGTCATTGTTGGGTGAGGCGACGAGAAAACAACTGACCAAAAACCGATATGGCTACCAATACCATCGCCGGGACGAATCTCGCCGCCATCGCCGAGATGACGATCCCCAACCTCAAGTCCGCGCTCGTGCCGCTGAATGCGTTCACGACGGACTTTTCCCCGGACATCGCCCAGATGGGCGCGACCGTCACCACGCGCTACGCGACCCAACCGGCGGCCGTCGACCTGTCCAGCGGTTACACGTCGCAGAACACCGAGTTGACCGCGCTGACCATCACGCTGAGCCGGTTCTACGGCTTCGTCTATGGCTTCAACGACGTCGAGCGATCCAAGTCCGCCGTCAACCTGCTCGACATCTTTGTCGAGCCTGCGGTGCAGGCCATTGGCGTTGATGTGTTCGGGCAGCTCTGGAACCTCGTAAACGACACCAACTATCCCGCTGCTGCCGCCACCGAGTTGACCAGTACCGCGGCCAACTTCGACCGCGACGATGTCGTTGACCTTGCGACCCAGCTCACGACCAACAAGGTCCCGCTGCGCGGTCGTTCGCTCATTTTGGCCCCAGGCCACTACGGAGCGCTGGCCAAGGACTTGAACGCCGCCGACTCCGCCGGCCAGACAACCACGATCGGGGAGAACATCATCCCGCGCCTGCATGGTTTCGACGTGTATCAGTCGCCGGAGTGCGACGCCAACTCCGTGTCTGTTGCTGGCCTCGCGTGCCATCGGAACAACATCCTCATGGCGGCGCGCGGCGTCGACTTCCCGGCTGAGGCGGCTGCCGCCGGCGTGGAGGTTCAGAACGTCGTTGTTCCCGGCCTTGGGCTGCCGGTGCAGTTCCGGCGCTGGTACGACGCCAACGCCGGCGAGTTGAAGGTGTCTGTGGGCGTGCTCTACGGCGTGCTCTTCGGGCTGCCGAACGCCGGCATGAAGATCGTGACCGCCTGATCGCAATCGCAACGGGGTGGCTCCACCGAATTGGGGCCACCCCACAACCATTTTTACATGCTCCTACCATCGATCGTCATCGGATACGTCGGAGGAAAACCTGAAGCGCTTTTCGTTGGCGCGGATGCCGACAAGGCCAAGGAATCCTATCGCGCCAACGCCGAGAATCCGAAGTTCGACGCCATCCAGCTTTTCGTTCGGCCTGAGCACACGCGGCAGACGACCCCAAAGAAGCAGGCTGACAGAGCCAAGCGGGCGGCGGAAAACGTAAAGGCCGCTGAAGATGCGAGGGCTGCTGAAAAGGCCAAAGCTGACGCGGAGGCGAAGGAGAAGCAGCCCGGAAAGCGAAAGGCTGACAAGTGAGCGCCGCCTCTTCTGACTCCGCCGCGAACCGTGCGCACACCCAACGCGCTGGAATCATCGGCACCGTGTACGAGTCCGGCACGACCGCCCGCACCGGCCCGTTCTGCAAGATCACCGTCGTCACCGCCGCAACGTTCTCCGCTCTTTCATGGACCAACCTCACTGGCTCAACCATCACCGGCGTAGCGCTGCCAGCCGGCACCGTGCTTGAGGGTGACATCGCCTCCTTCACGTTGACCTCCGGAAGCGTCCTGGCGCAAAAGGGAACGCTGGCCTGACATGGTCAAAATCTCGGAGATGACGTCGATTGTCGGCGCTTCCGTTTCACGCGGAAGCGACCTTCTCACGATCGTTGACAGCTCCGCGGACGAGACCAAAAAGATCACCGTTTCGGAGTTCTTTCGGGTCACCGAAAACGATGATCTCAAGGCGTGGACCAACTCCGGCGCCTACTCCATCACCTCCGCAACCCGCGACTCGGACGGCGTGATCACAACCGCCTCAGTCCTCTGGCCTGACGGAAGCGCCGGCACATTCACCCGAACGACGAAGAACGCCACCTTCCTCACGATAGACGCCTACACCGTGACCCACACAGACAGCGGCAAGACGGCGACTCAACCTGCCGTAACCCGGGACGCATCCGGCAACGTAACCGCGCAACCTGCGCTCACCGTCGCGCCTTGATATGGGAGTTCTAGACGCAGTAGTTCACCCAGTTATCCGAGCCAGCGTGGTCAACGAGCCCGGGTGGTCAGAGGTGCTGTCGCCTCCCGGCGTGACTGTGACCGGCACAACGGGCACCTCTATCACGGGCTGGGGCTTCCCGTGTGGGAGTCCGCGGAACTTCAAGCGGGTCAGCTTCGACCTCCGGAATAGCGTCGCAGGCCAGAGCACAACCCTCGTCAGGGTGCGAATCAAGGAGGGGAGCAGCACCGGCGCACTGCTGGCAGACAAGACCGTCTCGACTTCCCTGACGCTCAACGTCACATCCACTGTCACAGTCACATTCGACTCGGTGGTTGCCAACGCATCCGGGACGGCGCTGTGGTGCGAGATCATCACCAATGCTCGCATCGACGAGTTCAAGCTGCTCGTTGACGCCTACGCTTCTCCGACTGCCAAGTACTGGACAGACGGATCCGTAACATCTCCCAGTGGGTCGCCTGCGACCGCCGTGTCTCAGCGGAACTACCCGGTCACATTCTGGGCCGAAGACTCGTCCGTATTTGAGCCTGCGCTGTCATCTGAGATGGCGGCGCTGATTGAGCGCGACACGGTGCTGTCCAGAATGGTGACGCCAACATACGGGCTCACCCCTGATCTGGTTCTTGGAGCCACGACAACGACGGCCATGGCCACGTCCTCCACGTTCTCCGCGTGGGGTCAGTATGTCGGTAACATCTCGACGCCGTTCAACGCCGTCAGCTTCTACCTGTATGCGTTCAACAGCGCAGCAATACCCACCCAGTGCCGCGTAATCGCTCGTCGGATGCCAGCGGATTCCGGGCAATGGAACACCAACCCGAGCACGTGGCAGATCCTCGCAGATACGACGTTCAACGTCACCCCAGCCGAATCCACCTACACCAAGGTTACAGCCCGATTCGACCCGTCGGCGCAGTTGACTGGCCACATCTGGATTGAGTATCTGACCAACGGTCGCGAGGGCGGGATGACCAATGGCGTCACCGCGACCGGAGAGCCTGGGCGTTGGTATGCAACTAACGCCAGCATCAGCACCTTCAGCTGGGTGAAGGCCGTTGCAAATTTGCAATGGTACATTGAGCTAGGTCGGCAGGGTGACGAGGTTGTCAGCTTCGCCGTTACGGACGAGTTCAAACAGCAGCTCGGGAGCGTGCCTACGGTGGCAGGAGTAACGATCCATCTTCCGGCGACGCTGTACGCATTGGAGGGGCGAGAGATGAACATCTATGCCAAGAATGTCATTCGCTCTGGCGCCGACATCGAGGGCTTGGATGTGAATTTCGGCGGCACCAAAGGAGCACAGTACGGGGCCTTCGGGGGATTCTGGCGCTACACCCCAACGGCTGGAGACGCGGGCACGTCAACGCTGTCCATCACTGTTACGGACACGACGAGCAACACGGTGCTCGCAACGGCATCCGCGTCCTTGGTCACGCGCGCGCTCACGCACCCGACCGTTGCTGTCAGCCGGCGGTTGCTCTGCATCGGTGATTCGACCATGGGCGGAGGTGGAGCCGCCGTTCTCGCGGAGTTGGTCAACCTGTTCAACGGGGATGCGCAGTATGCACTGACCTTGGTCGGGTCGAATGACGGAAACTACAACGACAGCGGCGCGGTCTCTCGCGCCGTGCGTTGCGATGCAATCAGTGGATGGACGGTGGCGATGTTCTCGACGGACGCGGCAACCGCATGGACCGAGATCGGTGGAACGGCCAGGACTGGCAGCCCGTTCGTCTATTCTGGGGCGTTCAACTTCACAACCTACAAGTCAACGCACAGCGTTACCCTGTCGTCTGGCGATTGGGTGCTCATCAACCTCGGGATCAATGACCTGTTCGGCTACACGGACGACGTGAACGTGTCCGCGAAGATGGAGACGATGATCACGCAGATGGAGGCGATGATCACCAGCATCCAAGCGTCCACGGCTGGAATTCGGATCGTGGTTTGCACGATGATCCCGCCTCCCGAATCGCAGGATGCGTTCGTTGTGTATGGCGTCGGACAAACCGTGAAGCGGTACAAGCGCAACCGCGACCTGTGGGTTGAGCGGGTCCTGAGTCAGTTCGGCGGGCGTACGGCATCGAACATCCATGTCCTGAGCTACGGATCCAGCTTGGACACGGTGAACAATTTCGGAGCCGCATCGGTTGCTGTGAATGCGCGGAACGCGACGACGTACAGCCAGCCGGTGACAACCACCGGCGTGCATCCCGCAACGTCTGGATACTACCAGCTCGCCGACACCATTCGGAGTTTCCTGAAAGCGATCGAATCCTAGCCATGCCACCGAAACCACAGACCATTCACTCGGACCGCCTGCGCGTTGCGATGCCGTGGGCGGCGTGGCGCGTTGGGATTGCAATCATCTCCTCCGGGGTTTGGCACGCGGCCGGAGCTTCCGGATGGACTCGCATCGCGGACGATTACACGCGGGGCGTGAAGCAGGTCGTCGTCATGTCCACCCAATTCCTGCCGACCGAGACGCCCGGATCTCCGAATGCGACCAATGCGACGCTGCGCGGGGCGCAGTCTGCGGCCGTGACCGTGTCTCAGGCGATCAGCGGCATCGGCTCCGCGAAATGCCGATACCTCAACCATTGGCAGAAGTTCGCGGACGACGTGACCGCGGGCTACATCGCGGACATGAACGCGCTGGTGTACGCGTCCGGGAATCAGCACTACAACGCGGAGGGCCACCGGCAGATTGCCGTCCGCGTCGTCGAGGATCTTGCGGCCGCCGCAGTCCCAGGCGTCTCTCCGACAACCTACTGGCCGGCCTATTGGTTGAGCGTCGCGCCCGGATCCTGATTTATATGCCCCCAAAATCCCCCCAGACGATCAACATTGACCGCGTCCGACTCTCTGGCCCTTGGGCTGCGTGGTGGGCAATGTTCTGCGTGGCTGTTATTGGGGTGTGGTACATAAGAGGGGCGAAAGATGCCGGAGAGCAGGTTGTGGTTGAGGTGAAAGAGGTGGCTGTTGAAGTGAAAGCGCTGAGATCGGAAATGAAGCAGGCACGCGACGAGATTCACGGCCTGAACGTTCGAGTTTCAACTTTGGAAGAGTGGAAGAGGTCGCAGCACGCGACCGGGAAGGAGTGGTAATCCATGAGCAATTCATCCCCGATGACCGATACGGAACTCACTCGGTACTGTGAGTTGATGGCCAAGCTGCGACGCGGGAACGACCTGACGGCCGCAGAAGATTCCGAGTTCGACCTGCTCCATTCGCGAGCCAAGAAGAAAGTCGTCTGGCCCCCGATCCTGCCGCCGACGATCATCATCCCAATCACGCATGAGACCGATTTCATCGCCGGCGATCCAGGGGTTGGAGGGGATGAAGCATGACCCTCGCCGAAGCCATCCCTACTGCCACTGGTGCATGCCTCGGGCTTGGGGCTCTCGCCAAGTCATGGCCTCGATTCCCGAACGCCTACATCCCGACGCTGGTCGCGGTTGCCGGCGCAATGCTTGTGCCAGCCCTGTGCGGGTGGAATGCTCTCCACGTCATTTCCGGATTTGTCGCAGGTCTCGGAGCCACGGGCGTCCATCAGGGCGCACGCGAGATCGCGGGCGGCGTCCGGCGCCGATCCGGCAACACCGAAGTCATCAAGAAACCATGAAGGCGCAGCTACTCAAAATTGACGCCAACGAAACCCGCCTGACGTGGTACTGTCCGGGGTGCAAATGCAGCCACGGAGTACCCGTGCCACCGCATCCGCAGGCGTGGCAGTGGAACGGCAGCTTGAACGCTCCGACGCTCTCGCCGTCGGTGCTGGTCACCTACGAGGACATTGGTGGCGGCCTCCCCAAAGACCGTCCATCTGTCTGCCACTGCTTTGTGCGTGATGGGTGCATCGAGTTCCTCGGCGACTGCGCCCACGAACTAGCTAGCCAAACTGTTGAAATGACATCTAAACCATGAAACGCCTGCTATCATTCCTGACCTGCTTCTTACTCATCGCGTCTCCGCTGACGTTCCTCGGAACCGGATGCGCGCCGGCCGGCGCCGTCACCGGCGATCCGGTTGTCATCAACTCCGAACGCGCAATCGGCATCGCGTGGGATACGGTGGACGGGTTCCTGCGCTGGGAGAAGGCGAACCGTTCAGCGATTCCGCCGAAGGTTCACGCTGTTGCCCAGAAGCTGCGCGCCGAGGCTCCGGACGCGTTCAACAATGCGCGGTCCGTGTTGCGCGCCTACAAGCACAACCGCAGCCCAGAGCAGAAGGCGCTTGTTGATACGTGGATCGCCACAATTTCCGAACTCGCCCGCGTCGCAACCGAAGCCTCTGCCCGCTGATTTATGGACCCCGCATCTATCATCGCCCTCGTCAGTGCCGGAACCGAAATCATCAAGATGGCCATGAAGGCCCGCGAGCGAGCAAGGTCGACCGGTGAAATGACCGAGGAGCAAGACGCAGAGTTCGACCGCAAGATGCAAGAGGCATTCAAGCAAGATCACTGGAAGCTGTGAGCTTTTTTGACGATCTCATCAGCGACGGCATGACCGCCGCAGAGAACGCATGGGGGACATCGTTCACCATGGATGGATCGTCGCGCACGTTCACGGGGACCTTCGACCGCTATCAGGATTCCGCGACGCCGCAGGATGGCGGATACCTCGACCAGATTTCGGCGACCATCGTTTGCAGCCGACTTCAGTTCGACATCCTCCTCGGCATCGCGACAGAGGACGGCGAGCAGGTTGTCACCGAGTCGGAAGCCGCGATCCTGATCGAGAACGACGACGTAGTTTTCCCGCGCATCGGGCAGAAGCTTACGCATCAGACTCGCAAGTACCTGATCACGTCGCGAGCGATCGACACGTCCTCAATCACGCTGACACTCAGATCCATCAACCGATGATCCGGGCAATGATCGACAGAGGGCATTGGGCCAACCAGATGCGCAGGCTGAACGCTGCGCTCGGTGAAACCATGGAGGAGACGCTTGCGGGTCAAGCGAAGCTCTTGGTGCAGGACTGCGTGAAGGCAACGCCACCGTTCACGCCGGGAAAGAATTTCAGCGAGTCATTGGCCAAACAAAAAGCGGTCGGCGAGCGCGCCGTCCACCGCGACCTTGCCCGCGTTTACCGTGAGGCTGGCGGGTACAAGCCGCTGACGTCTGGACGCGCCGCCAAACGCATCGCCCAACTCGTCATGCGCGGGGACGAGGTCAAGGCCGTCGAGGCTCTGAAAGACGCCCGCATCCACGTTGCTGGAATTGAGCGGCGAGCAACCAAGGGCTACATCGACCAGCAGCGCAACAAGCGCGGCCAGGTCCCGTATCGGAAGAATCAGGTCGCCATCATTCATGACGGCACCATTCCCGAATTTATAGCGGCACCGTTCAACGACAAGAACCGCCCGAGTGATCCGATCCTGATGGAACTTCTGGACGAGCGGCTTGCCCGAGTTGGCAACGCCAAATCCGGATGGACAATCCCGGCGACTGCCTTGGGCTTGAAGCTTCCCCGCTGGATCAAGAAACAACGCGGCGCAGGCCTTGGCGTGTTCAAGCGCGAAGGAAAAGGCATCAAGAGCGCCGTCACCGTCGGCAACGGTGTGCCCTACATCCAAGAGACCGGTCGAGAACTCGGTATCATGAACTGGGCGCGCAAGAACCGAGAGCGGAACATCGAGAAGCAAATCCGGATGACGCTCAAAAAGAAGGGGGTGGTTCAGTGATCACCAACGAATTGGAGCGCATGTTCGGCGAATTCATCGCCAAGCATTACGACACAGCGCACACCGTTACCAACGAAGACCTGTCGGCGTATCTCGTGACCTTCGTTGGCGGGTCGATCGCTGGCCAGACGCTGAACATCCGGTGCGGTGAGACTGTCGAGTCTCAGGACCTTCCAAAGCTTGTCATCACGACGACTGAGGGCGAGGAGGATTACGACACCGGCAACCAGTTCATTGAGTTGACGGTCTCCATTTCTTATCCGGTCAATGCGACGTCCGAAATCGCAGACCAGTTCGAGCGGTTGAACACGGAAACGGAGCGCATGCGTGACCTGCTCTTTGTCGACGACCTTCCTACGCAGGTGCCGCTTGCCGTCACTACCACTTTCGACGCGCTTGTCATCGGAGTTGCTGGGCGGAGTACGTCCAGCGAGTACGACGGCCACATGCGCACGCACAAACTTGCCTTGCGCCTCTACTGCGCAGGGCTGGCAACTTCTTGAGATATGGCAACGCAAAGGGGAATCGGAGTGGTCTGGGGAATCGGAACCGCAAACCTCACCGCAGGGTTGGGCATTCTTCGCCCAACCCAGCAGGCGCTTGGGAAGGAGCTTGAGTTGATCGAGCACCGCGACAACACCGGAGAGGTGAAGGGGGTGACTACGTTCAACTCGACTACCACGCTGGAAATGGATGTTTACCCGGCGGACAACGCGTCAATTTCTGACGCCGAGGACGCTGCTGAAAACTTCCCAACTCCAGGGCTTCCTGTGACTCTTACGGACACCATGGATTCGGAGATCAACGGTGACTGGCTCGTGATTTCCAGCACCAAGCGAAAGACGAACAACGACAAAACGATCGGCACACTTTCGCTCAAGAGGTGGGCCGGAATTTCCAGCCTTACCGCCATCACGTGACCGCCGCCGACCTATTCCGACGCATGACGCTGCCGACGCGCTTCCGCGTGCTCGGCCTGCGTCTCGTTCCGTTTACGGTCGGCCATGCCCGCCTGCTGGACCGGATCGAGTTGGACGAGGTCAATGACGGGGCATCCTGCTTGCTGGCCGCAAAGCTCTGCTCCATGCCTGCGGATGAGGCGGAGCGGTGGATTGCGTCCCGGTTCCTTGGGCTCCGAATGATTCTGCTGGCGTTCGGGCGTGGGCGCTGGATGCGGTCGGCTGACGAGGTCAACAAGGCGGTCAAGGTGTTCGCGGAGTACTTGGACGAGTCTACCCGCGTGCCGGTGTACCGGTCGAAGGGTGAGCCAGGGGAGAGGTTGGGAACTCCGTTCGCCCAACACCTGCGCGCCGTGCTGATGGCCAAGCTGGGTTACAGGCCAAGCGAGATCGACCGGACGCCGTACCTTCAAGCGATGTGGGACTACATCAGCCACATGGAAGCCGAGGGCCTGATCACGGTTGACGAAGGCGTGACAGACGAGCAGGAGGCGGCACTCTTTGCGCAGGCCGACGCGCTCCTTGCGCGTGTGAAGGAGGGTAAGATTTGATTCTCCAGATCAAACTGATGGCGGACGCCAGCGGTGCAGACCGCGCCGTGGCGGCGTTCTCTAAGCGGGCCGGAGCCTACGTCGGAAGTATTGGGTCGGAACTGAAGTCCCAGCTCGCCGGCGCGTTCGCGGCTGGGGCTGTCATCGCAGCTGTTAGCTCGTTCGGCGCGCACGTTGTCGAGACGGCCGACAACATCAAGGACATGTCCGAGCAACTCGGCGTTTCCACGGATGAGATTCAGCGGATGCAGAAGGCCGCGAATGACGCCGGGATCAAGTTCACGGTCATCTCTGGGGCATTGCAGCGCATTGAGGCGTTGAGGTCTCAGGCGGCAAGCGGGGACGCAGCAGCGGGCGGGCTGTTCGCTGGCCTTGGAATCGACCCGACGCAGGGCAACGCGCTTTCGATCCTGACTCAGGCTGTTGAGGCTTCGGCGCGTGGGGCGCGGGAGAACGCGCTTCTGTTCGACATGGTCGGGCGCAAGGCAGGGATCCTGAAGGGGGTTGTCGGAGAGCTGAAAGCGCAGGGCTCCATAAAACTGATTTCAGAGCAGCAGATCCAAGCCATCGACAAGGTCAACGCAAGGCTTGAGGAGGCGAAGCGAAGGCTAACAGTGGCGGGAGCACCGATCATCGCGATGCTGTCGAAGATGTTTGGGATTGGCGGCAAGTCGCAGAGTGGGGTGGCATCGGCTGCTGGCATTGAGATTCCACAGGCCGGCGTTCAATCCTCCTCCATCGCCGCATCCACCCCAGCCGCATCCGCCATCAGCCTGGGCCAACCCGGCGACTCCCTTTCCCGCATCGGCCTGTTTGTCGGCGGACGGCCGGAAGTCCGGAGCCTCGCCAGCATCGAGCGCAACACCGCCGAGGCTGCTCGCCAATCCGCGCAGAGCGTGCGGACGTTGAAATCCATCGAGGAACTGTTGAAGGTGGCGGGAGACCAAATCTGATGGCTACGCACGTCGGCACACACGACCTGATCACGCTTCAGCCCCGTGAGCAGTGGACACCTCGCGGCGGGCGCGTGACGGAGCCGCGCACCAAGATGCTCAACACGAGCGTCGCGGCGTTCACTGCAAACCTTCGGGATCAGGGTTACTCCTACGAGGTTGAGCCTCTCGGGGAGTCCCCATTCTCGATTGTCACCACCCTGTCAGTTCAGGAGGACGCGACGGAAACGACGATCCTCGCCGACCTGTGGGAGTTGGACGGGAACGACCTCGAAAAATCCATCTGGGAGCTTCCGAAAGTGAAGGAGCAGATGGAGGCTATTACAGACATTGGCGACCGCGCCGCAGTCCGGAACGGCATCGAGGCCATTGTCAGGGGTGGGGTGGAATACTCATGGAGCGACGCCAGCTCGTTCAGCCGCGACGTGTACGACGGCCTTATCAAGTCCTTGATCGCCGGCGTAGAGGCTTTCCCGGTGTCAACCTACGTCCTGCGGAGGACAATCACGCTTCCAGCCAGGACGACGCTCGCCCCGGCGTTCGAGTACTCCAACAAGATTTTCACCTCCGCCTCACTGGTTGCATACGAAACCACCATTCCATCCAACTTGGTGAGTGCTTTGCCTGCCGGGTACTGGCAGAAGAAAACCCCCACCGCCGCGCAACAGAGCGATGGCCGATGGGTGTACCGGGTTGAATACTGGTGGGCTCAAGAGTTCGACGAGTTCCTTTATGAAACCGCGATCTAACGACACCCGTCTCCGGAAGCTGCTCTCGAATCGAGCACCTGGAATCCTGACGGACCGCACAACCAAGGGAGTCTTTCAACGAACGATCCGCAGTGTCCGCGGGTCGCAGAACAACGGTAACGTTCCACGATGGGGGTAATTTATGGCAAACGAGATCACGATGGTTTCGTCTTTGGCTCACACCAAGGACAGTTCGACAATGACGACGGGGCAGACGAGCAAAACGCAGACCGTCGAAACATTGATCACGTCGCAGAAGCACCACTTCACGGTGCAGGCTGTCGGGACGTCGCGGGAGGCTCTGTCGGTTGGAGATGTCACCGTCTCAAAGGACTACTTTGTCCGTTTGAAGAACATGGACTCGACCAACTTTGTGAAGGTCGAGTTCTACGATTCAACGAACTACGTCTACGCCTTCAATATCGAACCCGGCGAGCCGTGCGGGCCGTTCCGAGTTGATGGCGGGAAAACCGTTCACCTGACAGCCGACACCGCTGACTGCGCGGTTGAGGTCGCCGTCAGTGACGCGGGAGACCCGACGCTGTAACGCGTGCCGATCACCTTCACCCGCTGCGCCACGGTCGAGCCCGGCGAGGCAATCACGTCTCGCCAGATGGCGTCCCTTGCGGACGCGCTTAACTCGCGCCTGCGCTCCGGGCTGGGGGACGGTACGTATCGGATTCCGTACTACCTGTTCCAAGCCGCACGCCAGATCCGGAACTCAGACGGCGGGTTCCTGTTCCCTCCTCAGGGCGAGTTCTTCGAGCAGTACCAGTGCTTGGAACCGCAGGACGGCGAGTGGCCTGCGTCGTTCGCCGGCACGCCCGAGGGCGTCAACGTCTCCAACCCGCTTGGCGCTTTCGTCTTCGGCAACGAGTCGGCGAATATCGACAACGAGACGGACCGGATCGAGACCGTGGCCTACCTGGTCAACGGCGCGGCTCCGGTCACGCTCGCCGACTACTGGACACTTGGCCAGATGCAGCGCGGCGCGGTCGATCCAGACACCGGCGCCATCGCATCCCCGGCACTCGACGCCGCCCGGCTGCACATGCGGATTGCGTACAGCGTCCGCTCGCCATACGGCAACAGTTACGGAGGCTTCCAACCGCTCCCGGAGGAGGCCGGCACACCATGCGCGCCGGCGGATGGATTCACGCCCGTCAACTACGAATACAAATTCACGTCGTTGGTCGACGGCTCCGTCGTCACCTATCCCGGATCCTGCCCGGAGGAGCCGACGCACGTCGGGTACATCCTGCGCCTGTCGGACCTGTTCATCGTCGTCCTGAACAACGGGGATACGGATTACTACCGGCGCGCCGAGTGGATCGAGGGGCCATACACCGGAGGCGGGTTCCTGAAGCGCGACGTGGGTGGGCAACTCGACCGCGCCGTCGACCGGTACACGAAGGACTTCCGCGGCACAGAGGCGCAACGGGAGCGTGGTTGGAACCGAAATGCGTTCGACTTCCAACGATTCCTCACGCGCCAGTACAGCCTCGCGCCGAATCGAGGTCAGCAGGTCGGGAACGAGATCACGGCGACATACCCCACGTTCAACTGGTCGACCGATCAGGCGGATGGGACGGTTTCGCCAACCGGCCACGCGTTCGCCGAGGGCTACGTCATGGATGCGGTCTATATCCGCGCCGACAACGCGGCCGACGTGGTCACGGTCGAGATCCTGGACGACGCCGACAACGTGCTGGCAACCGTCAGCGCCGCGCCTGTGGCGGGCGTAGCCGAGGCGATTCATTGGTTGCGCAATCCAGTCACCCCAACGGCAATCCGGGCGCGCCTTGCGACTCCGCTGCGATTCATCGGCGGCACCGGGAACCTGACCGTCCAGACCACGGAGCTGTACCCATACAAGCCCAGCGGGTCGGATGCTTACGTCCTCCTGCGCGTCGCGTCTGCGAAAACCGGAACCGTCCACGGGAGCGGGCTTGAAGAGGAGGCGGCCAAGGAGATTTGGGACGCCTATTCGTCATTCGGCTGCATCGTCTCCGGGCCCGGCCTGCCGTTCGAGGACGCCGTCATCAACTCCAATGCGGTGTACGACGCATTCCGGCGAATGTCCAAGTGCGTCCGGATCCTCTCCCGGAATCAGTTGATCGGGTACGCCGTGGAGGACGGCAAATCGGTCCTGTGGTTTGCTCTAGAAAACACGATCGGAGCGGACACGTTTACCGGCATCGCCCCGGTGGATGGCGTCGGCGGGATTGTGCACACCGCGCCCGCCGGCGGGTGGACAAACGAATGGATGATCGGGTTTCAGTTTAAAGCGTACCACCCGAGCGAGTCGTCCAACTGGAAGCCATCGTCCTACTCGGACTACTTCACCTTCTCTGACCGCTGCCACTTCTACCACCCGACCTATTCCAGCGACCTCCAGCAGCATTTCGACTACGGCCAGACGCTGAGCCTCGCGCCCGAGGCCGCGCCTGGGTACCGCTACGCCAAGGGTGTCAACAACAGCGTCGGCGACGTCGACCGGTACAAGTCCTGCCGGATTTACGAGCCCGACGTCGAGGTTGAGAGCGCGGAGGAGTTGACCGAGGGAGGGGCTCGCGTGGTCAAACTGACGCTCAAGAGTCGGCTGCACCATTCCGACGACGCGGTCTCATCCATTGATCGGGACGTGACGACGTGGGACGTGACCGCGCTCCGCGCCGAGGCTTACAGGTCGACCGAGAACGCCATTCGGGAATACCTCGTTTGGGCGAACACCGGCCAGAATGCGGTGGCTGGCAAACCGGGTGATTCCGCCCTTGGCTCCGGTGTCGACTCCATGTCGGACAATCCTTATGGGACCGTGTTTCCGACGATCGTCCTCACGCAGTTGATGCCGGTCCCATATCTGGACGGCAACGACCGGCAGAACGCGGCTGACTCGAAGCTGCTCCATGAGTACCTGTCGCAGGCTGAGCTTTACCTTCGGGCGATGTGCGAGGGCTTCGTCGATGGCCGCACGTCGGAGGAGTACGCATGCAGCACCGGGATTTCCTCGTGGTATGACTACACGTTCCAGAATCTCTGCTACGACGCTTTCCAAGGCCAATGGCTATCACCGCTGGCATCTGAAGAGACCGCGATCACGCGAGCCAGAGACACGCGCCCGGACCGCCCGCAAGCCTTCGGGCCCTGGCCAAACACACTGACGTCGGCGGAGGTGTGGAACCAGTTCGCGAACGCGGTCAATTTGCTCACCCGCGTCCGCGTGATGCTGCCGATGAAGTTTGAGGTCGAGTCTCGGGCGGACACTGACAGCCCCTATAAATCGGTCGACTACGTCAACTCGGACCCATCGGCAGGCGACTGCACTGCCCCCGGTGATGGATCTTACCACGTCATACCCACGGACCAAGACGAGCCAACGACGATCCTTTCACCAAGGGGGCCAGCGCCAAACGCGTCAGGCGTGCATCGGGTGAATCTCGTCTACTCCGGAGCATCGTTCACCTGCGACGGCGTGCGGTACGTCGCCGGGCGATACCGGCAGGAGGATGATTACTGGCTGGACCTCGTCGATCCGGACGCGGTCAACGCCATCCCGGATGGTTGGGCGGACCAGTTCGAGGCCAGCGGGGAGATGCTTTTCACGGTCACCGACACCCGCGTCTCGTACCGGCATACGGTCGTACCCGTTGGATCTGGCAGCACCTGCATCGGTATTGACGCATACGAGACCGGGGCGGGCACGCAATGGCTCGTGGAGACCGTCACGGATACGACCACGACATGCGAAATCCTGCCGATGACCGGAACGGTGCGGATGCCAGAGCTTGGGAATGCCGTGGTCTACGCCTCGAAAACAACGGCGATTTGCTCCGATGATGCGCTGGCGTCTCGGGTGATTCAGCCGGTGACGGAGGACGCGTTCATGCTGTCGATTGAGTTGGTGGATTACACGGGAGAATAATTCTTTCGCATATGTGTTGACGCATGGTGCGGAATCGTGGATTGTCACCCCGTCACAACGACAACCGAGCCGGCGGAACCGGCCAGCAAATCGAAAGCAGCATCATGAGCAAGTACACCATCGGTTTCAACCACACCTCATCCAAGCCAGCATCCAGTCTGGCTGAAGCGAAACGGATTGTCCGAATTGAGGCTCGGGTCCAGAAGCGGTTCGGAGCAGCCCCTCGACTCCGCTACGTTGATGGGTGCGACGGGACCTACATCTACACGTCCGCTGCCGCTGCCAAGGCTGACGCGGATGGAACCCGGGCCTTCGCGGTCATCTCCCCTGCGTAACAGGCTGGGGAATGAGCGGTGCCAAGCAGCACCACATCATGACACAAACACACCGCAAAAACGGTACTTTCCGCAAGGGGCACGCGATCCGCCAAAAGGGCAACCGCCCTGCCGACGGTCATCTCCACATCCGCGTGCCAATGGAGACCAAGGGCAGATGGGTCGAAAGTTCACGCGCCGCTGGGCTGCCGCTGTCGGAGTGGGTGACGCAAACCCTCAACGCATCATGCTCGTGAGAACGTACTGGGTTCTGCAAATGGACGGGGTTGGCAATCCAATATGCAGCCTCGTCGCGGAGAACTTCGAAGGCAGGAAGTGGATTTTGCTTCGAACTCGCAACCGGGATGACATGCGGGATCTTCAGCCAAATTCCGAGGCTCTCAGGATGCGGCTTGAAAACCCGACCGATGAGGACCTGAAGTTGCGCATTCAGAATCCAGCGGGCGGTTGGCCTCCTGCATGACCTTCCGCATCACCGGCCGCGTCCGCATGCCCAAGGGCGAGCGCGTCACCGCCCGCAGGACGATCATCGGCCCGTCCCGCGAGATGTGCGCTGGGTGCGAATGGTTCCAGGTTGGCGTGGATCGATGCTGCCACCCGCGCAACGGGTGCCCGCGAGGGGCGCACAGGATCAGGCCGTGGGAGCATCCGAGGGCGTGCCCGGTGTCGGCTCAGCGTTGAGGCACCGCCCCTGGATTGCGCTCTCGTCCGTGGGTGCCGCGTCTTGAGTATCCCGCTTCGGCCTCGGACCAGTCGGGGGAAAATAAATCGCCGCCTGATTGATACCCGTCGCATCCAACGGTGTGCCCGTAGGCACTCAGGCGGCAAAAGCTCACTGCGGATGCAACACAGGGTATCAAGCCTGCGGGACCTCGGTCCCTCTGACGGGTGGGACAATGCCAGCGTTGGCGGGGATGTCAACTGCGCAACAATTGATTGCACCCACGCAACCCAATCGGCACAGTCCCCGCAAATGACCGTTCGCAGCGAAATCCGAAAGATACGCGCCCAGATGAAGCGCGAGGGCATCGAGCAATCCCAGATTGCCCAGCGCATGGGCGTCAACAAATCCACGGTTTCCCGCATTCTCAGGGGCCAGCAGATGCCGAGCGCAGAAACTTTTCTCGCGTTGCAACTCGCTGTTTACCGGCAGCTTCCAAAGGCGGCGTGAAATTGTGGTTGCGTCCGCGCAACTGATGGTGCTTACTCGCGACATGCAAACGATTCCACTCTATCGCGGACTTGCAGCCGCTGCTGCGTTTCGCGGGCTGTCCATGGCTCGTCTGGCTCGTGAATACCCAGCCGAGGCGCAAGGCTGGCGCAACAGCGCGTCCAAGGCGTTTCGCGCCGCTCGGGTAATCCAAGGAGTCGCACGATGAATTTCAGCCATCAACCCAACAGGGGCGCAACCGGGAAACGGGGCGCGCAAAGGGTGGGTTGATGGCTTCACTTTCCGCCGCCCCGCTCATGAGAGTATCGACCCGTGGATTGTCTGCCTCGGGCATCAGGAATGGGTTAGTGGCATAGGTGGTGTGGGGCGGCGGAATCAACTTTGAGATTATGAGTGAACTTACATTGCAAGAGGCTGCGCTCGCTTGGGGGCAGAGGAAGAGGGTGCAGGCAGCGTTGGCAGATGGGAGTCGAATGTTTTACGACATTTCGAAGCCTGGAGAAACGTCTGGCTATTGGAGCCCGGACGTTTTCCACGGAACCAAACTCAATTTAGAGTTCCGCCTCGCCCCCGAACCGCCCGCGAAGCGTTTCCGCCCGTGGACTCCTGAGGAGGTGCCGGTTGGGGCGATCATCAGGTCCAAAAAACACGCATGGAGGAGTTTGATTCTTGGGGTTACATCTAGCGGATACATTGAAATTCACGACGGAGGGTTTGCTTCCGATTTCACTATTGATAATCACGAGTACTCCCTCGACCACGGCAAGACATGGCTCCCCTGCGGGGTGGAGGTGGAATCGTGAGTCCATCAACCATCGCCATCGTGGGAATGCTTCTCCTCAGCAACGCGGCAACGGCTTACGTCCTGTTCAGGGCGCTGCGCCAGAACGAACAGTTCAGCGTCGAAATCATCCGCCTACGGAATCGACTCCGGGAGGGCGGCCTGTGATGACTCCAATCCTGATCACGCTGGCGCTCGTCGTGGCCCACGTCGCCGTGGCGTTTGCCTACGCCCGCCGCATCGAGCGCGAGCAGATCCCAAACGAGGACTTGCCAGTCCTAGACCTCAACCCGCGCCGAGGCGTGAGCCTCGCAGCAGCTATCAACCTTTCCCGCGCTATCAGGCGCATGTGATTTACCAGATGCCGACGCAGCGGATGCAAATGCTAACTCGCTGACAGGCTGTGGATATAGAAAGGAGGCGCATATGAAGTTCTAACCAACCCGCCCGCATCAGCGGGCACCTTTAACCCAGCCGCGCAACGCGCCGGTCACAAGCCCGGATAAATGGGGAGTGGAGGTAAATCATCATGAGCACAGCACCAATCGCAACACGCGGAGCGCAAGCGCCCGCCACAACATCCGCCGCCCGGAAGGACGTGAAAAGCCTCCTCGAAGGCCCCGCGTTTCGCGCAGAGATCGCCAAGGTCCTGCCGAAGCACCTGACCCCTGAGCGGATGATCCGGGTCGCCATCACGGCGACGATGAGGACGCCGAAGCTCCTCCAATGCACTGCTGACAGCCTCACTCGCTGCATGCTGGACTGCTCCGCGCTCGGACTGGAGCCGGACGGAAGGCGTGCCCACCTGATCCCGTTCGAGGACAAGCGGGCTGGGGCCACCATCTGCACGCTGATAATCGACTACAAGGGGCTGGTCGAACTCGCGATGCGCTCCGGTCTCGTGTCGCACCTATACGCCGACGTTGTCCGCGAGGGTGACCTGTTCGAGTACAGCCTGGGCGAGATCAAGGTTCACGTCCCGTGGTTCCTGCGTCGAGACGCAGACAAGCCCGCCGAGGCTGGTGCCGACATTGCGGTCTACGCATTCGCCCGGATGACCAGCGGGGCTTCTGCGGTGGCCGTCATGAGCGTTGATGAGGTCTACAGCATTCGCGACAACTCGCAGGGCTGGCAGGCGTTCAAGAAGGGGTTCACGAAGAAGAACCCGTGGGACCCGAGCGACTGGGTCAGCGAGCAGGAGATGAAGAAGAAGACGGCCCTACGCCGCCTCTGCAAGGTCCTGCCGCTATCGCCTGAGTTCCGCGACGCCGTCGAGAAGGACGACGAGGAGGACCCGATTGCGAAGGCTGTCGATGTGACTCCGAAAGCGCCGCTGTTCGCCGCGCCGCAGGTGCCGGCACCGGAGCCTGCCCAATCTTCCGGCCCGGGTTTCGATGGAGACCCGGAGCCCAACCCTGAGCCTTCCACCGAGCCCTCGAAGGTTGCCACGCCACCGCCTTCCACTGAACCCGCCAAGACCGATCTCG
>ERZ869921.489-NODE-489-length-24165-cov-4.547657_pt1 | contig 24165 bp, 30 predicted proteins | sample MGYA00579310_ERZ869921 | MGnify/ENA primary metagenome ERZ869921 (study PRJEB32216, sample SAMN09231816) | wastewater metagenome | place: USA: Maryland | collected 2016-06-21 | study: EMG produced TPA metagenomics assembly of the PRJNA472060 data set (Reclaimed... | reverse complement strand
TGGCCAGCGGGTCCGGTGGCCCATTCGGGTCGATAATGTCCGGCTCCGCCATGGGGGGCCTACTCGCAGCGGCGGGCGGCGCGGCAGCTCGCGGCAATTCGCGGGGAGTCGCGGCAGGCTGCGGCGAAGCGGCGGCGGCCAATAGCCCGGACGGCGGGGAGGCAGGGTCTGTCAGCGATGCGGTTTGCGTCGGCGGAGTCGGTGCAGTGCCGCCTTGCTTCCTGATCGCATCCGCCCGTGCCTGCAGTTCGGCGCGCTTTTCGTCAACATAGCCTCCAGCAACGTCATCGCCAGGACCCTTCGGCAGCGAGGCCAGGTAGCTATCGAGTTTGTCTCGGTTCTCCTCGAGGTATCCGGCAAGGCCAATCTTTTCCTTTGGAGCTGGAGCGGGCTTATCGCCCTTGGCGGTGGTCGCATCAGGAGCCTGAACCGTCGCGGCCGGGTCAATAATCTGCGTGGCCCCAGACTTGACCGGCGCGCGGCCGAGCAGGCTTTCAATGTCACCCTTCAGTCGGGTCATTTGCGCGCTGATCGTCGAGCGTTCCTCCGGCAGTAAGCTTTGATTCTTGAGCTGTTCGCCCAATTGCTGAATCATCGTCTTATTGACCTCAACCAGCAGCTTCGTGGTGGCTGGTAAATCCTTCGTGCCCTGCAGGGGCTTGCCCGTCTCTGGGTCCAGCGCCTTGCCGAGCACCTTTCCTTGCGCGTCGACACGGTAAATCGAGCCGTCCGACATGGGCATGAGCGTGGCCTTGTCTTTCGCGGCGTCGAGCTGGCCTTGCGCAATGCGGATTGAGGCCGAGTGGTATTCCTTGTCGTTCTTCAGTCGCTCATCCCCTTGCGCAAGGGTCTTTTCGGCAATGTCTTTCGCCTGCAACTGGTCGGCCCGATGTTGCTCGCGGGTCTTGTCGTTCTCTTCTCGGGTGAAATCCTGGGTCCGGCCCAGCTTGTCGTCATCGTGCGCGAGCGTCTTGTCTTGCGCGCGGTCGGCATGGGCAATCGTTTCTTTCTGCATGGTGCGTGCGTTGGCCTGAGCATCCTGGGCCAGCTTTTCACTGTGGGCATAGCCGCGCTGTTCCCTTGCGTTGGCACTCGTCTCGAGCAGCGCCGCCTTCCTCATTTCCATTTCGTTACGCTCTCGCTGCAACATGGAGGCGCCGACCACATTCATGCCCGTCTTGGCGGCTTCGCCGAGGCCTTGCCCCAATCCAGACAGCATGGCAGATCCGATTAACCCACGGCCCATCGGCTACACTCCTGCCGGCACGGCCGGCTGTTCTTCGGTTTCAGGTGGCTGCGCCGTCGGCGGCGTGTCGGTCGCCGTGGGCTGCGCTGGCGCCGCTGCCCCATTCGGCTTTTTCTTCAGCCCTTCAAGTACTTCCGGCGTGATCTTGTAGAGCGCGAAAATACCCTCTTTAATCAGCGTCATCGTGTCGTCGATCATGCGGTTATCCACATTGATCTTGTTGCGTTTCTCCACAAACTCCAACGCCATCGTGGCAAGCGACATGCAGGCCGGACCCGCCGCTGGGAACGGTTCGGCGCGCTTGCTCTGGTTCTGGATGATGGACAGCAATTTCACGATGCCATGGGCAACCATTTTCGGCACATCTTGAGGCCCCTTGATAAGGTCCAAATACTCCGTCATGTATTGATGCGTCGTGTCCGAGAACATGAGTTTCATGCCAGATACCACGATCGCATCGTAGTTTTTGCGGAGGTCCGGCGTCAGCCGGCTCTCGATATGCACCACCATCCGCTTCAATAAGGGATCTTTGACCGCGTTGAGAATGCCTGCCATTACGACCTCCCTGCCGCAGCCAACAAGCCCGCTCCACGGCTGAACTTCACCACGGGTGCATAGCTGGCGTTCTGTCGCTCCCAGGCCCGCTGCTTTTCAGCCTGATCGATTTGTTGCTGCGTTTGCGATTGCGCCTTGCGGCTCTCCTCCTCGCGTTGCGCGATCACGTCAGAGGCTTGGTGCCCCTGGAATACGCCACCCATCATGCCGCTCAACGCTTGGGTGCCAGCCAGACCAAGCATGACTTTCGTAGAGGGGTCCATGCCGGCCGGCGCCGTCGGTGCCGTGACCGTCGGAGCTGTTGGGGCAGCCACCACGGGAGCAGTCGGCGCAATCGGCTGAGACGGTGGCGGCATGGCCGACGTCACGGCTTGACTGGCCATCGGCGCCGCGCTCAATGCCGCTTGCATACCCCCACTCGAGGCAGGAGCGGCAGCCGTCGTCCCTGTAATTGCGGCCGGAATGCTGGTTGAGCTCGCGCCAGGAACCGCGCCCGCCACACTTGCGCCAACCGCAGGATCCGCCATCGATCCGAGGGCCGGAGTGGCGGTCGAGGCGGCCGTCTCCGTCGCCGCAGCCCCAGAGGCAGCCGTGGCGCCACTCGTTGCGCCAGATGCCGCACTGGTACCTAGCCCCATGGCCCCAGCGGCCAAGGCCCCAAGACCTCCGCCCGCTGCAGCCGCGCCCAAATACCCGCCGATCTTCGTGAGAGTCTTATTGCCCGTAAGCATGCCGACGGCGCCGAGCGCGAGGCCCACCCCACCGACCACGGCGGCAATGGTGGCGATGGTCGTGACAGTTGCGATACCAGCCGCCACAGCTCCGGCCGAAGCGACGGCCGCGCCGACGGCGATGAGGGAGGCAGTAATTACGGCCATGATGGGATCCTTTCAGAGAGGTTTGCAGTAATTCAGTTCAATGCATCGGTACCCGCGCTTTTCGTAAATTCGCTTCAACTGATCGTCGTGGTTGCCGACCAAATGCACCATGCGCACCTCGACGGCCCCTTGCTCTTTCGCCCAGGACTCAAACCGATTGAGCAGCCGGATTGCACCCGTGCCGGTACGGTGGGCCTTGTCGACAAACCAGAAAAACTCATGTGCGCATTGGCGTCCATCCAATAGGTCCGGGACCATCATGCCACCGAGCCCGCCCACCAACTCGCCATTCTTGCGAAGCGTCCAGATGATGGCGCGGTAGGCCGTGAGAAAGGCCGTCCAATTCTTCAGGAACACGTCCGGCCGAAACTCTCCAGGGAGCCCCATTTCGGCGTGGAACTTTTGGCCGAATGGCACGCAGGACTCCAATTCATCGAGTCCGAGCGGCGCCAGCTCCAAGGAGTCAGGACGTGTATTGAGCGTTGAATGCATTCAGCTCCGCGACTCGCTGCTGCCATTCCTGATAGCGTTGAGAGTAGAGGGCATTGAAATTGGCTGCTGTACGCTCGCTTTGGTTGGGTCCCGGAGGGGCTTGATAGACAAGGACATTTTGCCCCCAGACAGGAATCGCGGCTTGGGCACTGTCGACGGCGGCCTGATATGGCGCCCGGCGTTTCGCAACCTGTTCCGGCGTGAGGTCGGTGGCCAGCCCATCCTTAAAGAATTGCTCCAGATTCATGGAGGTTACGGTTTGCGGCGTGTTCCGCGTGACTTCCTGCGTGACCGCCAATGCCTCCTGCAGCATATTCAGCTGGGTCTGAATGGCGTTGTCCTTTGCGTCTTGCGGAATGTTCGCTGTAGAAATGTTGCCGATCGCCGCCACGGCTTGGCTATACATGCTCGCGGCGTTCGTATTGGTCTGGAGCAGTTGACGATACTGATTGTCGAGATTAGCCATCTGCTGCCGGCTGGCCGCGTCCAAGTTTTGCAATTGGATCCTGGTCGAGGAATCGAGCAGACCCAGCTGCATCCGAGAATTGGCGTCCATCTTCGCCAGATCCGTCCGCGTATCCGCGTCGAGCCTTGCGAGGGCTCCCGTGTTCGCATCCTTTGCGGCAGTCGCCGAAGCGTCGTTTTGCGAAGCTGCGTTGTACTTATTGACGTCGGTCCCGAGCTGCGCGTTCGCAATCGAGGCCTGGTTTTCCGCGTTCGCGCCAAAATTGAGCGCGGCGTTTTCCGCGTCCGCCGTTTTTGACTTGGCCGTGAAATAGGTATTCGCGTCCTGCTGAGCAATCGGGAGCGCTTGGGAAATCACCGCTTCTCGCGCGTGTCCAAGGGCCAGGCTAGAATTGAGCAGCCCGCGCGGCGCCATCTCCTCTTTCGCGCGCCGCTCTGCCTGCTGAATTAGCGGGGAGTCGGAGCCCGTGATTTTCAGTACTTGCCCCTGTACGGTATCGTTATCGCCGACAGAAACCCCTTTCGCGTCATAGCCTTTCGCGGTCGCCGTCGCCGCAGTAGCCGTGGCAGGCGTATAGCTCGTGACCGATTCGCCCGGCTTTGACGCGGCAGCGAGCAGGCCGGTTTTGGGTTCAGTCGTGAGGGGGTTCGTATCGGCCATGCGCTACTTCCTTTTCTGGTCCATTGCGGCGTGGCACTGCTTTAGCAGTTCGCTCATCATGCCGTCTGAATAGGCCCGGTACCCGACCAGCTCCGTGCCATCCTTGGTATACACGGGGCTTTTGGGCAACTCGCTACTTTCGAGGATTTTCGTGCCGCAGCCGGTTACGAAGAGCGTGCAGCTCACCAGCCACATCCTCATTACTCCCCGCCATGGAGTGATCAATATGCGCATCGCGGTCCTTTTGCTCCTGTTGCGGGTCGGGTGGATGCCGCTGCAGAATCTCGAGGACCAGCTGCAACAGCATCATCACCACGCCGCCAAAGAGGGCGGCGGTATTCACGGGTTGGCCGCGACGGGAGCAGACTGCTTGCTCCGCCTCCAGGCCAGGAACCCGAACACGATCAAGAGCACGCCCTTGGCGAGCGCCACCCATTCCTGTCCGGTCGCCCCATCCGTCAGAAGCGCGTCGATCGCCGAGAATATCTGATCCAGTCCGAGCCCCCCACCGATGCCCGTTGCACCTACATCCATCGCCTTCTCTTTATCCATGGGGAGCCTCCAAGTGAAAATACGTGTGGACTAGCTGTGCTCTAGTGCGCTTTACCTGTCAATAAGAGCCTATTCAAACTATCCTGAATTGTTTTGGTGTCGCTTCGAATGTCCTTTACCTGGTCGCGCTGTTCCTGCTTCAGGTCCTTGACGCTCTCCTTCACCCCGTCGATCGACTCCTTAATGTCGACCTTGAAGCTCTTGCGCCACTCGATCTTTTCCTGTGTCTGAGCGCTGTCAAGAAACTGGGAATGGACAAAGCTGCCGCTGGCCAGCAGGCACAACGCGGTGCAGACCGTCCAGAATGTTTTTTGTCCCACGGTGTCCTCCCTGTCGTTCGCCATGCATTAGGCCTCTACTTTCTTTTTTGTGCGGTGCAATACAATGGTGCCAGTAGATGGCCATTTCCACATTAAGGCCGCGCCTTTTCGCCTCCCAGCTCCAGGCCGTAGAAGTAGAACGCGCCGACCTTCCCGAGCAACTTGTCGCGATGCTGTTCGGCCCACCAGGGGGCGGGGATACTCTCGTCGTAATAGTGGTCGGCTCCGTGCAGGATCGGCACAATGAGGCCGCCCGCCGCGCCGTCCACAATATCCATGCACTCCAAGAAAGACGCATCGCCAACAGACGGCCAGCGTCGCAGGTTCGGGTCGTTCGTCTTGGTGTTCATCGAGGTAAACTGTTCCGGCTTCGTGCAGACGTCGACGATGTTCTTCCCCCACCAGCGGGGATGGTCCGCCCGGGCCTTAATCACCATCGCCACCCCAGCCTTCGCCTGAAACGACTGGTTGCTGGCTTCACGCCAGACCGTCAGGGACCAGACAAAGCGCTCGTATCGCTCCCAGCTCGTCACCGTGTCACCACCAATTGACGGGGCGGCTTTGGACAAGTGTAGGTCACAGGGAATGCGCCTTCACCGAGCGGCCGGCTGCAAATCACAGGGACGTCGATGATCGTGCCCATGGTCGTCACGGTGGCGATATTGCTGATGTTCCCGAATACAGCATCCACATTCGGCGTGCCCTTGTACGGCACCAGCTGGACGTCGTATTGCGTGCCGGTCGTCAATCCGGTGATGGTGCACGTCACGACGGTATTGATGACGGCCGGCGCGTAGGGGGTTGAGCAGGTTCCGCTGGCCACGGAGGACGCATCGCCCCAGGAAATCACGCCCGCCGCAATGCGCACATCATGTTTCGCGGCCGCGCCAGTCCCATCCGAGAGGGCCGTGAATTGCACGGTGACGCTGGACGTGCTGAGGGCTGAAGCCGTGACATCGGTCACGTCCTCAACTGACCCGCTGAGCGGAACTGTGAAATTCCCTCCGCTCGTGCCTGTGCCGAGCGTCGTCGTCACCTTAACGGTTCCCGTGATGGCGTGCGGGGGAACGGTGGCCGTAATCGATGTCGCCGTCGCGGCGGTCACGGTCGCGGCAATATTACTGAAGGTGACGGTGTTGCCGGCCAGCGAAGGGACGAAGTTGGTCCCCGTAATGGTGACGGAGGTTCCTACCGCGCCACTGGTCGGCGAGAATCCCGAGACGGTCGGCGCGGAGGCCGACGTGGGCGCCCAGTGAATCACGGGGTTGAGCTGGGTATTATCGTTCTGTCCGGGGGTAATTTCGGCCAGGCTGAAATCAATCGTATCGCCATTGGCCATACTGCGCGTGAGGTCGTAGGGATAGGTCGTCCCGAGCGCCATCGACTGAGAAAAGATGGTCGTCGAATTATGCTTGATCGTGACGATGCCGGACGCGGCCGACGGCTGATACAGCATGAACTCCCCAGTAATGCGCGCCGTGCCGGCCTCCGGGGCGGTCCATCGCAGAACGGGGCCCTTATGCGATCCGGTCCAGCCATGATGGAACCCAGACGACCAGATCGCCAGATATAGTTCATTGCCATTCCATTTCACCTCAGAGGGGCTATACGTCAGCAATGCCCCGGAGGTGTCACGATAGCTCCATTGGCTGGCGCCTTGCGTCCCTGAGAATTGCGACTGAAAGACGTAATCTCCAGATGATGGAGGGAGTGCAGGGGGACTTGGCGGAGGCTCCGTTCCGCCACCAGAACATCCTGCCGGACAATTTGGCGTGCTGACCCTAATATGACCAATGGTGTAAATTCTTGGGTTCGGGACGGTATCTGCCCCGCCATACGTCTCGGTCCATGCTAAATTATTAAATCCACCAGGGTAGTTGAGCGTGGTGTAGCTCGCTCGCAGCGTGCCATTCGCCCACCATTTCAGAATCCCGTCCCGCGATGTCGCCGTCGTACTCCGTTTCATGTACACTTCAAATTTCACGAAGGTGTCTTTGGCAAAGTTGCTCCCATCCACATTTGCCGTGCAATAGCCCAGCCCTAAATCTCCAGGACAAATATGCGAATTGTCGAGACCTCCCCCCGTGTTGTGCCCGAAACCAATATTCCATGTCGAAGCTGTTGGGGAGCTGAGTGTCACCCCGAAAAATCCATTGGTAATCGGGCCTCGCATGAACCACATCTTGCTCGCGCAACACACAAACCCCTGAAACTGAGCATTCAGCTTCAATACGATGCCCACAAACATTTCATTTGAGTTACTGAACGCATATTCAAGCTGCGATCCGCCGCTCTGCTGTCCGCCACCCAATATCGACAGCGCGACCGATGATGGGCTTACAGGGTCGGATGCATCTGTCCCATACGATAGCGTGCCGTACACATCGAGAATGCCGCACGCCGAGACGGAGGCCATAGGACAATCAACACGCAGGGACGACCCTGCCGGCTCATTCGTCCATTGGGCCAAGCTCAGCGATGGCGAGAGGACGGCGATCAGGATGACAAGGGCGCGAAGCATCTTCATTGCGTAACCTTTCCGAGCGCGTCAGAGAGCGCTTTCATGCAGGCGGTATGGGCGAGTTTCCGGCCAAGACACGTCTCGAGTCCTTGCTGCAGGGCATCCCTCAGCGTGACAACGGGCGGAGGCACAGGAGGCGGAGGCACTACGGGAGGTGGCACAATCGGCGGAATGTCCACGTCCCCCTCATGCGGAGACGGAGGTAGCGAGACCTCTGTTTGCCCGCCAGGGTTGCCGACGGGAGAAATGGGAATTGTGATCCAGGCTTCTGGGCTGGGCGTCGAATAATGGCCAGCATCATTGCCAGCAAAGACGCGGTAGCGTTTTCTCCCAGGGCTCACGTAGCGCGTGTCGGGGTAGCGAATCGACTCGCAGCCGTCGATATGCGCGATCGTGTCAAGGACACCCCAGGCGTACGACGGCTCCGCGGCATACTCCACCCGATAGTCCTTCATGTCCGGCTCGAGATTGCAGGGCCATTCGAGGGTGATGGCGAAGGCCGAGGCTCCAGTAAGAAGAATCATGAGAATGCAGAGAAGTAGTGCGCGCATTAGAAAAGCCCCATGCCTTTCGAGCCGCGACCCAGACCAGAAGAAGCCGCGGCTTCGATAAATTCATAGGCTCCGATGTCGCATCCGGCCCCTTGGCATCGGCCCGTGCCGATGTAATCCGTGGCAACAATGGAGGTCAGATTGAGCCCGGCATTTTTGGCGGTACTGCCGGATTGCAGAGAGAAATCGCCGGCCGCCGCATTCGTGAATGAGGGAGAACCCGTCACGCTGCAGCCAGTACCGGCACCAGGGCAGAGATTGTTCGATTGCACGGTGCCCGAGCCAGCGTCCGTAATCACGCCGGAAACAGAGGCGAAAATGTTGTTTTTACTGTCCAGCCCTGAGACGCCTGAGTTGTTCTCAATCCCAGTCGTCACGTCATAGCAGGTGTTGTGGTACAGCTTTGGCCCTGTCTGTGCCCCATAGAACTGGAAGCATCCCGTCAACTTAACGGCCTGCGCCCCTTGCCCATTGACGATATTGTTAATGACTTTGTGCCCTGAGCCGGTTGCGATGACGATCCCATACGCGCTGCTGGTCGCCCCGGTTTTTCTGCCCTCGACATAGTTACTCTCGACCGTGACGCGCATGTGCCAGTCTGTCGATGCTGAGTAGACATGGATTCCGTAGCCCATGTTTCCGAGCAGGATGTTTCTAGCGATGAGCCAGTCGGCGCTGCAGGCCGGGTAAATCCCGTGCTCAAAATGATTGTTGTCGTCGCCATTCAGGGAAATGTCGCTGTCGAGAATTTCAATGCTGGATGGTCCAGACGGACATCCACCTGTGCCGCCCTGGATGCCCTGATCCGTGAAGCTCCGCACGGAAACGCGCTGAAACCTGACATGGTGCGCCGCATTGTTCAGCCGGATCCCGCTTTGCCCTGCACCGCCAGACCCGCGGAAGTTGCATCGCACGACCGAGTCGCAACTGAAGATGATCCACGAAATCCCCCCAGTGGACACCGAATTGTCCATGTTGAGGCCGTCATTCGTGAACGTGTACGTTTCGCCGGGATAGTTGCTGATGATGGTCGCTGTCGCCCAGCTCGATCCGCACCCACCCCCGTACTTGTCGGCCGCCAGATTCCCGTACACCCCAGACTTCGTATAGCTGCCAGAACGAATCAGGAGCACATCGCATGTCGTGCTCGTGGAGAGCGCCGCAAGGCCTTCCTGGTACGTCTTGTACGCATTGCCGTCACTGCCTGAGCAATTCCGTGACGCAATCGAATAGGTGCCGCACGTCGACGCAATGTTGCCGTCCACGTAGCGGGTTGCGGCGTCAGCGTCGATGGATGAGGCGGCCAGCCAGAGCAGGAGGAGGAAAATATTTAGCATCCGACACCTAATAGGCTTCTGGACTGGCAGGACCCTCCGGCAGCGGCAGCATTCCATGGTGCCGTCACCAGTCCGCTATAGTTCCCGCCGGTCCATGATTCGCTCATCGTCACCGTGCCCGCGCCAGGTTCCGTGGTCAGATCTTCGTAGGTATTGTTGAGATCGGTGTTGTTGAGCTGCCGGCTGGTTTGTCCTGCCCCGGCCGTCAACGCAGACGTGCCGCTGGTGCCGACTGCCACACAGGCCGCCACGAGCCCGCCAGTCGCGCTACTCACGTTCTGGGTCAGGCTCGTACTGGAACCAGTCACGCCGGCCGGGATCGTGCCAACTGGCGTGGTTTGATCCACGCCAAAGAGGGAAAAGGCCGTCGTTCGAAACCGATCGGAGGCAGATACCGTTGGATTGACGGCGATCGCTCCAGTCGTGGAGCCCATCGCGCGTCCCCAGAGTTCCACGCGGATGATTCCACCGCCTTCCGATGTGGTGTCAGCCGCTTGCAGAAAGGTGGCTGCGCCGCCTCCGATATTGAAGCTCGAGACCGAAATCGAGCTGCCTCCACGAGTCGCCACGCACGCGCCGACGTACACGTTGGATCCAGCCCCCACCGTATGGTTGAAGTTGGTCGTCGTGTCTGCATCGGCATTGTCATTGACCGTCACTGCATCAAACGTGACGGTTTGCGCCCAGGATGGGGCTGCCCACAAGAGCGCAATGAGAAGCAGTGCGAGCATTAGGTGCCCTTCGCGTAGGTGATGACGCCAGAGACGCGATTCGATCCAGATTGCCGCACGCATACGTCGACGTTCGTTGAAGCGGTGCGGAGAAACGGAAGGCCATTCACCGCCGAGAATCCTCCATTGGCCGCGACAGATAGCCCGTTGGCCTCTGTAGTGCTGCCGAGCATCGCCGCTGAACTAGTCCCGCACGCTGTTCCGGTCCCTTCCCAAATGGAAACGACTTCCGCCGCGCCAGCGACCAGAATGATTGAACAGATGTAGACGTATTGCGAGGCCGTGGCGGTAATGACGGCGGTATCGGCCGTCTGAGAGATGGCTGCATAGTTCGGGCAAGCCGTGGAGGCCTGCGCCATGGTCACGCGCTGGGTTGTCGAATCGACCGCGCCCTGTCCAGCCGAGGCCTTCTGGCACAGGTCGATTGTGGTGCCGTTATAGCAACCGTTGATCGACCAGACCGTAATGGCATCGGTCGGGATAGAAAACGAGTTGGCCGGCGTGACGCTGCCAGTCGGGCGAGTCCACAGACGACCAATCGAATCGGTGTTGAGGGTTGAGTAATCCCCATCCGTCGTCGACGAAGACGCCGCCGTATCGGTGCGTTTCGCAAATACCGCGACTCCCGTATCTCCAGAGGCATGGGCCGCATCTTCGGCTTTCCCGAGATGTGCCGCCGAGGTGCCAGGGGTTACAGACGTGCCGATGGTGGCCAGGTTGGTGACAGTGGCCAGCGTTTGAGCCGCCGCTATTTCCACGGAACCGATCGTGACGCCAGAGTTAGCCGTCAGCTTCCCGATTCCATTTGTGCCAGCGGGAAGCGCCGACCGAATGGCGCCAATCCCAATTTCTCCGTTGACGTCGACGTTCAGGCCGCGCTCATTGCCCGCGTTGTCCCGAATCTGCACATATTGATTGCGATTTGCCGACATGCGCCCGACGCCGCCATCACCTTCATTGACGGTATCCGGAGACACATCATCGAACATGAAGAAGGCCGGAGTGCCGGAGGTGGTGGCAGGCGTGAAGGGCGCATCGTCGACCATCGCCGTGCCGCCAGAGCCAGCCCCGGCCTTGATGTTCACTTTGAGATAGCCGTTCGAATCGACCTGGAGAACCGTGTTATCGCCATCACCGGCCAGGGCGGCATCGGCCGATTTCTGGACCACGCCCGCCATGGTGAGAGAATCGCCCGAGGCGTGAACGGAATCCTCTGCGTATTGCGTCCCTCCGCCGCCACTCCCACCGCATGACTCGAAGGCGTTCCCGGCCGCGTTCACGCATCGAATCGCCACGGCAGCCGATGTGGCCCCGGTGGGCATGATGGGGCGCGTAACAAGGCCTTGCTCCGTCCCGGACGGGGCTGAGCCGATAACGTCCGCGACGCCCTTCGCGCCGCCGTCCCTAATAGTCGTTTGCGCGAAACTCTCGCCCGTCAAGAGCAAGAGAACGAGGAGAAGGCTATGCGTAATAGATACAATGGACTTCGCCATCTTCTACGTCCTCCTTGATGAGCTTCACCACCGCCAGCTCGAGGTGCGACCAAAATTCCTCGTAGCCGTCGAATAACGTGATTCCTGTCGTGGCGGCGACGGGCGCCACCCCGTTCATCGTCATGCGCACCGTGCCCTTGCGCACAAAAATGTGTGCCATGCGACAGCCGGGCGGGACCGCGGGTTGCCGTACCGTGCCGTCGACGGTCAGCGCTTGCTGCCCAATGGGCTTGTAGTATTGGCAGGGATCCGCCGAGTTCTTAGGCTGGACGATCATTCAAACCTCTCCATGTGGCGCATGTTGGCGCCCTTCCGTTGAGGGGCATGCGGTCGAGGCGAATCAGGGACAACCGACTTGATGTGAAACCAGGCCCGAATCATCCCGGCCGCCATAGATCCTAGATAGACCAGGAGCCCGCACAGACCGACCGCGAGCATGACCGCCGCGACGGCGGACTCAATCACGGCTTACCCGTCTCCGGCTTAGGGGCCTCCGGCTGAGGCCGAAGGCTGGCCAGCTCGTCGGAGAGTTTCTTATTCTGGGCCGTCAGCCGTTCAGCTAAGGCGCTCAGCTCCCGATTGCCACGAATCGCTTGAGACAGGCGCAATTCCGTCTGTTCGCGCGATTGCGCGATAAGCGCGGCATGGGTATGGGCTTCATCAAGCTGGGATGGGCAGGACGGCTCAGCGGCATGCGCGAGCGAGGGAAGCACTGCCAAGAGGGAGAGGGCGACAAGTGTTCGGACAGAACGCATAGAGGCCTCCAGTGTCGTGATGTGGGAAGGGCGGCCCCCTTGCGAGGGCCACCAGACTCAGACCAGTAATGAAAGCCTATGATCCACTAAACGCATTTCATGGGATATATGCGCCTAATGTGGATAAGAAATATTTTCGCCTATTGGCCTAGCCAGGCAGGGGCAGGCGGGGAGTTGAAATAGCCCGTCGAGAATCGGGCGCCCGGCATAGTGTTGGTCGTGACGTTCGTCACCGGCTTGGGCATCGTCGCGCCTAGAGTGCCAGCCGCCGTCACAAGTCCCAGCGCATTCACGGCACTGGGGGCAATCGTCCTGAACGGCGACGGAGACCAGATGAGCGTTGCCGGCTCCCAGCTCGCCAAGTGAACTTGGTGGCGAGGATCGAGCCTGTCGTCGGGACACGTCCAAAAGAATTGACTGGGCTTGTCTTTAGAAAACCACTTGTCGGCGCGATACCATTCCCACGTTTTCTCTTCGAGGTACTTCACCTGAATCAACATGGAGATGGGGCATTCCCGTGGAGCGGGCTGGGGAGTTTCCCGCATTAGGCGAATTTTCGCGTCCGGCCAGGTCACGGCCGTTTGGCCGTTCTGCAGAAGGTTTTGTTCGCCTCCTGCGCATCCAGCCAACAGCACCAGCGCGCACAGTCCGAGCAGTAAGGATTGCAACTTCATAGAGCCTCCGTTTGGTTAAGGTGCATCGGGAATAAGCATGATGAGGTCAGCAAGGCGCTGCCCCATGATGTCGTAGCCTTCGCCTTGTGCGGATCCTGGATGCACGCCATCGCCCGCATTCCAGGAGGCTTTGAAATCGCCGCTCCCATCGTTCGCGTCGGCATAGAGGTCATAGACGGGATAGCCCAGCGTTTTGATCCAGGCGTTGTAACTATCGATGATGGTTTGCTGTCCAGCGGATGCCGGGTTGTAGGGCGGAATGGTCAGCAGGATAGGCCGCATGCCTGCGGCTTCAATCGCGGCAATCTGCGCCAGCCGGTAGGTTTGCGCCTCAGCCAAGGTCTTGCCCTGCGCCACATTATTCACGCCGCCATGCGCAATGCAGAGGGTGTAGGGCGAGGCGGTCGGCGTTGTCGCTTGTCTGGTAAACCCTGAGGCAATCTGTGTGGTAATTTCCTCGATCCGCGCCCCGGCCACGCCGTAGAAATTCACCGCAATGGGCTTCCCGCGCAGAGCAATCCTGAGCTTGCCGGGGAAGTCAGTCGCATCATTCGCATACGAATCCCCCAGCACGAGGACGCTGGATCTGGACGGGATCGCGTAGGAGCTGCCGACCGTCACGGCGCTTTCGGCCCCGCTGGTTACGGTTGAGGTACGGGTATAGGCGAAGACCTGTTGATCGCCAGGCCTAACATACTCGTTCGGGTACGTCTGGCCCTTCGGCACGCGCTCCACCATGATATTGGAATACCGAATGGTAGAATCGGCCGCATTGGTGTTGTTAACGCCAATCCCCATGCGAACCTGAATCGCACCTCCCACCGTGCACAGCCCTCCAACGGCATACCGGCCAGGCGCCGGATTCGTGAGCAACGTCGTCCCGCCAGTAAAGGTGCCGGTTGCCAGAGAAACATTGCCATTGGCATGCGTGCCGGTCTTGGAATCGACCGTAAAGGACAGGAGATAAGTCTCGCCGGCCACGGCAGTAAATCCAATTTGCGCCCAGGCGCGCGTGACCCCGGCTGCCGTGGTGGTCACTTCGAACCATTGCCCGCCGTCCACGTTGTAGCCCCAGGTGATCGCTGGTGTATTGGTCGGGAAGTCACCGAAATCTGATCCGGCGCCTTTGTAGTAGCGGTCGTAGCCGAACACCACGCCATTGCCGCCACTCATGAGATTTTCGACCAGGCGAGGCTCTTCACGTAGCGACACGACCGGCCGAGTTGTGGCGTTGAGATACAGCGGATTTACTGTCGCCACTGGCCTATCGGCACTCGCCCGCGAAGGCAGCAGGCAGATGGCGAGCAGGAGGATGGTAACGAAGCGCATCATGATGCAGGCCTCCACAAGACCATCACATTGTTGTCGTCGGCCACGTCTGAGCAGGTAATCGTCAGCGCGCCGGCCGTATTCTTAATGCCGAAGAACTCCTTCAGTCCGGCCGTCGTTGCGGCGATTAGCGTGAAGGATTGTGCGGCGCCGGTCGTATCTGGGAAGCCGGTAATGACGCAGGTTCCTGTGAGCGCCTTGGAGATATGCACCCCGAGCAAATGCGTATCGTTCGCCACTCCGCCGCCGATCGTGACCGCTGTTTGAACCCCGATAATCGTGGCGTCGGCTTCAATGCGGACGGCCAGATAACTCTTCAATGCCGAGTTTTGCAGCCGCTCTCCGGCCAGCAGCCGAGCAAATTCGGTGATGAGTGCATGGAGGGAGTCTCCCGTTCCGCCGAGGCTCTTGTGGGAGCCATCGCCCTGATCGAGCTTAATTTCCTCCGCCGCATGGGCTGGCACACACGTCGCCGCCAGCAAGAACGCCAGGAGCGCCCACACCCAGAATCGTTTCATTGCGTACTCCTTCACTTAGGCTGCCTGTGCGAGCGCAGGGTTAGAGTCGATCGTCCGCCACGGGCGAAGATTTCGCGTCTTGCACTTAATCATCGCGCGGGTATTCGTCGCGTAGTTCGTCAGGTTCGGGACATTAAAGGTTGTGCTGCCGTCTCCGGCGCCCGCTGTGGTGCCGATGCTTGCGAAGAGTGCCGAGTAGGTCGTGCGACTGACTGCCGAGCCATCAGCCAGGAGCCACCCGGACGGCGCAACGGCCGAGGATTTGTAGTAGAAGGCGACCGTCCCGGGCGGGACAATGCCGACGTTTTCACGAGCGAGCGTGACAGGCTGCCCTGTCGGGAATCGCACCGCCAGGACGGTATTGCCTGAACCATCGTCTCGCGCGTAGAGCACAAGATGGTTCGAACTTGGTGCGGTCGGGTCCGAGATTTCGGCCATTCGCATGCCGCCCAACAGCCCCAGTCCGCCCGCTGTCAGGCTGGTGGAATCTGTCGAGCCGACGAGCAGAATGCCGTCGCTGGTGACGCGAGCCTTTTCGCTCAAGCCCGGGGAAAAGGTGGTATGGCCAAGTCCGTAGAGGTCGAGCTTGCCGCCAGCCACTTGCAGGTAACTGTCCGAGGTGCCGTCATTAAACTTGAGATAGGGGTTAACGCTGCCACCGCCAGACCCGTCGATGGTGAGATTGCCGCCTCCAAATTTGACCGATCCGTTATCCACGATGAGGGCGTAATTGGTCGTGCCCGCCGTTGGAGCTCCGGCGATACGCACCGTCGCCGCATTGGTAACGCTGGCACTCCCCGGAGTGACGTTGAATGGATCGACTTCAAGCGTCGCCAGGAATGGATGCGTCCCACTGCCGGCCTCGACGATGGTCGGCCATATCACCGCTCCGCTCGCATCCTGTCCGGCGGCCGCGTTGATCGTGGTCCGTACCGCCAAGGCAGAGCCCCACGACCCACCGGACGGCGTAAAGATTCCCGTGACAAGCAATTGATTCGTGCCGCTCGTGGAGCCGGACCCGATCACATGCGGACCCGTCCCGCTCGCTGTCAGCGTTCCGGTAATGATGGGAGAGGGTAGCGTCTTATTGGAAAGGCTTTCCGAGCCAGTGAGCGTTGCGACGGTCCCAGAGGCCGGGAGGGTCAGCGTCGTCGACCCGGCAAGATTCAGGGTGAGATCGTAGGCGCCAGAAATGGTAAAGGCCTGCGGAATGGTGATCGTGCCCGATGCGGTCGTGATGCCTGTCCCAGATCCGTTGACGACCAACAGCTTATTGGCGTTGCCGGTCAGCCCGGGCAGTTTGTCGAATCCGGCCGTAATCTGATCCAGTTCCGCGCGCATACCGGCCGAACTGCCCGAGGAGCCAGGCGCGGGGTAGGATCCATGCGTGTAATAGTCGTTGCCATAGGACGGGGCGACCATCGCCAGCAACAGAAGGATCGGCATGAATAGACGTCGCATTAGCGTAGTCCCTTCCCGGGCGAGTAGTGGATAATGACGGAGTTGAGGGTGTACGGATAAATGTAGTCAGTCTCGGAGCTCAGGGTGATTTGCACGTTTTCGGCGCGCCCATCCATATCGACTTCGATCGGTGAGAGCGTCTTGCCGTCCCAGATAAATTCGTCCCAAATAAATCCATCCCAGTTTCCCGAGCCGCCTAAGTTGCTGTCGTAGTCCGCTGGGACCGGCTGCGCGATTTCATCAGAGTTGTACCCAAGGGTGAACCCGAACTGAATCACGCAATAGCTATCTCCCTGGATCTCGATGCTGCCGCGCCTGAACCGCTTACGTGTACGAGGCGTCTTGATGGAATTGTGATTCAGGGTGATCGTGGCGGGAATCGGTTCGCCGTCGAAGGAGGACCCCATATCCAGCTGAAAGACATAGCCGTTATTCGCCGAGCCCGCATACGACACGTCGTTGCCGTTGGCCAGCTCGCCATTCCAGGCGCAATAAACGGGATCGGGGAACTGGCCAGGGAGCGCGCCCTTGAATTTCCCGTTCACGATCGTGGCGTAGAGGTAGCTCCCATCACTGAAGAAGGCGCGGTATTGGCTGCGGTCCTTACTGACGCACGAATAGGTGGAGAGTGACTGCTTTTCCGCGATGAAGGTTTGCATGTGCTGCGTGATGGTGGCCTGCTGGAAGTTGCCGAACTCCTGCGCCGCCTTCAGGCTCACTAACCCGCGATCGTCCATCATGTAACTGGAGTCGAGATTTTGGGCCATGTAGTCCAAGCAGCCCGTCGACGAGGCGAAGGGGATATGCTCGAACGTGCTCAGGCTCGTGCCGTACAGCATGCCGGAGCCGTTGCGCGTAAAGATGGCCAGAGTGGCCGTGTTGACGTTGCCGGGCTGCACCAGAAAATTCGTGATGGTGTCACCGACCGCGATTTCGTTCCCGCCCGCGGCCGCCGTGAATTGATAGGGGGCGCCAATACCGGAGTGCATGATGGAGCTGCCAATCGACACGAACAGATGCGCGTGGTGCACCTTGATATGCTTCGGCGTGTCGACCTGTGCGCCCGTCTTGATCGGCACGAGGGTAATCCCGTCAAACTCAAAGCAGCGGTTGACGCCATCGGCGCCATAGATCCGGCGCGTCGTGAGCTGCCCGGAGAAGTTGCCCACGTCGAACTCGAACTTGCCGCCAGGGTTGAAGGAGATGGTCGATTGCGCGCCGGCCAAGGTGACCGACACCGCTCCAATCGTGGCCGCTCCGGCAGAAAAGTTGCCCGGGGTGGGGGCTGTAATGATGAGCCGCCCGACGGCGGTACTCGTGCCCCATTCCCCAGATTCCAGCACAACGCGCTTAATGGTGGCGGTATTCCCGCCTTGGGTGAGAATGTCCCCATCCGCAGGGATGGAGGATCCGCCAGAGTTAAACCCCACCTCTCGATACATTGTGACGGCGGCCCATCCGGAGCCTGTGGCTTCGTACATGACGCAGGCCGTTCCGCCGACGTTGTTACGGAAGGCATAGACCTTGTGCACGCCGCTGAAAATTGCCGACACCACCCCACGGACGGGGCCGGAGCCCGGCACTTGCTGAATCAGCGCGCGGTACACATCGGCGGCAAAATTCAGGTATCGCGCATTGTTTAGGCGGCTTTGCGTAACGGTGAGTGTCGTCGTAGTGGCGATCGGCGTGGCGCCAACCAGCACGGCCTCGCTGGCAGAAAAGGTGCCTACAATCTTTGCCAGGACGATGTAATTGTCGCCGAGGGCGATAATGACCCCCGTCGCGCCAGAGGTGCCTCCGGTCAAGGTCTGCCCGAGGGTAGGCGTATTCGTAAACCCAAGAATCTGAATCACGCCATAGGTAGCGTCAGACGGCTTCGCCCGTCCGTCGAATCGCTCATAGCCTCCGACTCGGGAATAGCCGCCCGTGACTGAGCATTCGTAATTGGAGGCTTCGCGTGCAAAGCTGGGCGGTAAGTCCAGCGTCGGGGTTTTCTGGTCAAGACCGCCCTTCAGTCTGGTGACGTCGTACTTTACCGGGGCAGCTGGCAGCTGGACGCGCTTGCGGCCCATTAGCAGAGCGCTCCAGAAATGCCAATTTCTTCCAGCTGTCCGACTTCAAGGCGAGAGAGCAACGGCAGATAGGCGCGTTCACCTTCGGCATAGACTTCTGGCGCAGCTTCATGCGCGCCGTACTTCATCTTTGCCGCATAGACGATAATCATGTGATTGAACCCAGGCGGCAGAGCAGGGATGTCGGCATTAAGGGATAGTGTGACCGGCGCGCGGTAATAGTCGCCCGTCATCGTGTATCCCGCGAGTGGTGCAGGCCCCAGCACAAGGGACTGATCTGGCGCGACGGCATACTCTCGCGGCGGGCCCAGCTGGTCGCGCAGCCCGCCCAGGTTGTATTGTCGGCGCCAGCGGTCGTAGGCCATGTGATACACCGGCAATTCCGAGCGCAGTCCGGCAGCCGTGCTGTACTGCCGCATCTCATGGCGCACCCAGGAGCCGAACGTATCGGCAGGAATGCCGCATTGCACGGGGGTATAGGCGTATTGGCCCAGCGTCGTTGTCCAAGAGGTGGACGTGCGTAGGAATTTCCAGTCCGGGTGAAGGCCCTGGATTTCCAGCCAGGCATCCACGATCCAGTCGACGAGACGCTTATACTCGCCGATCTGGTTAACCGTGGTGACGGGGCCAGTCCCACTCACTCCACACTCTTGGCGCAACTTCTGGACGAGTTGAAGAAAGGTCACGGTACCTCGCGGGTTAATTCGAGTAGAGCAACCGCCTCAACCATTCCGCCCCTTTCGGGTTGCGGTCATCGATCACCGAGAACGTGGCGCGCTGGGCCGTGGTGCGATGCACAATGTTTTCGGGGCGTTCCGTATCCCGTCCCACCACTTCCGTGCTCACGTCGTCCCGCTTGCTGCGGGCCAGCACTTCCACATATTTCCGGCGCGTGATGATCGGGCGTCCCACCGGCAAGGCGCCGTAGGCGTACCATCGCTGATCGTGCGTATCGAACACTTCCGCCCCTTTGCCGTTCACCCAGCAGTCGACGCACCGAGGCGCGTTCTTCTCGCTGGACGGTTCAATGCGAATCATGATGGGCTCCTCGTTGAAGGCGAGGGCTTCCATGCGTGACTTGATGAGCTGCTTTTCCGGGATAACTTCTCGCTCGCTGTCGCGTTCAATCGCCTCGTCCAGGCCAGGAACGATAATGTCGTCCTTTTGCCGAATCTCCATATCGCCGGTATGAAGCTCACGCTTGCGCGTGTTGGACTTGCGAGGGGCGGTTTCTAGTACGGACTCCATGCAGCACCTCCGTCGGGAATGGCGAGGGCCCCCATGGGCCCTCGATCGGTGAATGGTGGGATTACGAGATTTGCGGGCGAACCGGCATGGTCGTGACGCTCACGAAGGTGTACGTCATGCCCGTGACACCAGAAAGGTTCGAGCTGCCGAACCGGAAGGTGCCGACCAGGGCCGCACCGCCCTTGAGCACGATGTAGCCGATGGGGCACATCGTGTCGGGAATCTGTGCAGGGAACTGGGGGGCCCGCACAAAGGCGCCGGACGAATCCAGCTCTTCGATCGAGCCTTGGCAGGCCTTCACGTTGCCGTCCTTATCCAGGCCGATCGTGACTACCGTGCCCTGGTTGGCGCTGATCGTCGGGAATGCGAGGCCGGTTCCCGCGTCCGCCGTCGGCGTGGCGCCGTTGGTGATGGCTGCCTTTGAGTAGGCCTTGCCCTTAATCGAGAAGTGCAAGGTTCCCGTCGTGCTGATGGTCGTCGTGGTCCCGGCCGCAAGGGCGCAGGTGCCATGAGCCATCGTTAAACCCGCTCGTGCTAATGAATCCATGTCGCGTCTCCTCTTTCTTCGTATCGCCTTGAGCCGTGGCGCCTTCGCTACGACAGTAAGACAGTGGGATCGAACGGACCGATGTTGTTCACGTAGGCCGCATTAGGCGCCACCGTGCCATCGTCCAACGGCGTCGTGTTGCCGACGAAGTTGCCGGTTCCCGTCGGGTTGATGATGATGAAGCCGATCAACGCCTTGCCGACCGGGAAGGGCGGGAACTTCACCTTAGCCAGGGTGGCGCCTTCGACACCCATCGCGGACGTGCGAACTCCTGCCGCATCCTGGAAAAAGCAAAAGACATTGAACTTGGCGTTCGTGACCGTGCCGGCCAACGCGGGCATGTCCGTGGAACCTGCAATGGAGAAGAGCTTGCCATTGACGACGCCGTAGGTAATGGCGGAGCCCGTCTTGGCAAGCACGCCCCCACCGGCCTTGATGACAAGGCCGGCAGAGGTTTTCGTCTGCGTGGCGTACCCGCCGCCCAGCGCGTAGAGCAGCACTCGCAAGATTTCGCGAAGGCTCCCGTCTGCGACGTCGGCTAACCACCGAGTCATGTTGTCAATCATTGGATGCGTCCTCCTTCTTCAGCTGTCAGTGAGACAGCGGCTTACGCCAGGTTTTTAGATCCGACGTAGGCGACAGCCATCCATCCGTGGTTTTCGACCATCACGGCCTTGCGCCAGATGGTTCCGGCATATCCGCGCTGTCCGTGCGGGTCCGACTTGTCCTTATGCCCAGGAGGCAAGAACGTCGGGTTGAGGCTTTCGAGTCCGCGCACAGCCACCTGGCTCCAGGCTTCTTGCGCGCACACGATCATTGGGTACACGTCGATGTTGGAGCCGGACGTGGTGTAGAGGTCCGTGGTGCCGATCGCGGCGCCCGCGTCCTGCAACTCCGGAAGGTCCGGCGAGGTGATGAAGCGGAAGGTTTCGACCTTGCCGATTTCGTTCGGCATCGGCGTTCCGCTGGCGTACTTCTCCACCGGCACAAACCCAGGGAGGTCCCGAATGTCGGGCTCCAGGTTCGTATGGCAGTAGACGAAATAGCCCGCCGCAACCGAGCTCGTATCGAACAGGGCGGCCGCCTTCAGGATCTTCGTCACCATCTTGCCGTGGTTGGCTTTCAGGTTTTTCGTGATCCGTCGGACCATGCCTAGGGTCGGCCCACCGTTGACCGTGGCGATGGACGTGCCCGATCCGGCATAGTAGACATTGGTGCAGGACCGGAGGGCGCCATAGACGATCATCTCGTTGACGAGGCTCACGCGCTCGCCAATTTGCTCCGTCATGGCCTTGGGGATGTTGTCCTCATACAGGTCGTAGGTCTTGTTCGTGTACCCGTAGAGGCAGGAATATTCCTGAATCACGCAGGTCACATCCTGCGGCACGATGCTCTCGGGCAGTGCCGTGACGCCTTCCTGCGTCTGGTGCGCAATCACCATCGCGTTGCCGCGGTCGCCGGTTCCATCCTGAAAGAATCGGTTCTGCGTGTTGCGATCGGTGGACGAGGCGCCATACGGCAAAAACCGGCGCGCCACATAGGTGTCGCTCTCGTTTTTGGGCATCATTACGTGACGCCCCTGCTTCTGCAGGACTTCCTCAGCAACAGCGTGCTTGAGGATCTGGCCCTTGAATTTGTTCAACCGGCCCGGAGTGAGTGCGAAGGTATGCATTGCCATGGTGTCGGTAACTCCCTACCCCGTGACTAACTGTTGAACCCGTCAAGGAAGTGGTCGGTCGCCGTTTTGCCCTGGGGTCCGCCCCCACCGGCACTCGGCGCAACGACTGCCGCCTCCATCCGCTGGCGTCTCAGTGCGGCGGGGTCCGCAGCTGGCGCCTTTGGCTTGGGTTTTGCCGCCTGTGCGGCAGCAAAAGACTTGAGCGATTTCTTGATGTCCGACGGTTTCTCCGTCGTGTTCATGAGCGCTTGGTAGTCGGCAGATTGCGCGGCCAGCCAGGACTTGTAGCCGTCACTGTTGACGGTCTCTCGCCAGCCCTCGACGTCGGCATCGAGGATGTCCAGTGCCAATTCCTCACGAATGGAGGCGCGAATGGCGTCAGGATCGACCGCAGGGCCCGTGCCCTTCAGCTTCGACAACACGCGAGTGAGTCCAGCAATCTGCATTCCCGCCACTTCCGGAAACTGATCGCTCAGCTCCTTGAAGTCGTCGGCGGAAATTTCAATCGCTTGGCCCTTCGGTGTGGCCTCCTGCATCTGCTTGATGGTGCGTTGCAGCTCGCCCATCTTCCCGAACGCTTTGCCCTCCAGCTGTCCCAGAGCCGCCTTGAGTGCGGCGGCATCGTCGAGCAACTGCTGACGCTCGGCTTTCGTGAATTGGACGAACTCGGGCTCCAGGGCCGTGGACTCCGCGACCGTCTCCGGCGTCGTCTCCAAGGGGTCGATGATTTCGGCAGCCGGCAGGCTTTCGCCCGCGGGCTCCGTGGTCACAACTCCCGGCTCGTCACCAAACCCAGATGCAAGCTCCGCCTCAGCTTCCGCCGAGGTTGGTTCCGCCACTTCTTCGACTACTGGCTCGTCTACGACTTCCGTTCCCATGCACGCTCTCCTTCTCGCTGGCGCTTGCGCGTAAGCGATTTCATCTCGCCGTGTCGGGTATCCCGAGGCGGCTCATGTCAAGAACTGGAATGGTCCCTGCGCCGTCCTTCCCGAAGGACAAGAGAAACTTCACCTCCGCAATCCGGCCCACCAGCTGGCAGCGGTCAGGCTCCAGCCTCATGCCGTCGTTGGATTCGCGTAACTCTTGAAGGCGACCGTTCAGGTACGCCTCAAGACGCCTCCACAGCGGCGTGGCCTTCTCTTCGTTGGTGAGGGGAAATCGGGATGGAGTCGGCGCATTCATGATTCAATCTCTAATCTTGAATCAGAATGGATACAATATCTTGATATATGGCCCTAATGTATTCTCAACAAATATTTCAGAATAAGAAAAAGCCCCCTGGACGGTTGATCCAGGGGGCCAGAGAGGGCGCTATCGGGAGGGGATTAGGCGGCGACGGGCTGAAAGCCCAGGGGAGTGACGAGGGTCTGGAATTGACTCGGGCTGATGATGACGGTCGCCGTCCGGCTGCCGCTGGGCATATCCGGCGTCAACTGCGTCACGATCACCACAATACCCTCAGCGGATTTCTCCATGCTGGCATGTCCGTCCAATACGCGCATGTGCGTCCTTTCGGTTGAAATCTTATGGCCCTTCTTCATGTGCCACTTCCTCACACCTGCCGCCACGGCGGCCCGGTGCGCTTCGGAGATCACGCGCTTTTTCTTGCCGCTCTCTGCCGCAGCTTGCGGCGACTCGATCGATCGACGCGAGACTTCCACCATCTTATCCTCCTTGATGACAGGGAACCGACCACGCCAGGAACAGTAGGGGCAGTAGAACGTGAACGGTGGTGCGTTCATGTCCCTATCGGGGAAGAGCGTCGTGCCTTGACACTTGCCGCAGGTCATAGCAGGTAGTCCGGCTTCCAGAGCACCAGGGCCCACCGCCCCACGACGATCGCGCCCACCTCACGAGAAAACATGCAGCCCCAGGCCCAGTATTCAGTGCGCTCGATCTTCATGCCGTCGCCTCCAATTGGGGGAGTCGATTCGCAAACCTCATCGCGATACGTGTAGACACGGACGCTCGAAGGTGCCTGCTAGAGGTGTTATTGAAATGCACTTGCCAGTTTGGACTATATGCCCGATGGATCAACGGAAGCTCCGGCATTACCGCCAGATCGTCGAAGCTGTGCTCTC